>Ga0247727_10001728_pt1 | contig 50982 bp, 47 predicted proteins | sample WisWelCaveWW1625_FD_202498 | JGI IMG/M metagenome (GOLD analysis project Ga0247727, IMG submission 202498) | Biofilm microbial communities from Wishing Well Cave, Virginia, United States - WW16-25 | ecosystem: Environmental > Aquatic > Deep subsurface > Groundwater > Cave microbial mat | place...
CTGTTCTTCCGGCTTGCCCAACAGGCGGTCGCCATCGCGCCCGTTCCTTACCGGCAGCTCATCGGCGGCTCGGAGAGGCCAAAACCACAATAGCTGGTGGCTACTGGAGTTAAGCGGATATGCCTTTCTTCCCTAGCTACTTCTTCCCTTGTCTTTCCCCCATCCCCTGTTACAATTCTCCTCGTTGCGTGGCTTTGGCCGCGCCCGTCTGGTTGGTAGCGCTTTGAGGGGATTGGAACTCGAGCTCGCCGGACGCCAGGACCCGTTGACGGGGATCGAATGTTCGACGGCAAGTGTCGTCTCTGCAACCGTCCGATTCGTGACAAGGCCGAGCTCGCCCACTGCCGCGCGTGCGGCAGCGACGTGGCCCTCTGCAGCCACTGCAAGCCGCGCGCGCGCGACAAGACGCGGTCGATCTTCTGCATCTCCTGCGCGCACCATGTCGGCATCGCGAAGGACGAGGGGCTGCCCGCCGGCGCGCCGCAGCCGGCCCCGCCCGTGCTCCGCCCCGCACCGATCCACTCGCATCCTCAGCATCACCAGCCACAGCACGGCCCGCCCGGCCAGCACCAACCGCCGGGCCAGGGACGTCGCCGTCGCCGCCGTCGCGGCCGTGGCGGTGGTGGCGGAGGAGGCTGGCAGAATCGCCCCTTCCCGAACCAGCAGCAGCATCACCCCGGCCCCCGGCCGCCGATGGGGCCCCCTGGCAACGGCAACGCGACGCCGGCCGGCCCGAACCCGCAAGCCGCCGCCCCTGCTCCCGCTCCGGCGCCGGCTTCTCCAGCGCCGGCTTCTCCGCCGCCGCCCCCCGCCCAGGACTCCATCTCATGACTTGTCATGAGCGAGGGGAAGCGCCAGCGCTCCCGAGTCGAATGACTTGTCATGAGCGAGGGGAAGCGCGAGCGCTCCCGAGTCGAATGACTTGTCATGAGCGAGGGGAAGCGCCAGCGCTCCCGAGTCGAATGACTTGTCATGAGCGAGGGGAAGCGCCAGCGCTCCCGAGTCGAATGACTTGTCATGAGCGAGGGGAAGCGCCAGCGCTCCCGAGTCGAATGATTTACCATGAGCGAGGGCGAGCGCCCGCGCGCTCCCGAGTCGAATGACTTGTCATGAGCGAGGGGAAGCGCCAGCGCTCCCGAGTCGAATGATTTACCATGAGCGAGGGCGAGCGCCCGCGCGCTCCCGAGTCGAATGACTTGTCATGAGCGAGGGGAAGCGCGCAAGCGCTCCCGAGTCGAATGACTTGTCATGAGCGAGGGGAAGCGCGCAAGCGCTCCCGAGTCGAATGACTTGTCATGAGCGAGGGGAAGCGCGCAAGCGCTCCCGAGTCGAATGACGTCGGTTTACCCTGACTTGAGCCTCGTCACCGCCCGCGCCCGCCTCCTCGAGATCGTCCGCGCCAAGGCCTACAAGGAAGGATCCTTCACCCTCGCCAGCGGCAAGCAGAGCGACTTCTACCTCGACTGCCGCCTCGTCACGCTCGACCCCGAAGGGCTCGCGCTCTTCAGCCGACTCATCTGCGCCGAGCTCGGCGACGCGCAGGTCGCGGCCGTCGGCGGACTCACGTTGGGCGCCGATCCGATCTCCGCCGGCGTCGCCGTCACGAGCCATCTCCTCGGCAAGCCGATCCGCGCCTTCATCGTCCGCAAGGAGGCGAAGCAGCACGGCACCGCCCGTCAGATCGAAGGCACTCTCAACGCCGGCGACCGCGTCGCCATCGTCGACGACGTCATGACCTCCGGCGGCTCCGTGAAGCTCGCCATCGAAGCCGTCGAAAAAGCCGGCGGCATCGTCGCCAAGGTGATCTGCCTCGTCGATCGCAAGGAAGGTGGCGACGACATCCGCGCGCGCTACGACTTCAAGGCGATCTTCGAAATCTCCGAAGTCCGAGCAAAGAAATAACCTCTCTCTTTCCCTCTTCCCTCTTCCCTCTTCCCTCTCTCCCTCTCTCCCTCTCTCTCTTTCCCTGTCTCCCCTACAATGCCGCCATGCGCGCCGAGGCCTTTCTCTATCTCGTTGCCGCGATCGGCAACCTCTTTATGGCGATGCTCGTCGTCTTCCGCGCACGGAAGGCGCGCGGCGCGCTCCCCGTCGCCATGCTCTCGCTCGCCCTCTTCACCTGGGACCTCGGCCTCGGCTTCTTCGAATACACCGCCGAGCGCGACCTGCGCTGGAAGTTCCTTGCCCTCATCGGCAGCTCGATGGCGCCCGCCTTCCTCTACCACTTCATCCTCGTCTTCACCCGCCGCGACCGCCTCCTGCGCTCGTGGGGCGCGGGACTCTACGCCGTCACGTTCGTCTTCACCGCGATGACCGCGGGCGCCTTCGGCAGCGAGTCGACGCGCGACTGGGTCATGTCGAAGACATGGAACGTCGCCTACCTCGCCTTCCTCTTCCCGTTCCTCCTCGTCTCGCTGCTCCTCCTCCGGCGCCGGCATCGCGAGGTCGACTCCGTCCTCGAGCGCAACGCCCTCAACTTCGTCGCCTTCGGCATCGCGGTCGGCACGCTCACGGGGCTCAGCGACCTCGCCCGCGTGCTCGGCAATCCGCTGCCGATGAACGTCGGTCACATCGGCAACCTCGGCGCGAGCGTGATCCTGGCGCTCGCCATCTTCAAGCACAAGCTGCTCGAAAGCGACACGCCCCTCGTGAGGACGCTCGTGATCTTCACGGTCGCCGCGGCGGCGGTCGCCGTGAACATCCTGCTCTTCCGGCGGCTCGACCCCGAGGGCGGCCTGACCGTCGCCGGCATCGTGCTCGTCACCGTCGCGGGACTCGCCGTCTACCGTCTCCTGCTGCTCAACTGGTACGAAGCGTCGGAGCGCCGCCGCCGCCTCGCGCTCGTCGGCACGATGGCCGCGGGTGTCGCGCACGAGATCAAGAACCCGCTCGCGTCGATCAAGGGCGCCGCACAGCTCGTGCAGACGCAGATCGCCGAAGGGCGCGGCGCGGAGTCGGCCGAGTACCTGAAGCTCCTCGTCGGCGAGGTCGACCGCCTCAACGGCGTCATCGAGGACTTCCTCAACTACGCGCGGCCGCACGAGCCGAAGCGGCGGACGGTGATGCTCTCCGAGCTGATCGACGAGATCGTGCGGCTCCAGCGCACGGCGCTGCCGGCCGGCATCGAGATCGCGACGGCGCTCGATCCGCACCTGCCGCCCCTCTCGGCCGATCCCGAACTTCTCAAGCACGCCGTCATCAACGTGCTGAAGAACGCGATCGACGCGATGCCCGAGGGCGGGCGCCTGGCGATCACGACGCGGACGATGCTGAGCGCGTTCCGCGCCTACGCCGTCATCGCGATCGAGGACACCGGGAAAGGCATCGAGCCCGCGGCGGTCGAGCGCATGTTCGAGCCGTTCTACACGACGAAGTCGCGCGGCACCGGCCTCGGCCTGCCGATCGCGCGGCGCATCGTCGAGTCCCACGGCGGCGAAATCTCCGTCGAAAACGTCGCACCCCACGGGGCGCGGTTCAGCCTCTACTTGCCGCTGCGCTCCCTGTAGATGTGGGAACTCCGTCCGGCCCCCCGCGTCAAAGGGGGGTAGAATTCGATGACCCTCATGCAACACCTGACTCTGGCCTTTCTGCTCGTTGCCTCTTTCTCGCTCCAGGACGATCCGGCCAAGCTCGTCGACCAGCTCGGCTCCGACGACCTTGAGCTCCGCGACGCCGCCCAGGCAAAGCTCGTCACCCTCGGCGCGGGCGCCCTCGTCGCGCTCGAGAAGGGCGCGAAGAGCGACATCGACGAGATCAAATCGCGCTGCAACCACATCCTCTCCGGCTTCAACTACAAGAACCGCGCCTTCGTCCTCACCTTCTCGACGCTCGGCGACGTCGGCGTCGCCCGCCTCACGAAGGAGCTCGCGGCGCGGACCGACGTCGAAGAGCGCCGCTACATCATCGAGGCGCTCGGCCTGTCGAAGGCCGAGAAGGCCTTCGCCCTCATCAAGGCCGAGGCCGGGTCGAAGGATGGCGAGACGCGCCGCGTCGCCTTCGAGGCGCTCGGGAACTTCTCGACGAAGGAGGCCGTCGACTTCCTCCTCGCGAACACCAAGGAGCCCGACGTCCGCTATCGCAAGGCGATTCTCGTCGCGCTCGGCCGGACCAAATCGCCCGCCGGAATTGCGACGATCGTCGCGGGGTTGAAGGACGAACCCGTCAAGATGGCCTGCGCCGAGGCGCTGACCGCGGCGGCTTGTGATGCGACGGCCGACGAGATCGCGAGAGGCCTCGACAGCGACCACGCCTTCACGGTTCAGCTCTGCATCTCGCAGCTGGGACGGCTGAAGTCGAAGAAGCACGCCGCCGCGATCGGAAGGCACGTCGCCGGCGCCGACCGGACCGCCGCCGAGGCGCTCCGCGCGCTCGGCCGGATCGGCGAAGGAGCCGATCTCGCGAAGGCCGCGCTCACGCGGGCGCCGCTCGTCGCCGCCTACGCGGCCGAGGCGCTGTGGCGGATGGGCGACAAGAGCGGCCTGCCGGTGCTGTACAAGATGCTGGAGGGCGACGCCACCTCCCTCGCGCAGGAGCGGCTCCGCGCGATGACCGGCAAGGACCTCGGGACGGACCCCGCCGCGTGGAAGGCTGTCTTGGAGAAGTAGCGATGACATCGAACATCACATCGAACATCGAACATCGAACCTCGTACATTCGGGTTTTCTAATGCTCGCCGCTCTCCATGTCACGCTGGCCTGCAACCTGCGCTGCACCTATTGCTACGCGGGCTCCAAGGTCAACAAGTCGATGACTCCCGAGATCGCGCGCAAGTCGGTCGAGTGGATCGCGAAATCGGGCGACAAGGAGAACGTCGTCACGCTGTTCGGCGGCGACCCGCTCTTCCGCTTCGACCTCGTCAAGGAATGCGTCGAGCACGCCAGGACGCTCGATGCGAAATTCGTCTGGCGCATGGTCACCAACGGCACGCTCTTCACCGACGAGATCTTCGACTACCTCCAGGCCAACGACATCCTCTTCACGCTCTCGCTCGACGGCGATGCGATCGCGCAGGACCTCGAGCGCAAGACCGTCGACGGCCGCGGATCGTTCGACCTCGTCCTCAAGAACGTCCCGGGCATGCTGCGCGTCAACCCGTACACGAAGATCAACACCGTCGTCACGCCGCGCACCGCCGACCGCCTCGCGAAGAGCGTCGCCTACATCCACGGCCTCGGCTTCCGCTGGTTCGACGTCTCGCCTGATTTCGGCGGCGCGTGGGACCGCCGGAGCCTCGCGACGCTGCGGGATTCCATCGAGGAGCTCGCACGCTACTACCTCATGTGCCACCGCCGCGGTGAGAAGCTCAACTTGAACCTCTTCGACGACAAGATCCGCGCCTACGCCCTCGGCGCCTCCGCCGAACACTGCGACGCGTGCGACGCCGGCAAGTCGCAGTTCTCGGTCGCCCCCAGCGGGCGCATCTACCCGTGCGTGCAGTTTGTCAAGGACGACGAGCCTGCCGACGAGAAGTGGGCGATCGGCCACATCGACACCGGCCTGAACCTCTCGAAGCGCAAGGCGTTCCTCGACGTGGGCCGCCGCCCCAAGACCGAATGCACCGGCTGCTCGTTCGAGGGCCGCTGCCAGAACTGGTGCGTCTGCGCGAACTGGCAGGGCACCGGCGACCCCGGCGCGCCCGCTCCGTTTCAGTGCGAGTACGAGCGTATGCTCATCCCGCTCGCCGACAAGGTCGGCGAGACGCTCTGGGCCGAGCGCAACCCGCTCTGGATCGACAAGATTTACAACGAGACCTATCCCGTGTTGAGCCTCCTCCAGGACCTGAAGAAACGTGAGTGAATTCAACGTTCGGCCCGTGAACGGCTACCGCGCCCCGCGCTATCCCGCGGCGCCCGCCGTCGGAGAATCTCCGCAGCCCCCGTTCATCGCCAACAGGCTCTCGAAGCTCGCGCCGCTCGCGCTCATCCTGGCGCCGATGACGGCGTCAGCGAGCCCCGCGACGCCCGTCGTCACCGTCGACGCGCCGCCGCGCGAGTCGGGGCCCTCGATCCCGGCGGCAATCCCGCAGGCGGCGATCGACGCCCTCGTCGCGATCGCCGACCAGGACGCACCGCCCGTGATGCAGGGCAAGATCGCCGCGCCGTCGCGCTGTTTCTCCGAAGCCGAGGTTGCCGCCGCCGTGAAGGACGTGCTCGCCGACCTCGGCATCAAGACGGAAGCCGCCACCATCACCCGCGACGGCGTGAAGATGAAGCTCGCCGCGCTGCGCGGCGACAGCGCCGTCGCCGTGACGGAGCTGCTGTCGAAGCCCGCGCAGGAGGAGCTCGCGCTCCTCCGTGCCCGCGGCGAAATGAAAGTCCTGATGCTCACGGCGCGCGAGCTCGAATACGAAACGTACGCCGGCGGCACCGGCGGACGGCTGCCGACCCGCGAGATCGTCCTGCGCCGCCTGCGCGCGGAACTGGAGAGCTTCCTCAAATGAGCGATTTTGAACTGCGCCCGGTCGGCGACTACCAACCGCCTCAGTATCCCGGTGCCGAAAAGCCCGGCGATGCGCCCAAGGCGCCGATGATCGCGAACAGACTCTCGAAGCTCGCCCCGCTCGCGCTCTTCGCGATCACGACGATGCCGGCCCGCGCCTCGGCGCAGCCGCCGGCCATCACGATGTCGCCCTCCGAGCCGCACACGTCGACTCCCTCCGCTTCGCAGATCTCGCCGGACTCCGTCGTCGCCCTCGTGGCGCTCGTCCAGCAGCAGCAGCCGCCGCCCCCACCCGGCAAGCCGGCGCCCGCCCGCGGCGCGCTGACCGAGGCCGACGTCGCCTCCATCGTGCAGCAGTTCCTCGCCGAGCGCGGGCTGACCGTGAAGCCGGCCCAGATCGTGCGCGACGGCGTCAATCTCCGACTCGTTGCCGCCGATGCGACGATCGCCGTCGCCGTCACCGAGAACCAGGCGGCCGGCGCGCTCGAAGAGCTCGCGCTGCTCAAGGCCCGCGGTGAGATGCGAACCCTCATCCTCGACCGCCAGGACTTCATGTACGAATACTATGAAGGCTCGACCGGGGGCGACGTGCCGTCGCGCGACGCGGTCGTGCGGCGCCTGAAGAACGAACTCGAGAGACTCCTCAAATGACCTTCGAACTGAGGCCTGTCAGCGACTACCGCGTGCCGCGCTATCCCGCGGCGGCCCTGCCGCAAGGCGAACCGAAGCTGCCTGGACCGATGATCTCGAATCGCGGCTCCGCGGCTCCCCTGCGAAGCGCAGCCCTTGGGCGCGTAGTAGGGCTTGCCGCGTGGACGCTTGCAGCCGTCGCACCGCTCACCGCGTTGGCGACACCCGGCGGCGTGGCGCCGGGCCCCAGCGAGGCGGCCCCGCTGGCCGGGCAGGACGGTCCCGCGAAGACGCAGGCCGCGCCCGTCGAGCTGAATCGGCTGACCGACGCGGAGATCGAAGGCCTGGTCGGCGAATTCAAGCAGGGCCGCCAGCGTGCGATGGCCGTGAAGGGCGAAATGGCGATGTACACGGCCGTCCTCACCGAGCAGGAAGCGCGCTCCATCCTCAACGCCTTCCTGAAAAAGAACGGCTTCGAGCCGAAGTGCGTCAACGTGGCGCCCGGCGGCGAGACGATCGAAGTTGATGCGTGGGATGCGGCGCGCGGCGTCGGCATCGCCTTCCTCCCCGGCAAGCCGCAATTCGGGGACAACCAGGAGAAGGTCGGCGCGCGCCCGGACAAGGCGATCGAGGAGCTCGCGCTGCTTCGCGCGCGCGGTGAGGCCCGCGTGCTCGTGCTCGACGGCACCGACTACGAGTACGACCCCGAGGGCTACATGGCCGGCACTCTCCCATCGAAGAAGGCGGCGATCCAGCGACTCCTCGCCGCCGTTGAGGGCTTCATCCGTGAGTGACTTTGAAGTTCGTCCGGCATCCGGGGTTTCGGCTCCCCGCTATCCGTCTCCCGCCACCCCTGGGCGCGAAGCAGGGCCGATGATCTCCAACCGCGGTCCCGCGGCTCCCCTGCGAAGCGCCGCTCTTGGGCGCGTAGGAGGGATCGCCGCCTGGACGCTCGCGGCAATTGCCCCGCTCGCCGCCTTTGCGTCGCCCCGCAGCGTGGCGCCGATCGCCGGTGAGGCGGTTCTTGTGTCCGTCCAGGAAACTCCATCGAAGCCACAGGCGGCACCCATCGACGTGAGGCGTCTGACCGACTCGGAGATCGAGGGCCTCGTCAGCGACATGAAGGGGGCCAATCAGCGCGCGATGGCGGTGAGGGGCAAGATGGCCTACCACACGGCCGTCCTCACTGAGGCGGAGGCGCGCTCCATCCTCGGCGCCTTCCTCAAGAAGAACGGATTCGAGCCGAAATGCGTCAGCCTCGCGCCCAACGGCGAGACGATCGAAGTCGATGCGTGGGACGCCGCGCGCGGCGTCGGCGTCGCCTTCCTCCCCGGCAGGCCGCAGTTCGGCGACAACGGGGGACCTCTCGAGGCCCGTCCGGTGAAGGCGATGGACGAACTCGCGCTGCTTCGCGCACGCGGCGAAGCGCAGGTGCTGATCCTGGATGGCACGGACTTCGAGTACGACCCCGAAGGCCACCTGGGTGATCGGCTGCCGTCGAAGAAAGCGGCGATCCAACGGCTCCTGGCCGCCGTTGAAGGCTTCATCCGTGAGTGACCTTGAGGTCCGTCCGGCATCCGGATACTCGACTCCCCGCTATCCGTCTCCCACCACCCCTGGGCGCGAAGCAGGGCCGATGATCTCCAACCAAGGCCCGACGGCTCCCCTGCGAAGCGCCGCCCTTGGGCGCGTAGGGGGGCTTGCCGCCTGGACGCTCGCCGCCGTTGCGCCGCTCGCCGCGGTTGCGTCACCCGGCAGGATCGCGCCGCGAACGAGCCAGACGACCCTGCTGCCAGCGCAGGAGACGCCGACGAAGCCCCAAGCCGCCGTCGAGGTCCAGCGGCTCACCGACGCGGAGATCGACGGACTGGTCACCGACCTGCGGGAGGGACACGAGCGCGGCATGGCCATGGAGGGCGATCGCGCGGCCATCAGCGCCGTGCTCACCGAGGCGGAGGCGCGTTCCATCCTCAACGCGTTCCTCAAGAAGAACGGCTTCGAACCGAAAGTCGTAACGCTCGCGCCAGGCGGCCACCCGATCGAGGTTGACGCACTGGACCGGGCGCGCGGCGTCGGCGTCGCCTTTCTTCCCGGCAAGCCGCCGTTCGGCGACAACCAGGAACCCGTCGGCCCGCGCCCCAAGGAAGCGATCGACGAACTCCTGCTGCTTCGCGCCCGCGGAGAGTCTCGCGTCCTGATCCTCGACGGCGGCGATTTCGAGTACGACCCCGAAGGCGATTTCGACGGCCGTCTGCCCACGAAGAAGGCGGCGATCCAGCGGCTCCTCGCGGCGCTCGAAGAGTTCCTCCGGAGGCCGTAGCCTATTTCACCGCGTCGAGGAACTCCCGGATCCTCCGCTCCCAGTGAGGCCGGCTCGGATTCGTCTCCCGCGGCACGAGCCGCTCCACGAACTCGCGGCTTCCGGTCCCCGCGAGGTACTCCTTCAGGAGCTGCTCCGCCTGCGCCGGCGAGGCGTTCCACAGCACAGGGCCGCAGACGCGCTCGAGCTGGGCGAAGATGGCGGGATCCGGCCCGCGCTGGGAGAGCCGCACCATCCAGTAGCCCTTCGCCCGCGTTGCCACGGCGATGTTCCCAGGGTCGCGCTTCACCGCCCGGATGAAGCACTCGTCGGAAAGGGCGATGTCCCCGTGCTCCCCCGCCCAGAGCGCGCGCTCGACGTGGGCACCTCCCGGCATCGGCTCCCGGACGAGTGCCGCGATGATCGTCGCCACCGGGTCGCGACCCGCGAGCCGCTCGGTCCGCGCCTTTCCCACGAGGTCGGGCGCCGGCGTGACCGCGGAAGGTGCCGCGTGCCAACCGACCGCCGCCGCGCCCGGGAGGAAGAGGAGCCCCGCGACCGCGGCGCCGCCGAGGGCGATGGCCACCGCCTTGCCGCCCCCCGGCTCCGCCGTGCGACGGAAGCACGGCGCCACGATGGCGCCGCAGAGGACGAAGAACCACGTCGCGACGCCGGGGATGTGCCAGTTGAACTCGACGACGGCGTGCGTCATCAGCGCCCCGACGCCCGAGACCGCGCCGATCCAGAGCGGGCTGACGCCGCGCCCCATCCGCTTCATCACGGCCAGCGCGAGGGCCGTGAACATCCCGGCGAAGAGGAGCGCGCCGGCGAGGCCTCCCCCTGCAAGGACATCGAGATAATCGTTGTGCGCGTAGAGCGCGTACTGCGCCGCCTCCTCGGGCGGCCAGTGCGGAACCTGCGAGTGGGCGAATGCGCCCAGCCCGGCCCCCGTGGCGGGATTCTGCTTGAAGACGTCGAAGGCGATCCCCCAGAGCGCGGGGCGGCCGAACTCGTGCTGCTCGTGGAACATGCGGTCAAGCCGCTGCTCCAGGTTCGACGTGCCGACCCAGAGCAGGATGCCGACGATCGCGAGCAGCGCCGGCACCACCAGCCACTTCGCGCGGTCGCGGACGAAGAGGATCGTGAAGATGACGAAGCCCGTCGCCCCCGCGAGAACGGCGCCCCGCGAGAGCGAACTGACGAGGGCGATGGCGATCGCCAGGACCAGGGCCGCGATCAGCCCCGCCTTCCAGAAGTCGGGCGCGTCGAGAATCGCCGACAGGCGCGCACCCAGCTTCGGATAGTCCGGGACACGCATGCGCCGGATGCGGTCGAAGAGGATGCCCAGTGACAGGAAGAGCCCGACCTCGCAGAGTCCCGCAAAGTGGTTGGGGTTGATGAACGTTCCGGTCGCGCGGCCGGGGAGCTGCTCGGGCAGAAAGAACCCCGCCGAGAGGGCGACGACGCCGAAAAGCGCCTGGGCGCCCGCGCCGATCGCCATCGCGAACATGAGGAAGCGGGCATCCCTGCGACGGCGGAGCAGGAGCGCCGCGAGGGTCATCGCGATCGCCCCCGTCCCCCATTTCCAGGCCCACGTCGTCGTGAGGTCGGGGGAGACCGAAATCGCGAGCACGGTCGAGGGCTGTGCGAGCCCCTCGAGCGCCTCTGCGTCCTGGCGGACCCGCTCGGGCGCGAGGGCCTTCACGACACTTCTCGGGAGCGGCGTCGACTGGAAGCCGGCGAAGACGACGAGGAGGGCAAGGCAAGCCGGCGCCGTCATGGCAACCCGGCCCCGCTCGCGCCCGAGCCCAAACCGCACGGCTGCGCAGAAAGCGGCCGCGACGAAGATCAGCGCGGTGATCGGCCAGGCCCACGCGCGCGTGGAGCCGAGAAGCACGGGTGCCGACACGAGGCCCGCCAGAAGGAAAAACCACGCCCCCAGCGTCGCCCCGCGCACGACCATTCTCATCGCGCAGAATCTTAACGGTTTTCCCCGCCGAAGCCCCTCCATCTCCTTGGCTTCCTTGGAGTAGCACAGGCATGAACTTTTTTCATCGGCCCGACATTTTGTGGTTGGAAGTTGAGCCTCGAACTGCACACCTCAGTAAGGAGCGAGAGCTCCGGGATGTTCCCGGGGCGCCTTGCATGACGCTCTGATACCCCCAGGGGGTGTGTCAACTAGGACAACCGGTTGACCAAGTTGACACACCCCTGGAAGCATCAACCGGAGGTGCCTCATGGGCATTCCATCAGGTCGTACGGCCGATGGTCGCGTCCGCCGCCAGTTGGCCAAGACGCATCCGAATCCGCTGGAAACGGCAGCATTGCGGCGACTCACGCGGCGGTTCCTCACGGCACGCGCCCAGCTTCTCGAGGACAGTGTTTTGGGGGTGGTCAGGCTTGGCCGCATCCTCGAAGAAGGCCGTCGTGCGGCCGGCCGTTCCTACCTCGATTGGCTTCGTCAGCTCGGCATTTCAAAAACCACGGCCCTTCATTGGCGGGCCGCGTACCGCCTCACGCGGCGGAGGCCCGGGGTGCTTCGCGAGTGGCGCAATGCGGGCGCGACCAAACTCTACCGGGTCGCCCGCCTGTCCCGCACCACCGTCTCGCGTCTCGCCACGAAGGCCGAGAGGGGCGGGTTCGCCGGCATGTCGAAGCAGCAGTTCATCGCGTTTACCGCCCCCCACGTTCGCGTCATGAGGAAGTCCAGCCCCGGGCGCCGGGGGCACGGCGCCATCATGAAGCTCGATTCGTTCATCAGCCAGGTCGGAGCATTCGACTTCACCGGCCTCGACGACGATCTGCTCCGTGTGAAACTCCTCCAGCGTCTGCGCCGCCTTGAAGCACTGGCGAAGAAGACGGCGAAGACCCTCAAGCGGCGGAGGACCGGATAGCACCCACCGGCCCGCGGCGGTATTCGGGAACGAACTCCGCCGCGGGCTTTATCATGTCCGCCATGCCGCCCCTCGTTCTCGTGGTCGACGACGAGCCGGTCCTGTGCAAGGTCCTCGCCGGCCATCTCGAGCAGGCGAAGATCGCCAACGTAACCGCCCCCACGGCCGAGTCGGCACTCGACATCGTCAACGAGCGCGATGTCGCGGTCGTGCTGACCGACCTCAAGATGCCGGGCATGAGCGGCCTCGACCTGCTCACGAAGGTGCGCGAGATCGATCCGACCATCCAGGTCATCCTCATGACCGCCCACGGCTCGGACGAAGTGGGCGCCAAGGCCTTCGAACTCGGCGCCGCCAGCTATGTCCGCAAGCCGTTCGACCGCGACGAAATCCTCTTCACCGTCCGCGCGGCCCTCGCGAAGCACGCCGCGGCGCGCCCCGAAGCGTTCTCGACGCCGACGAGGGAGGCGATGACGGCCGTCTCGCCGAACATGAAGGCCGTCCTCGACCTTGTCGCCAAGATCGCGGCGACGAATTCGATGGTCCTCATCCGCGGCGAAAGCGGGACCGGCAAGGAGCTGATCGCCCGCGCCATCCATGAGGGCTCGCGCCGCAAGGAGGGGCCATTCATCAAGGTTGTCTGCGCCGCGCTGCCCGAGAGCCTGCTCGAGTCTGAACTCTTCGGCTACGAGAAGGGAGCCTTCACCGGAGCGGCCACGACGAAGCCCGGCCGGTTCGAGCTCGCCGAGGGCGGCACCCTCTTCCTCGACGAGATCGGCGATCTCACCGCCCCGACCCAGGTGAAGCTCCTGCGCGTGCTCGCCGACCGCCAGTTCGAGCGCCTCGGCGGAACCCAGACCCTGAACGCCGACGTGCGCGTGCTCTGCGCGACGCACCGCGACCTCGAGTCGCTCGTGAAGGAGGGGAAGTTCCGGGAGGATCTCTTCTACCGCATCAACGTGCTGCCGGTGAAGCTGCCGCCGCTGCGAGAGCGGCCCGATGATCTGCGGCCGCTGTCGGAGCGGCTCGTGGAGCGGTTCGGCCGGGAGCACGGAAAGAGCGTCTCCCTCTCGACGGGCGCGGTCGACGCTCTGCGGACCCATGCGTGGCCCGGAAACGTCCGCGAGCTGCAGAACCTCCTCGAGCGGCTCGTGCTGCTTGCGTCGGGGACGATCCAGGAGGCCGATGTCCGCGCCGCCCTGCCCGGCGCATCGACGCCCGCCGCCTCGGGCACGTCGCTAGACGCGCAGCGCTCCGGCGCGGAGAAGGCCGCGGTCGATGCGGCGCTCAAGCAGACGGGAGGCAACCGGACGCGCGCCGCAAAGGTCCTCGGCGTCTCGCGGCGGACACTGCACAACAAGCTGAAGGAATTCGGAATCGATTAGCGGGGCCGGCCTCGACGTTCCCCGGCGACGTCGAACTACTCGCCTGCTGGTATCTCCTTGAGGTACCGCGCCGCCATCGGGCCCTCGAGCCCCGACAGCGCTGACTTCGCCTCCGGCCAGAGCCGGTTCTTGATCGCGAAGATCGCCAGGCCGAGGCGCGGACGGTCCTTGAAATCAGCGGACCACTGCATGGCGAGCTGGGCGATCTGGTGCGGCGCGATGTCCCGCCAGGGGATCTGGCGCTGCGTCCCGGCGACCACCTCGACGTGATTTGAAGACGCGCCCACGATGACCACGTTGGCGAGCGCACCATCCCGCAGCGCCAGCGAGGTCATTTCAGGCCGCTCCCGCGCCAGGATCATCGCCAGGTGCTCGCGGAACTGGCGAAGGGCCTCAAGGTCCTCCATCCGCAGCATCACCCATTCGTTCGTGTCGCGGTCGTTCGTCTGGTCGGCGTGCTCCTTGTAGCCGGTTTGCGCGTCTTCGATGTCGAGCCGCGCCGCCAGACCATCCATCTTCTCACCGACCGTCTTGCGCGGGTCCCCCTTCGGGATCCAGGCGAACCGCGACGCGATCACGGCCACGATCCCGATCAGGACGACGCCGAGTACGAAGCCGACAAGGCTGGCACGGCGCAGCGACTTCTGGACCAGCCGGCGCACCGTCGCCTGGCGCGCCTCCCTTTCCTGCGCGGGCGCCGCCGCCCTCACCGTCGGGGCCGACTCGATCCGCACCCGAAGCGGCTTGTCGCCGACCAACGGGTCGATGGCCTCGGCAACTTCGCGCGCGGACTGGAATCGGTCCTTCCGCTCCTTCGCGATGCACTTCATGCAAATGGCCTCGAGCTCGGCGGGCACGGACGGCTTCGCGCTGGCGCTCGTCGAGATCGCCACGCGCGCCGCCACCACCTTGCTCGGCGGCGGCGGATCGATGAGCAGGTTCTTGTCGAGCGCCTCCTGCACCGACTCCGCCACGATCGGCGGCCGGCCCGTCAGCAGTTCGTAGAGGATCGCACCGAGCCCGTACACGTCGGTCCGCGCATCGATATCGCCCGTCTGCCCCAGCACCTGTTCCGGCGCCATGTAGGCCGGCGACCCGGCGATGCTGACGCCGGAGGACGACGGGTCGCGCTCCATCTCGCGCGCCACGCCGAAATCGACGAGGTACGGCTTCCAGGAGAGGTCGATGAAGATGTTCTGGGGCTTCAAGTCGCAGTGGATCAGCGGCGGCGTCCGCGTGTGCGTGTAATGCACAGCCCGCGCGATGTCGCGGAAAATCGCGAGGTACCGCTTGGGCTGGTCGTAGAAGGGCGACAGTTGGTTCCGCGCTTTCGCCGAGCGGACCAGCTGGTCGAGCCCCATCCCCTCGAGCAGGTCCATCGCGATGTAGAACTGGTTCCGGATCCGCCCGAACTCGTGCACGGTGATGATGTTCGGATGGCGGAGGCGCGAGAGGCGGCTTCCCTCCTGCAGCAGATCGACGATGCGCCCGGGATCCATGCTCGCCTCGCTCCGCAGGAACTTCAGCGCCAGGATGCGGCGGATCTCCGTGTCCCACGCCCGATGGACGACGCCCAGCCCGCCACGCCCGATCTCATTCAGCAGCAGGAAGTGGCCGAACTTCGCATCTGGCTTGTGCTGCGCCTCGACGACATCGAGCGGGAGCTCGTCGCCCGGCGGCGTCACCCCCCCGGTCACGGCCAGCGCATCGTCGAGCTGCCGGCGCGTCAGGAAGCCGAAGTCGACCAGCACCCGCTCCAGCTCGTACTGGCCGCCCGAAAGGCGCAGCCGCGTCTGCATCTGCCTCGCATCGGCGAGCTCAGCGTCGCTCACGAGGCTCCACTCCGTGAGAAGCCGGGCGAGAGCGGAGTCGTCCACGGGACGTAGTCTACGTGACGGCTCTCCGGGGCGCGGACCATTCCGAGAGAGAGGCGGGCTCCGGCGGTCCCCGGTTCAACCCAGCGGAAACCGCCTCGCTGGCTCTTCTTCATCCGGCGGCCCGGATTCCGTACAGTCTCCCCCATGCCGACGATCGCGTACGCCATCGCCATGCCCGATCCACGCACGCACCTCTTTCACGTGACGATCGAGGTGAAGGGTCTCGCGGCGGAGTCCGTCGACTTCGTCTTCCCCGCGTGGACGCCCGGCTCGTACAAGATCCGCGACTACGCCAGGAACGTGCAGGGCTGGGAGTCTTCACTCCCGTCGCGCAAGATCGACAAGCAGACGTGGCGGGTCACCGCGGGCGGCCGCGACCTTCGCGTCACGTACCGCGTCTACGCCTTCGAACTCAATGTCCGCGGCCTCTTCCTCACTGAGGATCACGGCTACTTCAACGGCGCCGCCCTGTTCCCGTACATCGATGGTCACAAGGACGCACCGGTTTCTCTCGTCGTCAGCGTCCCGAAGCGTTGGCGCATCGCCACCGGGCTCGGGCTCTCCGGAAAGGGCCGGCTCCAGCGGTTTGAGGCGGCGAGCTACGACATCCTCGTCGACTCCCCGGTCGAGTGCGGCCGCTTCGCGCTCCACGAGTGGCGGTCGCTGGGCAAACGCCACCGGATCGCGATCCAGGGCCGCGGCAACTTCGATGCGAAGAGGCTCGTCGCCGACCTCAAGAAGATCGTCGAGACGGAGGCCGCGATGTTCGGCGGCCTGCCGTACGAGCACTACACCTTCATCCTCAACCTGACCACGACGGAGGGGGGCGGCGGCCTCGAACACCTCAACTCGACCAGCCTTCAGACGCACCCCATGGCCTTCAAGCCGCGAAAGCGCTACGAGCAGTTCCTCGAGCTCGCTGCGCACGAGTTTTTCCACCTGTGGAACGTGAAGCGCATCCGCCCCGCGGCGCTCGGGCCGTTCGACTACACGAAGGAAGCGCTCACGACGCTCCTCTGGGCCATGGAGGGCGTCACCTCCTACTACGACTGGCTCGTGCCTCGCCGGGCCGGCCTCGTCACGCCGGCGCGATACCTCGAGGACCTCGCGGAGCGGCTCCAGCGGTTCGACGAGAAGCCGGGCCGGCGCCACCAGTCGCTCAGCGAGTCGAGCTTCGACGCGTGGATCAAGTTCTACAACCCCAACGAGAACACGGCCAACGCCCAGGTCAGCTACTACGAGAAGGGCGCGATCGTCGCGATGCTCCTCGACTTCGAAATCCGCCTCCGGACTCGAAACGCGAAATCGCTCGACGACATGATGCGGAAGCTGTGGAACGACCACGGCCGGCGCGACGCCGGCTTCCCCGAGCCCGAATACCGCCGAGCGGCCGAGGCCGTGGCCGGCGCGGGCCTCGCGTCGTTCTGGCGCGACCACGTGGACGGCCGTGCCGAGATCGACTACGGCCGCTTCTTCGCCGTGGCGGGACTCGAACTCCGGCGCGAGGTCAAGAAGGACGACGGCAAGCCGGGGCCTGCTCAGAAGGCGTGGCTCGGCGTGATCGCGGGCCGTGCCGGGGACCGCGTCGCCGTGGCAGGCGTGCGGTCGGGCTCGCCGGCGGAGAAGGCAGGCATCTGCGTGAAGGATGAGATCCTCGCGCTCGACGGCCTGCGGATCGATGCGGAGTCCTGGGCGTCGCGGCTCGACGAACGCGCCATCGGCGACCGCGTGAGGCTCACCTTCTTCCGCGACGGGGAGCGAAGGGATGCGCTTGCCGTCCTGGGCCGCCGGGAGAACGTGACGTGGAAGCTGTCGCCCGTCAAGAAGCCCACCGCGCTCCAGCGGGCGGTGTACGAGAGCTGGCTGCGGACGACCTGGCCGAAGTGACTCCTGCCGCCGGCTGCCGGCGACGGACTACTTCTTCACACGGCGCTTCGTCGGTTTCGGCCCGGCCGCGTCGGGCGTCACCGTGAAGGCGGGCGACTTGCAGCTCTCGCACAGGATCGTGGTCGCCTTGAACCACGGCTTCGACAGCGTGTGGCCGCAGACGCCGCACTGGAAGTCCCCCTGGGCGTGGATGACTTCCCAGAACTTCTGGATGTCGATCATGCCCAGGTCGATCATCACCTGGCCGATCTTCGACTTGTACCCGCGCGCGTGCTGACGGAGCTGGACCCGCACCGCCTCCTGGAGCTGCTCTTCCGTCAGGTAGCCGCGCTGAACCGCGATGCGGCCGAAGAGCCCCGAGACGTTCGCCGTCCGCTCGAACTCATCGATGAGCTGCTTCTGGCGCACGAGCAGCTGGTCGAGTTCGTCGGCACCGATGAAGCCCTTCGCGACGAGGATCTCGCCCAGCGGCCGCGCGTAGCGCTCGTCGATCTGGATCGTCATGCACTCGTCAAGCTGGTCCGCGGTCAGCACGCCTTCGCGCACCGCGATCTCACCGAGCACGAGCTGTTTGACGTCCACGCGGCCTCAGTCTATCAGCTTCAAGAGTTCGTTCACATGAGCCACGCGGAAGTCCGCGCCCGCCAGTTCTTCGACACCGCCGAAGCCGTAGGTGCAGCCGACCGTCTGCAGGCCGTTCTCGCGCCCCGCGTCCAGGTCGGCCCTCCGGTCGCCCACCATGAAGCCGCCGCGCGCGCCGAACCGCTCCAGCACCGCACGGACATTCTCGGACTTCGACGGCTTGTCGTCGAGGCAGAAGGCGACATCGAGGAAATCGCGCAGGCGCAGGTGCGCGAGATTGGCGTTGAAATAGACGCGGCCGCAGTTCGACACGAGGCCGAGCTTCCAGCCGCGGGCGCGAAGCTCCGCGAGCGTCCCAGCCACGCCGGGGTAAAGACGCCCCTCGCCGGCGGCAAGCCGGCGGACCTCCTCTCCGGCCACGAGCGTCCGCACCTCGGCCGCATCATCGCGCCGGTCCGGTGGCAGCAGTCTGCCGAAGTACTCGAGCGATGGAAGTCCCACGAGGGTCCGGATCTCGGCGCGGGACGGGATCGACGGCTCCAGGCCACGCTTCCGCCAGTAGACGCGCAGACCGTCCTCAGCGGCGCGGAACGCCAGCGCCTCGCTGTCGACGAGCGTCCCGTCCATGTCGAAGATCACCGCCTTCATCGGACGATCACGATGTTCGCGCGCCCCTTGGAGAAGTGCTTCTTCACCGCGGCCGTCACGTCGTCGACGGTGAGCGCGTCAACGAGCTTGAGCAGCTCCTCGATGCGCCCGTGCCCCGCCGACTCCGCCCGCATGCGGTTGATCGCGATCTGGACGAGCGACGACGCGTAGCGTTCCTTCTTCTCCTTCGGAATGAAGCCGAGCGGGAAGACGTCGTTGCCGCTGAACTCGTTGCGCAGGCTCGTGCGAGCGGCGTCGAGCTTCTTCTCGTCGATCGTGAAGGCGTCGAGCCACTCCTGGACGGCATCGGCAGCCGCGTCAGGATCGGCGTCCACCGTGAGCGCCGCCGAAAGTACGGTCATGGACCGACCGCGGTTGAAAACCTCTTCGAAGAGGAAGACGTCGCGCCCGTGCTCGTGGATCTTGCCCCGGGAGCGGAGCAGGTGGCAGATCGCGGCCATGATCGCGGCCTTCTCCTTCGTCCCGTTCGGCGCGGCGAGCCAGGTCATCATCAGCTGCTTCACGTCGCCCTTGACGACCGCGCGCTGCCCCTTCCGCTCGGGCTCGTCGGGCATCTCGACCTTCGGGAGCTCAGCCTTGGAGTAGGGGCCGAAATGTTCCTTGATCGCGTCCTTGACGTTCGCGGCGTTGAACTTGCCGTAGATGATGAGCACGGCGTTGTTCGGGCGGTACCACGTCTCGTAAAAGGCCCTTGCCTCGTCGAGCGTGGCGGCCTTCATGCTCTCAGCACCGCCGACCTTGGGGAGCCGGTAGCGGAGCTTCGCGTACGTCAGGTCAAGCGCGGTGTGGTAGGCGACGGCGGCGGGATTCTTGAAAGTCGCCGCGACCTCCTCGAGCGCCCGGACGCGCTCCGCGTCGAGCAGCTCCTTCGTGAACTCGCACGTGCGCATCCGCTCCGCCTCGATCTGCAGCGCCTGCTCCAGCTTCTCCGGGGCGCAGATGGAGTAATAGTAGGTGAAGTCATGAAGCGTCTCGGCGTTCGCGTCGATGAACGGCTTGCCGAACGGTCCCGCCGCGGTTTGGGCCTTCTCGGCCTCGCCCGCCTTGAACGACGTCGTCGCCGCGCGGAAAACGAGATGCTCAACGAGGTGCGCCAGCCCGTGACGCTCCGGCGGCTCGTTCACGACGCCGGCGCGGTAGCCGATGAGGCAGGCCGCGAGGTCGAGACGGTCGGCAGGCTTGAGGATGACCTCGAGGCCGTTCTCGAGCGTGAATCGCTCCTCGACCGCCTTCTCCTGGGCCGGTGCCGCGGACGCGGCCGACAGCAGCAACGACAGAATGAAAACGCCGGCCCGCGACGGGCCGGCGCTTCGATCGTCAGTCAATGGTTTGCAGTCCACGGCCTGTAGTGAGCCGGCAAACGCGGAGCGTTGGCGCTGCCGAACTACTTCTTGGGCTCCTTCTTCTCCTTCTTCGGCATGAGCTTCACGCCGGTCTTTGACTCCGTCGTGAATTCCTGGCCGCCGGCGGACATCGTCATCGTCGTCGTCCCCTTGGCGCCCGTCATGATGCCCTTCTCGACGTCCCAGGTGATCGTGTTCTTCAGCGTGCCGTCGGTGATCTCGACCGGGCCGCCGTTGCCACCGTCGTCCTTCTTCTCGAACTTCCCATCGACGTTGAGCGTGATCTCGGAGCCCTTCTGCTCCTTGATCGTCGTCTTGTTCTTCATCGTCAGGGCGCCCAGGCCGGGAATCCCCATGTCGCTCGAGTCCTCCCACGAGTCGCCCTTGCCAACGGCCTTCTCGGGCAGCCTGGGGAAGGCCTGCTGCATCAGCTTCTTCATGTTCTCGTCGTTCATCTGCGACTTCATGGCGCCGAGCATGGGATCGTCCTCCCCCATGTCCTTGGTGATCTCCTCCATGATGGCTTCGTAGCCCTTCACGGCAACGACCTCGCCGCGCGGGCTCAGCTTCATGGTGAAGCTCTTTCCGTTGAGACCCGCCATGATCCGGCCAAGCCCCTCCTCCGGCGCTTCCTTGTCCTTCTCGGAGTCGTAATCCGTATCCATCATGCCGGTCATGACGAACTTCACGCGGTCGTACGTGAGCTTCAGGGTCGCGACGCCCTTGTCGTCGACCTCCACGACCTCGAGCTCGTAGCCGAAGATCATCTCATTGTTGATCTCCATGCCTCCGACCTCGGTCTTGTTGTCCTGCGACGTTTCGTAACGGTGCTTGTCGCCCTTCTTGAACTTCCAGAGAAGCGTGACCTTGTCGGTGGTCTCCTGCGCCGAAGCGGCCAGGGAGAGGGCCAGGACGGTGAAGCCGGCGAGAATACGCATCATTCCTCCAGTAGCAGCTTTCAGATGTACGCCGGTTGGGACAGACTTGGTAGCCCGGTTGTTGCACGTTGACAAACGAATCACCGTATGTAAATATATTGATATGGATGACCCCGCCGGCCTCTTCAAGCTCCTCGGCGACACGGTGCGCCTGAGGATCCTGCGCCTGCTCGAGAAGGAGCGGCTGAACGTGTCGGAGCTTACCAGCATCCTCGGCATTGCGCAATCGGGCGTTTCGCGCCATCTCCGCCTTCTCAAGGAGGGCGGCCTCCTCCGCGAGGACCGCGAAGCCGGCTGGTCCTACTACCGCGTCGATCCAAGCGCCTTCCCCGACCCCGTCACCCGCGCCTGGCCGCTCCTGCGCCAGCAGATCGAGAAGCTCGACGGATACGCGGACGACGACGCGCGGCTCGGCGAGATCCTCCGCCACCGCCAGGAGGAGTTCCGCGACACGACCGGCGGGGTCGAAGGACGCATGATCAGCCCCGGACGCTCATGGGCCGCGTGGGCCCGCGCGCTCGGCTTCCTGATTCCGCCGCTCACCGTCGCCGACCTCGGCTGCGGCGAAGGGAACCTCTCGATCGAAGCCGCCCGCTGGGCCCGCAAGGTGATCGGCATCGACCGGTCCGCCGATGTCCTCCGAAAGGCCAGGGCGCTCGCCGACAAGGCGGAGGTCAGGAACATCGTCTGGAAGCGCGGCGAGATCGAGGACCTTCCCCTCGAAGCCCGCAGCGTCGATGTCGTCCTCCTCAGCCAGGCGCTGCACTACGCACAGGATCCCGTCAAGGCGCTGCGCGAGGCGGAGCGCATCCTCGTCCCCGGCGGGAAGATCCTCCTCCTCGACCTCCGCGCGCACAGGGAAGAATGGGTCAAGGAGAAGTTCGGCGACGTGTGGCTCGGTTTCGAGCAGCAGCAGGTCTCGGGCTTCCTGAAGGAGGCGGGGTTCGTCGATGTCGTGCTCGACGTCGGCGCGCGCCGCCGCGGCGATCCGTTCACCGTCCTCATCGGCTCCGGAACGAAAAAGAAATGAGAACGCCACCCCGCCTCTCGGAGCGCGGGCAGGCCTTCATCAGCCTGCTCAGGGATCGCATCGTCGTCATCGACGGCGCGATGGGGACGATGCTCCAGCAGGCGAAGCTCACCGCCGCCGACTTCGGCGGACCCGATCTCGAGGGCTGCAACGAGAACCTCGTCCTCTCGCGGCCCGACGTCGTCCAGGGAGTCCACGAGGCCTACTACGCCGCCGGTGCCGACGTCGTCGAAACCGATACCTTCGGCGCGACGCCGATCGTCCTCGCCGAGTACGACCTGCAGGCGAAGACGCATGAGATCAACAAGGCCGCCGCGATGATCGCGCGCGAAGCCGCGAAGAAATTCCCCGGCCCGCGCTTCGTCGCCGGATCGATGGGTCCGACGACGAAGACGATCACCGTCACCGGCGGCGTCACGTTCGACCAGCTGATCGACTCGTACCACCGCCAGGCGCTCGGCCTCATCGACGGCGGCGCGGACCTCCTCCTCGTCGAGACCGCGCAGGACACGCGCAACGTCAAGGCGGCGATCGTCGGCATCAAGGCGGCCTTCGAGAAGGCGGGCGTCGCGCTGCCGCTGATGGTCTCCGCGACGATCGAACCGATGGGCACGATGCTCGCCGGCCAGGCGATCGACGCGTTCTACGCGAGCGTCGAGCACGCGGGGATGACGTCGATCGGCCTCAACTGCGCGACCGGCCCCGAGTTCATGTCGGACCACCTGCGCACGCTTCACGGCCTCGCGAAATGCGCGGTCTCCTGCTACCCGAACGCGGGACTCCCTGACGAGAACGGCACGTACGGTGAGTCGCCCGCGATGCTGGCCGGCGCCCTGGCGCGATTCATCGAGCATGGCTGGATCAACATCGTCGGCGGCTGCTGCGGCACGACGCCCGACTACATCCGGGAGATCGCGAAGGTCGCAAGAGCCGGCAAGCCGCGCGTTGCGGCGAGCTATGTCAAGACGCACATCGCCGGGATCGACTACGTCGAGTGCGAGGAGTCAAGCCGCCCTCTGATCGTCGGCGAACGGACGAACGAAGTCGGCAGCCGCAAGTTCAAGCGGCTGATCGAGGACGAGAAGTTCGAGGAGGCCGCCGAGGTCGGCCGGGCGCAGGTGAAGGCCGGAGCGCAGCTGATCGACATCAACCTCCAGAACGCCGACCGTGACGAAGCCAAGGACATTGAGCGGTTCTACGAGAAGATCATCCGCATGGTGAAGGTGCCCATCGTCATCGACACCACCAACGCCGCGGCGCTCGAGATGGCGCTCACCTACTGCCAGGGCAAGTCGATCATCAACTCCATCAACTACGAGGACGGCGACGAGAAGCTCGAACGCGTCGTGCCGCTCGCCCGGAAGTTCGGCGCCGCACTGATCTTCGGCACGATCGACGATGACAAGCAGCAGGCGCAGGCGATCACGGTCGCGCGCAAGGTCGCGATCGCGGAGCGCGCCCACAAGGACCTCACCGGGAACTACGGGTTCCCCGAGCAGGACATTCTCTGGGACCCGCTCGTCTTCCCGTGCGGAACGGGCGATGTGAACTACGTCGGCAGCGCGGAGCAGACGATCCGCGGCGTCGCCGCGCTGAAGGAGCGGTTCCCGAACACGAAGACCGTGCTCGGGATCTCGAACGTCTCGTTCGGCCTGCCCGACGCGGGCCGCGAAGTCCTCAACAGCGTCTTCCTCTATCACTGCACGAAGGCGGGCCTCGACTTCGCCATCGTCAGCTCCGAGAAGCTCGTGCGGTACGCATCGATTTCCGACGAGGACAAGAAAGTCTGCGACGACCTCCTCTTTACTCGCGGCGCCGACCCCGTGGCCGCGTTCGCCGCCCACTTCCGCGGGAAGAAGAAATCGACGAAGGCCGCCGTCGTGAGGAAGTCGCTCGACGAACGGCTCGCGGGCTACATCGTCGAGGGCACGAAGGAAGGGCTGATCGACGACCTCGAGGAGAAGCGCAAGGCCGCCGCGCCGCTCGAGATCATCAACGGTCCGCTGATGAAGGGCATGGACGAAGTCGGCCGGCTCTTCAACAACAACGAGCTCATCGTCGCCGAAGTGCTTCAGAGCGCGGAGGCGATGAAAGCCGCCGTCAGCCATCTCGAGAAGTTCATGGCGAAGACCGAGAGCGCGAACAAGGGCAAGGTGATCCTCGCGACGGTGAAGGGCGACGTCCACGACATCGGGAAGAACCTCGTCGAGATCATCCTCTCGAACAACGGCTACACGGTCGTCAATCTCGGCATCAAGGTCGCGCCCGACGTGATCATCAAGGCGGTGCACGAACACAAGCCCGACATGATCGGCCTGAGCGGCCTGCTGGTGAAATCGGCGCAGCAGATGGTGACGACCGCGGAAGACCTGCGCGATGCCGGCGTTAAACTGCCGATCCTGGTCGGTGGCGCGGCGCTCACCAAGAAATTCACCCTGACGCGGATCCGCCCCGCGTACGGCTCGCTGGTCGGCTACGCGCGCGATGCCATGAAGGGGCTCGACCTCGCGAACGGGCTCGTGACGAACCGCGAAGCCGTCGCGAAGCAGCTCGACCTCGAGGCGAAGGCGATGGAAACCGCGGCGACGGCGGAGGACGCGACGCCGCGCATCGCGATGCCGGCCGTGCGCTCGACGCAGATCGACGTCCACGAGCCGGTGCGAAAGCCGCCCGACCACGGACGCCACGAAGTCGACTTCCGCCTGCCCGAAGTCTGGCCCTACCTGAACCGCCAGATGCTCTATTCGAAGCATCTCGGACTGAAGGGGCTGGTCGAGCGGCTCGAGTCGGAGCGCGACGTGAAGTTCCTCGAGATCGAGGCGATCGTGAAAGACATGATGCGCCGGGCTGAAGAAGGTCCCTCGGGGCAGGGCTGGCTGAAGTGCCGTGGGGTCTTCCGCTTTTTTGGCGCCAACTCCGAGGGAAACCGGCTGGTGCTCTTCGGCGGTGACGGACGGGAGGCGGGCCACTTCGACTTCCCGCGCCAGGCGAAGCCGGACGGGCTCTGCCTCGCCGACTTCGTCAAGCCGCTCGCGTCGGGCGAGCGCGACAGCGTCGCGCTGTTCGTGACGACGTGCGGCGAGGGCGTGCGGTCGCGCGCGAACGATCTGAAAGCGAAGGGCGAGTATGTGCTCTCCCACACGCTGCAGTCGCTCGCGATCGAGGCGGCGGAAGCGGCGGCGGAGCGAATCCACCGGAAGATCCGCGAAAGCTGGGGGCTCTTCGACGATCCGACTCTTTCGATGGCGGAGCGGCTGAAGGCGAAGTACCAGGGGATCCGCGTGAGCTTCGGCTATCCGGCGTGCCCGAACCTTGGGGACCAGAAGCTGCTGTTCACGCTGCTGTCGCCCGAGTCGATTGGGGTGCAGCTTACAGACGGATTCATGATGGATCCTGAAGCTTCGGTATCGGCGCTGGTCTTTCATCATCGACAGGCGCGGTACTTCAACGTGGGGGCGGAAGAGGCGTAGCCGGCCGTGGAGAAGAAAGGACGCACCGCCCTTGAGAAGGCCGGCTGCGTCTGCTGGGCACTGGCCGCGCTGTGCATCGTGGTGATCGCGGTCCTGTTCTCCCTTCCCGTACCGGGCCATGTGGAGGGACAGCGGCGAATCGGAGAGTGCTTCTTCCTGGCGATCGGCTTCGGTCTCTTCGCGGTCGCGGGCGTGATCTGCATGATCATCGCGGTGTTCAAGAACCGCAATCGAGATCGATGACACCCCGAGCTCGCTGACATGTTCGCGGCCTCGTGTAAACTGGCTCCATGACCAAGCACGAATTCACCGCGGTAATCGAGAAGCACGACGGGTGGTACGTCGGCACCGTGGAAGAGCTCTCCGGCGTGAACACACAAGGTAAGACCCTGACCGAGGTTCGACGCAACCTGCGCGAGGCGCTTCGCCTCATCATTGCCGCCAATCGCCGGCTGTCGCGGTCGGGCAGGAGTGCCGAGATCATTCGGGAGCGCATCGCCGTCCGCGCCTAGAATGAAGCGACGGGCGCTTGTTCGACACTTGGTTGGCCACGGCTGCCATCTGCTCAGAGAGGGAGGCCGTCACAGCGTCTGGATCAATCCCGCGACGCGCGCAACGTCGCGACCGTGCCACGACACACGGAGGTTGTCGACTTTCTGGCGAAGAAGATCTGCAGGGACTTGGGAATCCCGGCACCATGAGCACCCTCTTCAACCGTTCCGAGTGCGCCGCGATCCTCGCGCGCGTCAACAGACTCACCCCCGCGACTCAGCCAGTGGGGCAAGATGGACGTCGCGGCGACAAGCTGTCGCCCGACGAGTGGGGCATGCCACTTGACGCAGTTCGGAGCGTGCCTATCGGGCCGTGATTGCCAGCAGGAGCTTGCCGCCCTCGTTGCAAAGCGAGATTGCGGACTTGAGGCACTCCTGCCGGAATTCCGCACGCTCCCCCACATACGCATCGAGGAACCCAGGCGGCGGCGCCGGCGGCGGCGGAGGCGGATCGCCGAAGTACTCCACGACGTTCTTCGTGCCCTGCAGCTGCCAGAGATTGAGCGCCAGCACGTTCGCGACGCCGCCATCCTCCGGCGCCATGAAGGTCGCGACGTAGCTCTTGGCAATGTCCTTCGCGAACGGCGAGACGCTCTCTCGGTTCCCGACCCAGGTGCGCGTCATCGCGAGAACGGCCGACCCGATACGCCCGTCCTTGCCGACCGTCACGCGGAGATCGACGTGCTCTTGGAAGCCCCCGGTCTTGAAGTCGTGCTGCATACCGCCCGCGACGGCGGCGTGGCCCGTCTCTTCGACGCCGAAGAACCCGGCGAACTCGCCGTCGAGAAACTCCCGAAGCGTCATCGCGTGCGTACACTAGCGTGCGATGCCGGAGTACGACAAGGTGCTGCAGGCAATTGCCGAGGAGATCTCGGGACTGAAACTCGAGTTTCCCCAGCTCGCGGAGTTCTCGCCCTCGGCGCATCTCACGATCGCGAACCTGACGCTCTCGTACGGATTTCACACGCATCGCGCGACGCAACGCGGGGGTTGGACCGCAGGCGTCCCGAATCCCGACGACGACGGAGTCTGGTTCCACCTCGACTTTCACGACGAGGAATCGCAGGCCCAGATTCACACGCAGCCGTGTGTGCCGAGCGCGACGCTCGGAGACAAGATCGTGTGGCTCCTGATCCTGGAAGGCGCGAAGACGAAACCGCTAGCAGGGCGCATCTGGGCAATCCTCGAACGGCACGGCGCGACACGCTGAGTTACTGGAGCAGGCGCAGCGCCTCGAGCGCCATCCCCGCCCCGACCATCCGCCCGATCCCCGGGTTGTCGCAGAAGCCTCCGTCGTCGGTGCGGAAATGGAGCACGTCCTCGAGAAGCGCCTTGCGAATCTTCTCGCGATCATCCGCGGGCAGCTCCCCGACCGCCTCCGCCGCGTGCATCGCGCCGAAAAGCAGGTAGTACGACGCCGTGCCTTCGGGGCCGGTGTGGCAGAGCCCCTTGCCGCGCTCCCTCCGGGTGTGCGCCGCCTGCTTCAGGAACTGGTCGAGCGCCGCGCGCACGGCGGCCGCATCGCCTTTCCCCGCGCGCTTCAGCGCCATCGCGTAGAGGGGACCGCGCCGTGACGACTCCGCTTCCGTCGCGCCTGGACCCGTCGCCTGCATGTAGCCGAACGTCCCTTTCGTGTTGCAGAGCGACTTCACCACCGCGACCGCCTTTTCGACCATCGCGGCCGGCACGTCGACGCCCCCGTCCTTCGCCTCGCGCAGCGCCTCGATCGCCACCGCCGTGACAAATCCGATGGAGTTGTCGTCGTCCGCCCCCAGCCGCACGTACGACCAGCCGCCTCCCTCGCGCTGCCCCACCTTCAGAGCGTCGACGATCGCACTCATCGCCGCCAGTAACTTCTTGCGATCGCCGACCGACGCCTGCACGCACCGTGCGAGGAACCGCAGCGCAAAAACCTGGCCCCAGATCGCATGGTCGAACTGGCGTCGCGCGTCCGCGTCGAGCACCCCGCCCGCCTGGGCCGCGAACACGAACGCGAGCGCGCGCTCGAGAGCCGCCTGCACGCCGTCGAGTTTGCGATGCGGGAGAAGCGCCGTCGCACAGATCGACGTCGCGGCGATCCCGTCGGCCGACGACGGCGCGCAGATCGCGGTCGAGGTGGTCCACGAACCATCGCGGTGCTGGCATTTCACGAGGAAGTCGACGGCGCCTTTCTCCGCCTTCGCCGCGGTCGCCGTCGCGTACGGCCGCTGTTCGGCGTCGGCGAGGTCTTCTTCGGCCGGCCACGCGGCGCGTTCGATCCCGGTCATGATGCCCTGCCCTCGCAGCAGCGCCGCTGCACGCCACGCCCACGGAGTCTCCTCCGCCGTTTCCGTCAACGCGATAAGCTCCTTGCGGATCGGCTCCAATCCGCGCTGCATTCCTCGGGCGATCGCGAGCCAGTACTTCCCCTCCGGCGCCGCCGTTCCAGCCAGGATCTTCTCTGCGGCCGCGAACTCGCCGAGTCGGAGCCGCACGACGGCTTCTTCGATGTCGACCTCCGCGCCGGCCTCGCGCGCGTTCTTCAGCGCCGCCAGCGCCCGCCGGCCCAGCCGCATCCGGCGCAGCAGACGCGCCTGAAGCAGCCACCCGCGGCCATCCTTCACGTCCGTCAGCAGCTTCTCTGCCTCCGCGAGCTCCCCGCGGCGCAGGTGCGCCTCGGCGCGGTCGAGTCCCTTCAGCGACGCATCGATCGCGGGGCCGGTGAACTCGCGGTGCTTTGCCAGCACCGCGCGCGCCTCGATATCGAGATACGTCGGATTGAGCGTGACGCCCTCGCCGATGACCCTGCCGTCCGGAGCGACGAAGAGCACGCCCTGGCCGAAGACCGACGGGCCCATCCCGTAGACCGCCGGATCCTGGAACGGCGCGGTGGTCGAGTCGGCCCACGCGAACGGCACGAACCGCTCGTTGACGAGGTCGATGAACTCCGCGTCGCAGAACGTGGTCGATGGCGCCATCTTCTCGAACGCGAAGCCGCGGTACTGCTCGACGACGACGAGGACGAGGCGCTTCTCTTTCGACGCGCGCTCCGAAGCTTCCTTCCACGTCGCGGCCCACGAGACCTGGCGGCCGCATTTCGCGGCGAGCTTCTTGAGCCGCAGGTCGCGCTCGCGCGCCTTCGGATCGGGTGGGTCGACGAAGGCGAAGCTGTCGAGGATCGCCTGGAGGCTCCTGGCGTTCTCCTTCAGGTCGCCATCCGGCGCCATCACGGTCAGCAGGAAGAGCGCCCCGCCGTGAGTGACGTAGTAGTAGTCGATGATCGTGCGTTCCTTCGCGATGGTGTAGCAGACGTGCACCCGGTGCGCGTCCACTCCTCCGACCTTCCCCTTGCCGCGCGTGATCTCCGAGCAGCGCGAGTCGGCCTTCATGCTCGTCTCGGCACCGTCGGCGGCGGCGGTCGCGTCGATCGCGTCGTCAGCCTCATGGATCGTAACGCTGACGTCGCTCTTGAGGTTCTTGCGCTGGATCTTGAAGCCGAACCGCGCATGGTCGATCGGCGGGACCTCGACGGCGCTCCAGCCGGCGTCGGGACGGCAGACCTTGAAGCCGTGGTCGCGGTGGATGAACTCGTCGGCGTCCTGCGCCGTCCACAGCAGGACGGAAAGAAGAAACACCAAGCGCATCTCCATCGTTGTACCACGGCATCGGCGCGGTGGTTTCTGCTGTAATTGAGTGGGTGAAGCGACTCGTCCTGGCGGCCCTCTTCGCCTTCGCGCAGGAGACCGATCCGCCCATCCCGCTCCCGTTCACGGGCGGCGGTGCCGAATCGGCCGTGCGCGATGCGCTGGCGAAGGTCGAAGGCGTGGGCCACGTTGCCGTGAAGTCGTCGTCGGCACAGGTCGCGATGAAGTGCGGCGTCGCCCTCTCGCTCGAGGAGGCGGGCAAGGCGCTGGCGGGGGTCTCGTGCAAACCCGATGAAGCGATCGCCGCGTCGTGGGCCAGCTACTTCGCGACGAAGGAGCCGCCGACCGCCGAAGCGCTCAAGAAGGCCCTGTCAGGATTGAAGGGATTCAAGTCTGCCCGGCCCGAAGGGAGCGGCTTCCGCGCGGTGTTCGACGGCGCCGAGCAGGCGACGATCGCCGACGTGCGGAAGGCGACCGGCGCCACCAACGTTTTCCTCGCGCCGGCGAAGGATGGCGCGCGCTACATCTGCCTTACGCACCCGGAGATCGCGCACCTGGCGGAGGTGCGCTGCCCGCGCTGTGGCGTGACGCTCTCGAAGGAGCTCGCCTGAACGCCTCCGAAGCCGGTCAAGTAGCCAGCAGGCGGCTGAAGTCCGGATCGGCCTCGAACGATTTCTCGATCGTCACGACGCGGCCCGACGGATGAACGAGTTCGTAGCGGCCCTCGCCCATCGCGTCGATCGCCGTCAGCCGGTAGTCGCGGCCGAGCCTCGCCTCGAACGCGAAGTACGCGGCAACGAATGCCGCGATGCGGCGCGCCGCCAGCTCGTTGTCCATGTAGACGCCGCCGTAACCGAGGCGGAAGCAGACGCGGCTCCACCCGTCGGCGCGCTGGTAGTAGAAGGCGTAGGAGTTGATGCCATGGCCCCAGAAGCCGACGGCGAAGTAGCCGTCCGGCGCTTCCGTCTCGAAGCCAAGGCACGCGCCCTGGACGAGGAGCGGTCGAGGCGCGGCGACCGCGCTCATCCACAGGTCGCCGTCGGTTTCCTTCAACGGCACGCCGGGGAGAATGAGCGTGGAAAAGGGGATCTGGAAGCACCTCTCGAACGACTCACGCAGCTTGTCGATGATCGAGTATAGCGCGCGGGGATTCTGACGTCGGACTCCGGCCTCGCTATATCGCTCGCTGCATCCGGCCTTTGAACGGCTCGAGCGCCTGCCCCAGGTAGCTCTCCAGCGAGAGCGCGCCGATCGTGCCGCTGGCCAGCGCGGCCGGCAGCGCGTGGATGAGGTCGAGATCGAGGAACGCCTGGTCGTAGAGCATCGCCCAGACGCCGTCGCGCGCGTTCTGGAGCCCCTGGCGCAGGATCGACGCGACCCGCTGCATCTCGAGCCGTTCGGGTGGGTCGATCGTCTCCATCGTGGCGAGCGCTTCGTCGAGCAGTTTCAGCGCGAGCGGACTGTCATGGTGATTTGCCGCGTCGCGTGCCGCCTGCACGACCCGGTCCAGCTCGTTCCAGTTCATGTCGTCCTGTACAGATTCCGTGATGCCGAGTTGCCCTTCCTGTTCCTCTTCTAGTGGCCGCTGTCCACGAGCGACTCTCTTCATCCCTTCGCACGCTGAATGATCTGTTCCAGGGCATCGATGTAGCTCTTGAACGCCGCACGCCCCTTTTTCGTGATCTTGACGGCGGTCCGCGGCTTCCGTTCCACGAAACTCTTCTCGATGGCGACGTAACCCGCCTCCTCGAGGATCCGCAGGTGCACCGAGAGGTTGCCGTCGGTCATCTGGAGGTGCTGCTTGAGCTCGACGAAGGTGATATCCGCCGTCGCCGCGAGCAGCGACATGATCCCGAGCCGCGCCCGCTCGTGGATGACCTTGTCGATGTCGGTGAGCTTAGCCGTCAAGCTGTTCATGGTCCCTCCGCTTGAGCAGCAGCAGCGATCCGAGAAGCGCGTGGAGCCCGCCGAACGACGCGGCCATCATCGAAAGGCCGTTGACCGGCACGACGCACAGTGTGATCGCTCCGCACGCGAGGAAGAGCGCGCCGGCGACGTTCGCCTTCCATCCCGCGAAAATGCCGAGCCCCAGCAGTGCCGTGCCGTAGCAGAGCATCCACGCGCCGGGACGCTGCTCCGCGGGCATGACGAGCGTAAGCACTGCGCCGGTGAAAAGGCCCGGCAGAACCGCGTAGAAGATCCCGCGCGTCAGGCTCGACCACGCGGGCTCGCCGCGCCGCTGCGCCGACGCAACCGTGAAGGCGATGACCTGGACCGCGGCGATGGCGGCCACGACGCCCCAGATCTCGAAGAGCGCAGGCGCGTCGAGCGGATTCGCGAACGACAGCCCGCGCGAGATGCTCAGAGCCCAGCCGGCGATGCCGCACGCTGCCGCGCCGAAGCAGGCGTACGCGGGGAGCCCCGTCCACCGGGTCCCCCGCTCCATCATCGACCGGATGAGCTGGAGGTTCTCCTCCGCTTCACGGATGTTCATTTGGGTCCCCTCGACTTTGTGGTGCAAAGTCAATTCTATCCTGTGGCCGCCGGTCCGCAACGGGATTCCGCCTTCGGTTGATACACCCCCCAGGGGTGTCAGGAACGCGCCGCGCCTCCCTCTCCCGCTCCCGCGCTTCGGCGGGACGAAGCGCGCTCGCAGGCTACAATCTCGCCCCTGTGACACCTGCCCTGCGCATCGAGCCGGCCGTGAGGGCCTGCTACCGGACCGACGGCGGACAGCTCATCCATGGCACTCCCGACTCGGTCTGCCACGCGCGTTCGTCCGGGCAGGTCTCGGAGCTGCTCCGTTGGGCTCAGGAGACGAAGACGCCCGTCACGTGCCGCGGCGGCGGACTCACGACGGAGGGCGAATCGGTTGCGAAGCGCGGCGTCCTGCTCGACATGAAAGGCATGAACCGGCTGCTTGAGTGCGACGGCACGACCGCGTGGGTCGAAGCCGGGATGACCTGGCACCAGGTCGCCGAAGCCCTCCGCCCCCTCGGGCTTGACTACACGAGCGCGCCGCTCAACATGCTCTCCTCCGTCGGCGGCACGCTCGGGGTCGGCGGCATCGACGTCAACTCCCCCCGCCACGGCTGCTCAGCCGATCAATGCACCGAGATCGAGGCGGTCACGCCGACGGGCGCGATCGTCCGCCTGAAAGAAGGCGACGAGCTCTTCGAGCGCATCATCCTGGGCTACGGCCAGTTCGGCGTGATCACGAAGGCGCGCATCAAGGTGCGCGCCTACCGCCCGATGGCGACGCGCTACTTTCTCTATACCGACATCGGCCTCGCGATCGACGACATGATGGGGATTGTCGACGTCGTCGATGCCTGCGCGATCCTGACGCTGCGCGACGACGTCATCGCGCTGATCGTCGGGGACGAAGGCGAGCCGAAGCCGCTCCGCCTGCGCAACACTTCGGAGCCGCTTCTCTATCTGAAAATGGCGCTGAGCCCGTCGCGCTGGAAAAACGCGGGCTTCCTGATGCGCCGGAAGGCCGACCTGCTGCCCGCGCTGAGCCATCCGCACTTTGTAAAGGACGGCCGGATTCATGATCGCACGGTCGTCTTCAGCCGCCTGATCTGGCGCTACTGGGGCGACAACAAGATCGTGATCCCGGATCTCGCCATCACGAAATCGAACTTCGTCCAGGCGGCGCTTCGCGGCATTGCCGTCTGCAAGCGCTTCTTCCCGTACTTCACGCTCTACTGCGTCATGATCCGGAAGTTCGGCGACCGCCCGCGCTACGAGATGAGCGCCATCCCCGCGACGGGCGACAGCCACGTCTGCGGGATCGAGTTCTCGCCGCTGCTCGAAGGCGCGACCTACGCTCCCGACCACTTCCAGTCGTTCAAGAACGCCATCTACGACGAGGGGCTGAAGATCGGCGGCAGCTGCTACCGCTTCGGTGGCGCGATGAAGCCGTACATCCGCCGCATCTTCGGCAACGAGATGGTGAACCGCCACCGCGCCATGAAGGAGAAGCTCGATCCGGCGTTCATCCTGAACCCGGAGGTCGTCTTTTGAACTACGGAGACTGCATCGGGTGCGGCCTGTGCACGCTCGGCTGTCCGGCGTTCGAGGAGACGGCGTTCGATGTGCTCACCGCCAAGGGGCGCAACAAGGCGCTCCAGGCCGGGCTCGAAGCGGAGGATATGACGGAGTCGATCTGGGCCTGCACGCTCTGCGGCTACTGCGACGGGATCTGTCCCACGCACGTGAAGAACGTCGAGATCGTCCTCAAGCTTCGCCGCGATCTGAACGGGCCCTGCGCGCCGTCGAAGCCCGTCTCCCGTCCGCTCGTTCTCGGCTGTACGATCCGCGATCGCGCTCCGCACCTGATCCCGTCGATCCAGGCGTTTCTTCGGAAGATCGGGCGTCCCTGCGAGATCGACCATGAATGCTGCGGGGCGCTCGACGTCGAAGCCGGCCGCGCGATGCCGGCCCGCTCCACGGCCGGCGTCACCTGCGATCCGATCTGCCAGGTCGACGGGGCATTTCTCGGCGAACTCGCGATGCGCCACGTCGACCTCTTCGAGTTCAAGCCTCCGTTCTATTACTTCGTGCCGCATCGACTGATCAACGGCAATCACGAGCGGTTCTATCCGGTCTACGCGCCGCTGCGCGAGCGCGGCGAGACCAACTTCGACCTCAATCGTTTCGCGCGGTCGACCTCGAAGGGATCGCTGCAGGGGCTGAGCGGCCATCAGTCGCGCGACATCAAGGCGGCCGTCGAGCGGCTCTTGAAGCACTCGAAGGCGGAGCGCATCATCACCTGCTCGCCCGCGGACTACCTGGCGTTGAAGGAGTTCTCCGGGCGCGAGACGAAGTTCGTGACGGAATGCCTACGGTAGACTGCGATGTCCTGATCGTCGGCGCGAGCCTCGCCGGCAGTGCGGCTGCCAAGCGCACCGTCGACGCCGGCTTCAAGACGATCATGATCGAACGCAAGGAGCTGCCGCGTCACAAGATCTGTTCGGGGATCCTCTCCCCGCGGGGCTACCGGTTCCTCCAGGAGAACTTCGGCGAGCCGCCTGATATCGCCTACCACGCGCCCAAGTGGGTGAAGGGCGTCAACTTTCTCTTTCCCAACGGCCTCCAGCTGCCGATGCCGTTCATCCCGGGCCCGACGGTCCACATCTACCGCAAGCACGCCGACCATCACGTCGTGAAGGCGTGCCGCGCCGAGGTGCACGAACGGACGGAGTTCATCGGGATCAAGCCGCGCGAGAAGGACGTGCTCGTCGAGGCGAAGCGCGCCGGCGCGCCGGTGACCTATCGCGCGAAGTACGTGATCGCCGCGGACGGACCGAGGTCGAACGTCGTCGCGAGCCTTTATCCGACGTTCCGCGACAGCATCTACTGGTTCGTCGTCGGCCAGAAGTACTACAAGGCGGAGCTCGACCTCGACCCGAACTGGTTCCACTTCACGATCAACTCGCGGCTCGGCTACTACAACTGGAGCCATCCCGAGAACGGCTGCCACATCGTCGGCTACACGGGCGAGCACGGCGACGCGTGGCCCGCGGGCCACCTGAAGGTCGTGAAGTACTTCGAGAAGCACCACGGCCTCAAGATCAAGGAGGAGGTCTTCAAGGAAGGCTGCCTTGAGAATTTCGGGATGTCGCTGACGAACAACTTCGTCTTCGGGAAGAACCGTGTGCTCGTGACGGGACAGGCGGCCGGCTTCCTCAACATGATGGCCGAGGGGATGTCGTGCGCGATGCACTCCGGCGCCATCGCCGGCGAGTCGATCGTCGAGTCGTTCGCGCGCAACCGGGACGCGAATGCGATCTACGACGACCTGGTGCAGAGCGAGCGCCGGCGCACCGTCGACCAGTGGAATCCGCTCAAGATCCTCTTCGAGAATCCGCACGAGGCCGACTTGAAGGCGGCGATCCTGAAGCGCCCGCTGACCGACCGCGCCTACATGGTCAAGGAGATGCTCGCCTACATCGGGCAGTTCCGCGGCTACTCGTGGCTGGCGCCGATCATGACGGCGGCAGCGAAGCGGCTCGTTCTCGGCACGTACTAGGAACCCGGAACCCGGTAGACTCTTGCTGTGGATCCCGTCCTCCAGCGCCTGATCGACAGCGGCACCGTCACGCCCGCCCAGGTCAACGAGTGCACGCGCCAGCTCGCGAAAATGGCCGCCCAGGGTGTCAGGCCGCTTCCCACCGTTCGCGAGCTTCTCGAACGCCGCGGCTTCCTGGCGTCGTCGGAGCCCGCCACGCAGCGCGCCCCGTCCACCCATCCGACGGCGGCGATGCCCGCCGTGCCCGGCGAGAAGGTGGGACGGTTCCTCCGCCAGCGCCTTCTCGGGCGCGGCGGCATGGGCGCCGTCTACCTCGGCTATGACCCCGAACTCAAGCGGGAGGTCGCGCTCAAGTTCCTCACGGTCGCCGACAGCGAAGAGGACGTCGCCCGCTTCCTGCGCGAGGCGCAGACCGCCGCCAAGCTCCGCCATCCGAACATCGCCCCCGTGTACGACGTCGGCCGCGAGGAGCAGCAGCATTTCATCGCGATGGAGTACGTCGACGGCACGACCATCGACAAGGCGAAGCTGCCGCTCCGCAAGATCCTCGAGCTGATGGTGGACGTCGCGGCCGCGGTCGACTACGCGAACACCGAGGGCGTCGTCCATCGCGACCTCAAGCCGTCGAACCTCATGGTCGACAAGCGCGGACGCGTCTTCGTCATGGACTTCGGGCTCGCGCGCTCGACGGCCGCCGACAGCCGCCTTTCCGTCAGCGGCACGCTCGTCGGCACGCCCAGCTTCATGCCGCCCGAGCAGGCCGAGGGGCGCAAGGACATCGACGCGCGGGCCGACGTCTACGCGCTCGGGGCGACGCTCTACGCACTCGCGACCGGCAAACCTCCGTTCCTGGGCGACGGGCCCATCGACACGGCAATCGCCGTCATCGAGACGGAAGTCGTACCGCCGCGCAAGCTCAACCCGAAGCTCGCCGCGGACGTCGAGACCATCATCCTCAAGGCGATGGAGAAGGACCGGGCGCGTCGCTACGCGTCGGCGCGCGAGTTCGGCGACGACGTGCGCCGGTTCCTCGACGCGGAGCCGATCCTCGCCCGCCCTGCGTCGCCGATCTACCGGATGTGGAAGCGCGTTGCCAAGCACCGCGGCGTTGCGCTCACCGCGGCGGCGGCGCTCCTCATCGTCGCCGGCGTCGGCCTGACCTTCGCGCTTCAGACCGCGCGCAAGAACGAGGAGGACGCGCTCGCGAAGGAAATCTGGGAGGCCGAGAAGCGGACGGAGGGGCCGATCAGCTGGGCGGAGGAACTCGCGCCGCAGTCGCTGAGGCTCGCCGCCGAGCGGCGTCCCGAGCTTGAGCAGATCCTCGCCGACCCCGTGCTCGCGCGGGTCGCCCCCGCGTACCGCGCGTGGTTCGACGCGCTGTGCGGCAAGAAGGACGCGTTCAGCGGCATCGCCGCGCCGGAACCGGTCACGGCCGTGTGCCGCGCCCGCTGGCGGCTCAACCAGGTCATGGGGAGAATGCCGCTGCCGCAGGCCAGCATCGCCGGCCACATCGAGGCCGACGGCGTGGTCCTCCTCGACCCGCCGCTGCTCGCGGAGGCGCTGGGAGAGCTGAGGCGCGTTGCCGGCTCCCCGCTCTGGAAAATGGTCCGCGAGGGCCAGGGCATCGGCGAACTCTGCCGCGCACTCGAGCTCGCCCGCGACGGACGCCGCGCCGAGGCTGCGGCGGTGCTCGAGGGACTGGCGGGCGACCTCATCTGCGGCCGTGCGGCGGGGCGGCTCGCGGGCATGATTCACTTCGAAGCGAAGGACCCGGCCGGGGCGGCGAGAGCCTGGACCGCCGCGGCGCGGCAGAGACCCTCATGCGTCCTGCTCTGGCAGCTCGCCTCGATGGCCGAGTTCCTCGCGGCGATCTCGAGCGAGGACCCGGCGCCGGGCCTGAGGCGCGCGCTCGACGCCGCGAGCCGGTCGGTTGAGTCGGGCCCGCCACGTGCGGAAGCGTTCATGATGCGGGGCGTTGTCCTTCGGCAGCTGGGCCGCCAGAAGACCGCCGCCGGCCAGGATCCGCGCGGCGAACTCCGGCAGGCGATCGACGACTACGATTTCGCGTCGAAGTTGCGGCCCGATGTCGCGATCATCTACGCCAACGCCGCCAACGTCCTGTCGGACTACGCCGACACCGAGCCGTCGCGCGCGATCGAGATGCACGAGCGCGCCGTCAAGGCGCTCGACCGCGCCCTCGAGCTCGATCCGAAGGACACCGTGGCCCTCATCAACCGCGGCGATGCGAAACGACAGCTCGCCTCGGCGCTCAAGGAGCGGGGTCGGGACGTCGCCACGCTGCTCGCGGAGGCGAAGAGCGACTGCACCGCGGCGATCGAGCGCGGGGGCCACGAGCTGGCTTTCGCCGGCCGGGCTGGGATCTGCCTGCTGCTCGGCGACCCGGACGGCGCCATCACCGACGCCACGAAGGCGCTCACGAAAAACCCGAGGCTCGTGATGGCGCTGATGTACCGCGCTGCCGGAACGATCGACCTGATCCGCCTGAACGGCACGCGCGGGGCCGACCCCTCCGAGGAGGTGGGCAAGGCATTCACCGACTTCGACGCCGTGCTCGCCATCGAGCCCCGCTACGCGAAGGCGCTGAACAACCGCGCGGCGCTCTTCATGGAGCTCGGCACCATGGCGGCATCGCGCAACAGCGATCCCACGGAGTACTACCGGAAGGCGCTCGACGACGCGCAGCGCGCCGTGACCATCAACCCGCGCTACCTCCACGCGCTGCTGACCCGCGCGAGCGCACGCGCCGGCGTCGCGCTCTGGCAGATGCACGCCGGCAGGGACGCGCAGGCCGAGATCGACCTCGCTCGCCAGGACTTCGATGCAGCCGTGGGTCTCGCACCCAACTCGACGCTCGCTCTCTCGGGCCGCGGCACCTTTCTCATCAGCGTCGGGCGCGAGGTGCTCGACACCGGCGACCCCAGCGGCTGGGTACAGCGCGGGATCGACGACCTCTCCGAGGTGCTGCGGATCGAACCCGGCCACCGGGCCTCCCTCCTCAACCGAGCGACGGCGTATCTCACGCTGGGCCAGGCGGCGATTTCGCAGGGACGCTCGGGTGCCGATCACCTGCGCCGCGCCATCGCCGACTTCGACGGACTCATCGCGGACCCGGTGGCCCGCATCAACCGCGCCTACGCGCTGCGCAAGCTCGCGGAGGAGGAGAAGGCGAACCGCCAGGACGGCCGGCCGCGGCTCAAGGCGGCGATCGAGGACCTCGAGGCGGTTGTCGCCGCGCACCCGACGAACGCCAGCGCCCTGGAGATGCGGGCGGAGACCTACGTGGAGCTCGCGGAAGCGGAGCTCGCGCTGCGCGCCGATCCGAAAGAGTCGTTCCGCCGGGCGGAGACGGCGTGCAACGAGTTCCTGAGGGCATTCCCGACGTCCGGGCGCGCATGGCGTCGGCGCGCGGAGTTCCACCGGAGCGTCGCCGAGGCGCTGAAGACGACCCGGCAGGATCCCCGCGAGTGGTACCAGCGCGGGATCGATGACTACTCCAAGGCGCTGGAGCTCTCGTCGCAGGACGTCGTCGCGCTCACGAACCGTGCGCATCTTTACGGCGCCATGGCGCAGGCCGAGAACGCGCTCCAGCGCGATGCGAAACCGTGGCTGGAGAAGTCCGCATCGGACTACCGTGCCTGCGTGAAGCTCGCGCCGAAATACTGGATCGTTTACGCCAACCTCGCGTCGACTCTCGACGAGCTGGGCGACCGGCCGGGAGCGATCGAGGTTCTCAAGGAGGGGCTGAAGAACCTGCCGGGCCATCCGAAGCTGGCCGAGCGCCTGGAGGCGCTGCGGAAATAGTCGTGCATCAGTCCTTGAGTCCGAGCCGTCGATTGGGTAGAGTTCGCGCCCCGAGTTCCACGGGAATTGGACTATTGCGGAGAGGACTATGGCGAAACCGAAGGTGAAGGCGGCCACCCCGGCCCTCAAGAAAGTCGTGCTGAGCGTGCGGCTGGCCGGCGCGAAGGAAGTGATCGCCACGGGCGACTTCTCGGGCTGGGCGCACGACAGCATCCGACTTCAGCGGGATGGCGAGAACACGTGGAAGGCGACGCTCACTCTCGCGCCGGGCGAATACCAGTACCGCCTGCTCGTGGACGGCGAGTGGCGCGAGGATCCGGGCGCGACCCGGCGCGTACCCAACCCGTACGGCACGGAGAACTGCGTCCTGGTCGTCTAGCTTTCCACCGAGAAGCACTTCAGCGAGAAGTCGTTCTTGCGGAACCCGGTGAAGATCTCCTTCAGCGTGTCTCCCTGCTTCGCGGCGCCGAGCGCGACGAAGATCGGATCAAAATGCTCCGTCGTCGGCGCCGCAAGCTCGGCGTTCGGCGCCTTCTCGCGGTAGTCGGTCAGCGCCCTCGCATCGAGCGCGCGCGCCCGTTCCATCACCCACGCCTCGAAATCGGCGGCCCACGATTCGGGCTGGTCGCCCTTCGTCCGCGCCTGGAAGTTGTGCACGAGCCCGCCGCTCCCGATCAGCATCACGCCCTTCGTCCGCAGCGGCGCGAGCTGCCGGCCAAGCTCGACCAGGTCCGTCGGCTCCATCAACGCGGGCAGCGAGACGGTCACGATCGGCGTCGTCGCCTCGGGATACGAGAGCCGCAGCGGCACCCATGAGCCGTGGTCAAGGCCGCGCTCGGCCTCCGCCTCCGCGTGCAGGCCCGAGTCGCGCAGCATGGCGACGATCTCGTTCGCCAGGGCCGGATGGCCGGGACAGGGATAAACGACCTCGTAGAGCTTCTTCGGGAAGCCGCCGAAGTCGTAGATCGTCTCGGGCTTTGCCGAGGTCGTCACGCGGACCGGCGCGGGCGCCAGGTAGTGGGCCGAGATGATCACGATCGCATCGGGCTTCACGCGGCCGCCGAACGCGGCCAGCGCCGCGGCGTAGTCGTCCTTGGCGAGCGCCTCCATCGGCGAGCCGTGCGAGAGGTAGACCGACGGCATCGGCGGCGTCGTCCTCGACGTCCACCGCTCCGGCGCGGGGTCGGGCTCCTTGGACGTGGAACAGCCCACGGCGCCGGCGAGGCCCGCGGCCACCCCGGCTTTCAGCACATCGCGTCGAGTGATCTTCATGATCAAGACTCCCGCCGGCCCAACGTGCGGCCAATCCTCCGCAGCTCCTCCTGATCCGACCCCGATAACGCCGCCATCTCTCGAACTATTTCCGCGAGGTGCTTTGGAAACAGCTCCTTGATGCACTTCCGGCCATCCTTGGTGAGCTGCACCTGGATGTAGCGCCGGTCTTCCGACCCGCGTTTGCGCTCAGCCAGCCCGCGCTTCTCGAGATTGTCCACCACCATCGTGATGTTGCCGCCGCTGCGCAGGAGCTTCTCGGCAAGCGCGCGCTGGCACATCGGACCCAGGTGGTAGAGCGCCTCGAGAGCGCCGAACTGGCCCGACGTCAAGCCCGACGCCTCGAGCGCCCGGCTGAGCCGCGCGTTCACGCTCTCCGACGCGCGCATCAGCGCGATATAGGCGTTGAGTGCGCGGCACTCCTCGCGCGTCCCCTCGTGGTGCGTCGGCATTACTTCAATATTAAACGAATTCGCCGCGAGTGCAAGGGCGGCCGCTCCGCTATACTCCCGACATGAGCGAGTCCTCGTCCCTCCCGCCGGAGGAAGAGGACCTCTCCACCGACGTCCTCCTGCTTCACCTCCCCCGCGACGAGCAGGGCCGGCCGACGCTCGGCGGCATCCCGCTCCTGCGCAAGCTCGGCAAGGGGGCCATGGGCGCCGTTTACTTCGCGAAGCACCCGCGCCTCCACGTCGACGTCGCCATCAAGGTCCTCCCCATCCAGCTGCTCGACCGCGATCCATCGCTCCTGGCGCGGTTCCGCTCCGAGGCCCGCATCGCCGCCGACATCGGCGGCGACCACGTCGTCAAGGTGTTCGATGTCGGGAGCGACTCCGAGACGCCGTACCTCGTGATGGAGTACGTGCCCGGGGAAACCGCGTCCTCCTACCTGCGGCGCGCGGGAAAGCCCGGGCTGCCGGAGCGCGAAGCGCTGCACATCATGCGCGCGGCGCTCAAGGGGCTCGCCGTCGCCCACGAGAAGGGGATTGTCCACCGCGACATGAAGCCGGACAACATCCTCATTCCCAACGGTGAGTTGAAGAAGGCGAAGCTCGCCGACCTCGGGATCGCGAAGCCCGAAAACGCCGGAGTGGGCCAGACGGTCGGGACGATGGCGAATGTGGCGATGGGGACGCCGGGCTTCATGGCGCCCGAGCAGGCCGAGGATGCGCGAAGCGCCGGACCTCCCGCCGATATCTTTGCCAGCGGCGCGTCGCTCTACGCCCTCCTCACCGGCCGTGCGCCGTTCCGCGGTCCGAGCCTCGCCGTCACGCTGCGCGATACGGCGACGCGCGAGCCTGAACCGCTGCCGACGACGATCAGCTCCGCCGTGCGTACGATCGTCTGGCGCTGCCTGCACAAGGACCCCCGGCAGCGATACTCGAACGCCTCCGACCTGCTCACCGCCCTCGAAAGCGCCTTCGCCGGCCCGACTCCGGCGGCGGAGACGGCTCCGACGGCCATCGCCCCGCCCCGGCCCGCACCGGAACTCAGCCTTCACCACGGCACCCACGTGCCGGGAGACGCCGCCAGGCGGCAGCGCGCGTCATGGGCCGCCGCCGCCATCCTCCTCGCGCTGATCACGCTCATCGTCGTTGTCCTCGTCCGGCGCTGATATAGTCTCGCCGTGCGATTCGTCATCGTCGGCGCCGGCGCGGTCGGCGGCTACTTCGGCGCGAAGCTGGCGCGCGCAGGGGCGGACATCTTCTTCCTCGCGAGGGGCGCCAACCTCGAGGCGCTTCGCGAGCGCGGCTTCACCGTCAAGAGCGCGCGCGGCGACTTCGACGTCCGCGTGCAGGCGGGTGACCGCGCTCCCACGGCCGATGTCCTCGTCGTCGCCGTCAAGGCCTACGACACGAAGGCCGCCGTCGAGCCGTGCGCGCTGGCGCCGGACGGCGTCGCCCTTACGCTCCAGAACGGCCTCGGAAGCGTGGAAGCGTTGGGCGCCCTCGTCGGCGCGGGCCGGGTGCTCGGCGGCGTTGCCTACGTGGGCTCCGAACTCGCCGCCCCGGGCCGCATCGTCCACGACACGGGTGGCCGCATTGTCATCGGCGAGCCAGGCGGCGCGATCACTCCGCGACTCGAGACGATCCGCGACGCCTTCGTGCGTGCCGACGTGCCGTGCGAACTCACCACCGACCTGCGCCAGGCCATCTGGGAGAAGCTCGTCGCCAACTCCGTCTTCAACGTCATGGCCGCGGCGTGGGGGATCGAGCTCGGCGACATCCTCGCCCGCAAGTTCCGTCACGTGGCGGAGAAAGCCATCGCCGAGCTCGTCGAAGTCGCGGCCGCCGACGGAGTCACCGTGCGCACCGAGGCCGTCGATCACTGCTGGCGCTTCTGCGAGAACTACCCGACGTTCAAGACGTCGACCCAGCAGGATCTCGCGCGCGGGAAGCAGACCGAGTGGGAGGCTTTGAGCGCGGAGCTGATCCGCATCGCCGGGCGTCACGCGATCCGCGTCCCGACGCACGAGATGATGCTCGACAAGCTCAAGCGGATGACGGAGCGCGCGCGGACATGCTGATCGCCTTCATGGCGCTGGTTCTCCAGGACGACGGTTGGCAGGTCAAGCCGCGCGTCGGCGTGTGGGCCGGCGACGAAAGCCATACGCGCCTGCGGTCCATGGAGCAGGAGGCGATCGCGAAGGGCGGGACCGGACGCGGGACGTACTTCGACTACGACGACGCCGGCGCGGACGGCCTTTCCTTCATCCCCAGTCTCGACCTGTTCGTCACCAAGGGGGCGGACCAGTTCATGATCGGAGGCTTCAGCAGCGCCGGCGACGGAACCGTCACGCTGGAGAGCACGCTCGAGTACGACGGCGATCTGCACTTCGCCGGCGAGCGGATGCGTAGCAAGTTTTCCATGGTCCTGCTGGAGCTCGGCTACGCGCGACGCGTCATGGCCGGCGATGTCGATTTCTGGCTCGGCGCCCGCATCGTTCGATTCGACTGGAAGGGCTCCCTGGAGACGATCAGCAGCGTGACGCCGCCGACCGATCTCCAGTCGGACGAGGTCATCCAGGGCTACAAGCTCCCGGTGCTCACCGCCGAAATCGAGTGGCGGGTCTCCGGCTCCGTGTCGCTCGGCGTGGAGGCGGCGTTCAGCTACGGATTCACGCTGCGGCGGGGGTTGAGCGCGACGCAGAACGCCGACGGCATGCTGAGGCTGACGGCGAGCGTGCTATGGACGACGGGAGGCTTCAGCGCCGGCGCGGGGCTCGGCTACTTCGCGCTCGACAGCGTCAGCTTCGAGCACCAGGACGAGACCGACCTGCTGAACTACCGGATGGTGGGTCTGCGGGTGAGCGTTGCCTACCGATTCTGAGCGGGGGCATTGGCTCTCAATGACCGTCAGTCCTTCAGGTGCTGCGGGTTCCGGACTCTCACCGTCACCATTCCGTTGTCGATCAGCGTGCACTTTACGGGACTCATGGCGCCCAGGACCGCCACCACGATCAGCGCCACGATCCAGACCAGGAATCCAAGCCCGATGCCCGCCCCGGTCCCGTTGTGCGCGTCGAGAAGCTGTCCGATGAACGCCCCCAGCATCGGAAAGACGAAGAGCCCGCCGAGCCCGATCAGCCAGCAGATGACCGCCATCCGGAACATCCTGGACTTGCAGGGGGAGCACCGGGAGAAAGTCAGCGAGCCTTTCCGGGTGAAGATCGCCGCCAGGATGGCCGCCGGAATCAGACCGGCCAACAGGCCGACATAGACCCACGGCGGCGTGTAGGTGAAGGCCCTCCTCCAGGGTTGGAGGCCCTCCTGGCCTCCGCAATTCACGCACATCCCCGCGCCGAGCGATTGGCCGTCGCGCGCGGTCGCCTCGCTGCCGGCCCACCGGACATCCGACCGCGACGGCGCGAAGCGCGCCCCTCCCGTGAGCCACGACTGGCAGTGCCGGCACTTCTTCGCCCCGACGGGGATGAGTTCGGCGCAGAACTCACACGGCTTGGTCGCTTCCAGATCACCCATCGCAAGCCTCCACGCACAGACAAGATGAACCGACGTGAGGCGACACTCATCGCCGAGCGTCCCCATCCTCCCTTTCTCCGTGCCTCCATCAAAGGGTTTCGAACCAGGCCTTTTTAGTTTACATCTGATTAATTAAATTAATATGATGTTAAAACCATGAAGCGACGCTATGACAGCCGCCTGCGCCGGGCCGGCGCCGAGGAAGCCCGACGCCGCATCATCGGCGCGACCGTCCACCTCCACGCCGAGCGGGGCGCCCTCGGTACGAGCCATGTGATGATCGCGAAGCGCGCCGGCGTCTCGGTGCCGACGGTCTACAAGTACTTCCCGTCGCGAAACCACCTCGTCCCCGCCTGCACCGGCTCGGTGCTTCGCGAATCGCCCGTGGCTCTCGGCGAGCGCCTCTTCGACGGCCTTGCGACGCCGAGCCGGCGCGTTCACGCGCTCGCCCTGGCGGTCTTCCGGCTTCACGAGTACCTGGCCCCGTGGGCGCGATGGGCCGCGCGCGACGCCGCCGAGCTGCCTGCGCTGCGGCGGTTCCTGGCGGACGCCGTGACGCACCGCCGCCGGCTCATTCGCCGAGCCCTCGGCCCGGCGCCCACGCGCCGCCTCGTGGCGCTGGCCGAACTCCTCCTCGACTGGCCCGCATGGCGGGCGCTGACCACGAATGGCGAGACAACCGACCAGGCGGCCGCCGTGGTGGCGGACGCCATCATTCACTTGTCCTGGGGAGGCGTTCCATGACGACGACCACGCACGAGATCGCCGACGGCATCTTCCGCATCTGCACGCCGACCGACGTCGTGCCCGGCGGCTTCACCTTCAACCAGTTCCTCATCGTCGACGACGAGCCGCTGCTCTTCCACACGGGGCTTCGGAAGATGTTCCCCGTGGTTCGAGACGCCGTCGCGCGCGTGATTCCGCTCACTACGCTCCGCTACGTGGCGTTCTCGCATGTCGAAGCCGACGAGTGCGGCGCCCTCAATGACTTCCTGGCCGCGGCGCCGCGTGCCGTCCCGGTCTGCAGCCGCACCGCCGCGATGGTCTCCGTCAACGACCTGGCCGACCGTCCCCCGAAGGCGCTTGCCGATGGCGAAGCGCTCCGCCTCGGCCGTCACACCGTCGAGTGGTTCGATACGCCGCACCTCCCTCACGGATGGGAGTCGGGCTACCTCGGCGAGCAGACGACGCGCACGCTTCTCTGCGGCGATCTGTTTACGCACGGCGGCACCGACCTGCCGGCCGTGACCGAGTCGGACGTGCTGGGGCCAAGCGAGGCGTTCCGCGCGGCAATGGACTACTACTCGCAGGCGCAGAACATCCCCGGCATGCTCTCGCGCCTCGCGGAGTGGAAGCCGCGGATGCTCGCGCTGATGCACGGCAGCTCGTGGCGCGGCGACGGTGCGAAGCTCCTCCAGGCGCTGGCGGCCGCACTGAAGCGGTAGTCGCAGCGCCGCTATTTCAGCTTCTCAATCCAGAGCTTGAGCGGCTCGGCAAGCTCGGGATCAAGCGATGCCGCCTTCTCCAGGTCCTTCGCCGCCAGGTCCTTCTTCCCCTTGATCTCGTGCGCCACGGCGCGGACGAGATAGGCGTACGGATGATCGACGAGCAGCGTGGTGAGCCGGGTGGCGTCCGCCAGCGCGCCGTCGGGATCGCTCTTCTTCACCCGAAGCGCGGCGCGAAGGTAGAGCGCCTCGGCCGCCAGCGGATCGAGCTCCAGCAGCGACGTGAGCTCCTTGATCGCCTCGTCGATGCCGCCATCCAGGAGCCGGATGCAGGCGAGGATGAAGTAGTACGCGCGCTGGCCGCGTCCTTCGTTGCTGAGCACGGCGAGGGCGTCGAGCGCGTCGCCGAGCTTTCGCTGCGTCATCAGGCTCATCGCTTTCGCCGCCCACCGCTCGAACGTGTCGAGCGACGAGTCGTTGGCGGCCTGCCCCGAAAGCGCCGTGACGCGCTCCCAGGACGAGGACGCGCGGTCGGTCAGCTTCAGGTAGGGGGCGTTCGCCCACATCGCGTAGTCGATCAGCGCCACGTGGCAGGAGGCGAACCTCGCGGGCCCGAAGCCCACGTTGGCCGCCTGCACCTCGACGAAGTCCTGGTCGGCGCCCGCCGTGTTGCCCAGGCGAAGCCGGATCTGCCCCCGGAGATAGCGCGCCTCGATGTAGGTCGCGTCCCTGGCGAGGCACCTCGACAGGACCAGCTCCGCGTCGCGATAGCGGGCCGTCACCTCGCCCTCCTGGCCGAGCTTCGTCTTGATGCGCTCCGCCGACTCGAGAACGCCGCGCGCGCTCGCGTAGGCGCTCATCGATTCGGCACGCAGTTCCCGGCGCTGCCGTTCGTGGTCGGCGGACTCCGACGCGTCACGCGCCGCCTTCTGCGCCGCCTCGCCGGCTTCGCGCTCCTTCTGGAGCCTGTCGGCGCAGGACTTCAGCCGGGACTCCAGGTCGTCCGCCGGGGCGCGCTTCTGAAGCCACTCGTACATCGCCTGCGCCCCCGCAAACGCGCCCGAGGCGAAAAGCTCGTCGGCCCGCGCGCGCACCGCGGGCAGGATCTGGACGCCGTCTCCGAGCGACTTGCGGCATCGATCGCGGCCCGCCTTCGCCGCGGAGTTCGACGAATCAAGCGCCAGCGCCCGCTCGTAGTGCGCGAACGCCAGGAGCCAGTCGGGACTCCGCCCGTTGACCGCCACATCGGCGAGCTGGAGTTCGCTGTCGACGGCTCGCCGCTCCGCCGCCGCCGTGATCTGGAGATAGCCCATCAACACCGCGATCGCGGCCACCGCGGCAAGAACGCTGCCCGTGATCACCGGCTTCGCGCGCACCACCTTCACCGCGCGCTCACGCAGCGACATCGGCCGCACGCTGATCGGCTCGTGGTTGAGGTAACGCTGGATGTCGTCGGCCATCGCCCGGGCGGTCTCGTAGCGGCTCTGCTTGTCCTTCTCCAGCGCCTTCATCGCGATCCGCTCGAGGTCCGGCGTGCAGGACTGGCTGATCTTCGTGGGCGGCTCCGGATCGTCCGTCAGGACCTTCATGATCGTCTCGGCCGGCGAGTGGCCGCTGTACGGCGCGCGTCCCGTCAGCACGAAGTAGAGCAGCGCGCCCAGGCCGTACACGTCCGTGCGGCGGTCGACCGCGTCACCCCGGGCCTGCTCCGGCGACATGTAGGCCGGCGTGCCCACGATCGTGTCGCCCATCGTGATGCCGTCCTTCGTCCGCACCGGCTTGGCAAGGCCGAAGTCCATCACGTAGATGCGCCCGCCGCCCTTGGCGATCATCACGTTCTGCGGCTTGACGTCGCGGTGCACGACGCCCTTCGAGTGCGCGTAGTCGATCGCCAGCGCGGCATCCCGCACCACGCCCAGCGCGTGGTCGAGCGGCAGGTGCTTGCGCTCCCGCCGCGCCGTGTCGCCGTGTCGCGTGGCGCTCGGCCCCGTCAGCGTGAAGAAGACCGACAGCGCGTCGCCGTCGACGAACTCCATCGCGATCCAGTGCTTGCCGTCGTCGGTGCCGACGCCGTAGATCGTCGCGATGTTGTTGTGCGAGAGGTTCGCCGCGGTCTGCGCCTCGCGGAAGAACCGCTTGAGCTCGTTCTCGCCCCAGAGGCCCGACGACATCTGCTTGATGGCGACGTAGCGTTCGAGGTCGGTCTGCCACGCCTTCCAGACGATGCCCGTTCCGCCGCGGCCGACCTCCCGGATGAGGATGTACTTTCCGCTGCCGAAGCGGTTCGACGGATCCCGCGACGCCTTGAGGACGTCATCGGGGAGCGGGTGATGCGAGACCGGCAGCAGCGTCTCCGTCGCCGGCTTCTCGTCCCGGGCGAGCGGTCCGCCGCACTTCTTGCAGACCAGCTTCTTCAGCGGCTCATCGGTGAGCGCCGTGAAGCGCGAGCCGCACTTGGCGCAGGTGAAGAGGGCGCGCGCGTGGATCTTGAGGGCGTCGGCGATCGCGTCGGTCTTCAGGTGGCCCTGTCGCACGAGGAGATCGGCGAGCCGCGCCCCGCCCCGGCCCTGCTCGACCTGCTCGGCCTGGAGCCGCAGGCACTCGTAGAGCTGCTTCTCGGTCACGAGCCCGTGCTTGACGAGAAGCCGTCCGAGCAGCTGGTCCTCCAGCTTCACGTCGGTGATCTCGAACGCCTCGCTCAGCCGCTGCTTCTGCTCGTCGAGCAGGTCGTCCAGGTCGCGGGGCTTGATGAAGCCGTGCGAGAGGAGCAGCCCGCCGAGCGGCAGGATCTCGCCGGGGGGCGCCTCGGCCTGCTCACGCAGAACGTCGACGAGCTGCGTGCTGGTGATGAGCCCCCGTTCGAGCGCGATGCGACCGATGAGGATGTCGGTGTGGGTCGTCACGTCGCTCAATTATAGCGGCACGAAGGTACACCTCTCATCTCGTACTTCGCCGCTGGAAACAGGAACCGCGTGGACTATCCTTACCCGGGTCATGTCACGACGCCGCCTGCCCACGTTCCGTCAGCGCCTTGCCCTGGGATTCCGCCGCCTGCTCCACGGCCGGACGGCGCTCGGGATTCACGTGGCCGACCACGAGATCGTCGCGGTGCGGCTTGCCGACCGAAGCGGCCGGGTTGCGGTCACGGGCTACGCCCGCGAAAGCGTGACGGCGGGCGACCCCCACGCGGCGCTGTGCGCCGTTGCCGCCCGGCGCCGCCTTCGCGCGGAAGGGACGGCCGTTTCGATCGGCGGCGAGCGCGTGGCGACCTGCGTCGGGACTATGCCGCGGATGACGGACGACGAACTCGTCAACGCGGCGAAGTACGAGGTGTGGAGGTGCGGAAATGCGGAAGTGGATGAAGTCTGCTACGACTCCGCCAAGATCGAGGATGCAGGGGAGGAGATGGAGGTGCTGCTCGCCACGGCGCACCATTCGATCGTCCTGCAGCGGAGCGACGCGTGCGCCGCGGCCGGGCTCGACGCCACGAGCCTCTGTCCCGACAGCCTGGCGCTCGCGAAGGCGCTCCGCCTCTCGGGCGCCCGGCCCGGCCGGATCGCCGTGTGCGACATCGGGCCGCAGCGCATCGCCCTTCACGTGCTCGACGCGATGCGGACGCGTCGCGCGCTCGAGATGCCCCGGGGCGACGAGGACGGACTGGCGGCGCGGATTTCGGCGGCCATCGGCGGCATCGATGAACTCCTGGTCTGTGGAAGCGCACCAATGAACCTCGATATCCCCGGCGTGAAGACGTCCCGCTGGAATCCCGTCGCCCAGTTGCAGATCAAGCTCAGGCGCGACGAGGCGCGAGACTTGGAGACTCAACCCTGCCGTGCCGCCGTCGCGCTGGGCGTGGCGGCGAATCGACTGTGGCCGTGGATCAACCTGGCGCCGGTGTAGCGCACGCGTGACCTGTGGGACCCACAAGGCACAGTGCTTCATCGTTGGTCACGACGGTACTCTAAAAGTGCTGAAGCTGTCGCCCACCTCCTGTCCGACCGGCGCACTATCAGTTCGCGCCGCGAGGAGCGGACTGGCAGTTCGCTCCTCGACTACGTCATTTGTGCCAGCAGTCCGGCAATCCAAATAGATGCCATACTGAGCAGGGATGAGATACCGCCTGCCGACTCTCGATAGCCGCGAGTCCAAGAACTGGAATTGACAGCGATGGTTGCTTATCGCGTCTATTCGGATTTCCAAGGTGGGTTACCCTCGAGACGCGATCCAAAGCTCACGGCGCTCGGACTGAGTTACTACGGATCTCTGGCCGATCTACTGGCGCAGAAAGTGACGCTCCAGGAGGGCATGAAGCTCGTTGTCCACTGTGACAATGATGAGAACACGGATTTCGAGGTTGATGGAGTCGTGTTCTACGATCGGCAAGGGGAAGGGTCTGCCATCCATCGCTGGATGCTTGAAGTCGACATGAATTCCATTCGTGAAGTTCCCGCTCGTCGGGTCAGCGTGGAACTGCTCCCCTGCATCAAGTGTGACATCAACATGTACCGCTCCGTTCACACCAAAGGACTCAATGAATCTTCGGCCTGTCCTCAATGTGGTACCGCGGTCTACTCTTCTTTCAGCGTGCCAACCGCTTAGACACTTGGCCGGCGGCTCCGAGGAGCGAACCTCAAGTCCCATCCTGGATGGCCCTCCCCTGCGATAGCGCGATCCGATCCGAACGAGAGGATGTCCCGAAACTCGTTAGTTCTGACGGAGAGCCCTGCGCTCATTCTTAACCTACCTTCTTCTGCTTCTTCTCGTCCATCGTTGCCTGCTTGAGTGCGTTGAGGAGCATCGGCATGAGCCG
>Ga0247727_10001729_pt1 | contig 50977 bp, 46 predicted proteins | sample WisWelCaveWW1625_FD_202498 | JGI IMG/M metagenome (GOLD analysis project Ga0247727, IMG submission 202498) | Biofilm microbial communities from Wishing Well Cave, Virginia, United States - WW16-25 | ecosystem: Environmental > Aquatic > Deep subsurface > Groundwater > Cave microbial mat | place...
GACTGGATTCGGGCTGAGTTTTTCGAGAAGCAACTCAAGCAGTCGTTAATTGACGATGGCCGTGACCTGTTGAAAGTTCTTGCCATTGCCAAGACGTGGGATGCAGACAGAGACCGAAAACTCAAGGCGCTTTACGAGCTTTGTACGAAGAAGCACACAAAGGATAAAATCCTTGTCTTCACCCAGTTCGCGGATACTGCCCTGTACTTATGCGACTACCTCAAACGGCTCGGCGTCAATCAGCTTGAATGCGTGACGGGCGATTCGGAAGACCCAACGGACTATGCCTATCGGTTCAGCCCCGAAAGCAACGACCAGCCGGCAAATAAAGGCACTGAGCAGGAAATCAGAGTGCTCATTTCGACGGATGTGCTCAGCGAGGGACAGAACCTGCAGGATGGCCACATCATTGTCAACTTCGATCTGCCATGGGCGCTGATCAGGCTGATTCAACGCACCGGCCGTGTTGACCGGATCGGGCAGAAGTCTGAAAAGATTCTCTGCTACTCGTTTCTTCCCGAGGATGGCTTGGAGAACATTATCCATCTTCGAAACAGATTGCGCAAGCGAATCGAACAGAATGCGGAAGTGGTTGGCGCCGACGAGATTTTCTTCGAAGGCGATCCGGTCAACCTTGCCGATTTGTATAACGAGAAGGCCGCCATTCTCGATCAGGACGACGAGGGCGAGATTGACCTTGCTTCCTATGCCTATCAAATCTGGAAGAACGCAACGGACGCAAATCCCGAATTGAAGAAGATCGTGCCGGCGCTTCCCAACGTGGTTTACTCAACCAAAGCCCGTTCCGAAGATCAGAGCGAGGGGGCGATTGTCTATACCCGCACCGCAGACGACAACGACATACTCGCATGGGTCAACACCAAAGGCGAGATCATCACGCAATCGCAACTGACTATTCTCAAAGCCGCGAAATCTACTCCTGAAACTCCATCTCTGCACAAACTTGAAAATCACCACAAGCTGGTTGAGTCTGCGATGGGACATATTCAGGAAGTCGAAAGCAGCATTGGTGGGCAGCTTGGCAAAAAGACCGGCGCCAAATACCGCACCTACATGCGCCTCGTTCGCTACTACGAAGAGAATAAAGACACACTTTTCGTCGGCGAGCCGTTGAAGCGGGCTATCGATGATTTGTACAAATATCCTCTGCGGGAATCCGCGAAAGACACCCTTAACCGCCAACTTAAAGCAGGAATCGATGATGCGCAGTTGGCCGAGCTTGTGATAACGCTTCGTGAAGAAGAAAAACTATGTATCATTGACGAGTCCGAAATTGAGCGCCGAGAGCCGCAGATTATTTGTTCGTTAGGACTGAAAGCTGAGTAGCCGCTCAATGTCAATCCCCAAAGCAACCTTCTTCAAGTACATCAAAGATTTCAAACTCAAAGAGCTTTTCAACGAGCTGGGCTGGGATAACGTAAACGCAAGATACCCAGTAAAAACGGACGACCGACTGTATTCGCTCACTGGCATTGCCCAAAAGAAAGACTTTTTGATTCTTCTGTGTGAACCGCAGGACGGCGGCTTCATCCCTGATTCCTCTGCCCGCAAAAAGATCGACAATGCCATCACCAAGCTGCACTACGAGCATCTCATCATTTATGTGGACGGCAAGAAAACCCGCCAGCACTGGGAGTTGTTGGTGCGCGAACACAATAAGCCCATCGTTTGCCGGCCGATTGATTATTATGCCGGGCAGCAGCCCGAGCTGCTTTTCCAAAAGTTAGAAGGCCTGTTTTTCACATTCGAAGACGAGGAAAAGCTCAGCATCGTCGATGTGCGCTCGCGCGTGATGGAGAATTTTGAGAAAAATGCGGAAGTTGTCACCAAAAAATTCTATGAGCGATTCGAGAAAGAGCACGAGAAATTTCTTAGCTTCATTAAAGGCATTCAGAGCAAGATCGATCAGGAGTGGTACGCCTCGCTCATGTTGAACCGCCTGATGTTCATATACTTCATTCAGAGGAAGGGCTTCCTTGACAAAGATAGGGATTACCTTCGACACAAACTTGTGGCTGTTCAACAAAAGAAAGGCAAGAACCAGTTCTATTCGTTTTACAGAAACTTCCTGCTTGTTCTTTTTCACAAAGGACTTGGCTCGCCCTTCCGTGACCCTGAACTGGAGGCGGAGATCGGAAAAGTTCCCTACCTCAATGGCGGGTTGTTCGACGTTCATAAAATCGAAGATGAAAACAAAGACATCACTATCGAAGACAAGGCCTTCGAGCGCATCTTCGATTTTTTCGATGACTACAACTGGCATCTCGACACCCGCATTACCGCGAGCGGCAGGGACATCAATCCCGACGTCATCGGTTATATTTTTGAAAAGTACATCAACGACCGCGCAGCCATGGGCGCCTACTACACCAAAGAGGACATCACCGAGTACATCAGCAAGAATTGCATTGTGCCGTGGCTGTTCGATGAAGTGAAGCGCAACTACTCCAAACCCTTCGGTAAAGACGCCGAGGTTTGGGCCATGCTGAAAGCGAGCGGTGACAAGTATATCTATCCCGCTGTGAAACATGGCGTACCCCAGAACGGCGACCTTTTCGGTGATTTGCCGGCAGAAATCCAAAAAGGATTCAACTCTGAACTGGAAAAGAAAATCGTGGACGATGCCGGCCCTTATCTTTTTGAGCTACGGAAAAGCTGGAACAAACCGGCCCCCGGCGACATTGCGTTGCCCACCGAAATTTATCGAGAAGTCATCGCGCGGCGGAAACGCTATGCGGAAGTGCGGGCAAAAATCGCAGCCGGCGAGATCACCGAAATCAACGACTTCATCACCTACAATCTCGATATCCGCCAGTTTGCGCAGGACGCGCTGAGAGAGACGGACGATCCGGAACTTATCAGACATTTCTACAAAGCAGTCAAAAAGATCACCGTGCTCGATCCTACCTGCGGCTCGGGCGCATTTCTGTTTGCGGCGCTCAACGTGCTGGAGCCGCTTTACTTCACCTGCGTCACGCGGATGCGCGAGTTTGTGGAAGAATCCGGCAAAGGCAAGCACAAGTTCTTTGAGGATGAGCTGAAGCTCATTGATGCGCCGGAACACCCCAGCACCGAGTACTTCATCTACAAATCCATCATTCTGCATAACCTCTACGGCGTGGACATTATGAAAGAGGCGGTGGAGATTGCCAAGCTGCGCCTCTTTCTGAAACTGGTGGCAACGTGCGACGTGGATTACTCAAAGCCAAACTTGGGACTGGAGCCGCTGCCCGATATTGATTTCAACATCCGCTCCGGCAATACGCTCGTGGGCTATGCCACGCTTGCGGAATTGGACAAAAGCAAGCAGGGCGGCTTGTTTGGCGATGACGAAAAGCAGGCCATACTCGAAGAGGCCGACGTGGTGAGCCGAGCGTACGCCAGATTTAAAGATGCGCAATTGGTGATGCACTCCGATCCGAAAACGTACAAAGATGCGAAGGCCGAATTGAACAAGCGACTTGCGATTCTCAATAACAAGCTAAACAAGCACCTTGCCGTAACTTACCTCGGGCCAAGCCACGGAAGCAAAGTCTACAACGCGTGGCTTGCCTCTCATCAACCGTTTCATTGGCTTGCGGAATTCTACGGAATAATCAACGGTGGCTTTGACATTGTCATAGGAAATCCGCCTTATGTTGCAATTCAGAAGATTCATTACAGCCTGCATGCAATTGATGTAAATGCAGGCGATCTTTATGGCTATGTGATAGTAAGATGCCTCGCATTGTTGAATGAGAAAAGTAAATTTGGATTTATCGTCATGCATAGTCTTGCCTTCAGCAAATACTTCAAAGACGTAAGGCAGGTGCTGCGCAATGAATCTGCTGATTTGTGGTTTTCTTTCTATGCAAGAATTCCTGCGGGACTTTTCTCCGGTGATGTGCGCGTCAGAAATTGCATTTTTTTTGTTGCATCGACATCGAAGCGAAACGAGCAATACCTTCACCACGCGCATACACCGCTGGAATACGGAAGAGCGGCCAACACTCATTTCCTCGCTTCAGTATTCAAAGTTTAGATTCAAAGATGTTATACCTATGTTTAATGATGCCGTTGAGGCAGAATTCTTTGAGAATCTCGACGGTGAATCAATCGCCGAAAAAATATCGAAACGATCAATCCATCGTCTTTACTTCAAACAGAATGCCTATAATTGGATTTGTGTCAGCACCAACCCCCCGCCTTCTTTTGATTTGCATGATAGAAGAATTCCGCAAACTCAAATTGCAGACATTGCACTGTCAACAGAAGAAATCATGCGGATAATGCTGCTGTTATTGAGCGGCAGACTGTTCTTTGCCTATTGGCTTGTCTACGCTGATGAGTTTCACGTAACGAAAGAGACTTTTGAGTCATTTCCATTCCCATTCTCGATTCTCGATGCCCTTGATCAGCAAAGGTTGATTGAGTTGTCATCATCATTCGAAGAACGATTACCGGAGACCATTCAATATAAACTGAACGCTGGTAAGAGGGTGGGCACATATAACACAGCTAAGTTGTGGCACTTGACGGATCAAAGTGATGAAATATTTCTCAAATATCTCACAAATGATCCCAAACGAGTTTTTGAAAGTATTCAGCGCCATGTTGCCGAGACGATCAAGACCGTCACCGACAATAGTAGTGAAGATTAGTGAACACACCATCAGCGTATGATTTTACGGAGGAGGCGTTGGACTTCATCATCAATTATGACATCAAATACCGCATGGGCAAGGAGTTGGCAGAAGAAGAATGACCCAGCCGCCATTAATTGCTTGATATTTTAGACAGATTGATTAACTTATCTCCGTGTAATCGCTTGATGCGAAAAACGATGGTGACCACAATGCCAAACCATACAGAAGAAATCATCGCTGAAATTTCGGACATCCCTGGAAAAGAAATTCCCGACTTGATTCAGTTGATCAGAATCTTCAAAGGCAGCCGCAAGCAACAGCGTTCCGGATTCTCCAGATTGAACCAATGGCGTGGCAGCTTGAAAGACGTAAACCGCACCTCCGTCGATTTGCAGCACGACATTGCCGAGATGTGGAGAAAAAGCTATGTATCTGATTGATACCAATATTTTTCTCGAAATATTGCTCGACCAGGACAACGCCGATAAATGTACCCAATTTTTGATGATGTGGCCAAACAGCAAACCACTTGTTTAGTAACCTCCTATACCCTCCACTCCATTGAAACCATTCTATCCAACCTGAAACGATTTCCGGTGTTGATTGCTTTTCTGGAAGATTTATTGGACAACAAATGGATTCGACATTACCATACGACTCCCGAAGAAGAATTATCAGTTATCCGAAGCATGCCAACAATGGGGCTTGATTTTGACGATGCATTGCAATACTATATCGCGAAAAAATTCGCCGCCACAATCGTGACCTACGACAGGCATTTCAGAAAAATATCTGATCTTCAAGTCGTGGCACCATAGACTTTAGCACTTGCGCTTTATGAGATGGCTGTACCTATGAATGCTCATCTCTATCATCTTGGCAACACCGAAATTCTGAATCATCACAAGATTGCATTCATCTGTTCCCGCCGTTGTCCTGCACAAGTTGTAATGAAGTCGTATGACTGGGCCATCGAGAGGAGAAATGCGAAGGCCTGTGTTATTTCAGGTAATCACTCGCAGATAGAAAAAGACGTTCTGCATTATCTTCTCAAGGGAGAGCAGTCCATCATCATCGCTCTCGCCCGCGGCTTGAAGAAGCGTCTTGAGCCTGAGTTGGCGGAAGCTCTGTCGAAGAATCGTCTCCTCATCGTCACACCCTTTGCATCCACCGTTTCTCGCGTAACTCAAGAAACCGCCAACCACCGCAACGATTTCATAGCCGAGCTCGCCGACGAGATTTTTGTCGCCTATGCCCAACCCGGCGGCAACGTTGAGCGAGTCATCTTGAGGTGGCTCAGGAAAGGCAAGAAGGTCGGCACGTTTGATGTACCGGAAAATCGAGGGCTGATTGAGGCAGGGGCGGTCGGGGCCTAAATGGATCACAAGAAACAGTCAAATCGGAATGGATAAACCCGGTATGTTACTCAGTGCAACTTTCTGAACACCGCTCTTTGATGGAATTGCCAAATGAGCAATGCTGTAGTTTGCGTGATCTCAACTCTGGATTTTTACGGAGCTGATAACCCATATTCCGACGAACTATTTGAGTCTTTAGTGTCCGATAAACTATCTTATCGGACATAAAAAGAATCGCGTCAAAAATCCGCAGATCACATCACCAAAAAACCCTTCAAAGAAAGCTCCCTGCTCCTTAGCCGAAAAAATTGGGTTAAATCAAATCCAAGGTTGTAGATTTTCGCCCTCTCCAAACGATTCCAACGACTCGCTAAACTTTTAGAGAAGACGCACGGCCCAGAATTTCGATTGAAGTTTGATGGGACGCTAAAAGTGATGCGTACCACCTAAGACCAATTCAAATATTTGGCCGCAGCTTTTACTGCCAAAATGCTGTTTTTGCCGCCCTCCAGTTTTCGCAAGAGCTCTTGCGGGTTCTCTAACAACCTATCTATCCTGCTATCATGTTCCTTTTGGCAACGGTACGTCAGGTCGTAGCAGTGCCGGCAACCAAAGTATGCCCCGCCTGGCGGTAAATAGATTTTGCCCACCCGTTTGCCGCAGAATTTCCCCTTTACAGTTAGAGGACATAGAAACCAGTATCGCACACCACCATATTGGCATCGCGTCTCCTCCAAACGGATTCTATAATCCATCGCTTGTTTAGAATTGCTCGCGGAGTGGCCTGTTGTGTATTGCAGGCGCACAAAACCACCGTAAGATTCTTTTGAGACCTCTATCGCAATGCTGCTAAAAGTTTCACCGCAGCCGTTCGTCCAGGAAACGGTTCCCCGCTTGTAATCGCAAAAGTACTCATGGCGGTTCAACCAGGAAGTGTCCAGGGTGAGGCATTCTTCCACCGTAGCCCTATTTGACCATGTACGTCTGCCCATAAAAAAAATTTATTGGGGAAGATTTTTTCCTAAATCATTAGGGAAATTTCAAAAAAGCGCTGAAGGGGAACCCGTCTGTCCGCAAAAACAAATTTGCGAAACAAACCCATTTTAGACGGGTTGGAGAGAGCCCACGTTCACATCGACTTCAAGTGGCGGAGGCACAGCGTCGCCCTGGCGGAGCCGCTGCATTCTCTCTAAGTGGTTCAGCGCTTTGTAAAGCTGCCGCTCTATGGTCGATTCGTAACGTAGCAACCGGTCAAGTTCGCCTTTGGTAGGAATGTTGCCAAGTTTCTTGAACACCTGCAACTTCAGGTCGTTCTTGGCTTTCTTTTTCTGGAGGGTCTCTATTCTGGCCCAGTGAAATTCGATTTGCTCCTCACAAATTTCGATTAATTTTTTCCAGATGTCATCATCCGTCCATCCTGCTGCTGATATAAGCTCATGGATCTCTTGTGGTGCCTCCGCCTCGTATTTCAGGCGTTCATCGTTAAGCACTTCCGCTGCTGTGTCCTGAAAATACTGCCAGTTCTCTTCCCAATCATAAATCTTGCTGAGGGCTGTCCCGGATTTGTGCATCTTTTGCAGGTCGGCGCGATCTTTTTCCCAATAGCGAACAAGCTCCTCCTGCGCGGTAATCTCCTTCTCTATCTCTTCCGGCGATTTGGTTATCCGTTTGCCCTCCCAGTTCCTACGGCCAAAGAAATCATCTGTGGCAGTATCGGTTTTCTCACGAATCAGCCCAACTTCATACTTATAGGCTCTTCGCAGTCGCCAATAAGCGACCGCGATTTTTTCTACCAGCATTTCCTCAAGCGTCCCTACGGGGCTCAGTTCAGTCTGGAGATGATTCAAGAGTTGATTGAACTCGTCCGGGTCCTCGGCGCCCTCGCCAACCGTTATCACAACTTCTTTTGCCAGTAGTCCGTGTTTCAACGCATTGTACTTCACCACTTCTTTTCCTGCAGCGGTTTTCACTCCGCCCTTCTTGGCGTTCTTTTTGTTAGCTTCCAATTGCTTTTTGGAGATGGTCATCGTAAATCACGTTTGATGTTCAGATGTCCTTAATTGAGTTGTTCACCGGTTAGGTTCAATCTCCAATTCCACACATATCTATCCAGAATTTCCTCACTGGCGCCCAGCTCGAGCAGCGTCTGCAAGATACTCTGGCCGTTGCGCCACCAATGGTATCGGGAATCACTTTCCATTGGAATAATCAGATCTCCGCTCGGTGTAAGAAATGGTTCTCGACGCGTGGCTGGAGCATCGACACAAGTTGTTTCAGATTTTGGAGTGGGTTCTTCATCCATCCAGAGACCAAGTTTTTCTGCTCTGCGCTGAAGCTGTTTGCCTTGCTCAAGGATTTTTTTGAAATCGCTCATGGTATAGTGTTCCAGTGTCCAAAACCTGTGTATGTTTTAAATGGACAACCTAAGTCTTTTGCTTAAATCTGTTTAGAGTAACCTGTCCATCTAATACCTTAACTCTTGGGAGAGTGTGTAATCAAGAGTGCTGGAGCTTTCCAAGAACACACTTACTACGGTTATGTTTAGTCCTGTAAAAATAATTGATTAACTTTTCCAGTTTCGGTTTGGATCGGTTGGGGCCGGTCAACAAGTTTGCACTTCTGTTCGTAGCGCTCCAAAAGTTCTTCCGGTGAAAGCAGCAACTTCGGTTTCGCGCTAGCCGGCTTAACAACCCGAATTTTCCATGCCTTGCCCTGTCCTTGAGTGTCAATCTCCAAATAACCCTCTTTTTCAGCAGCTTTGAGATACTTGATGATTGTTTTCCTATCGAATCCAGATTTATGTTCTACTTCTTTTCTTGTTATATCCACGGCAGTTGCAGCCTCGCTGCTCTGTTCGCCTTTTTCTGTAGCAACGGACCATGCAGCATCAACCACCTGAATCAGCCTGGGAGATAGACCTTGCATAGAGTGAAAAATAAGTAGTTGACCCAAATGATAAGCTATGTTATAATCTTCAAGATCTGCAAGGACATAATCGATTCCATTTTCAGTTTTATGCTTTCTTTGATGCTGATGGAGAATCGCGCTGGCTTCAATAAGCGTCAGAAATCTCAACCGGTCTCGCCGGGCTCGCAACTTTACAGTGGGGAATTCAATCTCGTCGATGTAAGGTATGTGCACCCGATGTGGTTTCAACAATCGTTGAGCATTCTTCCATTTTCTAGTGATTTCCGAGTGGTCGAACGCCAACCCCTTATACTTTAGGTTTTGAGCTTTGAAGATGCGCTCGGTCTGCTGTTCCGACTCATCGGGAAATATTTCAAAACAGCGTGTCTCATTTTCAGGATGGAGGTGGGTTTTGGTCGTCGTTTCGATATAAGACACAGGACCATTAACAACAACATCTTCAGTTTCGTAACGACCAGTAACCTCATTTTTGATGGGCGAAGAAAAGATAAGCTTCTTTTCACTCTGCATGATCCGTATGGAGTAATCGGTATCTTCTGCCCCAGCTCGCTCGTGAATGACGAGGGCCTTATTAGCAATGTCATCTTTTCGATGATAGAGCGCTTTGGGAGACATCGCCGTAAACTCAAGAACATCTTCTTCTGGAAAGAATTTCAAAACGTTGCTAAGCGTGTAACTCTTGCCTGCCGATGATTCACCCTTAAAAATTACGTTGATTGGGTCCTGCAATAGGCGAGAAGTCAACGCAAGAAACAGCACTGTTTTGTTTTCCTCTTCTCCAACACAATGAAGCGTCTCAATATCGTCAAGGAACAACTGCAAAAGATTTGACGATTTCAGCAATGACAACGCCTCGTCTTGCTCTCCCTGGGTCACTTCTTTTTTTGTCGCTGGCTGGGCTGTCAAGGTTTCAGTGATTCCAGTTTTTGACTCTGGCTCTGCTTCCTTGAGTGCCTTATCAAACTCCCGCTTCCCGATCCGGAAGGGTCTGCAAATTTGATCCTTATAATGAGCAATGTCGATAGCGTCCAGCTTCTTTAGTTCTCTGAACAACGTTTTCAGTTCCTCGCGCTGTCTATTGCCAGGCATACCCTTGATTTCTTCGATTCTCCGTTCCAGCCGGGTTTTCGCCTGATTCAGTAATGGCTCAAAGTCCCGTTGAGCTTCGGAAAGATACCAGTCGGTGATGTCTTGGCCGTCGGGCAAGGAGACAATTCTTGCCTTTTCTCCCAGGAATGATGCAATCCGTACGGCGCCTTCGATTCCGCCATTGTCTCCATCCAATGCAATAAACACAGACTTGCACTTTTCAAGTTTGCACACCCAACCTTCTTGGAAAGTGTTGGCGCCGGGTATCCCAACAACGTTATATCCCAGTTGCTTTAGAATCATGGTATCAAATTCACCTTCCGCAATGATGATTTGGTCCGCGCCGTGTACGTCATCCTCATTGAATAGTCGGATTTCATACCCCGGCAATTGGAAATAGCATTTTTCCTTTTCGGAAGGGTGAGACCTGGCTCGAATATGAGTTACTTGTCCTTTATGATAGTATGGCAGGATTATTTTTTCGTAGAAAAAGTCCCGCCCGTTTTCCTTGACGAGTCTCGTCTCTTTGAGTAAGTCCAATGAATAACCAATTCTCTCAAGATGTGCTCTGAGACCGCCAGTCGCATACCCGATCCGAAAGTGGGATACAGTGTCCTCACTCAGTCCTCGACTCTTTAAATAGTCTCGGGTCTCTTCGTTCAGGCAACTATGATAAAACTTCGCCGCTTCGCCGAGTATCTTAACTTTCGTTCGTTCTTTATGGATTGCTGCTAAATCCTCTTCCTTGAAATCCTCAAACCGGATGCCAGCTCTATTAGCTAACTTTCTCGCGGCTTCCATAAAGGGAATGCCATCAATTAACTCCAAAAACCTTATTACATCACCACCAACACCACAACCGAAACAATGGAAGTACTGATCTGCGACATGAACCGAAAAACTTGGATTGGTTTCGTCATGAAATGGGCACAGACCCTTAAACTTTTGGTTCAGGTTCACTTTTTCGCTAATGACGTCAACAATGTTGATCTTGTCTATTATAGTGTCGATTGTGGTTCGGTCAATCATCTTGGAGTCCCTGATAGTCGCTGCCCAACGCCGATAGTCTGTTTAGTCCTGCGTTAATTTCCGGATGCATCACTCAGTATCTTCTTAGCCTACTCTACTGCATCCCATGGCCGGCCAGCAAATTCATCTTCGACTTGCTGGCGAAAATCGACAGTAAGTTCGTGCTTGACTGGTCTGTCAAGCCCATTTCAGTTTAGCGCGTCGCTCAGTCAGCCGAATGAACGAGTCAATTAGATTTTTATTTACAGCCTCAATCTCAACTCTCACTCCGTCCTTGAACAGAATCTCCGTTTCAATTTGCTTCATTAGCGCCGCCTCGATGATGTCTAACTTGACGTTTTCTCTCTCGCGCAAAGTCTCATTTTTGCCACCTGTTCTTCGTCGATGTTATCGATTGTTCCCAAAACATCCCGGACCACCTCGACGTAGCTTATCCCCAGCGTCGCGCCAATCTCCCTGAAGGATCTGCGCTCAATCGCTCGCATCTTATAAGCCAATGATCGTCCCGCCTTGCCACGTCTGTCGATGCTCTTTTCGCCATTGCTACCCACGTATTACAATATCAAGCGACTTCATTTACTAAAGCACTATTCACAGTCAAGCTGCTTTCATTTATTTGCAAACCCTCAGAGTTCGGAGCAATGCCGTTCTCGTTTTTTTCAATAGGCATGTTTCGCTCACGGATAACTTCGCGCGCAATGATTCTCGCCAGAATCCGAAGGCCTGTTTGCATACAATCGTTTGAATTTGCGTCGGCTTTCATTTCATTAAATGGACAAGCTCTATCTTTTTTGCCGGGCAACTCCCTTGACATTCGAGTCACTCGTTTCGATTCGGAAAATATCGTCAAATTCCGAATCTCCAAAAACCTTTAGAATTCTTTCACGCAATTCCGGCGAAGGACACCGGCTCCCTTGCATTAGTTGTGACATATAACCACTGCTAATTCGTAAATTCAAAGCGAGCCAATTTTGCGACTTGTTCTTCTTGGCTAAGAGTTTCTCGAATGCGCTTGTTTTAAACAAGACCTTGACCATCAAAACACCAAACCTCCCAATCTAAATATAGTGCTACGATTGAACGAATATACAATTGGTAGAACACCATAGCAAGCAAAAATTTGCAAACAACAATAGAAAGTGCTTGCAAAAATTAGCAGAATAAACTATATTAGACTTATAACAGGAGGAGAATAAAGCATGGGCTTTGGAGAATATTTGAGGGAGTTGAGATCCAAAAGTAGGTTAACACTTAGAGAAGTGGAAAAACTAACTGGTATTTCAAATTCTTATCTATCTCAAGTAGAGACTGGAACAAAGAAGCCGCCGCATCCGGATGTCTTAAAGAAGTTGGCAAGTGTTTATGGGGTGGCTCTAAATGAACTAATGGCCAAAGCCGGCTATCTGAATCCGAATGAAGTAGAGGAAACCAAAGAGCTGTTGGGGGATGCCGAGGTTGAGTGGGCTTTTGAGATTGTAACCAATGACCCGAGTTTTAAGTACGGCACAAGAATAACCGGTGATGTGGATCTTGAGATGAAAAAGTTCATAGTAGAGATGTATCAAAAAGCAACAGGGAGAATTTTATTGACTAAACAGTAGGACGTGGTAGAATGAACATTGTAGATTTCTGCAAACATTTGCTCGCCAAGTATGGTAATCCGCCTGTTGCCGATCCGGAGACCATCGCTAATGAGTTTGCCTGGTTTTTTTCCGTGCCAAAATTCGTAACAATCGATTACCTCGTATCTTTGGCAAAGTTTCTCAACATCGATCAAATTCGTTCTGAGAAGTTACCAACAAACATAAGGGGGTTTCATTACAAATCAATGAGAAGATGTGAACTATATTATAGCAAAGATGACTGGCAGGGTGGAAGGGAACACTCAATCTTACATGAGTTCTACGAACTCATCGAGAAACATCTTGACGAATTATGTCCTGATTTTAAAATAAGAACCGATAAAATGTCTCGAGGTAGTGGCCGACAGATTTGCAGCAACCATTTTGATGCCGTCCACACAGTTTCTTTCTGATATTTACAATCTCTCTTTTGATGTCCTCAAATTGCGGGCGAAGTATAAAAGGGCTTATTCTTCAATTATTATAAGGATGGCAGAATTGCTCAATAGACGCCAGCCCTTTTTCGCAGCAATCTTCGAGCGACCATTCGATAAAAACGTCGGTTTCCCGGACTATTATGATCCTGACATTAATGAATTTCAATGCACTTACTTCATCAAGACAAATCACATTAAAAAACCCCGACGGCGGGTCAGATTACTTTGGTGCATGTTACCGCGAAAGTGGAACAAAAGGACTAAAAAATCATGTCTGATAAAAAATGGTTCAGTCGCAGCGTCTGTTGTAAGAAACAACAAATCGGTTTATGTAGAGAATGTCACCGGATTTGACTTTTTTCACGAGGATGACTTTACCGTTCTCGGTCGGCCAGTGTACTGGAGAACACGCTTGGCAAAAATTATCGTCATTGGTGTACCCGCCAAAGATAAATACCTACTCAATGAACAAGTCCAAAGAATTAGGCCAAAAACCTTTAATCATTCATTCCAACTTATCTAAAGGAAACACCAAAGTCTTCCTCCAGAACAGTCATGTATAAAGTTAGGCGGGTCTTAGTAAGGGCCGTGGCGGAATCGGTCATAGAGGTTCAGAAGGAGCGTTGTTATGCGCAAATGTATCATAATCGCCAGATCGTCAACTGACAGACACGATGTCTCCTGCAAATCTCAAATCGCCGAGATTTCCGCTGAGGTCAAAAGGCGCGGAGAGACCATCTTTAAGACGCTTGAATTTCCAGCCGTTCGCCATTCAGATTTTCTGGAAGATCCCGACTTTCGCGACATTCTCGCAGATGCAAAGAAAAGAGATCGTGGATGGGATAAAATTTGGTTCTATGATACATCGCGGCTGTCACGAAACCGCATGAAGGCGCAAACCACTAAGGCCTTTTTCAGAAGGCACGGAATAGAAATCGATTTTCTTAAAATCCCGAAAACCGGCGAAGAAGCAATTGACAACGTCATTGAAGGCATACTCGAAACCTTCGATCAGTTGTTAAGCGATTTTTCAAGAGCGGGTTCCATCCGGGGTCAAAAGCAAAATATCAGGTCAGGGTACAGGGCCGGGGGTAAGGCCCCGTATGGCTATCAGTTAAAGAAGCACACTCTTGGCTACAATGTTGATAAACAACAGATCACTAAATCTACATTAGAACCGCATCCCCAACATTTCTCAATTGTGAAAGAGTATCTTGAAAGGCGGACCAGCGGGGAAGCAAGAGGTTCTATCCTGCGAGATTTTGCACGGAGAAAGATTGCAAGCCCTTCGGGAAAAAGCTATTGGTCGAATGTGACTTGTAATTCAATCGAAAATAACTTGCTTGTATACTGTGGACATTTGGTTTATAATCGCCATAACAGAATGGTGGATGGCAAATATGTAGGTGGTAACAAATACCGTCCTCAAGAAGAATGGGAGATTCATCGCAATGCTCATGAGGCAGCGATAACCGAAGAACAAGCTCAGATTGTAAGGTCTCAATTGGAAAAGAGGCGCTACAAAAGGGAGACCATACCACGAAGGTACCTACTAACGAGTCAGCTTTATTGCGGCATCTGCAAAGGTCCGATGGTTGGAGATTCTGGATTCTATGCCTGCTCACATAAGAAAACAAGAAAGACCACGTGCAATAATAGTAAGATATCTGCGGAATTTATTGACAGAAAAATAATTGGGTTCGTCAAAGAACGTCTGTTAACGAAAGTACACTTTGAAACGATAGTCCAGGAGACAAAACGCGCCTATCGCGAGGAAATGGCGAAAACAAAGAGGGACAACTCAAGGTTCAGGACAAGATTGCAAGAAATTGATGATGGCATCAGCCGTCTAATGGACCTCGCCGAACGAGGCAATCTCTCCCCGGAGATAATAGAAACAAGAGTCAGAAAATTGGAGGAAGAACGAAAAGAAATCTTGAGAATTCTAGAAGGTGACCGTCAATTTGTTGCGGCTATTAAGTATGCAGAGGAACAGCTTAGTGAAAAGTTAATAAGGCAGTATGTCCACAGATTTGAGGCCCTGTTAAACGAGACCAATATCGAACTGATGCGCGAATTCATCGACACATTTGTCAGTAGAATTGAACTCTGGGGTAGGGAAAATGGCAAAAAAAGAGGCCGGTTGGTGCATGTTCACAGCCAAATACCGGCCTTTACAGGGATAGCCGTGGCGTCCCCTAGGGGAGTCGAACCCCTGTTGCGGGAATGAAAGTCCCGAGTCCTGGGCCACTAGACGAAGGGGACAACATTAATAGTGATCTGGGGTGAGCGAGGGGACTTGAACCCCCAGCCCCCAGAGCCACAGTCTGGTGCTCTAACCAATTGAGCTACGCTCACCAAAAAACACGGTTTAATTTAAGATTATTTGCTTAATATGCAAGTTATTTTTGAAGTGAGTTTACGACCGGATGGATCGCGAACGATGATTTCATTTACGAAGCGCTATTATGTATCAAGATCGAACTCGGTTAGGTTATCGCGTACCAGAACAAGGATGGCGGAGTGGGGGACTACGACGTAGTTTTTCCCCTCAAATTCGATTTCAATCGCGGAGCTGCTGAGAAAGAGGGCATAGTCTCCAATGTGGGCCTGCAGGGGCATATATTTGATTTCATTTTTCGCTTTTGAAAACCAAGGTTCATCATTGATGGATGTCGGGTCAGGGAGGGGATAACCCGGGCCAACTTTTACGACATAGCCTCCACGAACCTTTTCCTTTTCTTTGACCCCTGGAGGCAGGTATAATCCAAATTCAGTACGGGTCTGTTCTTTGTCCAACGAGATCAAGACCCGGTCGCCAACTAATATCAGTTCTTTTGTACTTCTCATATTCTTAAATAAAATCTCCACGCATTTTCCGTATCGCCTCCATCAGATCCGCAATTGGCAGCGCGCGTTTTACGCACCGGCAGGTGTTGCCTGTTAATGAATCGCAGAGTTCTTCCTCAGTTGGGTCTCTGATGGCGTCGAGTAAAGCCTTGATGGACATCATAAAGCCGGCTACGCAATAGCTGCACTCGATATCGCCGTAGTGCATAAAGGTTTCTTTTAGGTATGCATAGTCTTTTGACAAATCTATGTTCTCAAATGTTTCGATGGACTTTCCTTCCACTTGCACAGCCAACATCAGGCAAGAATAAACTGCCTGTCCATCAACGATTACAGTACAATTTCCGCAGTCGCCGTTTTCGCAGCCCTGTTTGACACTCCAGAGACCTTGTGAGTGCAGTAGCTCGATAAGAGTTAAATTGGCTCGTACTTCTAATGTTTTTGGTTTACTATTTATGGTAGATGATATCTTCATCTGTTTGCTAAACCCATTGATTCGTCTTCTGCGGATTCCAAGCATTGGTTTAACGCTTTTTTTACAACCAACCGGCTGACTTCTTTTCTAAATTCTTGACTGGCAAGGTTATCGGAGATCGGCTTTATGCTTTTGTAAACGGCGTCAGCAGCCAATTCAATGTTGCCGCTGGTTAGTTTGCGATCTTCCAAGAGCGTTTCGGCATTTTGAAACCGTTGAGGAACTTTTTCAGTTCCTGTTAGTGCAATTTTCACATTTTTACACACGCCATTTTGGAGGGACAATCGAACACATGCACAAATAAGGGGGCTGCTTTTTCCATCTGTTGAAATCGGGGCAATGCCCGTGTAAGTGTCGCGTTTCAGGTGGGGAACGAGAATTTCCATGAGCAACCCGCCAGCAAGAGTTTTTTTATTCAAAAAAATATTCATGGCCAGAGCAAACTCCTCGCCGCCTGCAATTCTTACCTGAGCCTGCAAAACCAGAAGAGCACAATATAAAACCGAGAGGGAATTTGTTGTGACTAGTTCTCCTCCAATAGTCGAGCAGTTTCGCAGCATCCGCGACCGGTGGGTGAGCCTTGTTGCTTCGCATAGAATTCCGCCATAGAGCTTTTTAATGGTCGGGTGGTCGATTATTTTTTGCAGGGGCGAGGTAGAGCCCACGCGGACAACGCCCATGTCTTCTTTAATATAATTCAGTTTGAGCGAGCTTATGTCAACGAGCTCGTGGACGGTATCGTTTTGTGAAAGTACTAGTTTTGTGCCACCTGAAATGATTAAAATCGTTCCAGAATTTTTTTGGAGAAGGGCCAAAGCTTCGGAAATGGATTTCGGGCGATAGTAGCGTTGTAAATTGGATAGCACAATGTTGCTTACGTTTTAGTTACGAAAGTGCTGGCAATATAGAACAATTTAAGGTTGTTGTCAATAGCCAATTCGTGGATAAGACCAATTCATGAAGAAGTCGAAGATGTAGCACAAAGTAAAACTTTTTAAATCTAAACGAATAGAAATTCTACCCGAATTGTTAATAATGTTGGTAATAAATAAGCTATGGAGAGCGGCCCTTACATAGCTTCACTTTGTTATTTAGAAAAACAATGTCTTACCGTTTAGAGTTGATTAAATGTCGTTACGCATATTTACTATCTGATGGTACAATTCTACTCACAGCGATCAGTTTAACAGCTAATGGCCTGTTAAAGGAATCGGAAATTAGAAATTAAATGGGACAGACTATGATATTATCTTTTAATTCTTCGAAGATTTTTATTGCAATTGGCATTTTTTTGTCTTTATTATGTACTTTTTCATTTTCAGACCTAATCGCTCAGGAGAGAGATAAATATGATGTTAGCGCGACGGGTCAACTCGAAATGGTGGTACATATAATAGGAGAAGTTCAGCGGCCAGGCGAGTACCGCGTGGCTGACAGCACGAATTTGATGGAACTGATTTCGAAGGCGGCCGGTCCAACGGAATTTTCAAACCTCGGCGGTGTTACGATCACCAGAATCGAGCACGACGTTCAAGCTACTCAAGAAAATGCTCGAATCAAGCAGCTCAACAAAATCATTAAGTATAACGTTGGCGACTATTTGAAGAAGACCAATACTATACCTCCGCCCGTTTTGAAGCCCGGCGACGTAGTTTTGGTGCCGCGCAACAATTGGTATCGTTGGCGAAATGTGTTCACCGTGTTTCGGGATTTATCGGTTGTAGCGACCACTGCCTGGATAATAATTCGGATTAAAGATAATAAAAGTAGTGGCAATTAATTTATTGATGGCATTGCTTCAGGAGATATAATGCAAAATAACGAATCCCAATTAATTTTTAACCAGATTGCAAAGGTCTTCAAACGTCGAAAGTCCTTGATCCTCCTTTGTGTTTTCGGAGTGTTAGCCCCCATAATTTTTTTTAATGAAATCTCCGCGCCAATTTATGAAGCAAAAACGATGGTCGTGTTTGAGGAATTCGTTGGCGCCATGTCAAATTACGGTTACGATGCATCACGTGAGGTTTTGATTTTTAACCGTCTCGAAGAAATCAAGAGTTTGGCATTTTCTGAGGAAGTCGTCCACGCTTTGCCTCAAGAAGTTCGGGATAAAGTTCGTCAGCCCGAAGACGCCCCGGAGAATTTTGATAAGGATTCCTACATTACCAACAAGTTGGCTAAAAGTATTGCAGGGTTCCCGATCAGCAAATCGAATATCGTTCAAATCAGTGTGCAGTGGGACGACCCCTATGTTGCAATGGTGATGGCCAACAACGCTGCGGAAGTTTTGTTGGAAAGGAACTATAAAATCCGGCAGGCCGGTGTGAGTAGTGTCCGCAAGTTTGTGGAAGAACAACTTGAACGGGTTCGGGATAAATTGAATACCTCCGAAGAGGGCCTTAAGAACTTCAAAGAGGAGAACCGTATTACTTCGTTTACCCGCGAATCGGAAGAAGTCTTGCGCAGATTGACTGAAGCAGAAGTATTGCTGAACCAGGTTCGGGGAATGCGAGGATCTACTGAGACGAAGCTAAGTACAATCCAGGAGAAGCTTTCTCAACAGAAACAGGATATCGTGCCGACTATCACTGACATCGCTAATCCCTGGGCGCAAAAGTTGAAAGAAAGACTGGTTGAGCTGCAGTCAGAATTGGCAGGCTTGAAAGTCCAGGGTTATACCGGCACCCATCCCAAAATTGTTCAATTGGACCGTGACATCGAGCAGACGAAAAAGACACTTGCCGAAGAGGCTCTAAAATTAGTGGAGGGTGGTAACATCCTTGACCCCCTGGCGCAGATGCAGTCACTGGTGAGTGAATTGTTCACTCTGCAAGTTGACTTGGAAGCCATTAAGGCGCAGGAAGCGGCATTAAAGAAGATTGTCGATCAGTACGATGTTAATCTTGCGACTTTGCCGGAAAAGGAGTTCACGCTGGTTACGTTAACACGCGAACGCGATGTTAACAATAATATTTACATGACCCTTTTGGAAAAACTCGAGGAATCGAAAATCTCCGAGGCGGAAAAAATTACCAACATTCGCATCATCGACCACGCACGCATACCCGTGAACCCGGTTAAACCTCGCAAAATGCTCAACATTGTCATTGGATTGTTCCTTGGCTTTGTGCTCGGAGTTGGCTTGGCGTTCATTCTTGAGGCTTACAATAAAACATTGGACTCAGCCGAAGAGTTGGAAAACCTGACACAATGGCCGGTTATCGCCTCCATACCTGCCATAGATAAGGCAGCATCTAATGGCAAGCTAAACAATCTCGACAAGCTCCATCCCGGCGAAGATTATATAAAGAAAGGAAGAATCTCGCTGCTCGATCCAAAATCTGGGATAGCCGAGTCATATAGAATGTTGCGGACGAATCTACAATTTCAGGGAATCGGTCAGTCGTGCAAGACGGTATTGTTTACCAGCATTGGACCAGATGAGGGTAAATCCACCACCCTGGCGAATTTGGCCATCAGCTTGGCCAGTCTTGGGCAAAATGTTCTGGTGGTGGATGCTGATTTGCGGAAGCCCATCCTGCATGCGATTTTAGGAATTGAAAAGGAGCCGGGCCTCAGCGAGTTGCTAGTGAATTACAGCACTTTAGTTGAACAGCAAAATCTCACCGAGGAACAGAAGTCGGTTCTCGGAACGGTAGTAAAACGCGAACAATTGGGCGATCTGGTTGACAACTTCTCTGATTTTGTTTTGGAAGAGCCGTTCATATCCAAGATCAACAATCTGCGCAATGTCAATAATCTGAATTTTTTGAACAGTGCACCCTTGGAGGCTATTCAAACTACTGAGATTGAAAACCTGAGAATTCTAACCAGCGGCAAGCAACTCAAAAATCCTAGCGAAACCATCTCCTCGACGGGCATGAAATCGCTGCTGGACGAGTTAAAAGCAAAGTATCAGATTATTTTGATTGATTCGGCTCCAATTATGCTGGTGCCAGAGACAATGATTTTGTCTGCATTGGTTGATGGGGTCATCTTCGTTGTCGACTCTAAAAAGTACAATGAAGAGCTGCTAATGAAGGCAAAGGGGTTGCTTATCAAAGCTAAGGCGAATGTTTTGGGGGCCGTTCTCAATAACGTTGAACTCAATGGTATTTATAAACACAATTATTATTATCACGCTTAGCCATTTTTTTTGTAAAGTGTGTATATATTTAAAAGTGTTTTAGTATTGTAAGATTGTTTCTGCGTGTGTAGTGCATGGCTATTCTGACAATCAAGGTAACAAGAAGTGCTAAATAATATTTGGGTCGCGCTGTCTCTGACCTTGCTTTTCATAGGTATTCTTTTGATGGCCTTCTTACGTCGCAACCGCAAAACGATATTTTCACCAAACGGAAGACTGCCATCGCCGGATGTTCAGCTTGGGGCGATCCCAACGTTTCGGCGAAGTCTACCGCAACTGACAAATGAGTTGGCGCGTGTTCGCCGGTACAATCGGCCGCTCAGTATTATTGTTTTGCGCATTGAAAGTGATCAGTTACTCTTGGATTTAAAACGCAGCCTCGCTACAGATGGAAACGGTAGCGCCAGTTCCTACACTAATATGATTCAAACTCTGCAGCTCGTTTTTTCTTTGGTGGGGTCGATTCTGCGAGAATCGTTACGGGAAAGCGACATCGCTTGTTACGACGTCGCGAACAACCAGTATGTCATTATGCTGCCAGAATGCACTCGGCAACAGGCCCAGCTCACAGTGCGGCGATTGAAGAAATTATTGTTTAAGCGCACAGCCGGGCATTTGGTAGCGGGCATCGCCGAATTTCCGTCCGATGGTCTCATCATTGAGGATCTGGTCAAGCGCGCGATGGAAACCTGCCAGCCGCGGGCCATAAACCAACCTTCCGGCGCCAGAATTTATGACAGTGATATCGGGCAAACCGACAACCTTGAATAACATCAACCTTTATTTGATAATGCATCCTCAAGCAACTGCAACTACGGTACAAAATAGGGGTTACGGAATCTATATGATACAACTACTGAGAGATTTTAGGGACGTGAAGTCGAACGGCAAGCCGGATGTGCAAACCAAGCGAAACGGCGAGGCCGTGTGGCTGGATTATCCAATCGACCATCAGTGGTACGATCGGCGTCGAGAGCCGTATCTTGCCCATGAAATCTATTTACGCATAAAACGTGCGCTCGATATGTTCGCCACTGTCCTTTTGTTGCCGATCGCACTACCGCTTTTAGTGCTTTGCGCCATAGCGATCAGGTTAGATTCGCCAGGGCAGGTTTACTTCTTTCAGGAAAGAACCGGCAAGGGCGGCAAACGCTTCAAAGTATACAAGCTTCGAACGATGGTTAAAAATGCCGCTGAGTTGCGGGAAAAATACATGCATCTCAACGAGCTCAAAGCTCCCGATTTTAAAATTACCAATGACCCCCGTGTGACCAGAGTGGGTAAATGGCTAAGAAAAGCCAGTCTAGATGAATTACCACAAATCTTCAATGTCCTCAAGGGCGATATGACCCTGGTGGGTCCTCGACCAAGCTCCTACGGAGCTCACACCTACGACTTGTGGCACACCGCTCGTTTTGAACTGAAGCCAGGCATCACCGGGCTTGCGCAGGTTTGCGGCCGTAGTGAGCTGCTTCTGGACGAAAAACTACGTTACGACATCGCGTACCTGCGGAATATGTCCTTGTGGCTGGACATACGAATTCTGCTGCGCACCATCGCGGTGGTTTTCAAAGGGCAGGGCGTAAAATAATCGTATCGTATCGGTGGCTGCTGTTTAGCTCGTTTTCATAATTTCAATTTTAATACTGATTGGCTCGAATCCTCATAGTGAAGGAGATTGAGTTGGCTGAAGTGGTTTTTTGGCTGTCCATTGCGCTTTTGTTTTATGTCTATGTTGGGTTCGCTCTGCTAGTCATTCTCGTGGGCGCCATTTTCAACCGCAAGGTGAAAAAACAGGAGATCGAGCCGAAGGTCAGCATGATTATCGCTGCCTATAACGAAGAAGACAGCATCCAGCAGCGTCTCGAAAACATTTTCGATCTCGACTACCCAAAACCCAATCTCGAAGTTATTGTGGCATCCGATGGCTCCGATGACGCCACCGAAGCCATCGTAGGCAGTTATGCCCAACGCGGCGTCCGTTTACTAAGCTTGCCCCGGCGTGGAAAAATTCATGCTCTGAACGCAGCAGTCACACAGGCTGCTGGTGACATTCTTATTTTTTCGGACGCCAATTCGATGTTCGAACGACAAGCAGTGCGGGTTTTGGTAGCCAACTTCGCGGATCCGCAAGTCGGCGGCGTTGGAGGCAACACTGTTTACACTGAACAAATCGACAGTGAGTCCATCAGCAGCGGCGAGAACCTCTACTGGAATTATGACAAATGGTTGAAGGAAATGGAGAGCCGCACGGGCAGCATTGTGTCGGCGCACGGCGCCATCTACGCCATTCGCCGCGAGTTGTATCAGCATCTTACCGAGACCGCGGTCACCGACGATTTCGCCATCTCGACGATGGTAATCGAACAGGGCTACCGGCTGGTTTTTGAAAAGGACGCCCGCGCCTACGAGGTGGCCATACCTGCCACCGAGCGCGAGTTTGGCCGCAAGGTACGCATGATGACCAGGGGCTTGCGCGGTGTGATCCTGCGTAAAAAATTGCTCAATCCTTTTCGCCACGGCTTCTATTCGCTAGTACTATTTACACATAAATTTTTGCGCCGACTGGTTTCAATGATGTTGATAGCGCTTTTGGTCAGCAGCCTAATGTTGATATCTCGCGGACCGTTTTACTTAGCTTTTGCAGTTGGCCAAATCGTGTTTTATTGCCTCGCGAGTTTAGGATATGTTTTTCGCCAAAAGCCAATCGGGCGGCGGCGTTTTTTTTACATTCCATTCTTTTATTGCTTAGCCAATATCGCTGCGATGATCGCATTGGTGAATACCGTTCGCGGGCGTCAAATCGAGCGCTGGCAGCCGCATCGTCACGCGCCGCGGGACAGTGTTGTGGAGCGAATAAATGCTTAATGCCTTTACTATCGATCTGGAAGAATATTTTCAGGTATCTAAATTTGAGGGCGTCATTCCCCGTGAAAGCTGGGAGCAGATGCCGTCGCGGGTTCGCAGCAACACCATCCGCATTTTAGAGCTATTGTCCGAATACCACTGCACGGCAACCTTTTTCACTGTCGGTTGGGTGGCTGAAAAATACCCCGATCTCATCCGCGAGATTGCAAGCGAAGGACACGAAATTGCCAGCCACAGTTATTGGCACCGCCGGGTTTCGGATTTGACGCCGGACGAGTTTCAGCGCGACATCCGACGCTGCAAAGCTGTGCTCGAAGACGCTTCGGGAAAGCCGGTGGAGGCATTTCGCGCGCCCACTTACTCCATCATCAAATCTTCGCAATGGGCGTGGGATGTTTTGCTCGCCGAAGGATTCAAAGTCGATTCCAGCGTCTTCCCGATTCGCCACCATCGCTACGGCAACCACGACAGCGAGCGCTTTCCCCATAAGATTTATCGAGAGGGAGGCGCGCTCATCGAGGTTCCGCTTTCGACGGTGCGTTTTGGCGGCTCGAATTTTCCCATTATCGCGGGCGGCTATTTGCGGTTTCTGCCATACTCGGTCACTAAATTCGGCATCCAACGGCTCAACACAGTCGATCAAAAACCGGCGGTGATTGCCTTTCACCCCTGGGAGCTGGATCCGCATCATCCCATGCCGGAGGTTGGTGTACTAAAAAGAATTCGCCATAAAATAAATATTGATAGTACAGAAATAAAATTGCGGCAAGCGCTGGCTGATTTTAAATTCGGAAGCCTGCAGGCTGTATTAAGCCAGATAACCAACGAGATTAATTAAAAATAATCGGGAGGCGCCATTCATGAGTTTTTATTTGGTAACGGGAGGAAGCGGATTTATTGGATCGCACATGGTGCGATACCTGTTGAAAGAGAAAAATCGCGTTCGCGTGCTGGACAATTTTCTGACCGGCCACCGCAAGAATCTCACCGAGGTTGTCGACGCCATCGAGCTGATTGATGGCGATTTCCGCGATGAAGTGACCACGCTCGCTGCGACTACGAACATCGATTACATCATTCATTTGGGCGCGCTGCCCTCGGTGCCGCGCTCGGTCAACGACCCGGTGCTAACCACCGATATCAACGTCAAAGGCACTGTGAACCTGTTGCAGGCGGCAGTCAAAAACTCAGTCAAACGCGTCATCTTCGCTTCTTCATCGTCGGTTTATGGCGATTCGCCGGTTTTCCCGCGCCACGAGTCTCAGGTTCCGCAGCCGCTTTCACCCTATGCAGTGTCCAAATTAGCCGGCGAATTTTACCTGCAATGCTTTTATAAGCTGCACGGTCTCGAAACCACCTCTTTGCGTTTCTTCAATGTCTTCGGGCCGAGGCAAGATCCCAATTCCCAATACGCGGCGGTCATCCCGCGTTTCATCGAGGCAGTGCTTTACGACCGGCGGCCCACGGTCCATGGCGACGGCAAGCAGACTCGGGATTTCACCTACGTTGACGATCTGGTTGCGGCGATTTACACGGCTTGCCATGCCAAAGGTGCTGCCGGTGAAGTGCTAAACGTGGCATGTGAGCGCCGGACATCGTTGAATCATTTGTTGCAAATGTTGCAAGAGATGTCTGGAAAGACCATTCACGCCGAATATACCGCGCCGCGTGCCGGCGACGTACGGGATTCCCTGGCCGATATCACGAAAGCGAAGGCAATACTTGGATTTGAGCCCAAGTTTTCTATGGCCGAAGGGCTTGTTCGCACTTTCAAGTGGTACGAAAATCAAAGCCGAAACGGCAGCTCAACAAATGCTAACACAATCAATCAACCTGAACGGATGTCGGTCGCGTTCACGAGTTAGGAAGGTCAACTTTAATTAGCACTACTTCGAGGAGAGTTTTCGAATGGATATGACGAATATTTTAAAGGTCGATTTGACGCCGGTGCAAATTATTCTAAGCTTTTTGCTGTCATTTGCGCTGTCGTTTATTTGGGCCACAGTATATCGCAAAACCCACAGCGGTATTGCCTACACCCGTTCTTTCTACCTGACCCTGTTGCTGATTTCTCCCATCGTCGCCATGGTGATGATGGCCATCGGCAGCAACGTGGCCCTGTCATTGGGTCTGGTGGGCGCGCTTTCCATCATTCGATTCCGTACCGTCATCAAGGATACCAAAGACATGACCTTTCTGTTTTTGGGAATCGGCGTAGGGTTGTGCTGCGGCGCGAATGCCTGGATTGTGGCGATCATCGGCACGGCGATGATTTCTTTGCTGACCATAGTCATGTCCAAAATTGGCAGCAAAACCAGCTCGGCAGACTACATTATGATCTTCCGTTCCGAGCACAAAGAGCCGTGGGAGAAGCTTAAACCGGAAGCGCAGTCCTTGATCGCGTGGAAGCAGTTGCGCGGCGCCACCGATGTCAATCAAGGCAAAGATTTCGAATACACCTATAGCATTCGCCTGGCGCACAAAGCCTCGCCGGAGAGTATTGTCGGCGCCATGAGCAACGGCGTCGTGCGCAATGTCACCATCATCACGCCGGAGAATCACCTTGAGATCTGATCTACCAACGGCCGGGACGCCAACTTCCAGCCGCATGATTTTATTTCAGCGGATGGAGATCAAGTACATGATCGATCGCCCCACGCGCACCGCGTTGACTCGAGATCTGCGGGCGCTGATGCGGCCCGATGCCCATACCGATAAGCATGGCAGCTATCTCGTGCGCAGTCTCTATTTTGACACCCTCGATTTTCGTGCTTATCACGATAAAATGTCCGGCTCGGCGGAACGTCATAAGCTGCGCGTGCGCGTTTACCCCGACTCCGCGACCTTTGTGCGCTTCGAGGTCAAATCGCGCTACACCAGTTTCATCCATAAAATCACAGTGGATTTGCCGATTTCGGAACTTGAGAGCGTCAAGTCGGTCATCTACGAACATGCGTTGCCGCCGCCGCATTTGATGGAAGACAAGAGTGTGTCGAAGGAGTTCTTTCGTTTGCAAAAGCAGCTCAATATGTTTCCCAAAATTATGGTGCAGTATCGGCGCGAGGCCTACGAGCGCAATGAGATCAATCGCGTGCGCGTCAATTTTGATGACGAGCTGATGGCGTCGCGCTATTTTGAATTGCTCGGGCCGCTGATTGCCGGGCGCCGGCTGCAAAATTACAGTCGCACCATTTTTGAAATCAAAGTCGATGGCACCATGCCCTTCTGGCTGCATACTTTGATCAGCAAATACGATCTGCAGAACCAGGCCATCAGCAAATACTGTTACGCTGTTCGCAGCGAGGCGATGTTGTCTTCGATGGCGCGACCGGGTGTTAATTGATCGATTTGTCGGGAGTCGACAGTGAAATCAGAATTTAGAAAAAAAGTCACACCCATACTAGAGCGCAGCAGCAGTCCGTTCCGAAAAATCTGGCCAAAACTTCCGGAAGCGGTCATTGGAACTTTCTGCTTGTTTCTAATCGCTTTTTGCCTTTTGACCTATTCCACGAAAACCGCCCATTACACCAGCCGACTTTTAAGCGGTAACAAATATCTGGCGTTGTTTGATGGTCTCTTTAACCCGTTCCGCAACCGCCACATTTTGTTGAAATCCGGGCTGCCCATTTATGACATTAAAATAAACCATCAGGAATATTCGAAAATTGAAAAGATTGTCAACAAGGCCATTAAGCAGGGTTGGATGAGCGACGATCAGAAAGTGTGGGCCAACGCGCAATTTATTAACAAAGGCGATGTTTACAATGTAAAGGTGCGGGTGCGCGGCGATCTTCCTGCCCATTGGAAGGGACCGAAGAAATCGTGGCGCATCAAGTTTGGAAGAAGCCCCGTTTCTCATAACGGGATAGATATTGTCGAGGAGAAAATAACGTTCCACGGCCGCAGCCAGCTCAATCTCATCATTCCCATTGATCGCGATTACGTGCTGGCCTACTTCATCAACTCACTCATGCGCAAGCGCGGCCTGGTGGTTGCCGACGATCGTTTTGTGGTGCTTCGCATCAATGGCGCCATTCAGGGCTTGTATTATGAAGTCGAGCATTTTGATAATCCATTGCTGGCGATGAACAACCGGCCGGAGACCACGGTCTTTGGTCAGAACGATCGCGCTATGCACTTTGAGCAATATACCAAATACGGCACGCCGGGCGCCGCCAACGCTCGCTACGATATTGGCTCGCAACGCCGGCTGGTTGAGCCCGAGGGCGAACTGGCTATACAGGCGATGGATGTTCTGCTCGAGCATTCCCTCAATCCGACGCCCGACAATTTCCGCCGGGCGCGCGCGGTGTTGGATTGGGATCGCTACCTCACCTTTCGCGTGATGACCACGCTTTGCAACACGAATCACGTAAAATTTGGTACGGATAACCTGAGACTTTACTATGATCAGAGCCGAGGCCTGTTGGAACCAGTGCCGTGGGATTTGCACATCACGCGCATGCCAAAGGAGCCGGGCACCATCGATTATTGGAACAACCACGGCATGGACGAAATTCAGCGTGCCACTCTCCTAGATCCGGAGCTGCGCCAGCAGCGCAACAAAATGCTGTGGTCGTTCGTGGGCGATGGCGGCGACAGCTTGATCGCGCAATTCGCCAAAGTGCACAACGAGATTCGACCCCTTGCGTGGGCAGATGTATTATACACCCCAATTCAAGCCCACAAAATGGATGTAATAAAAAGCGAATTCGAGTTTAATGTGCGGCGCGTTCACAAAGTCATGAGCAACTCGAGCGCGAATTTTACTTATCGGCTGGAAACCAACGACCGCGCCGCCATGGAAATATTCGTCAATAATTTCTCCGGCATTCAGCTTCAGAAAATCGAGCTGACAGATTCGCTCAACTTCGAGGGACAATACGCCCTGTACCAGGACAGCAACTTCAATGGCGAGTTGGATCAATTCGACAGCTTGGTCGGTGAAACCGAGGCGCGAGATTGGAAACTGAGTTTTGATTTCGACCAGACTATTTATCCGGACATCGAATATAAGAGTGATTGGATCGCTGCCCGCTACTGGGAGTTTTTCGACACCATCGGCAAACGCGCGCGATTTTTTCTGGTCGGCAAGCTCGCGCCACAAAAACGCGATCCATTGATTTGGAATCCGCCGCACATCATGGTGGCGTCGGCTAACGCGGTGACCGGTTATCAAATCCCATCGGCGTTCATCAGCCAGGCCGACCCGCTTCCCGAAAATTACATGGGCATCACGGCCTACGATCATTCCGATCCGTTCGATCTGGATGCGATCGACTACACTCAATCAGAGTTTTTGCAGCGGCATCCGCAATTTGTCGCCAGCGACGAGCAACCCGGCGCGGTGGAATTGCGCGGCAAAGTCACCATTGATGGCGCGGTGATCGTTCCCAATTCGGTGCCGCTGATTTTGCGGCCGGGCGCTGACATCACCATGAAGCCGGGGGCGAATGTCCTCAACTACGGCGGCCTCACCTCCATCGGCACGCCGGTCGCGCCGATCCGCATTCACGGCGATGGTTCGGGCGAGCCCTTTGACGCGTTCGCCGTCGTTCGGCCGACTCATCGGAAAGTCGTGATGCGGTACACCGAAGTCCGCGATGGCGGGCAGTCGCAGATTAACGGCATCCTTTTTACCGGCGGTTTTGCGGTACACAATGGCGATCTGGACATGGAGCATTGCCAGTTTATCAACATGCAAAGCGAGGACGGTTTCAATCTCAAAAACGGCCACATCGTCATGCGCAATTGCCTGTTTGCAAATACTTCCAGCGATGGCATCGATCTCGATTTTTGCACGGGCATTGTGCAGAACAACAAGTTTATGAACACTGTCGGCGATGGCCTTGATCTTTCGGGTGCTCGTGATCTGTTGATAACCGAAAATTGGTTTGAAAACATCGGCGACAAGGGTGTGAGCGTCGGAGAAAATTCACATCCGACGATCATCAACAACATGTTTAAGAACTGTGTGATCGGTTTTTCCACGAAGGATTTGTCGCACGCGCAAGTGGCTCACTGCACGTTCTTCAATAACCAGTTGGCCATCGAAGCTAAACGCAAGAAAGAGATGTTTGGCGGCGCCTCAGCGGAAGTGGTGAACAGCGTCTTCTACGGAAACAAAGCGTTGCTGATCGAGGACTATTTTTCGAAAGGTAAAGTTCAGGTGCAGAACTCGTTGCTGGATGCGGCGGTGTCTTGGCCCACCTGCAAAACTACCACGATTCGTTTCGTCGATTCTCAGAACGAGAACTATCTGATCGATCCGATGTCAATCATGGGCAATGGATTTCACCTTGCGGAGCCGCAATGGCTGAAAATGAATATGAATGGCAATGCCATTTCGACCCCGGGAATTTTCACACGGCTGACGCCGATAGCGTCCTCGGCCCCTGAACTTAATTGATAGATTTATTACAAGAGCATGTCTGAATACGAATATACCGATTACAGTATCCACGATCTCGTTGGTGTCCGTTTGATCAACGCTGAGCCCGGCGACGTCGCTGCCGTGGACCGGCAATTGGGGCCAATGCGCGCCCCGTTGCAGCGCGAGCCGGACATAGTTATTCGTTTCGAAAAATGGCTGGCGACGCCGCGCCTGCGGCTGCTGGGTTTGGATTTCGCTGGCTACGATGAAAGCGGCTATTACATCCTGCGCTGCGGCAAGGCCTCCGCAAAAGTGCGTATCCCATTTGATGACATCGGCGGGCGCTGCGAAATCGTCTGCGAAAATGGATTGCGTTCCGTGCCGCTGCTGATCGCGATCATTAATCTCACGCTGCTGCAAAAGGATTGCGTGCCGCTGCACGCGTCGGCGTTCATCCATCAGGGCGCCGGCATCCTCGTCACCGGCTGGTCAAAAGGTGGAAAGACGGAAGCCATGTTAGCGTTCACCGCCAATGGCGCGGAGTACGTCGGCGACGAATGGGTGATTTTGTCCGGTGATGGCGAGAGGATGTACGGCCTACCCGAACCGGTGACATTGTGGGATTGGCACCTCGAGTATTTGCCGCGGGTCCGCAAATTGGTGCCGGCGAACAAAATGCACATGTTTCGAGCCGTTCACCTGTTGCTGAAATTCAATCACCTCATACACAGAAGTTTTTTGAAGAAGTCATTTTTCGCCAAAACTCTGAATGATGGCATGGCGGCGTTCAAGCGTCAACTGAATGTTAATATTCCTCCGCAAAAATTATTTAACGGAATTAAACCTCGTCACGCGCGGCCGCAGAAAGTGTTTTTTGTTGGCAGCCACGAGTCCGCGGAGATTGTGGTGGAGCCGGGCGATGCGCAGGAAATTGCCGAGCGCATGGCGGCTTCCATCGAGTATGAGCAGACGCCGCTCCTCGAACATTATTTGGCTTATAAATTTGCTTTTCCGGATCGCAGCAATCCGTTTATAGAAAACGCCGCGGAAACTCAGTACGAAATCTTGAGCCGCGCGCTCGCCGGCAAAGAGTCGTATACGGTCATGCATCCATATCCGGTGGCGCTGCCGCAGCTTTACGCCGCCATGCGGCCCTATTGCGAAGCCGCCGGCAATACGACTACAACAACGAAACCGGCCGCGCGCCAATACCCCGGCGCTCGCAAAAAACAATTAGAAGTCAAACTTCACTGAACCATTAAACAGAACTTTCGCTTATGATTATTCGCAGTAAAGCTCCCCTACGCATTAGTTTTTCCGGCGGAGGTACCGACATCTCGCCTTACAAAGATGAATACGGCGGTGTGGTGCTCAGCGCCACAATTGATAAGTACGCCTTCGGTTCGCTTCGAACGATCGAGGAGCGCACCGTCACCGTGAAATCGCTGGACTACGACGTCGTGGCAAAATACCATCTCGACGAGGATATGGCCTACAACGGCGAGCTTGATCTGGTAAAAGCTGTCATTAAAAATATGAACAACGGTTTCAAACAGGGAATGGAGTTTTTCATCCACAGCGACGCGCCGCCGGGATCGGGTTTGGGTTCTTCATCCACCATGGTTGTTGCGTTGATTGGCCTTATCAAGCATTTGCAGCGGCTGCCGCTAACCAACTATGAATTAGCGGAGCTGGCGTATAAAATCGAGCGGCTGGATCTCGGAATCCGAGGCGGCATGCAGGATCAATATGCTGCGGCATTTGGCGGATTCAATTTTATGGAATTCGGATCAGATCGAGTGATTGTCAACCCGTTGCGCATTTCGCCTGACACCGTCAATGAGCTGGAATATAATCTGTTGCTATGCTACACCGGCAAAACCAGGTTGTCTGCCAATATCATCACTTCGCAGATCGATTCGTATAAAGCCAAAGAAAAAAACGTCCTCGGTGCTATGGCGGAGCTTAAAAAGATCACCGTTGAAATGAAGAACGCCTTGCTGCAGGGAAGAACCGCTGATTTTGGGCGGCTTTTGCACGATGCTTGGATCAACAAAAAGCAAATGGCGAAACAGATCACTACCTCGAACATAGACGCATTGTATGAAGCCGGGCGCGCTAATGGCGCCGTCGGCGGAAAAATCCTTGGCGCCGGAGGAGGCGGCTATTTGCTCTTGTATTGTGAATTTGATAAAAAGCACATTGTTGCCGAAAAATTAGAAAGCATGGGTGGGCAAATTGTGGAGTTTACTTTTGAACTGAATGGCCTGCAAACTTGGGAGGTGCCCACATGAGTCCCCACGATACCGATTTTTCATCGCGACTGACCAAGATAATCGAAGAAAGCGTCGAAGTTAAGAAGCGCATTGCCACTGAACACGTCGCGGTGCTAAACAAAATCACCCAGGCTTTGCGAGCTTGTCTCGCCGAGGGCCACAAAGTGTTGCTGTTTGGAAACGGCGGCAGTGCGGCGGATTCCCAGCACATTGCCGCGGAGCTGGTAAGCAAGTTCTTTCGCGATCGCCGTGCGTTCCCGGCCATCGCTCTCACCACCGATACTTCGATTCTGACTTCGGTGGCCAATGATTACAGTTTCGAAGATGTGTTCGCCCGCCAGATTGATGCCATCGGGCAAAAGGGCGACGTAGTGATTGGCATCAGCACTAGCGGCAATTCACCGAATATTTTGAAAGCCCTGCGCTTAGCCAAACAGAAGGGGCTGATCACCATTGGCCTCACCGGTTTGGACGGCGGCAAGTTAAAGGACGCAGTGGACATTTGCTTTCATGCACCTTCGAAAAGCACCCCGCGTATCCAGGAAGTTCATATAACCGTCGCACACGCCATCTGCGACATCATCGAACAGGAGCTCGGATGAACCATGACACCCTCAAAATCCAACATCGCCATTTCAACTACCGTGTGGGTATCGCTTATCCTGATTTCTTTGCAGTTAATCTGGAAATTTCCGAAGCCGTTGTTCTTTTTTATCATAGGTACGTTTTTGTTTTTATCCGGTTTTTACTGGTATGTGATGCGGGACAGCGGCGCCAGCGCCTCGCAGAAAAGCTATCAGTTGATTTTAATTTGGATCATCACGACCTGCCTGATTCTAACCGTGGTATATAAGATTGATCGCGCCGGTTGGAATTGGCAGCGCCTGACCGGCTACAACTACACTCTGGCTGAAAGGCATTTTGATCTTGTTGACGCGTCCTCTGCATTGTTTCTGCAGCGTTATCCCTTTTTTGTCCGGGACGAAGCAGACCCCAACCGGCTCGTTCTCCACAAAGGTGTGTATGACGTCGACGAGACTATCATCGTGCCCCGCCATCACCTGTTGTATATCGAGCCTGGCGCCACGCTGCAATTCGAGGTAGGGCGCTCGTTGATTTCTTACAGCCCGATTTATGCCCAGGGGACAAAAGCCGAGCCGATTATTTTTATGGCTAAAAATAAGCTGTTCAAATGGGGCGTTGTGGGCATTGTGAAAACGGAAAAATCGGTTTTTGAAAACGTCATTTTCCGCCACAGCCGCCAGGCACGCGTCAACGATATCGATTTTCTGGCGGGATTGTCGGTCATCGCCAGCGATGTTGAAATCCGAGATTGCAAGTTCGTCAATATGTTTGGCAAAGATGCCCTTAATGTTCAGCGCGCCAAAGTTTTAATTGCCAATAATCTGTTTAAAAATAGCCTGCGTGATGGATTGGATTTGGATAGCGCATCGGGCGAAGTTAGCTCGAATCAATTCATCAATTGCCGGGATGAAGGCATCGACCTCAGCGAAAATTTCGACCTGCAGGTGTTCAATAACTATGTTTTCGACAATCGCGGCGGCAAGATCAGCGCTGAAAACAACATCAACGAAATTTTGTCCTTGAACAAATTGGGTTACCTGAAGAATCAATAGAATGCGAATTCTGTATATCACACCATCGTTTCAACACCCGACCGTGCGCGGCCCGCATCGCCATTATTATTTCATTCGCGAGCTGTCGAAGCGCCACGAGATCACTTTATTGACGCTTGCAAAGCATGAAATTGGCGTTGAGGCGCTGGAAGAAATGGAATCTTACACTCAAGAACTGTTCACCTTTAATGTCAATGGCGGTTCGCGATCTGATTTGGGAGATACACTCGCGCGCGTGCCGATGTTTGGCGGCCGTTTGCAAGAGCGATTTCAAATCAACCAGGGTCTGCGCAACATGAAAGAAAAATTTCATGATTTGCTGAAGACGCAGCCGTTTGACCTGGTGCTCTTTCACGGTAAATCTGTTTTTCCGGTGATTGAAGATTATGATGATTTACCTCTCGTCGTCGATTTTTGCGACGCGACTTCCATGCGCATCCTCACGGAGATTAAGTACGCCAGCCCGTTGCGCCGGCCTTGGCTTATTTGGCGCCTGCAACAAGTGCGACGTATTGAAAATCGGCTGATCAACAAAACCCCGTATCTCGGATTCGTTTCGCTGCGTGACCGCATGGCTACCGCTGCCGTTGCAAAAAAAACGAAGATTATACCTATCGGAGTAGACTGCCGTTACTGGCAAAGAACCAACCACGATTTTGATCGCAATTGCCTTATTTTTACCGGCGTGATGGAGTATGGCCCGAATCACGACACCGCGCTGTTTTTGATCGACAAAGTTTTGCCGCTGTTGAGAGCAGTCAATGCAGACGTTGAGCTGATGTTGGTTGGAAGGGCGCCGCGCCCGGAATTAATCCAAAAAGCGAACGATATGCCGGGCGTAATCGTAACCGGCGCGGTGGACGATTTGCGACCCTACCTCGAGCGTGCGGCGGTATTTGTCGCACCTATGCGCTTTGCTTCTGGTACGCAAAACAAGCTCCTTGAAGCTATGGCAATGGAACTTCCGGTAGTCACATCTAATTTGGCTGCCGACGGATTGTATGTTGAAGGCGGAGAAGAGCCGCCGGTCCACAAAGCCGATGACGAATCACGATTTGCTGATGCAGTGCTGGCGATCCTGGAAAATCGCGAGCTGCGAACGCGCATGACTAAAGCGGGACGCGCGTATGTGGAAACCCATTTCAACTGGACCCGGAGCGCAGAAATTTTGGAAAATCTCTGCATAGAAGCAGTTTCAGCAAAATAGTCAGGGTTTTTTACCCTTTGGAGGCAACACAATGAAAGAAATTTCAATAACAGCGGCTGATGAGTCCGGGGAAATGGCAGCCAGCGGCTCTTTTAGTGGCGCCATCGCCAGGTTTTTTGACGAGGGCGCCAAAGCTTGGAACCTGTCACGAACAACGGTCATTTTGATATTCTTAACGCCGTTTTTCATCTGCCTATTCGGAGCGGCTACCGCTTTTATGGGTAAATCCACCTACAAATGGCTCACCGGGGAAGATCGCTTTGGCGAGAACCTGCAAGTGCTCTTTTGGAGCATTTCATTTTTTCTAAGCCTACGGGTCGTTCAAAAGGAAGCACGTGAGGGACGCTACCTCTTTGCTGGAATGTACGCCCTTCTTTGCGTGGGGATCTTTTTTATCATTGGTGAGGAGATCAGTTGGGGACAACGACTTTTTGGCTGGGCTACGCCGGAAAACATGAGAGTAATGAACAAACAAGATGAAACCAATATTCATAATCTTCAAGGCGTTGGTGATACCATCAAATGGCTACATCTGGTTGTCGGCGCATATGGCACGTTTGCGCCGCTACTTGTTCTTGGGCTCAAAAGCCTGAGGCCGTACAGAAATGAGGTATCCAAGCTGGTGCCTCATCTTACGCTGCTGCCCTTCTTTGTAATTCCGTTCGTGTGGCGGATTTATCGGAATTTTTTTGATGTCCCCAAGAGGTTCTATTTTGTAATTTCGGAATACACCGAAGTGATCGAAATTGTCATCGCTGCAGCCTTTATGTTCTTTCTTTTTTTTCAAAACCGGCAAATTAAGAAAACTAAATGGCGCGCGAAGTAACGAATCATTGTTGAGAATTAATCAAAATTTGGAGAACAGCTTCAATGGTCAAAATTGACAAGCCGATTGTTATTGATGGAGTTACTATATGATGAAGGATATTTGGTGTACTCTCGGGCCATCATCCTTAAATGACCATGTTATAACTCGGCTCGAGGAGTTGGGAGTAAGTTTATTTCGCTTGAATTTGTCCCACACCAAGGTTAACAAGCTTAAAGAAATTCTGGGGTATATCCAGAATCGAACCAAGGTTCCGGTATGTTTGGATACAGAGGGCGCCCAAGTTCGAACGGGTGACTTTGCAAAGGGCAAGATTACAGTTCGTGAGAATAGTACTATTCGGGTACATTACAATCGTGTACCTGGTGATTCGAACAATTTGAATCTTTATCCTGAGCAAATTGCCCGGCAGCTAATTGTAGGGGATTTGCTCAAGATTGACGCTGAGGTGTTGGCGCAGGTGGTGGCTATTGAAAGCGATTGGGTTGTCATGTGGGTATTGAACGGCGGCGAGATTGGTCAAAACAAGGCCGTGAGTGTGCTGGAACGCGATCTTACTATGCCGGCAGTAACAGAGAAAGATAAGCAGGCGCTGATAATTGGCAAGGAAATGGGAATTCGACATGTGGCGCTTTCTTTTGCCAATTGTGCTAGCGATGTAGCAGACGTTCGCTCTCTCGCAAGTATAGACACCTTGGTGACATCAAAAATTGAGTGTATGAGTGGTCTGCGTCATCTTCCCGAAATCGCCGCGGCATCGGATGCGCTCTTGATCGATAGAGGAGATTTGTCGCGGCAGGTGAATATCGAGAAAATTCCGGCAGTGCAAAAGGACATCATTCATTATGCGAAGGGAGCCGGCAGAAAGATTTACGTTGCCACCAACCTGCTCGAATCCATGGTGACCTCACCAAACCCGACCCGCGCTGAGGTCAACGATATTTATAACACCCTGATGGACGGCGCGGATGGATTGGTGCTGGCGGCCGAATGCGCTATCGGAGCCTATCCGGTTGCGGCCGCGAATATGGTCAAGAAAATCATTCTTGAGTACGAAAACAAGCAAAACTCCTGGCAGCAACTCCATTATTCATCTCCAGCGGTCAACTCCCTAGTTGAGCCGTACGGTGGCGTGCTGGTACATCGCGCCGCGAATATTGTGGATCGCCGCGGGCGTCGAAGCTGTCCCACCCTGCAGGTGAAAAACACTGATCTTATGGACTGTGTGCAAATCACCAATGGTACCTTTTCACCCCTGACTGGTTTTATGGGTTCCAAGGAGCTCGACACCGTTCTGAACGAGCATCGGCTGCAAAATGGTTTAGCGTGGACTATGCCGATTGTTTTGCAGGCTGACGAAAAATCACTGACCGAAATTTCTGCCGGAGATCGCGTTGCGTTGACAGATGTCAATGGAAAGATTCATGCCACGCTGGACGTGAGCGAGATTTACGGCTTCGATTTTGTAGAACTGGCGCAGAAATGGTTTGGTACGACGTCTCAAAAACATCCGGGAGTGAAAAAACTGGCCGAGGGCGGGGACCGCATTGTAGCCGGGGCAGTCTCGTTGCTTGAACACTTTGCTTCGCCCTATCAACAATTTGAACTAAGCCCCAGTCAGACGCGCATGATTTTTGCGCAAAAGGGCTGGAGCAAAGTGGTCGGCTTTCACGCGCACAGTGTTCCCCATCGCGCTCATGAATATATGCAGCTCAAAGCATTAGAGGTTGCTCATGCCGATGGCATATACATAAGTTTGCTACTGGGTCCAAAACGACACGGAGATTTTCAGCCGGGGGCGATTTTGAAAAGCTACCAGCATTTGCTACATTCCGATATCTATCCATCAGGAAAATTCGTGTTGGGTGTTTCGCAGCTCTATCCGCGCTACTGTGGCCCACGAGAGGCAGTGTTCATGGCCATTTGCTCGAAAAATATGGGTTGCAGCCATTTCCTTTTGGGAGAAGATTACTTACATGGTGACGGCCTTTATGAATCTTCTCAAATACGAAAGGCATTCGAACAGATCGGCGATATGGGTTGCACACCAGTATTTTTTGGCTCGATCGCCTATGATTCCACCACCGAGACACTTGCGGAAACTAAAACAGCGCCAACCAATAAAACCACGGCGATTAGCGATCAGGTGATTAAATCGACATTGGCCAAAAATGAAATTTTGCCCGATTGGATGATCCGAAACACCCTTCAAGAAGTACTGCTGAAGGAAATTTCTGAAAATCAGCAGGTTTTTTACGTTTAATTTTTGTGAGATAGAAAATGACTCATTTTGATAGACCCATAATGATCGTTTGCACCGGTCGCAGCGGCTCGACCATCTTTTACCGCGTGATCGCCCGGCATCGTGATGTGGGCTGGCTCTCAACGCTCAACCACGCGTTTCCAAGCCAAACCTGGCTTTCCGTATTTTCACGGCTGTATCCGATGAGCATCTTTGATTCCATTCGCGATCACCGCCTGTTCCCGAAGCCGTTCAGCCCTTACAACTTTTGGAAACAATACCTCCCCGGGATCACCCGGCACGACCGTCCGTTATTTGCCGATGACGTGCCCAATGAATCCATAGAGCCACTGCGCCAAACGATTGCAGACGTGCTCAAATTGCAGAACAAGAAACGCTTTCTTATGAAAGTGACAGGTTGGTCCCGTATGGCATATTTTGCTCGGGTTTTTCCAGAAATACGTTTCATCTATATCAAACGTAACCCGCGAGATGTGGTCTCCTCATGGATTCAGGCAGGCTGGCTCAATGTCACCAACGACGTTGACAGCGACGCCTGGGAGTGGGGCAAGGTGCCCGCCAAATACATCAGTGTCTGGAATGACATGGAGCGGCGCCCGTTTCTATCGGCGGCCATCAAAACCCAGTTGGACATCGACGACATTCGCAACAACATGGCTCTCTTTCCGGAACGCTGCTTCGAGCTCAACTATGAGGACTTCGTGGTCGATCCGGTCGGTCAGTTGAGCGAGACTCTTGAATTTTGCGAGCTCGAGTGGTATGACGGTTTTGAGACACTCGTCCGGCAAACCCCAATTTACAATTTCGCCGACAAGTGGAAGAAGTTTTTGACCGAGGAAGAGGGCGAAATTTTGACCGAGTTTTTTAAGCGCATCAATGGCGCCAAGAAACGTCAGCCGATTGCACAAACTGTCTGATCCGAAGTAAGTCGCAGGGTTTATCTGTCACACGGTAGTTCAATATGAGTACCGCCAATATTACATTGACTGAAGTCGAATTGACGCGATTCCTGTTTGCCATCGCAGCACTGCTGATTGCCGCACACACCTTTGGATATGTCTTCAACAAACTGAGGCTGCCAAAAGTTATCGGCGAGATCTTAGGCGGTCTCCTGCTTGGACCGACGGTCTTGGGCGCTATTTCTCCCGATCTTTATACCTGGTTGTTTAATGCTTTTGAAGACGAGGGAAAGCTGATCTCGATCATTTATTGGCTTGGGCTTGTGCTGCTCATGTTCGTTTCCGGCTTCGAAATCCAGATGTCCATGGATAAAGATGACAAAAGAACTGTTGTGGCGCTTTTGATCGGCTCGACGCTTCCCTTTTTCGCCGCTTGGATTGCTCCGCTGTTTTACGATTTTTCACCCTATGTGGGTGTCAAACAAAATATGGTGGCTTTGCAAATTGTCGTCGGCGTCGCGGTTGCGGTCACTTCGATTCCGGTGATTTCGAAGATCTTCATCGATTTGAACATCATCAACACGCGTTTTGCCAGAATCATATTGACGACTGCCACCATTCACGACGTCATGCTGTGGGTGGCGTTGGCGATCGCCACCGGATTGGTCAGCGCCGGCAGCTTCTCCATTTCAAAAATTATTTCGACAGTTATGATCACCTTTGCTTTTCTCGGCGTCGCGATCATGTTCCTGCCGCGGCTGATGTTGGCACTGACCAGCTTGCGATATAATCTGCTTATGAAGTCTTCAAGCTCGGCATATGTTCTCAGTGTGTGCCTGTTGTTCGCGGGCGTCGCCAGCTTATTGAATGTCAACGTGATTTTTGGGGCATTTTTGGCGGGAGTGGTCATCGGCTTCATGCCGGCAGAGCGGTTCAAGAAAGAAAAGACGCAAATTAAAGAGATCGCGCTGGCGTTTTTTGTTCCCATTTATTTTGCTATCGTCGGTTTGAAGCTGGATTTGATTCATCGATTTGATCTCAAATTCTTTTTGTTCTTTTTGCTCTTTACAACCGTTTTTGAAACCACCGGCACCTTGATCGCGGCGCGGTTTCTGAAAAAGGATTGGTTGTCTTGCTTTAATTTTGCCGTCGCCATGAATACAAGAGGCGGGCCAGGGATCGTGCTGGCAACCATTGCCTTTGATCTCGGCATCATTAACGAGACCTTTTTTGTAACCTTGGTTCTGATTGCCATTCTGACTTCTTTGCTTGCAGGTGCCTGGTTTAGGTATTTGCTATCCAAAGGCTATGAGTTGTTGAAAACGTAAAGTAATGAGAGGGAATTTGTGAACTTGACTGACACGTAACTATAGAGATGAAATACAGGCGATTCTTTGTATATGGCTCAATTTTAGTAGTCGGTGCATTTCTAGGGTATTCAGGCATAAAGCTCTTTCACAATTACGTTAATGTCTCACTGGTTTTTTACCAGCCTGGGAAGACGCTTTTTCTGCAAACGCATTCGATAAAAACCGAGCCCCTTCCGCTACTGCCCGATAACCAAATCAACAACATCATTTTATTTGTCGGCGATGGCATGGGCTTGGCACATATCACCGCTGCCCGCGCCCATTTGGTCGGTCTGGATGGCCGGCTCCACATCGAGCGTATGCCGGTGACCGGACTGGTTGCCACTCACACCGTCGATGATTTGATCACCGACTCAGCGGCCAGCGCAACGGCTCTCGCCAGCGGCATTAAAACTACCAACAAAAGCATCGGCGTGGATGCCACTGGAGCAAGTCATCCAAGCATCCTTGAAGCGGCCCGTGATGCCGGATTGTCTACCGGTTTGGTCACCACCACACATTTAACCGATGCAACGCCGGCGGCGTTTGCCTCTCATGTCCCAACGCGAGCAATGAAATCGGAAATTGCGTTGCAGCTATTGCAGTCTAATGTGAATGTATTGTTTGGTGAAGGTGAATATTTTTATCCGAGAAAAGATCCCCGGAGTAGTAGAAAGGATGACTTGAATCCGATCGGCATCGCTAAAGAACTGGGTTATACGGTAGTTGATAACAAGCAGGATTTGCGAAACGCCAATTCTAATTTTATTTTGGGCCTCTTTGAAGATTTGACGACCGATCGGCTGCAGCCGGAATTGACGACGTCATCGCCCAGCTTGCCGGAATTGACTGCCAAAGCTTTAGAAGTATTAAGTTCAAATGAAAAGGGTTTTTTTCTGATGGTTGAAGAGGAGGGAGTGGACATGGGTAGCCATGTCAATCGGGCGGACTATTTTATAGATCATTTACGAAGCCTCGATGAATCCGTAAAGGTTGGAATTGATTTTGCGCTTAAAGACGGACACACATTAGTGATTGTCACCGCCGATCACGAAACTGGTGGCCTGAACATCATTGGCGGCTCTTACACCGACCAGCACCTGAAACTGGTATGGGACACGGACGATCATACGGGGTCGCCGGTACCTTTGTTTGCTTTTGGTCCTCATGCTGTAAGATTCACTGGCTTAAAAGACAACACGGAGATTCCAATGATTATGGCTGAATTGCTTAAATTGGAAAATTTCAAAACCACACTACAATGCAAACTGAAACCCTGACTGAGAAAACCAGGACCGATTCGGCCGGCGATTTCATAGCAAGAATCTTTGCCGTTCTGGACAATGCCGCAATCTCTTATGCCCTGGTGCGTGGCCATAACGAGCTCTTCGCCGTTGACAGCTATCTCGAAATTGACATGTTGTTGCAAAAGCAGCAGTTACCGGAATTCGCCTCCGTGGTTAAAGACCTGGGATTTGTCGAATGGCCGTCGTGGGGCCATGCGCCGCATCGCTTTTTTCTGGCTTTTGATATCGACACAGGAGATTGGGTTAAGTTAGATGTCGTCACCGAGTTGATGTACGGCCGGCCGATCCGACGTTTTCGGGTTGACTGCGCGGACGCTTGTCTCGACCAACGCCAGAAGGATGGCGTTTACGTTCTGTCACAGCTGCATGAGTTTGTGACCCTGTTTCTTCACGGCCTTTTGGACAAAGGCCACTTCCGTGACGCCCATCGCCAGCGGCTGATTGAATTGTTAGACATAATCGGCGGCCACGAAAACAGCAATGCCAAATCGTTGCTTGACAAATATGTCTCACCTGTTTTTTCGTGGGAAACGATTCAGCAAGCGGTGCGCGGCAGCGATTGGAATACGCTGCTCAAAAAGCAGAAAAAGTTAGCTCTCAGATTTTTTGTACAACAGCCGTTGTCTTCACAGTGGCGAGTCGTTCGTGCCCGCGGCATGCGGCTGCTGCGCGGGTTGGGGTTCGCCTTATTCCGCCGCGGAATTTCGGTGGCGTTGCTCGCCCCGGATGGCGCCGGCAAATCGACGCTATCGGCGGCCCTGGTTCAAGACAGAATTTTGAAGGCCCGCGGCGTTTACATGGGCGGCAACCTCGCTGCCAGCACGTTCACACTGCCAACCACCCGATTTTTGCACCAGCGGGTGAAAGCGAAAAATGGAGACCCGACAGTCAAACCTAACGCCAACAAAATTTTAAGAGGGCTGAATTTTTGCAGTAAGGTAGCGGAGCAATGGCTGCGCGCTGGCATCGCGCATTATCATTTGCTGTGCGGACGGTTCGTTGTATTTGATCGATACATTTTTGATTCCTGGGTGAACCCCAAACCGCGCACGCTCTGGAAACGCGCGCGGTGGATTTTGTTCGAAGCCATTTTGCCGGCGCCGGATCTTGTGATTCTGCTCGACGCGCCGGGTCAGATGTTGTATCAGCGCAAAGGGGAACACACGCCGGAATGGCTTGAAGAGCAGCGCCAACGTTATTTGCAGCTGCGCGCACGGATACCGAACTTGCGCATAGTTGATGCCACCCATGACGCCGAAACGGTGCGCCGTGAGGCCATCGCTCTGATTTGGAAACAGTATGGAATAAAAGGTTAATTTGAGTCATGGAAACTGAAACACCCGATATTGAACAACCGATAAAAACTCGCAAACCCAAACACGATACCACTAATAAGCAGATTCGTGGTTCGAGTCTGCTGCTGTTCGGCAGATTGCTGTCCACTGGTATCAACTTCGCATCGCAAGTGCTGATCGTGCGCAGTCTGTCCAAAGGGGATTTCGGCGCCTTTGCCTACGGCCTCTCCATCGTTGCGTTTTTTCAAGGCATCTCTGGTTTAGGGTTGAGACGCGGCATCACGCGTTTTCTTCCGATGTACCACGAGAATGGCGAATACAACAAAATCACTGGCACGCTCCTGATGGTGGTCGCCATCATGATTCTGCTCTCGGCGCTTATCATCGGTTCCGTGCATATTTTCCCCGAGCAAATTGCGCGGCTGGTTAAGGATAAAGATCAACCGATAGATTTGCTTTTGATCTTGATTTTTCTCGTGCCAGTGGAATCGTTTGACACTCTGCTGGTTTCGCTGTTTGCCTGCTTCACCAGTCCACGCGCGATTTTTGCCCGCAAGCACATCATGGCGCCGGGCTTCCGTTTGCTGACTGTACTCTTGTTGGTTTTTCTTAACGCCAACGCGATCTTTTTGGCTTATGGCTATCTAATTTCTGGTGCCATCGGCATTCTCATATTCATTGGGATGTTTATATACCTCTTGCATCGCCAGGGTGTGTGGAAGAAAATGAGTTTTGGCAATGTCACTGTACCCGCGAAAGAATTGTTTTCTTTTGCAATTCCTCTGCTCACAACCGATCTGGTGACTATCGTAATGCACCAGCTGGACACCATGCTGTTGGGTTATTATCATGACTCGACCCAGGTCGGTGCTTTTCGCGCTATCCTGCCGGCAGCGCATTTCAATAAGATTCCAATGGAAAGCTTTGCCATTCTTTTCACGCCATTGGCGGCGCGCCTTTTTGCCAAAAGAGATTTTCACGCCATCAACGACCTTTACTGGCGCACCGCCGTGTGGATGTCCATCATCTCGTTTCCGGTTTTTGCGTTGACTTTTTCCATCGCCAAGCCGATTACGGTTTTCCTGTATGGCGCGCGTTACGAAAGCTCGTGGATTTACCTTAACCTGCTCTCTTTTGGGTTCTTTTTTAACTTAGTCACCGGCTTTAACGGCTTGACCCTCAAGGTGCTCGGTAAGGTTCGCTATGTGGTTATCATCAATTTTGTAGCGATGATCGCCAATCTCATTTTTGCCCTTTTGCTGATTCCAAAATATGGCGCGTTAGGTGCGGCTATCAGCACCACATTGGCTATGGTTTTGTACAATATTCTCAAGCAGGCAGGATTGCGCATGGGGGCGAACCTGAGTATCTTTGAGTGGAAGTACTTATCGTTTTATTTGATTATCGCCGGTGCTGCTGCTGGTTTGTTCCTTTTGCAGTTCCTCATCCAAAATGTTTTCGTGCTGGTGGTATTGACGGGCGTGGTGACGATTTTGATTTTTCTCTTCTCAAAAGAGAGATTGCGCGTGGAAGAAACCTTCCCCGAATTGCTTAAGCTTCCGTTTATGCGCTACATTATTAATTTGAAGTTGCCAAAAATCGGCTCAAAAAAATAAATGCTGGAAACTACTCTCAACACTGAATTTTTGCCGGGCACCAACGTCAAAGGTGACATGGTTTCGGCCGACTGGCGGTTTTTACTGCCTAGCCTCGAGGTGGACACCGCCGTGTGTTTCGGATTTCCGCCACTGTCCACCATTCAGGTGCTCGCCCGGATGTGCCGTGAGGTCGCGATTGTTTCCGACCGCAACTTGAAACGCGATACCATCGACAATCAGCTTCGCGCCCGTAACATTAAGAACATTAGCATGCTTTCTATGAGCGAGCTAAACGCTGTCGCCGATAACAAAGTGGAGCTGGTATTGGCAGTTCGAAGGTCAACTATCAACAAAGTTTTGGGAAACCCGGCCGCTTTGGCCCAGCTTTCGAGAATCGTCAAACCAAATGGCGTGGTTTTTTTCCGGCTGCATGGCCTGTTGGATCGCTTACTGCGCCGCAAGACGGTCAACGCATTTTTGCAGGATGGTTTTTGTCAGCCCCAGGAATTCTGGCTGTCACCAGCGTTGGGACGAATGCGCATGGCTGTGCCTCTTGCAGATCAAGATTTGCGCCCGTATTTTATTAGCAAGATTTTGGTGGGGCAAACTTTCAAAAACCGTCTGCTGAAATTTTACGGCAGGATTTTGGGCTCATACCCGCGAGTGCTGATAAGTCGCTATTCCGGCGAATTGCCAGCTCAGCCGCCGGAATACCTGATTTCTCTAGGTAAAGACGCGGGGCTGGATTTGTCCGGCTATCGTTGGGGCGTTGCAGCCGGCGGTCGTTATAATGCCAAAAAGATCGTCTTCTATTTGTTCAATGAAAGCTCAGAGAGTCCGGAGATTGTGGTCAAGCTAACCCGCAGCCCTGAATTCAATGTGCGTCTGGAGAGCGAATACCGCGCCCTGACTTTCCTACATGAAAAAAAACTCGCACCCGCCGGCTCATTTCCCGAGCCGCTGTTTCACGGGTATCATGCCGGGCTGATGGTGGTTGGCCAAGGTGTCATCGACGGCGCTCTCTTTAGTAAGCGGACCACCGGCGCGCCCGATTGCCGATATTTGCTGGCCACGGTGGATTGGCTGATTGCCCTGGCTCTCAAATCGAAGGACCCGATCTCCGCCAACTCGATGGACGTGGCGGCAACGTTGAAAATTTTGCTCGATCGGTTATGTGAGATTTATAAAATGACTCCGGAGCATTCGGAATTTTTGGCGCAACAGATCGATACGCTCGGTCGCTCCAACCGGGAATTTCCACTGGTATTTCAACACGGCGACGCCGGCAGTTGGAATGTTTTGATTACCCGCGACGACCGAATCGCCTATGTGGATTGGGAGGCCGCCGAGCCGAACGGGTTGCCGCTATGGGATCTGTTCTATTTTCTGAAAACCTACGGTACGATCATGTTTCGCCGCGAAGGAATGCGCGATTCCCTGCAGGCGTTCACCAAAAATTTTCTGAACGCCACCGACATCGGGTCGCGATTGATCGATTCGACCCGGCGTTACTGCGAATCCGTTGGCTTTGACAAGCGCTGGATCGAGCCGCTGTTTTACATTTGCTGGGTTCACCGTGCACTGAAAGAGGCCACTCGCCTGCGCCGGGAAACTCTGGAATCCGGACATTATATCAACCTGCTGCGTCTGGCCATCGACCATCGCGGCACCCCGGTTTTAGATGGATTGTTTTCATTGCATAAAAACTGATGGAGTAATTGATGAACAAGCGACCCAATATTTTGTTGATAGTGATGGATTCCGTTCGCTGCGCCAATTTATCCTGTTACGGCTATCACCGTGCAACCACCCCGAATCTCGATAAGCTCGCCACGGAGGCAACGCTTTTCGAAAACGCCGTTTCCGAGGGCTGCTGGACGCTGCCAGTGCACACTTCTTTGTTCACCGGATTGTATGCCTTGAACCATGGCGTCACGATTTCGAAATCGGCGCTGCCGGAAAATCATCCCACGCTCGCGCATCTTTTGCGAGAAAACGGTTACCAGACTTGCTGTTTAACTTGCAATGCTTATATTAGTCCAAATACCGGTTTGACTCACGGTTTCGATCAAATTGAGGAGATCTGGCGCACCACCAATCCCCGCGGCATCAAACGCACGAAAATGTCGCAGCTGAAAATGCAGTTGCGGAAAATCGGCGCGTTGGGCGAGCCGCTAATCGCCCTGTTGCGACTGGCGGGGCGAGCGCGCAAGATCGCAAAAAATCAGAAAGTGCAATCCGATAAAGGCGCAACGCTGACCAATCGAACTGCTGAAAAATGGCTCGAGAACCGCGCCAAGGATAAGCCGTTTTTCATGTTCGTTAACTATATGGAATGCCACGAAAAATATAATCCACCGCATCCCTACGATCGCAAATTTATGCCAGACGATTATTCGCCGTGGCGGGTGTTGCAAGTGAGTCCGGAAAAGAAGCAGGTGTTGAAAGGCTCGGAAAAACGCAAGAAGGAAGATACGGAAATCATGACCGCGCTGTACGATGGCGAGCTGAATTATCTCGATCAAAAAATTGGCGAATTACTCGATTATTTGAAATCACAAAAATTGCTCGATGACACCGTGGTGGTCGTCGCGGCGGATCACGGCGACAGCTTGGGCGAGCACAACGAGCTGGGGCATCGCATGGTGCTTTACGAGCAACTCCTGCACGTGCCGCTCATCATTCGCTATCCACGCGCCTTCAAAGCAGGTGAGCGCAACACGGATCTGGTGCAATTGGCAGATCTTTTTCCGACATTGTTGGAACTCGGTGGCGCGTCGTCGCCCGCGCATAGCAACGGCTTCTTAAGCTTGTGCCGTCTGCAGGATTTGTCAAAGCGCGAGTTTGTGGTAGCCGAAAATACCGCGCCGAAAAGTTTGAACGGCATGGAGATGAAGGCGGTTCGTACTGATCGTTACAAACTGATCTGGAAATCCAATGGCAAACATGAACTCTACGATCTGCTGCACGATCCACTCGAAGAAAAGAACATCATCGATAAGCATCCGGAAGTCGCGGCGCGGTTGCACCAGCATTTGGAAGAATGGAAAGCCGCCCACCAGTCGTTTCAGTTGGAAACCCGCGAGGCTGTTTTTGACGATGAACTGTCAGAACGTTTGCGGGCGTTAGGGTACATAAACTAAAATTGTAGAATCGAACTTTGTATGCTTAAAGCGATGAACAAACCTGGCCTTGAATCCATGGCCGCAAAACAAAACGGCCATTATCGCAAGCCCATCGACAAAACCATGTTGATGTTCGGCGTTCTGGTTTTTATGCTGCCGATTTTGGGATATATTGTTTTCAGCAGCGACAAAATGTTCATCATCGCCGGCGTGATGGGATTGTTTGTGATCCTCATTTCTCTTTTCAAGCCGGAGTTCGCCACCCTCGCCGTAGTGTTTGTCTTATACTCCAACTTTGCCGTGGTGATGAAAACCATGCATAACATTCCGGAGGCGCTTGCCGGCTCGTTCACGTTGCTGTTGTCGTTGCCCCTGGCAAATTATATTTTTGTTAGAAAACAGAGAGTGATAATTGACTATGTTTTCCTGCTGATGCTGGTTTTTTTCTTCATCTGCCTGGCATCGGCTTTTATTATGGCCAAAGACCTTACTATTTCCCTTGAATGGCTGGCGGTTTACTTTATCGAGGGCATAGTCATCTACTTTCTGTTTTTAAATGTCCTGAAGAATCTGGACATCCTAAGAAAAACCATTTGGGTTTTGTTGATGTGCGGCGCCATGCTGGCGACCATGTCTATGTATCAGGAAATTTTCAACAACTATGGGCAAACCTTTTGGGGGCTGGCGCAACGAACTCATGAGCTTGAAGAGTTCGACGATTTTCACGGCGATGTTTATGCCGAGAACCGCCAAGCCAGTGGCGCCAACATTGGCGGAAAGAACCGTTCCGGCGGGCCCGTAGGAAAACCCAATCGTTACGGACAGATTTTGTTGGTCCTGGTGCCGCTTGGTTTGTTCCGCATATGGACCGAAGAAAGGCGGCTTTTGAAACTTATAGCGGGAGGCGCCACCGTTCTCATTCTTGGCGGCGTGCTTCTGACTTATTCGCGGGGCGGTTTCATAACCATGGTGATAATGTTCTTGTTGCTGACAGCGTTTCGCTATATAACGCCGAAGCAGATTTTGATTTCGGTGGCTGTGATGTTCACATTAATGGCTGCGGCTGCGCCCGGTTATTTCACTCGCGTGGAGTCTATCAAAGGCATTTCCTCGCTCTTTTCCGATGATCAGGGCGCCACCGCCGACGGCACCACCCGCGGTCGCATGACGGAAATGCTCGCCGCGTTCTTGGCATTTACCGATTACCCAATCCTTGGGGTGGGGCCAGGGCAGTACACGCCTTTCTATTCAAATCACTACCAGAGCGATCCTGACATTGCCTTTCGCCATCTCGGCCGCGCCCGGCGCGCCCACACTTTGTATTTCGAGCTGGCCGCTGAAACCGGCGCCTTGGGCTTTGCCACCTTTATCGCCATTTTTTCCGTTTTGATGATCCGCTTGTGGGGCATTCGCCGTCGTGCCATGCACATCCGACCTGACTTGGCGAATTTGGCAACCTCGCTCTGGTTCTCCGTTTTTGCATATCTCGGCACCGCTATTTTTCTGCACCTCTCATATCAGCGCTACTATTGGTTTATCCTTGCTGTGGCCGGTGCAACCATTCAAGTAGCCAAAAAAGAATTGGAGGAAACCGAGCAGGGGCAGGTCAAAACCAGCCCGTTCGTTCAAGATAGCAATATTCAGGCAAAAGGGACTTTGTAAGAAAATTGGCTGGCATGTTGAAGCAGGAAGAAATAGCACTCGAAAATCAATCCTCTCACCACGCATCGCAATCCTCTTCCGGCCCGGATCATAACCATGATCAAAAACTCCATCTGGTGCGCCGTCTTGACTGGCGATTTCTTTTGCCCGATCCTGCACTGAAGCGCGTGGTTTATCATGGAAAAAACGACCCGGCGCTGATCACGGCATTAAAATATTTCGCGAATTATCTGGAGATTTTGAATTCCGCCACACCGACGCGGCAGCCCTTTGATTTGGCGGTGCTGCGGTCTCAGACGTCAGTCCATGTTCAACAGGCTTTCGATCTCCTCAAACCTGGCGGCTTTCTTTATTGGGAGATCACACAAACAAGTTTTTTGTCACCTCCACGCATTGGAAAAATCGCAGACGATCTGCTGCGAATTGGTTTTGGCGAAATCGCCGCCCATTGGCACCGTCCGAGTTTTCGGCAAGCCCTCGACATCATTCCAATTCTCGACAAAACCGCCCTTGAATATTTTTTCGCCCCAGATCGCGGCGATTCGATGAAAAGCGCAACCGGGCGATTCCTTTTGAGAACGGGTTTGTTGAAATATGCCATGAGCAGTGTTAGTATGATTGCGGTAAAATTGAGTGGTTGGAAATGAACTTGGTGTTGAATTTTTTATTGCAAAATTGGCAGCGGCTTGGCATGCAATCTTTTGGAGAACCTGCTGGGCTGACCGCGGTGGTGGCTACGCCGCGCTTTCAAGCTTCCGCGCACCTGATTTTTTTCGTGCTCACCGCCGGTAATCCTAAACCGATCCTCGTGGTGAAAGTCCCGCGACTTCCCGGCGACACCGGCCGTTTGGATCGTGAGGCCGAAAATTTGCGCGCCGTCCACGCTGTCCGCCCCGGTGGCTTCGATTCTATTCCGAAAGTGATGGCGTATGAAGATTATCTCGACAACCGACTGTTGGTCGAAACTGCGCTTGCTTTTCCAACCATGCGCCCGTCGGTAGTTCGCCATCAACCCGAGGTGTGCGTCGAGGCTTTGTTCAAATGGCTGTTGGATTTGCATATGGCGTCGGCGCGTCCAAACAGCGAAAATGACAATTGGTTTCAGCGATTGGCCCAACAGCCGCTGATTGAATTGGAGAATTGGCTGCCGGTCACCTCGAGTGAAAAATCTCTGTTTGATCGAACTCGCGAAAGCGCTGCGATGTTGACTGACAGCGCATTGCCTTTGGTTGTTGAGCATGGCGATCTCAGCTCCCCCAATATTTTGATCGACGAGCAAAACCAGATCGGCGTGGTGGATTGGGAATTAGCGGAACCAGCCGGGGTGCCCGTTGTCGACCTGATTTTTTTTCTCACCTATGTTGCGTTTTCCCGAAGGAACGCCTGCAAAACTGCGGAATATCTTTCGGCTTTTACAGAGGCGTTTTTTGGACAGAAAGCCTGGGCTGTGCCGCACCTGCTGCGTTATTGTGAGGCGATGCAAATTTCACCCGCGGCGCTGCGCCCACTGTTCCTGCTTTGTTGGGCGGGCTATGTCGCCGGCCTTGTGCAGCGATTGAAACAACACGAAGACCCAGACCAGAAGCTCTCAACCGACCAGGTCAACTGGCTGCGCTCAAACCGTTTTTATATTTTGTGGAAATTTTCCATCGCTCATGTCAGCGATCTGGCATTTTAAAAGTAGCCCGCGTTTTACGCGGGAAAACCGCAT
>Ga0247727_10001730_pt1 | contig 50965 bp, 49 predicted proteins | sample WisWelCaveWW1625_FD_202498 | JGI IMG/M metagenome (GOLD analysis project Ga0247727, IMG submission 202498) | Biofilm microbial communities from Wishing Well Cave, Virginia, United States - WW16-25 | ecosystem: Environmental > Aquatic > Deep subsurface > Groundwater > Cave microbial mat | place...
AAAATTCTTCCCAAAGTCTCTTTATTAAACAAAATTTCTCCTCAGTAAAAAATCTTAATCTCTTAGGGCTCTGGATACCTTGTTCCCAAAGACTCCGATGGATTTCAGATGGCTTCTTGAAAAATAAGATGAGAGCAGTTATAATAACGTCACTTTGGATTTAAAAGACCATCACGTAAGGACGCCATGAGGGATGTATTAACATTTATTTTAGCGGGCGGCAAAGGCGAACGATTAAATCCGTTAACCCGGGACAGGGCCAAACCAGCGGTCCCTTTTGGCGGTATTTATCGGATTGTAGATTTCACGCTCAGTAACAGCATTAATTCCGGGCTAAGACGCATTTTTGTTCTCATTCAATATAAATCATTTTCGCTCCAGAAACATATCCTCGCCGGCTGGGATGTGTTTTCGAGTCAATTAGGGGAATTTATTGATGTGATCCCCCCGCAGCAGCGCATCGGCGCCGACTGGTATAAGGGAACAGCCGACGCCATCTATCAAAATATATACGCCATTCAGGATTTTGATCCCAGCTTGGTTTTGATTCTAGCTGGTGATCATATTTATAAAATGGATTATAGTCAAATGATCGAACATCACCAGCAGATGGGAGCGGATGTGACCGTGTCTTGCGTGGAGATGGATAAGCAGACGGCCTCAAGTTTTGGCGTCATTGAAGTGGACAAAAAAGATCGCGTCTGCGGATTTAAGGAAAAGCCGCAGAGCCCCAAGACCATCCCGGGCAAGCCTTCCAAAATTTTCGCGTCCATGGGAATTTATTTATTTAATAGCGATGTCTTGAAAAAGGAATTAGAATTTGATGCTAAAAAGAAAGATTCCGATCACGATTTTGGGAAAAATATTATCCCTCAGATGCTGGAAAAGAAACGCAAGATTTATGTGTACAATTTTGTTGATGACAAGGGACGTCCGAAATACTGGCGGGACATCGGAACCCGGGATGCTTATTATCAGGCCAATATGGATTTGATTCGATCTAACCCCAAGTTTGACTTGTATGATAAATCCTGGCCGGTGAGAACTTATCATGCCCAATATCCGCCGATTAAGATCATGCATGCCCATGCCGCGAAGAATGTCGGGAGCGGTTCTATCGTTGATTCCCTGATCGCGGGGGGATGCGTGGTGAGCAGCGCCAAAATTGAACGCTCCATCTTGTCCTCGAATGTTAAGGTTGAGAGCGGGGCGGTTGTCAGCGATTCAGTGATTATGGAGGGAGTGGTCATCGGCAAACGTGCCCAGATAAAAAATGCGATCATTGACAAGGAGGTGGTTGTTCCTCCTTATGAAAAGATTGGATTTAATTTAGAGCAAGATAGAAAACGATTTGATGTCACAACTTCAGGCATCGTTATTGTTGCCAAAAAGACAACCGTGTCCCATTCTTAAAGTTATATGATTATACAACCAAAAGTCCGTGGATTTATCTGTACGACGGCGCATCCAACCGGGTGCGCTCAGTATGTGCAGGAACAAATTGATTATGTAAGAAATCAGCCGGCCTTGGTCCATGGCCCGAAAAAGGTCCTAATCATTGGAGCCTCCACCGGATATGGTTTGTCTTCGAGAATTGTGGCGGCATTTGGTTCAAAGGCCGCTACCCTCGGGGTCTTTTTTGAACGACCAGCCGACGGCAAGCGCACCGCGACCGCTGGTTGGTACAATTCGGTTGCCGTTCAAAAAGCAGCCCAACAAGCGGGGCTTTACGCTAAAAGTATTAATGGGGACGCTTTCACCGATGAGATTAAAAATGAGGTCGTGGAGCTCATTAAAAAAGATCTGGGCCAAATAGATCTTTTAATCTATAGTTTAGCCGCTCCCCGTCGGGTCCATCCCAGGACAGGGGAAGTTTCAAAATCTACTCTTAAACCTATTGGTTCTCGATATACGAATAAATCTATCGATTTTGATAAAGATGAAGTCACTGAGGTCACGCTTGAACCAGCCTCCCCGGAGGAAGTTGAGCAAACCGTGGCGGTCATGGGCGGTGAGGATTGGGAGATGTGGATTGACGCTCTTGATAGAGCGGGGTTGCTGGCTTCAGGTTTTCTTACTGTTGCCTACTCTTATATAGGACCGGAAGTAACGACCGTCGTTTATCGCAATGGTACCATTGGAAAGGCGAAAGACCATCTGGAGGCAACCGCGAAAAAATTGGATGCGCGGTTAAAAACTAAAAAAGGACAAGCCTTGATATCAATTAATAAAGCCCTGGTGACACAATCCAGTTCGGCTATTCCTTTTATTCCGCTTTATTTTATTCTTCTGAACAAAGTGATGGATAAAATGGGTATCAATGAAGATTGTGTTGAGCAAATTTACCGTTTGTTTTCTTCACGGCTTTATAATGGGAAGGCCATTCCCTTCGATAATGAAGGCCGGGTCCGGATTGACGATTTCGAATTGCGCGAAGACGTCCAAAGACAAGTCCAGGAGCTTTGGCAGAAGGTAAATACGGGTAATGTTAGTGAGATATCCGATATTAAAGGATACAAAAGAGACTTTTTAAAATTATTTGGTTTTGGTTTGGATCATGTTGATTATTCCGCTGACGTTAACCCCGAAGTAGACCTACCATAAAATTTCTCCCTCAGAAAAAATTATCAATGAGATTTCTTCCGATTAATGGTTAAGTGAGTATTTCTTATTATTCGATGTGATATTATGCACGAGAATGTCATATTTTGTTTCATTTTAGTATGTCTGTATAGTGAATTTAATGTAACTGTATTGTACTAAACAAAAGAATTCTGTATTAATTGTTGACAAATAATAATATAAATAATAAATTACCACTATATGTAATGTAATAAACAAACGGATTTTGATTAATTTTTCTATATATGAGTTTACTGCTATGACGTATGAAGGGTTAATGACGATTGAAGAAGTCGCGGAATATTTAAAAGTAAAGAAGCGCACTATTTACGATTGGATAAAAAAAGGAAAGATCCCAGCCATTAAAACGATCGGTCAATGGCGATTTAAGAAAGACAAGATCGATGAATGGTTAGACAGTTTGCACTAAAAAGCCACGGTTGAACGGATAAAGCCCAAGATCAATAGTTTAATTTACATCAAAAGCCAAGGGGGAAACACATGGCACAACCGGTGGATGTCGAAAAGGATTTAAAGGAACTGGTGGCGATGATCTTAGAAAAGGAGCCCGATGAGATAACGTTGGACGCCCATTTCGTCAAGGATTATGGGATGGACTCCATGATGGCTCTGGAAATTCTCGCCGGAATCGAGAAGAAATACCGTATCGTGATTCCGGAGGAAATGCTGACGAAATTTACAAATCTTAATGTGACAATCAAAATTGTCAAAGGCATTTTAGACAAGAAATAATTCTATATTCATTTCGAGAGGAGATGACATGTTTTTAAAGAGACTGGAGATATTCGGGTTTAAATCCTTCGCCGATAAAACCATCCTCAATTTTGAGCCGGGGATTACCGCGATTGTGGGACCCAACGGCTGCGGGAAAAGTAATATTTTTGATTCGCTGCGCTGGGTTTTAGGGGAGCAGAGTGTTAAAGAGTTACGCGGCGGTGCGATGGAAGATGTTATCTTCAACGGGACCGATAAAAAACCGGGACTCGGATTTACCGAAGTCAGTCTTACCTTCTCCAATGAATCCCGTGGCCTTCCCGTAGATTATGATGAAGTCACGGTAACACGTCGTTTATTCCGGTCTGGTGAAAGCGAGTATCTGCTTAATAAAACAGTTGTCCGCCTGAAAGATATTCTAGAAATGTTTATGGGTACAGGGATAGGAGCTGAGGCCTATTCTTTGATTCAACAAGGAAAAGTGGATTTAATTGTCAGCGCTCGGCCGGAGGATAGAAGAATCATCATTGATGAGGCTTCCGGGATTACCAAATATAAAGCCAAAAAGAAAGAAGCGCTCAATAAGCTCAAGGACACGGAAGATAATCTTTTGCGCATCAATGATATTGTCCTCGAAATTAAAAGACAAATTGCCTCTTTGGAACGCCAGGCGAATAAAGCCAGAAAATACAAAGAAGAATACGAAAAGCTTAAAGGTTTGGAAGTGAATTTATCCCGGCGTCAATTAAATACACTGACCACGCAAAGAAATGAGCTCAGCGGTTGTCTGGAAAATTGTAAACAGCAAGAAGTGAGGCTCAATGAAGAATTGGAAAAATGCCGCCAACTTTTAGCAGAAGAAAACACCATCATCAATGAGCTTGAGGGGAAGATTGGAGATGTCCATTCGGAAGAGTTGCGATTGGAAAATCAGGTGGAGATGGATACTCGGCAGATCAAATTTAACGCGGAGCGAGTGGAAGAATTAATTTTAAGCGATGGGCGTTTGTCGGAGCAAAAAGTACAGCTGGAAAAACGTTGTGATATGCAGCAAGGCCGGATTGATTCTCTTAAGGAGGAGTTTGACGTATTATTGGAAGTCATTAAGGCGAGTATTACCGCTTTGGAGGAGAAGAGAAAAAGTCTGGAGACAATTGTTCAGGAGATTCGCAGTACAAAAGAGGCTATTAAAAAAGAAGAAGAACGCATCCTGGACCTTTCTACCCAGCAGGTTAATATTCAGAATCAATTAAACGAAGTAACAAAAGAATCGCAAGGATTCGCCGCCCGAAAACACCGTCTTGATCTGGAACAGTCCAAGGTATTTTCCGAAAAAGATCAGGTTGATGAGAAATTAAAAGGTATCAGTGCGGATATTGAACAATGTTCGGCAAAGATTAATGAGTTAAAGAGTCAACTGGAATCGCAAGGACAAACCACGCAGGCGAAGAAAAATCAATTGGCGGCCGTAGAAGCCATTATGGATGAACTGGAGAATAAGAAATTGTTTCTTAAGTCTCAGCGGGAATTTATTGAAGAACTGCGTGTTCAGTATCAAGACATTCCTGATCCGGTCCATGAAGGAGTTCTCCTGACGACTAATCCACCTCAGGAAACGGGAAAAGGTATTATTGGAAAAGTAAAAGATGTCTGCCCCATCGATGCCCAGAAGTTGGAGGTGTTGCGACAGAATTTCGGTCAATTAAAGTCTGACAGTCCGTTTTATCAGGTCACCTGCGAAACAAAGTTTATCGAATTGGACCCGCAAAAAATTGACAGTCAAATTGAAGCGCTCACCCAGGAAATCAGCCAGCATCAACAACAAAGAGAATCTTTATCCGCAGAAATCCAACAAGGGGAGGCGACTCTATCTGAGTTGGATGTCTCAATTCATGATCAGGAAAAAATCTTTTCGAAATGCGACGCCCAGAAACATAATGTCCTGGAAGAAGCGAAAAAACTTTCCGGCGAATTAGAGCTGATTGATAGTGAACTTAGAGAAGCCAGGACGGCGATGGTTTCACTAAAACAAAGGGAAGATGAATTTAATAAAGCCCTCGAGGCGATCAATGAAGAATTTGCTGTGATCCAAAGAGGTATCCAGGAGCGGCAAGAGAACATTGTTTCTCTTTCGCAGGAACGGGAAGCAGTTACCGTAGCGATTGCCCAGTTGGAAACAGAAATCATCTCGAATAAAGATAAAGAAAAGGCTCAGCAGGAACATCTGAAAACTTTTGAAGAAAATCTATCCGCTACTCGGGGAGAGATCGGACGCGTTGAGCAAGAAATGGTAACCAATCAAGCTAAGCTCAAAGAGCTTGAGGCGGGCATGGGAGCGATGAAGACGAAGATTGTTGAATTGGAGACTAAAAAGCAATCTTTGCAGAGCGTTCTTAATGAATATGACCAGCGCCGGACAGAGGTCATTACCCGGGTTCAGGAGATTGAACAAAAAAGTCAGGTCTTTGATCAACAAATTCAGACGGTTAAAAATCAAGTCCACAGTTATCAGATGAAGGATCAGGAAGTGGCGTTCAGTGAGAAAAGTATCCGGGATCGTTTGACACAAACGTACCGCATTAATCTCGATGAACTTCCCCCAGAGTCTGAACCTGAAGGGCTGATGGATGTCGCCGCATTAAACAGTGAATTAGAACTATTAAGAAAACGATGTGAGGCTTACGGCTCGGTGAATTTAGTTGCCATTGAGGAATTTGATCAGCTCAAAGAGCGCTATGAATTTCTGACCAAACAACAAAGCGATTTGATCACGGCCAAGGAATCTTTGATGAGCACGATTTATAAGATTAACAGTACCACTAAGCAGATGTTCCTGGAAACATTCACCAAGGTCAGTGAGGAGTTCCGGATTTATTTCCGCATGCTTTTCGGAGGCGGCGAAGCGCAGCTTATCTTAGTCGACCAGGAAAATGTTCTGGAGTCGGGCATCGAAATTGTCGCCCGGCCGCCGGGAAAGAAATTGCAGAGTATTACTTTACTCTCCGGCGGAGAGAAATCATTGGCCGCGATTGCGCTTATCTTTGGTGTCTTTAAAGTCCGGCCCAGTCCGTTTTGTATCTTAGATGAGATTGATGCCGCCTTAGATGAGTCGAATGTCGGACGCTTCGGTTATCTGTTGAAAGATTTTGCCAAGATTGCCCAGTTTATCGTCATTACCCACAATAAAAGGACGATCGCCAACGCCGATGTGATGTACGGAATTACAATGCAGGAAACCGGTATGTCGAAGATTGTTTCGGTAAAATTGTCCGACGAAAAACAACAGGAGCGCGAGCAGGTTCCCGTGGGAGCGGTTTAGTTCGAATCCGATTGGGCGAGGAAAGTCGTGTTTTTGCCGATAAATTTAGCTGTATACATGGCTTTATCAGCTAATTGAATAAGATCTTCTCTCGAGGAAGCATCTTTGGCAAATTCGGCGATCCCGATGCTCACGGTTAATTTAAGAGGTTGTCCGGCCGTCCCTTCAAGAAAGGGATGTTGTGCTATTTTTTCCCGAAGACGTTCCGCAATAAGATAGGCTTGTTCTTTATTGGTCTTGGTAAGGATAATACAAAATTCCTCTCCCCCGTAACGGCAGACATAGTCGAGCTCTCGCGAGGAGTCTTTGATAATATTCGCCAGCTGCGTTAAAACCACATCGCCGTATTGATGTCCCCAAGTGTCATTTAGTTTTTTGAAATTATCAATATCGATCATGGCCAGACAAAGTGACGTGTTTTGTTCTTTGGCCTTACCGATTTCCGCGATCAGGGTATCTTGGAAAAATCCGTGATTCCATAAGGCGGTTAAAGAATCGGTGTGACTTTTATGGACGACGATTTCATAAAGCCGGGAATTCTCGATAGCCAGTCCGGCCTGATTCGCCAGCATCATAAAGAGTTTAAGATCATCATCAGGGATAGGTTTTTTAGTGAAATGATTATCAGCGACAATTAATCCGTTGACTTTATCTTTGGCCTTTAAAGGCATGATGACTAATTCGGTTGTTTTGAAAATTTTGAGAAATGGATCTTGCGCGTATTGGGCGATGGTATCGGGTCGGAGTACAGTCGGCAGGCCGTCAAAATAAACATTGGCCAGCAAACCGCCTTGTTCTTTGTTCAGCATGATTTTAATCTTGGTCATGGCTTCATAGAAGGGACTCGGTTTAGCGCTTTGAGAGATTTTATCAGCGGTTATTAAATCATCTAATTTAGCACTGCTGATATAGCGCCAAATCTCGTTGGCATGTTCTCCGGACTCGGGGCCGATACCCATTTTCCCTTCTAAAATGCGCTCTTTTTTGTTGACTAGAAAAAGAACCGCCCGGTTAAACCCGAGACCCGTATGCGCGGTCACACCAGTCAGAATAATGTATAAAATATGGTTAAGCTCCAGGGTGGTACGCATGGCATTGCTGATATCATAAAGAATAGAGAGGTGCCGGTTCACCCGGTCGAGCTGTTCCTGCAGATTTTTTTCATTGCTTAAGATGTTTTCACTCATGCCCAGAAAGATAGCATCTTCCAATACGCTTGTCAAGGCGAGAGTGATTTGGTTCAGTTTGGGTATAATCATAAATTTATTGTTTTCAGATTGTTACGATACGATTATCCCATATTTCTGAAGGGAGCGCTTTCTTGACATTGAATAGGCCGTGTGTTATACTTGAGCGTCTTAAAATAAAAAATCATAAAATTTATGGGATTTTTACAGCATTTTAATTGGATTGATATTCTGGTGGGAGGTTTAGTCGCGCGGGCGATTTATATTGGAATCAAGCGCGGCTTTGTTATTGAATTTTTTAAGTTGATCGGGATCATTGTTGCTCTTTATATAACCCTTCATTACTGCACGGCATTTTCAACATTTTTGTATGGAAAATTTCGGGTTCAAGAAGCTCTGGCAAATATTTTTTCATTTGGGTTCTTATGGGGGATGATTATTTTTGTCACCAAGCTGGTCCGGGATACTCTATTAATGCTGGTGCATATGGAACCCCAGGGCAAATTAACACAATGGGGAGGATTTTTTTTAGCGACGATTCGGGGTTTACTCCTGGCTAGTTTAACGTTGGTGTATATCGAATTTATCAATATGGAATCAGTGGTCAAGTATATCCGGGATTCGTTTACTGGACCACGAGTTGTGCGCATGGCCCCAGATATGTATGAAGCGTGTTACGAAGGTTTTATTGTTAAGTTTTTTCCGAAAGAGGAATTAAATAAGCCGGTTTTAAAAGGCAAAAATCCTCGCCGGGTAAATGAATAAAAAGCAAGGTGTTCATGGGCTTGATTCCTGAAGAGATCATTGCTCAGGTTTTAGATAGATGCGATATTGCTGAGACCATTGCCGGGTATATTCCCTTAAAGCGGGCCGGAAAAAATTATAAGGCCCTGTGTCCGTTTCATAATGAAAAGACCCCGTCTTTTGTCGTGGGCACGGATAAACAGATCTTTCATTGTTTTGGTTGCGGCGCCGGCGGAAATGTCATCACGTTTGTGATGAAGCAGGAAAGGATAGATTTTCCTGAGGCGGTTCAGATCCTTGCCCGGCGGGTCGGACTTACCATTCCTGAGGCCAATAATCAACATCCACAGGCGCAAAATTTTTCTCAACAGCTCTTTGATATTAATAGTTTAGCAGCGCAATTTTTTCACACCCAATTATTATCGGGAACCAGCCAGGCGGCCCAAAGTGCCCGAAAATATTTAAAGGACCGGCAAATAAGTCTGGATGTCGTGAAGCAATGTCAGCTGGGTTTTGCCCCGGACGCTTGGGATAGCCTGATCCAATTTTTGCACGGTAAGAATATTCCTTTGGGCCTCATGGAAAAGGCTGGGGTGATTATCCCTCGGGAAAATCGCGAAGGCCATTATGACCGGTTTCGAAACCGGGTTACTTTTCCAATTTCGGATGTCCGATCACGTTGTATCGGTTTTGGCGCCAGGGCATTGTTAAGCGAGGATCAGGGGGCTAAATATATTAACTCCCCCGAAACCGGTGTCTATACGAAAGGGCATCATCTTTATGGCCTTCATCTGGCCAAAGCGGCCATTCGTGAAAAAGATTCCGTTCTAGTCGTCGAAGGATATATGGATTTCATCATTCCGTTTCAATCCGGCGTCCAGAATATCGTGGCCTCTTCGGGGACAGCCTTGACGGTGGAACAAATTCGATTATTGCGACGCTATACGCAGAATATCGTTATGCTTTTTGATGCGGATAAAGCTGGTGAAGAGGCAACGTTGCGCAGCTTGGATGTGCTGATCGAAGAAGGGATGAATGTCCAGGTCGCGGCTTTAGACGGTGGAGAAGATCCCGATTCCTTTGTCCGTAAAAAGGGCGTGGAAGAATTTCAGCAAAGGATTACGCAGGCCGTATCGCTCTTTGATTATAAACTTAAAATTTTGATGAGCCGTCATAGTTCTAAAACCATCGAAGGCAAGGCCTTGATCTGTGGCCAGATCCTGCCGACGGTTCAGAAGTTTAAGAATGCCATTATTAAATTTGGCTATATACGACATTTAGCCCAGACATTGTCCATTGCGGAAGAGGGCTTGCTCGCGGAATTGCATAAAGGTTCGCAACCCCTTCGGGAACAGCCCATCGCTTTAAAGTCGGAGATTGTTCTCGATGGCCAACGCGCGGCCGAATTAAACCTGTTGCGATTAATGCTGGAAGAAGATAATCACATTTCTTTCGTCCGAAGTGAGTTGGACGTTTCCGATTTTCGTGATCAGAAGATCAAGGCCGTTGTGGCCCGGGTCTTCGAGCTGTTAGATCAAGGGATGAGCGTGACGGCCTCGCAGTTAATGCATTCTTTCGATGACACGCAGATTTTAAAAATGCTTTCACAGTTGATGTTGTCGGATCATTCCTTTATTGTCGATAAGGAAAAGTTGCGGCGCGATTATATCGACCGCATTAAAAAAGATCGTTTGAAATTGCAACGCCAGGAGCTCTCTACCCAAATCCGGTTGGCTGAAGTTTCCGGTGACCACAACCGCCTGGAAGATCTCAAACATAGATTCAACCAATTATTGAAGGGATAATATGAAAAATAGAGATTTAAAACAAGACGTCGAGAAATTAGTTACCTTGGGAAAGAGCAAAGGGTTCCTCACGTACGATGAGGTGAACTCGACTCTTTCTGATGAGGTGGACTCTTCCGAAGCTATTGATCAGGTTTTTGATATTCTCGATGGAGAAGATATTAAAATCGTGGAGTCTGATGAAGAAGACGCCCAGGCTGAGTCCCGCGAACAGGTGATTCGCCGCATCCGGGAAGGCCAGAATAAAGAAGAAGCTGTTTATCCGGATAAACTTATTCCGCTGGATGATCCCGTGAAGATGTATTTAAAACAAATGGGATCCATCCCGCTTTTATCGCGGGAAGATGAAATCCTTTTAGCCAAAAGGATTGAAGAAGCCGAACGCCGATTCGCCGAAGTTTTGTATAAAACCGCGTTCGCCCGCAAGGAAGCCTTGCATATTATTAATCAGGTTTTGAAAGAAGAGATCAATGTCGAAGACGTGATTAAAGATGAGCTCGAGCGTCGCCCCAAATTGATTAAAGACTTAACTAGGCTTCTTGATAAAGCCCGCCGGTCTCGTATGGGAACGGATAAAGGGGCAGAAGTCTTTGCCGCCTTTAAACTGACGTCTTCCATTAATGAAGAGATTGTCGAGAAGATTGCGGAGTTAATTGAAAATATTGAACGTGCGATCCGAACGCTTAATTCTCAGAAGAAACCCAAGGATTCGGCTAAACTGGTTCAGCAGAAAAAACAATGGCTCAAGGAATTGAGCGAGCCGGTCAACCGCGTGAAAGACCAATTGCGGATTATCAAACTCAGACAGTCCAAATTCAATAAAGCCAAAAAACTTCTGGTGGAGGCCAATCTCCGTTTAGTGGTCAGTATCGCTAAGAAATATATTAATCGCGGACTTTCTTTTTTAGATTTAATTCAAGAAGGCAATATGGGGCTTATTCGCGCCGTGGAAAAATTTGAATACCAGCGTGGGTATAAATTTTCGACCTATGCCACCTGGTGGATTCGCCAGGCGATTACTCGTTCGATTGCCGATCAGGCCAGAACTATCCGTATCCCGGTTCATATGACGGAAACGATCAATAAGATTATTCGTGTCTCCCGTCTTTTTGTCCAGGAATATGGCCGCGAGCCGTCCGCCCAGGAAATTGCCAAGCAGATGCGGATTCCAGTCAATAAGGTAAAAGAAATATTAAAGATTTCGCAGGTTCCAATTTCTTTGCAGACACCTATTGGAGATGAAGGGGATACGCACTTTGGTGATTTTATTGAGGATAAGAAGGCTGTTTCCCCAGCCAATGCCACCTTGCATTCTATGCTCAAGGAAGAAATTACGGGTGTTCTGCGGACACTCGATGAACGGGAACGCAAAATTTTAGAGTTGCGCTTTGGTATCAGCGATGGTTCAACGCGTACCCTGGAAGAAGTGGGAAGTGTTTTTAAAGTCACTCGGGAAAGAGTCCGACAAATTGAGTCCAAGGCTTTACGGAAGCTCAGACATCCGACCCGCTCCAGAAGATTACGGACATTTTTAGACATGGCAGTTCGGGAAGGAGAAGGGGCGTTAACGTAATTTTAGATATAAAACCCGTCGGGTTAAGAAAGGCCTATCATAAGTCAAGATAGGCCTTTTTTTGTGTCTTGGGGCCCATATTTTTTCTTGCGAAGATATATTTTTGATAGTACAATATCGTTCAATTCTGAGGGGAAAAAGGATTTTTAGAGCGGTTAATCCTTCAATGAAGGGCTGCTATATTGCAGGATTGTTTAGCCGGGGGAATATCAGGATTCGGGCCTATAGCTCAGTCGGTCAGAGCAGTTGACTCATAATCAATTGGTCCCTGGTTCGAGTCCAGGTGGGCCCAGATTTTGTGATTGGAATGAAGGGGTGCATAGCTCAGCTGGTTAGAGTGCTGCCCTCACATGGCAGAGGTCGAAGGTTCGAGTCCTTCTGTACCCACCATTTAATGAAAGGCCATTGATTTGTCTACCATTTCGATCAGAGAACAGATAAAGAATTTAGTGGAACTCCAGACTGTTGATGCTGAAATTTATCGCTTTAAAAAAGAATTAAAAGAAAAACCCGTCTTTATCGAGGAACTGAAAAAAAAATTTGAAGATAAGAAGAGCCGGCTCCAAGCCTTAGAGGAACAATTGAAGACTGTTCAGGTCCATCGCAAGGGTTTAGAGCTTGAGATCCAAAGTAAAGATGCCGATATTGCCAAGGCCAATGGCCAGTTGATGAGCCTTAAAACTAATAAGGAATATCAGGCGAAACTCTCCGAGATTGAGAATATTAAAGCCGACAAATCTTTAGTCGAAGAGAAAATTATTTTATCGTACGATGAGTCGGACGCGATCAGCGCGGATATCGGAAAAGAGAAAAAAGTTTTAGCCGAAGAAGAACATAAGTATTTATCCGAAAAGAAAAAGGCAGATGGAGATATCTTGGTCATCGAGGAACAGATGAAAACTCTCGAGAATAAAAGGCATCAGATTATCCCCGTTATCGATAAGACGAATCTAAGCCGTTATGAGAGGGTCTTGGTCAATAAAGAGGGTTTAGCCATGGTGCCGATTCGGATGAATACCTGCGGCGGCTGTTTTATGGGGGTCCCGGCTCAGGTGATTAATGAAATCAAGATGCATGATAAGCTGATTACCTGTGAAATGTGTTCACGGCTTTTGTATTTAGAGGACGATCTTTGAAAAGAAGTTTGGAAGTATATGTTGATGGGGCCTGCAGCGGGAATCCCGGTCCGGCGGCCATCGGGGCCCTTATTATGGAGGGCCAGAGAAATCTTAAGAATATTTCGCAGACCATCGGGGATGCCACCAATAATATCGCCGAATACACCGCGCTTATTTTTGCCCTTCAGGAAGTCCTTTTATTAAAGGCGGATCAAGTCAAGGTTTATACGGATAGTGAATTGATGTATCAGCAGGTCACCGGCGCATACAAGGTTAAAAATGATCATTTGAAATTATTGCATGCGCAAGTACAGCATTTGATTCAAGGTTTTAATTCGTTTGAAATAAAATATATCCCTCGAGAACAGAACAGCGAGGCGGATAAGTTAGCAACCCAAGCTTTAAAGAAGAAGCAAATCAAGATGGTCGCCCCGGCCCGGCAGCGAATGTTGACGGGTGGGGAGGAAAGTCCGAGCTCCACAGGGTAATGTATCCTGGTAATGCAGGACCGGGCATCGTTTACGATGCATCGAGGATTAGAGCTACAGTGACGTAGTCCCGCGCCCTTAAAAAGTGCGGGGGTGAAACGAGCAATCTCTACATGGAGCAAGGCTAAATAGGGAAAGATCCTGTCCCGTAAGGGACAGGGGCGAAACGACCCGTTTCGCTACTATTTCCGGGTAGGCCGCAAGAGTCAGGGGAGCAATCTCCTCAGTCAGTCGAATGACCATCCGTCCGACGTTAAGTCGGATGCACAGAACTCGGCTTATTGATTTGTTATTAGCGGAAGAATAAACACAATTCTATAAGAGACGTACTTATTGAAGGAGGAAATAGCATGTCAGGGCATTCAAAATGGGCTAGTATTAAACACAAGAAAGCAGCCACCGACGCCAAAAGAGGAGCGGCTTTTACAAAGATTATTCGCGAAATCACCGCCGCCGCTAAAGATGGTGGCGGCAATATCGAAACCAATATCCGATTGCGCGCGGCCATGCAGCGGGCTAAAGAAATCAATATGCAGAAAAGCAATATTGAAAACGCTATTAAAAAAGGAACCGGCGAAATCCCGGGTGTCGTTTATGAAACGGCGATGTTTGAGGGCTATGCCCCTGGCGGGGTGGCTATTCTGATTGAAACGCTGACGGACAATAAGAATCGAACCACGGCGGAGGTTCGTAATATTTTAAATAAAAAAAATGGAAGTTTGGCTGGGGCGGGAAGCACCGCGTGGATGTTTACCAAAAAAGGCCTAATCTTAGTTGAGAAGAACATAATTAAAGAAGATGCCCTCATGGATATTGTCCTTGAAGTCGGAGCTGAAGACTTAAAATCTGAAGGGGACTTGCATGAGATCACCTGTGATACAACAGCTCTGGAGAACATCAAAGCCGCTCTCAAAGCCAAGGAAGTCGTTTGGCAGACTGCCGAAGTCACGATGATTCCTAATTCCACCATCAAGGTGATCGGATCCGACGCCAAACAGGTCCTTGAGCTCATGGAATCTTTGGAGGATCATGAAGATGTTCAGTCGGTTTACGCGAATTTTGATATTCCTGATGAAGAGATGCAGAAGGCCTCTTAAAAATCATGATGAACAATCTTTATGAATATTTTAGGGGTTGACCCTGGCCTGAAGACAACCGGCTATGGCGTGATTCGCCTTACACACAATAAGATTCGCTTAGTAGAAGCCGGAATCATTACCCCTAAGTCGAAAGAACTTATCCAAAATAGGATCGCTACAATTTATCGGGGCTTAGAAGAAATTATCGTACAGCATCGCCCCGAGGTGCTGGTTTTAGAAAAGTTATACACGCATTACCGTCATGCCACCACGGCGTGTATTTTAGGACATGTCCGTGGTGTTATTTGTTTATTGTGTTCTTTAACCAAAATCCAATTAGTTGAGCATAGTGTCAAACGTATTCGGGTGGCGTTGACCGGCAAGGGGCAGGCCTCCAAGATGCAAACACAGGGGATGGTCGCCCATGTCCTAGGTATTGATCCGAGGAAATTGACGGCTGACGCAAGTGACGCGTTGGCCTTAGCGTTAGGATATGCCCAAATCGCCGGCCGCCGGAAGCTATGATTGTTCAGTTAAGCGGGAAATTGATTGGAAAGAATGAAACTTCATTGATCCTTAGTGTTCATGATCTCTGTTATGAGATTTTGGTCCCAGTATCGATTCTTCAACGCATTGATCAATGCGTTGATAAAGACGGAAATGTCACCTTAGTGACCTATCATTATGTGCATATGGATCAGTCTCGGGGAGTTCCGGTCATGATTGGTTTTATGAATGAGGTACAGCGCGATTTCTTTCTGCAGTTCATCACGGTCTCGGGAATCGGTCCGCGCTCGGCGGTAAAAGCCATCAATAAACCGATTTCAGAAATTGCCAACGCCATTGATGAAGGCGACATCAATTTTTTAAAGACATTGCCAGGCATCGGATTGCAAAGGGCCAAGGAAATTGTCGCTAAACTTCAAGGCAAGGTAGGGAAGTTCGGTTTAATCCAGGATAAAATGGCGTCTAAAACATCCCATCCCCCGGCCGCCGATGGATGGCAGGCTGAGGCCCTGGAGGTCCTTATCCAATTGCAGTACAAAAAGCACGAAGCCATCGAGATGATTCAGAAAGCCTTGGAGCGTTCACCGGCGGTGAACACCACCGAAGATCTGCTCAATGAAATCTATAAACAGAAAGTGAGGCGATAATGGAGAACTCACCGGATAATTACTTGAGAGGTATCATAGAAGCGCTTTTGTTCGTGAGCGAAAAACCGGTCATGTTAGAACAGATCAAAGAAGTGATCGGGACGGTTGATATTCAGGAAATTCGTCAGTTGATGAATGCCTTGCACCATGAATACACCGAGCGTAAAAGCGGCATGTCCATCCTTGAAATTGCTGGTGGTTATCAGATGCTCACCAATGCCGAATATGCCATTTATGTCAAACGCTTTTATCATTCACGCCACAAAGAAAAACTCTCCAAACCAGCACTGGAGACCTTAGCTATCATCGCTTATAAACAACCCGTCGCCCGTTTGGATGTTGAATTGATCCGCGGGGTAAACTCGGATGGGGTCATTGATCATTTATTAGAAAAAGGTTTGATAAAGATCACCGGTCGTAAAGATGTGCCGGGCCGGCCGTATATCTACGGAACGACGAAAGAATTTTTGGAATATTTCGGTTTAAAATCGCTGGCGGACTTACCCAAGCTGGAAGATTTCGCTTTGTTGCAGCCAGTCGAAGACAAGATCCCGGCGTCCGAGGAAGTCATCCCGCAGCCAGAGATGGCGACGCCAACACCAGCGGAGGGGGAAAATGAATCTCAAAGCACTGCGCAATAAAATTGATGGCTTAGATAAAAAGACGGTTGCGCTGCTTAACGAGCGGGCGCAAATGAGTCTCAGCATTGGTCGGATCAAACTGCAAAATAAAGCCGGTATTTACTCGCCGGATCGGGAGAAGCAGGTCCTGGACAGAATTAAGGCCATGAATAAAGGCCCGATGACCAATGCCGCCTTAGAGGCGATTTACCGTGAGATCATGTCGGCGTCATTATCTTTGGAAAAGTCTTTGAACATTGCTTATCTTGGTCCTCGGGCATCGTTTACGAATCTCGCCGCCATGAAAAAATTCGGCTCCCAGGTGAACTATGTCTCGTGTGATAATTTATCGGAGATATTCATCAAAGTTGAGAAACGGGAATGTGATTACGGCGTTGTCCCCATTGAGAATTCTATCGAAGGGGCGGTGACGCACACCTTTGATTTGTTGGTGGACTCTGAATTAAAAATTTGCTCGCAGATTATTTTAGAGATATCGCATAATCTCCTTTCTAAGACGACTTTAAACAAGATCGAAAAGATCTATTCGAATCCACAGGTATTCGGTCAATGCCGTCATTGGTTATTGGCCAATTTACCCAAGGCTGAACAAATTGAAGTCTCTTCCACGACCCGGGCAGCGCAGATCGCGGCTAAAACCGCTAATTCCGCCTGCATTGCCTCAAGTCTCGCCGCCAAAGTTTATGATTTGCGATTGCTGAAAAAAAACATCGAGGATGTGGCACATAATGTCACCAGATTTTTAGTCATTTCCAATAATGATGTCCCGCCAACGGAAAAAGACCGGACTTCGATACTTTTTTCAATCAAAGATAAAGTCGGGGCTTTGCATTCAATGCTGTTGCCTTTTTATAAAAATGGGATTAACCTCACGAAGATTGAATCGAGACCTTCGAAGAAAAGGGCCTGGGATTATTTTTTCTTTGTTGATATCGAGGGGCATCGCCTGGATATCAAGGTCAAACGCGCCTTGAATCAGCTGGAAGGCAAATGTAAATATTTAAAAATTTTAGGTTCGTATCCGGTTTTAGAATGAAAAGTATTGCCAATAAAAATATTTTAGGGATTAGACCCTATGTCCCCGGGAAACCCATTGAAGAGGTGCAAAGGGAATTGGGGATAGATGCGGTCATTAAATTAGCCTCCAATGAGAATCCTTATGGGCCGTCGGCGAACGTTTTAAAGGCGATTGCCAAGGCGGCGAAAAATGTGAACCGCTATCCGGATGGAAATTGTTTTTATCTGCGCCGGGCTTTGGCTAAAAGATTAGGTGTTGCCGAGGGGGAGCTTATCTTTGGCAATGGTTCCGATGAAATCATCCTGTTGGCTTTACGCGCGTTCGCACAGGCGGGCGATGAGGTGATCCTGGCCCAGCCGTCTTTTTTGATGTATGAAATTGCCGCCAAGATTTCTGGTGCAAAACCAAATTTTGTTCCGTTAAAAAATTTTTGCTACGATTTGACAGCCATGAAAGCGGCTGTGAATTCAAAGACCAAGATGATTTTCATCGGGAATCCAGATAATCCCGCCGGCACATATGTGTCCCAATCGCAGTTAGAGCATTTTCTAAAAGGTTTGCGCAAAAATATTTTGGTGTTCATCGATGAAGCTTACTTTGAATTTGTCCACAAGCCGGATTATCCGGATTCGATAGCTTTATTAAAAACCCATAAAAATATTATTGTTATCCGCACTTTTTCCAAGATGTATGGGTTGGCTGGCCTACGCGTCGGATATGGGATTGCCCACCAAGAGATCGTTGATATTTTGAATCGCATTCGGGAACCGTTTAATGTGAATTCCCTGGCGCAGGCCGCGGCCTTAGCGTGTTTGCGGGATAAGGATTATTACCGGCAAATTGCCAGGAAGATTGAAAAAGAGCGGCAGTTTTTGTATCAAAGTTTTAAAAAAATGGGCGTGGAGTTTACGGAGACGGTGACGAATTTTTTGCTCGTGGAAGTTGGGCAGAATGGTACGGAAGTTGCCAGGAAACTATTGAGCCGTGGGGTGATTGTTCGTGACATGAGTTTTTGGGGATTGAATAATTTTATTCGGGTAACGATTGGAACGCATCAGGAAAATCAAAAGTTTATTCATGCCTTAAGGGGGATTGTATGATTGTCATTCTGAAACCAGGTGCAAGCGAACAACAAATTCAACATATTGTTGATCGAGCGCAGAAATTGGGATTGAAGGCTCACATTTCCCGTGGGGTCGAAAGGACGGTGATCGGCTTTATCGGCCCGGAAGATGTCTTGCGCGTTACTCCTTTGGAGGTGTTTCCCGGCGTCGAACGGGTCATTGCCGTTTTAGCGCCATACCGTTTGGTTTCCAGAGAATTCAAAAAAGAAGATTCGGTTATTGAATTAAAGGAGGGTTTAAAAATTGGTGAAAAGAAAATTATCGTGATGGCTGGGCCGTGTTCGATTGAAAGCCATGACTCCATTCTCGCGATTGCCAAAAAGATGAAGGCCATGGGCGCCACGGTTTTACGCGGCGGGGCCTTTAAGCCGAGAACTTCCCCGTATGATTTTCAAGGATTAGGAGAAGAGGGACTCAAATATTTGCAGGAGGCTGGACAGGCGACCGGCCTGGCCACGGTTACCGAGGTCATGGACCCGCGGCATGTGGCATTGGTTGGACAATATGCTGATATTTTTCAGATCGGCGCGCGCAATATGCAGAATTTCTCGCTTCTGAATGAAGTGGGTATGACCAAAAAGCCAGTGCTGTTGAAAAGAGGTTTGAGCGCGACGATTAAAGATTTGCTCATGTCCGCGGAATATATTTTATCGAAAGGGAATTTTAACGTGATGCTTTGCGAACGGGGTATTCGGACATTTGAAACGTTCACCCGCAATACCTTAGACATCAATGCCGTGCCAGTGGTAAAACAATTATCGCATTTGCCAATTGTCGTTGATCCGAGCCATGGGACAGGTAAATGGGGGCTGGTGCCAGCAATCGCCCGGGCTGCTGTGGCGGCTGGTTGCGATGGTCTGATGGTGGAGGTCCACGAGAATCCGGAAGAGGCCTTTTCAGACGGACAACAATCCCTGATCCCCGATAATTTTGCCGCGATGATGCGTGAATTAAAGGCTATCGCCGCCGCGGTTACAAGAGAGATATAATCATGATTGGAAAGCCACTTTTATTTCGTAAAGTCACCATCATCGGAGTCGGATTGATCGGCGGATCGATCGGCATGGCGATCAAAAAGGAACGCCTGGCTAGAGAGGTTGTTGGTTATTCCCGATCCCATTCTTCGGTAAACTTGGCCCTTAAAAATGGAGCCATTGATGAAGCTGTTCATGATCTTAAAAAAGCCTTAGACGGCGCGGATCTAGTGATTTTAGCGACACCCGTAAAGACCATCGTTCAGATGTTTCCGATGATCAGCCGTTTTTTAAAACGCGGCTGTATTGTCATGGATGTCGGCAGCACGAAAACGGCGATTGTTCAGGCGGCGCAAAAAGAATTGCCGCCGTATATTTTTTTTGTGGGTTGTCATCCTTTAACCGGATCGGAGAAAAAAGGGGCCGCCAACGCCAGCGCGGAATTATTTTTAAATTCTTTGTGCCTGATTACACCGACGGATAAAACGAATAATCCGTCCAAAGAGAGGGTCAAGACGCTCTGGAGTCGTATCGGGGCCGCGATCAAATTTATTTCGCCGGCTGAGCATGATAAGTATTTAGCTTATGTAAGCCATGTGCCGCATTTAGTCGCTTACGCGCTGATGGCCGCCTTACCGGAGGATTGCCTGCAGCTGGCCACGCCAAGCCTTAAAGACACCACCCGCGTTGCCGCCTCGGAACCTGAATTGTGGGCGGATATCTGTATGACTAATTTCAAGAATATTTTACAGGCGCTTGATGATATTATTAAGCATTTGTCTTCCTACCGTAAAGCCATCGTTTCGCAAGATTCGAATAGTCTGATCGAAAATTTTAAAAAATCAAAAACGAGAAGGGATGCCATTAGTTAATCCGCCAAAATCTTTAGCCCCTGTGGTGATCGCCATTGATGGCCCGGCTGGAGCGGGGAAAAGCACGGTGGCCAAAAGGCTGGCGAAAGAATTAGGTTTTACCTATCTCGATACGGGGGCCATGTACCGGGCCTTAACGCTAAAGGCCCTGCGCTCGCAGGTAAAACTTGACGATGAACAAGCGTTGATCGCATTAGCCCAAAGGACAACGATTGATTTTCAGGATCATCAAGGTCAAGCGCTGACGGTTTTACTCGATGGACAAGATGTCACCACGGCGATTCGCAGCGAAGAGGTTACCAATAATACTTTTTATATTGCCAGGGCTCCCGGGGTGCGCGGGATGATGGTCGACTGGCAGCGTCAAATAGGTCAGAAAAATAATATTGTTGTGGAAGGCCGGGACATCGGCACGGTTGTTTTTCCGCAAGCGACCAAAAAATTCTATCTCGACGCAAATTTTGAAGAACGTTCCAAGCGGCGGATCAAAGAACTGCAGGACAAAGGTGTGCCTGTTGATGACCAGGAACTTAAAAATGAACTTCAAATCCGCGACACTAAAGACATGACTCGCCCGGTGGGGCCTTTAAAGAAAGCCGACGATGCTATTCTGATCGATTCGACGTTTATGACCATTGATGACGTTGTTCATAAGATTCTAGATTGTATTCAAAATGGATAGATCCCTGATTCGTAATTTTTCGATTGTGGCGCACATTGACCACGGCAAGTCCACCTTGGCCGACCGACTTTTATTGACGACCGGCGCCATTGACCAGCGTAAATTTCAGAATCAACTTTTAGATGATATGGATTTAGAGCGCGAACGCGGCATTACCATTAAAGCTTCAGCGGTTCGTTTAAATTATAAAGCGCAAGACGGTCAAGAATACATTTTGAATCTCATTGATACCCCCGGCCATGTGGACTTTACCTATGAAGTCGAGAAATCACTCAAGGCCTGTGAGGGCGCGCTGTTGGTCGTCGATGTTTCCCAAGGGGTGGAGTCGCAGACACTGGCTAATTATTACCTGGCCATTGATAATAATTTGGAAATCCTTCCCGTCATCAACAAAATTGATATTGCCAGCGCGGATGTTGAGCTCGTTAAAAAAGAACTGAGCGATATTTTTACCTTTAAAGAGCAGGACATGGTTCTGGTTTCCGCCAAAGAAGGTATTGGCATTGACGCGCTTTTAGAAAAGATCGTGGATTTTATTCCATCACCCGATGGAGACGAGCAGGCCCCGTTGCAGGCGCTTATCTTTGACATGAAATTTGACATCTACAAAGGGATCATCATCTATGTCCGGGTCTTTGATGGAAAGATCATCAATAATATGAAGATTAAGCTGATGCACACCCAAAAGGAATTTACCATTGAAGAAATCGGCGTCTTTAAGCCGGAAGCCGTTCAGGTGAATGCCTTGTCCTGCGGGGAAGTCGGATATATCACGTGCAATGTTCATGATCCGCAGTTGGTTAAAGTCGGCGACACGGTGACCGAGTCTGAGCGGCCCGCCCAAAAACCGTTGGAAGGATACCGTCAACTCAAACCATTGGTATTTTGCGGCGTTTATCCGGTCAGTCCCAAAGATTTTATGGGTCTGCGCGAGGCCATTGAAAAATTAAAGCTCAATGACCCGAGTTTTGTCTACGAACCGGAAAGTTCGCAATCATTTGGTCATGGGTTTCGCTGCGGATTTCTGGGTTTGCTGCATATGGAGATTGTTCAAGAGCGATTACAAAGAGAATATAATTTAAACCTGATCTTGACGACGCCCAACGTGAGTTATCGACAGATTATGAGAAACGATGAAGTTGTGGAGATTAAGAGTCCGAATGAATTGGTCGATAGTTCCCAGGTGAAGCGTATCGAAGAGCCTTATTTGAAGGTTTCCATTATCACGCCGGTCACCTACATGGATCAGGTGATGGAACTCGCTAAAAGTAAACGTGGCATTTATCAGGAAAGTCAATATGTTTCCGACAGGATGAAGATTATTTTTAACGTTCCGCTTTCGGAAGTCATTGTTGATTTCAATGATTTAGTGAAGTCCGTTACCCGCGGTTACGGTTCCATTGACTGCGATTTTAAAGGGTATATGCCCGCCTCTATTGCGAAATTAGATATTTTGATTAACGATAAAATGTGTGATGCCTTTTCATGTTTGATCCATAAAGAGAGGGCGTATGAAAAGGGTTTGGCGTTGGTGACCAAGCTAAAGGAAGTTATTCCGGAACAGCTTTTTGAAGTGCGGATTCAAGCCGCCTGTGATGGGCGGATTATTTCCAGCGCCAAGGTGCGCGCGGTAGGCAAAAATGTGACCGCCAAATGTTATGGCGGTGACATCACCCGTAAACGCAAGCTTTGGGAGAAACAAAAGGAAGGCAAAAAACGTCTTAAACAATTCGGGAATGTGGAAATCCCTCAGGAGGCCTTTTTGGCGGCATTAAAACTATGATATTTTTAAAAGGAAAAAAGCAGTCCGGTTCAGCGGTTCGTGAGTGGGTTGATTCGATTGTCGTTGCTTTGATTCTGGCGCTTGTGATTCGGACATTCATCGTTCAGGCATTCAAAATTCCAACCGGATCCATGCGCATGACCCTTATCGAGGGGGACAGAATATTAGTCAATAAATTAGCTTATGGCCCCAAGATTCCGTGGATTGATTTCCGTTTGCCTGGGTACAGCAAACCCAAAAAGGGGGATGTGGTGGTTTTTACTTATCCTGAAGATCACAAGAGGGATTTTATCAAGCGTTTGGTTGCCTTAGGGGGTGAGACGGTAGAAATTAATAATGGTCGAATTTATATCAATGGGGAAATAGCTGCCGATCCCGAGATCCGCAATGTGTATTATTATAATCGTGGAGCCTATGGCGGGCAGAATCAAAAGATCGTGGTCCCCGAAGATTCGTATTATGTTTTAGGCGATAATAGCGGTTCGAGTAAAGACAGCCGTTACTGGGGTTTTGTTCAGAAAGATTTGATGATTGGCAAGGCCGAGGTCATCTATTGGCCTTTGAATCGGGTTAGATTTATTAAATGACGCATGATTTTTTATGTTCCGCATTATTTTCATATTAATTCCATTTTTTTTATCCGGCTGCGCGACGATGAAAGGCCCGGCCAGCCAAGAAGAGAATTCTCGCGAAGTTCAATCGGCGGTGATTGCCGTGACAGACGCGATTCAAAATAGGAATGTCACGGCCAAGTATTGTCCCACGTGCGGACGACATTTTAGCGGGCATTTGGAAATTTGTCCGCAGGATAAAACATTTTTAAAGGACGTTCAAGAATAAAATGGCTTTGAGCTTTGCCAATAAAGTGACGGTGGGTCGGATACTGATTGTGCCGTTTTTTATCGTGACCGCGCTTTACTATGTCCCGGAGCGTGATTATCTGCGTTTTGTGGCACTGGGAATTTTTTTGGTAGCCATGATTTCCGATGTCATTGACGGTTATATTGCCCGCACCCGCCATCAGAAAACCAAGGCTGGGGCCATTCTAGATCCACTCGCGGATAAACTTCTTCTGATCAGCGCCTTTCTTTGTCTTTACAAAATTGATGTTTTTTTCGGCGAAGTCCAATTCCCTCTTTGGGTAGTCGTATCCATTATCAGCCGGGACATTATTCTTTTATTGGGGGCGATGATTATTTACATGATTCATGGGCGCTTAGATATTTTTCCAACCAAATGGGGAAAGGCGACGACGCTTTTACAGGTCTTGTGTATCGTGGGGATATTTTTGCAGTGGACATTTTCGTGGATGATTTGGTACGGCGCGGTCGTCCTCACCGTGATCTCAGGTTTAGGATATATTCGAAACGGAATTAAGGTTCTCAATGCCCCTGTTATTAAAAATCATTCTTAGTGTTGTCGCGAGCTATTTTATTGGAGCTATTCCCACCGCCTATATAATAGGGAAGGCGTATAAGAAAATTGATATTCGCTTGTACGGCTCGGGCAATGTGGGAGCGACTAATGCGTTTAGGGTTTTAGGCAGATGGCCCGGCATGGCTGTTTTGGTGATTGACGCCCTCAAAGGGATTATTCCGGTAACCATCGTGGCCGATGTCTTAGGTTTGGATGGTATTTTTTATCGTGTGCTTTTAGGTGCGGTCGCGGTGGTTGGACACAATTGGACTGTTTTTTTACAATTTAAAGGGGGCAAGGGTATTGCCACAAGCCTGGGTGTTTTGATTGGGCTGACAATAAAAATAGTGGCTATACGGCCGGTACTTTTTTTTACAATATTGACTTGGTTGGTTGTTTTTCTTGCGACGGGTTTTGTTTCGCTTGCCTCCATGATCGCGGCTATGGTTCTTCCCATCCTTATGGTGATCTCCAGTCAACCCCTGGAATTGGTGAGTCTCGGGATTATTTTTTGTGTCTTTGTGATCTTCCGCCATCGGCCTAATATCAAAAAACTCCTGGCTGGAGAAGAGTCCCGCGTGAACTTTTTTTTCAAGAAAAACTCGGATTAATTTTAAAAATATTTTAAGGCGAAATGGATAGCCGATTCGCGAAAAATCCATTGATTTAGTCCTGCGGTAACCACCTTTCCCCTTTATTCCCACCGAGAGTCTGAAGAATTAATTCATGTTCAAGCATTATTCATGCCCTTTGCCGGAACCGTTTTCTTGAACTTGAAAACGGTTCCCTGAAATCGTCCCGGAAGCCTTGCCGCTTAATCCGCCGATGCTATACTTCAACTGCAACAGAAGAAGAAATAGTTGAATCCCACCAGCCACGGATGAGGATTAGCCGGGTTGCCGGAAAGATAAAAAAGGAGAATACTTAAGGTCTTCCGGTAACCCGGTAAATATTTAAAGGATACTCCGATGCGTGAAATTGCCTACAAACATCTGACCTCACCCAAACACAAAAGAAAAATAATCTCATTGAGCGAGCGCTCCGACAGTCAAGAGTGTCGGACAACCACACACAAGCGATTTATTTATGTGGTCAAGGAAATGCCTCAGGGAGAGAATTCTCCGAATACCCGGCCACAATTTTATATTCACAAGGTTCAAAATGTCAAAACGAAGACCGAGAAATTCTCCTTTCGAGTGAAGGGACTTATGTCCATTACCCGGGAAGGTCAGAATTTCCTTGTCCGCTACAGCCATTCCTTAAACGTCAATATTGCTTGGAAGAATAAACTTTCCTGCGCCCCGACAACGGCTTCATAAGGCTTCCCCCCACCAGAATCAGAATACCTGTTGGTATCCGCATGATATCCGTGTTGACGCCCTAAGTCTTTTGTGATATTTTAGGGGCCAATGTATTTGTTTTACTCTAACATAATTGTATCCAGATGATTTCACAGAACGTAACACGCATTAAGGCTGAGATTGCTTTGATGTGCGGGCGATTGGGGCGAAGCCCTGAAGAGATCACTTTAATTGGAGTGACGAAATACGCGCCAGTTAAGGCCATTAACGAGGCCATTGCCGCCGGGATTTTTCATGTCGGGGAAAATAAGGTTCAGGAAGCTCTCAAAAAATATCCCGAGATAATATCTCCCGCCCTAAGCCCTGCCTCGCCGGTAGGTGGCGGGATCACCAAACACATGATCGGTCACCTGCAGACCAACAAGGTCAAGGCGGCTTTAGAGATATTTGATGTGATCCAATCGGTGGATAGTTTAAAGCTGGCCACGGCCATCGAAAAAGAAGCAGCCAAGTTATATCGTCCCGTGAATATTTTATTAGAGGTCAATACCTCCGGTGAGGTCCAGAAATATGGAGTGACGGCGGATGAAGCTTTATCTCTCCTTGAGCAAACAGCCCGGTTGAATTCCTTAAGGATTTTAGGTTTTATGACGGTGGCTCCGATGACGGATAATCAAGATATCATCCGTGGCACCTTTCGGAAATTAAAGGAAGTTTATGATAAGGCGGCCAAGGAATTTCGCGGCAGTCATAATGTTCAGATGAAATATCTTTCCATGGGCATGTCTTCGGATTACACGATTGCTTTGAAAGAAGGTTCGAATATGTTACGAATCGGGAGTGCGATTTTTGACGGGTCTATGAAATTTTTGAACCCGTCATCCTGAGGAGCGAAGCGACGAAGGATCAACATATGAATAAACTCGGAATCATCGGCGGCGGGAATATGGGGGAGGCGATCATCGCCAACTCCCTTAAAAGTTTTTTGGTCAGCGTGGCCGAAAAAGATTTAAGCCGTCAGCAGTATTTACAAAAGAAATACCGATTGAAATCGCGAGACATCAAAACGCTTGCGCAAAAATCCGACATTGTTGTTTTGGCCATGAAACCACAGGATATTGATCAGGTTTTGGGGGAATTGAAAAAATATTTATCCTCAGAAAAGTTGATCGTTTCTATTGCGGCAGGGATCACGACTAAATATATCGAAAAAAAATTGAAGCCTAAAACGCGCGTTCTCCGCACCATGCCCAATATGCCGGCGATGGTGGCTAAAGGAATCACGGCCATCTGCCAGGGAAAACATGCGGGCACGGCGGATGTGAAATCCGCTCGGAATATCTTTAACAATTTAGGCCTGACGGTGGTGGTCAAAGAAGATCTCATCGACGCCATCACCGCGGTTTCCGGCAGCGGGCCGGCGTATGTGTTTTTATTTATGGAATATTTAATGAAAGCGGCGAGGTCGTTAGGCTTAAATGAAGCGTTGGCGCGGGAATTGGTCATTGAAACTTTTAGCGGTAGTGTTCATTTATTAAAAGAGAAGAAACTGGATCCGGCGGTTTTACGCGTTAAGGTTACGTCCAAAGGTGGAACCACCCAAGCCGCGATGGATGTATTTGCTGAAAAGCATTTAGAGCAAATTATTGAATCAGCTTTGTCGGCGGCGAAAAACCGTGCAAAAGAATTGGCAAAAGTGTAATAATGTTTGAACTTTGTAAAGGATTGGGAAGCGTTTCTGGCTCAGACAGCCGCTCGTCCCGCTCTGCCTGCCGGCAGGACGGGACTCCGCGGAAACTCGCCCGAAACACTTCCCAATCCTTTTTAAATAAAAGTTATTGAACGAAATTTATTGAATTCAGATAAAGATTTTTGGTATTATTCCGCGCGCAGTTTGTCGGGGCTCCGTCAAACTGCGCGCGGAATAATACCAAAAACCAAATGACGTTTATTTAAAAACGAGGGAAGCATATGGCAAAGATTGGGATCATTGGCGGTAGCGGGCTCTATGAGATGGAAGGGTTCAAAGGCCAAAAGGAAACCAAGGTCACGACCCCGTTCGGCTCGCCTTCGGATATATATGTCACCGGAAAATTGGATGGCGTGGACGTGGTGTTTTTACCCCGTCATGGCCGCGGCCATTGGATTTCACCCAGTGAGATCAATTATCGGGCGAATATCTTTGGCATGAAAAAGCTCGGAGTCGATGCCATTTTTTCGGTTTCGGCTTGCGGGAGTTTAAAGGAAGAATTAAAGCCGATGGACTTCGTTGTTCCTAATCAATTTCTGGACCGGACATTTAGTCGAACCGCGACGTTTTTTACCGATGGCATTGTAGCGCATCTGGCCTTCGCCGATCCGGTGTGTCCGCAGTTATCCGAGATTTTATTTCAAAGCGCCAAACAGGTTGGCGTGACTGTGCATAAAGGCGGGACCTATGTCAACATGGAAGGCCCGCAATTCTCGACGAAAGCGGAATCCAATTTGTATCGTTCGTGGGGGATGGATATTATCGGCATGACGAATTTGACCGAAGCCAAATTGGCCCGCGAGGCGGAAATTTCTTACGCGACCTTGGCCGCCGTTACCGATTACGACTGCTGGCACGAATCGCATGAAACGGTGAGCCTTGAAATGATCATCAACAATTTAAAGAACAATGTCGACAATGCCAAAAAGATTTTGCGAAAGGCGATCCCCAAAGCAGCGGCCTTAAAATCTTTTAGCGCCCAAGGGTCTTTAAAATACGCCATTGTTACCGACCGGAAACTCATCCCCAAAAAAATCAAAGATGACCTTGCTATCCTCATCGAAAAATACCTTAAATAAATGGAATATAGAAAAACATTAAATCTGCCGCAAACCGATTTTGGCATGAAGGCTGACTTGGCCAAGAAAGAGCCGGTTTTTTTAGAGGATTGGGCCAAGGCGAATCTTTACAGCCAGATCAAAAAGAAATGGTCAGAGGCCAAGAAGTCTTTTATCCTGCATGACGGTCCGCCGTATGCCAACGGCCAGATTCATATTGGACACGCCCTCAATAAAATTCTCAAGGACATGATTGTCAAATATAAAACCATGAAAGGTTTTGATGCGTTTTATCTTCCCGGTTGGGATTGTCATGGGTTACCGATTGAACATCAACTTTTAAAGGAACTCAAAAAAGACAAATCTCAGATTGAGCACGTGACTTTTCGTCGCCAGGCGCATGAGTATGCGATGAAATATGTCGGCATCCAGCGGGAAGAATTCAAAAGGCTTGGGGTCTTTGGCGAATGGGACAATCCGTATTTGACCCTTACGCCCAATTATGAATTTTGGATCTTAAAATCTCTGCAGAATTTGACCCAAAAAGGTTATGTCATTCGCGGGCTTAAACCGGTCAACTGGTGCTTTCACTGCGAAACCGCCTTGGCCGAAGCCGAGGTCGAATATGAAGATCACAATTCACCGTCGGTCTATGTGAAATTTAAAGTCAATAATCCGGAAGTCATTGGCGGCCTGCTTGCCGGCAAGGCAGGTTTACCTAAAGGCAAAGACGTTTATCTATTGATCTGGACTACGACCCCGTGGACCTTGATCGCTAACGTTGCGGTGGCGGTGCATCAAAAATTCCAATATTCCTGCGTTGATGTCGGCAAAGAAATTTTACTGATTGAGAGTTCATTACGCGAAACGGTTTTAGCCAAGCAAGCCATCACCAACGCGAAAGTCGTCAAAGAAATCGAAGGCGCCAAGCTTAAAGATGTTGTATATTCACATCCATTTGGATTACGAAAGGATTGTCCGGTGATCGTGGTGGATTACGTGACCAAAGAAGAAGGGACCGGTTTAGTCCATACCGCCCCGGGGCATGGTCAGGAAGATTTTATCGCCGGAAAAGGTAACGGCCTTGAAGTCGTGATGCCCGTGGATCATCGCGGTATTTTTACGGATTACGCCGGTGATCTGAAGGGTCAACATGTTTTTAAAGCCAATGATCTGATCATCGAAAAGTTAAAAGAACACGGGACGCTTTTTTATTCCGATAAAATTCAGCACCCCTATCCGCATTGCTGGCGCTGTAAAAAACCGATCATCTTTCGCGCTACCGAACAATGGTTCCTGAAAGTTGATCACCAAGATTTAAGAGGGAAGTTAGCGGAGGTTATTCAAAATGATGTTCAGTGGATTCCGTCCACGGGACAGGAACGTATTTTAGGGATGATCGCCACCAGACCCGATTGGTGTCTGTCCCGACAGAGATTCTGGGGTGTTCCAATCCCAGCGGTGATTTGCCGCGCCTGTAACAACGAGCACAAATTATTTCCCGAGGTCATCGAACATTTTGCTAATTTAGTTAAAAAAGAAGGGACGGATGTCTGGTTTCAAAAGCCCATCCAAGAATTGATCCCCGCGAATTTCGTTTGTCCGAAGTGCCACAAGAATGATTTTGAAAAGACCCAGGATATTTTGGACGTTTGGTTTGATTCCGGGGTCAGCTACCAAGCAGTTATTAAGGGAATGATGGACCGTCCTTTACCGGTAGACCTTTATCTGGAAGGTTCTGACCAACATCGCGGCTGGTTCCAATCCTCGTTGATTCCAGCGATGGCGATGGAAGGTAAACCGCCCTTTAAAGCGGTTTTGACGCATGGATTTGTGGTTGATGGTCAAGGTCGAAAGATGTCGAAGTCTTTAGGCAATGTCATTGCCCCGCAGGAGATCATTAAAAATTACGGCGCCGACATTCTACGGTTGTGGGTGGCCTCCAGCAATTACAATGAAGACGTGCGGATTTCCAAAGAAATATTGGAACGGCTCATTGATGCTTACCGAAAAATAAGAAACACGATTCGGTTCATGCTCAGTAACATTTATGATTTTGATCCACAGAGAGACGCTGTCCCATACGAAAATCTTTTGGAATTTGACAAGTGGGCGCTTAATCGTTTGAGTGAAAGGACATGCGGACTAGCTTCCATGGATGAATGTTATGGTACGTTTGAGTTTGCAAATGTCTATCGGATCATTTATGCCTTTTGTAATGATGACTTGTCCAGCATTTATCTTGACATCCTAAAAGATAGACTGTATACTTCGTCCGCTCAATCGAGGAAAAGGCGCAGCGCGCAGACGGTTCTTTATCATATCCTGGATATTCTTATCCGCAGCATGGCGCCACTTCTGCCGTTCACAGCGCAGGAGGCTTTTTCTTTTCTTCCTAAGACGCACAGTGAAACAGGTGTCCAAAATGTTCATTTATTAAGCTGGCCGGAAATCCCGGACATTTGGAAATCAGCTGAAATGGACAAAAAATTTCTGACGCCCATCGATATCCGCCAGGAAGTTTTAAAGGTCCTGGAAGAAAAAAGGCAAAAGGGAGAGATCGGCAGTTCTTTAGACGCTAAAGTGACTATTGAGACAGCCAGCGATTCCTGCTATCGGGATCTGCAGATGAATCAGGAGCTGTTACGATACTTCTTTATTGTGTCTCAGGTTGAGCTTAAAAAAGTTAATCACATCGATCAAGGAATAAGCAAGAATTTCTTAACGACCAAAATTCTTGTTGAAAAAGCGGACGGGCAAAAATGCGCCCGTTGTTGGAATTACAGCACACAGGTCGGGGGTGATGTTGTACACCCGACGCTCTGCGAGCGGTGTGTTCCAATTGTAAAGGAGTTCACTCATGCCCAATAGCAATAAAAAAATGGACAAAAAAGATTTAACGTATTATAAGAGAATTCTCCTCGACACAAAGGAAAAGATCGTTAGTCAGCTTAAGCAGATCGCCAATGATAAAGAGGACCATTCCCGGGATGTCTCGGGACATGCCCTGCATATGGCTGATGTGGCTACCGATATGTATGACCGGGAATTTTCATTAGGATTAGCTTCGAATGACCGGGAACTTCTTTATAAAATTGAAGCAGCCTTACAGCGTATTGCCGAAAATCGGTTCGGTACCTGCGAAGAATGTCATAAATCCATCCCTATCGTGCGGCTTAAAGCCATTCCCTACGTGCAGACCTGTTTGAAATGCCAGGAAAAGCTTGAAACAAAGTAATGATTCTCTCAGCCCGCGCGCGGGAAAATTTTGTTATCTCTCTGATCACCGTCCTGGGCGTTATTGCCCTTGATAGAGTTTCTAAATTATTTTTCACGCATCTTTTGTCATTGGGAGAGTCCCTTCCCCTAATCCCCAACATTGTTCATTTTACCTTGGTCCATAATACCGGCATTGCCTTTGGGTTGTTTAAAAATCAAGGCGTGCTGTTTATTGTGATTCCCATTATTGTTATCGTCCTGATCGCGTATAATTTGTATTTGTGCCGGGATGATCTGGAAATCAGCCGTCTGAATATCCTGGCCTTTGCCATGATCCTCGCGGGGGCCATGGGTAATCTCGCTGACCGAGTGGTTTATGGCCATGTGATTGATTTTATCGATTTTCGTTTCTGGCCGGTTTTTAATATTGCCGATAGTGCGATTACCATCGGGACGGCTATCTTGCTGATTAAATGTATCCCATTCTTTGCCAAATAGGTCCGTTGACCGTTTATTCGTACGGTGTCATGCTTGCCGTGGCGGCCTTGGCCTGCGCTTTTTTTCTGCAGCGAGAATTCATACGTCACCAACTCTCCGGGGAACTTGTTTTTGATTTTGTCTTTTGGGTGGTCGTCAGCGGAATCATCGGCTGCCGTATTTTTTATATTTTTTTGAATTTTGCCTTCTTTTTGGAAAACCCGGCGGAGATTGTCATGATCCATCATGGTGGTTTGGCCTGGCAGGGCGGCGTGGTCACCGGTATGGCGGCGGCCTTGATTTTTATGCGGGTTAAGAATTTGCCGGTACGAAAGACCTTGGATATTGTGGCCCCGTACATTGCCTTAGGTCAGTCCATTGGCCGGGTGGGATGTTTTTTAAACGGCTGTTGTTATGGCAAGCCGCTCTCTTGGGGGATTTATTTCCCGGTTCATCAGGCGCATCTGCATCCGGCACAGCTTTACGATGCTTTGGGATTATTGGTGCTCTTTTTTGTTCTTAAAGAACTCCTTCGTTTAAAAAAATTTGACGGCCAGATTTTTATTCTTTATGTGATCGCGGCTTCATTGTTAAGATTCGTCGTTGAATTTTTTCGGGCCGACCATACCCTGATTGGGGAGACGTTAAGCATTTTTCAAATCATGACCTTGGGTTTTATGAGTCTTGCCACCTATGCCTACCTATACCTTAAAAGTCGACGAAGACAATAAGGATGTGCGGTTAGATATCTTTTTGACCCGCAACCTTCCGGAAATTTCGTCACGCAGTTTTGTCCAAAAAATTATTGATCATCAGGAAGTTTTGGTCAATACCAAAAAGGTCAAAGCCCATTATAAAGTTAGTTTGGGCGATGAGATAAAAGTTTCTTTTTCAGATAATCTCCAGGGAGATCACATCACGCCTGAGAATATCCCGCTGGATATTTTTTATGAGGATGAGGATATTTTGGTTGTGAACAAGCCCGTGGGAATGCTGGTTCATCCCGGCGTCGGCCAACATTCGGGGACGTTAGTTAATGCCTTGATGTATCATTGCCAAAACCTTTCGGATGTCAGCGGGACGTCACGACCGGGGATCGTGCATCGTTTGGACCAGGAGACATCCGGGTTAATGGTGACCGCCAAAAATAATAGGACACATGTGCGACTGGCCAGACAGTTTGAACGCCGGCGTGTTAAAAAATGCTACGTGGCTTTAGTGAAAGGTTTAGTCGAGTTTGACGAAGGGGTTGTGGATGCTCCCTTAGGACGTCATCCGCGCGATCGGAAAAAGAAGGCCGTTGTCTTTCATGATGATTCCCGACAGGCCGAGACGATTTACAGTGTTTTGAAACGATTTAAAAATACCTCATTAGTCGCCCTTTTCCCCCAGACCGGCCGGACCCATCAATTGCGTGTTCACATGGCCCATTTAGGCCATCCGATTATGGGTGATGAGAAATACGGCCGACATAATTCCTTTAGCCGCCTGGCCTTGCACGCGCAGTCGCTCGGGTTTACCCATCCGACCTATGAATCTTTTATTGAATTCACCTGCCGGGTTCCAGCTGAGTTTAAAATCGAGACGGCGAATCTTTCCTGTTAAAATATTCCAGGATTTTCAAAGAATAATCTTTACTAAATTAAAGCTTTTCATATAATACTTATATCCATAACCATAAAATAACGATAAGGTGGCGCAGATGAACAAAATAGCGAAGCAACAAGGTAAAACACTTACTATTTTCTTGGTGGTTGTCGCGGTATTGCTTCTTTCCTTGACGGCGATTATGATTTTCTTTTATCAAAAAGAGAGCGAGATGCGCAAGGCTTTAGAAGATCAATATTCCCAGTCCAAAGCCACCGAAGAACAGCTTGAGAAGGAAAAAAAGGATCTTAAGAAAGATATCTATTTATTGGAAGAGAAGGTCAAAGAGGCCGATGAAAAGATTAATAGTGTCATGGACGATTTGGAATTAGAGAAAGGTTTGCGCGAGGCTGTGAAGTCAGAAAATACCACTCTCAAAGAACAGCTCACCACCGAACGGCAGACCGGTGAAGCTTTGAAAAGTGAAGTCACCAAAAGTCAAATAGAGATTGAAGCGCTCAGGATAGAATTAGAAAAACAAAAAAGCGCTTGTATTAGTTTAGGCGATGATTCCGCCGCTTCCGAGGCAGCGCCAACAACCCCCGCGCAAACCATTACGTCGAATCCGGATCTTCAGGGAAAAGTCTTAAGTGTTAACCAGGAGAATGATTTCATCGTTTTTGACTTAGGCAGTGACAATGGCGTCAGTGCAGGGATGTTGATGTCGATCGCCAGGGCGGATAAAAATCTTGGCGAGGTAAAGGTCAGCCGCGTTCAGAGTAAGATGTCGGTGGCGGATTTTGTTTCCCCTCTTTCAAGCAAAGACGTCAAAGAAAATGACAAAGTCTCCGTTAAGAAATGAACCTAACGGTAAAACCTGCCGGTTTTTTAACAGGGAGTGTTGAACTTCCTGCCTCCAAATCGTATACCATTCGCGCGCTCTTAGTGGCGTCGGTCGGCGGGAAATCAAACATAATTAATCCTTCGTTTTGTGACGACGTCGTAGTCGCACTCCGTACCGCCCAAAGTCTTGGGGCCAAAATCACCAGACAAGGTAAGAAGGTAATCCGCGTTTCCGCCAACCCAAAAACGTCGTCCCCAGCACAAATCAATGTCGGTGAGTCAGGAACGGTTTTACGATTTTTACTTCCCCTTGCGGCCTTGCGCGCGCAGAAAGTAAAGATTGTCGGAGAAGGGACTTTAAAGTCCCGACCCAATTTTTATCTGACGCAAGTGTTGCGTGATATGGGGGTGGATATTATCGGCCGGGGAAAAAAACAATGTGTTCCTATTGAAATTCGAGGTGGTCGATTGACCGGCGGCCGCGTTGAGATTGATGGTTCTTTAAGCTCCCAATTTATTTCCGCGTTGTTGATTACCTGTCCACGATTAGAGAAAGACACGGAACTTTACATCAAAGGAAAACAGATCGTCTCCGAAACTTATATCACCATGACGCTTCAGGTTTTAAAGAAGTGCGGGATTAAGATCATTGGCAAAGGAAGCCGCATTTTTAATATACCCGGTCAGCAGAAATTTAAAGGACTTGGAAATTTTACGGTCCCATCGGATTATGGTTTAGCCGCCTTTCTTATAGCTGCGGCGGTTTTGGTGAAATCGGATATCACGCTGACCGGTTTTCTAAGAAATGATTTTATACAGGCGGATGGGGCGATTTTGAGTTTATTAAAGAAAATGGGTGTTCAATTCCAAAAAACAGCGCGGGCGATTCGAATCAAAGGACCGTTTCGGCTCAGAGGCGGCAACTTTTCTTTGAAAGATTGCCCCGATCTATTACCGATCATGTCCATTTTGGCCTTGTTCGCAAACGGAAAAACCAGATTGTACGATATCGGCCATGCCCGGGTTAAGGAATCAGACCGAATCAGTGATTTAAGAGATGAGTTGCTTAAGATCAATGCCCGTGTTTTTGAAAAGAATAATGAGATGATCATTGAACCGCAGACAAGCTATAAAAATGATTGTCTTTTAGACCCTCACCACGATCATCGGCTGGCCATGGCCTTTAGTGTTTTAGGACTAAAACTTGGTGCGCGCGTTAAAGATATCGAGTGCGTGGCGAAATCCTATCCAGACTTTGTCCGTGATTTTATGAAGATGGGAAGCAAAGTAACGAAAAGCTAAGAAACTCTTTGACAGTAATTTTTTTTTCATATATTATGAGGTCACAATTTCTTACTGTTAACCACGGAAAATATTAATGTTACAAAAAATTATTAGGCTCCTTCGCCGGGCAATCAACTATGTCTTGGGTTTGTTTTCCAACGATATGGGCATTGATTTGGGCACAGCAACCACCCTGGTGTATATTAAAGGAGAAGGGGTGGTCCTTTGTGAACCTTCCGTTGTGGCCATCCATAAAGATACGAATCAAGTTGTGGCGGTTGGTGATGAGGCCAAACGTATGTTGGGCCGCACACCCGGTAATATCGTGGCTATCCGACCCATGAAGGACGGGGTCATTTCCGATTTCGAGATTACTGAGGCCATGTTACGTTATTTTATTAAAAAAGTTCACCGCCGCAGAGTCTTGGTACGACCGGCTATGGTTATCGCGATTCCTTCGGGAATCACTGAAGTTGAGAAGAGGGCGGTGAAGGATTCAGCGGAACGGGCCGGGGCCAGATCTGTGGAACTGATTGAGGAACCTAAAGCCGCCGCCGTGGGCGTGGGGTTACCGGTCGAAGAACCCTTAGGTAATATGATTGTGGATATTGGGGGTGGTACAACTGAATTCGCCGTGATTTCTTTAGGTGGCATTGTCCACTCGCGGTCGATACGCATTGCTGGTGATGAAATGGATTTAGCTATTATTGAATATTTGCGTAAAACATATAACTTGATGATTGGAGAGCGGACGGCGGAAGAGATCAAAATCCGCATTGGTTCGGCCTATCCTTTAGAAGAAGAATTGACCATGGATGTGAGAGGCCGGGATTTGATCGCTGGTTTGCCTAAGACGATCACCATTACCTCGGTTGAAATCCGCGAAGCCCTGCAGGAGCCAGTTCGTGCCATTGTGGATGCCACGAAATCAACCTTGGAACGAACTCCTCCGGAATTAGCGGCTGACCTTATTGATCGCGGAATTGTCATGGCCGGAGGCGGATCGTTATTACGTGGCATTGATAAATTGATTGCCGATGAAACAGGATTGCCGGTCCATATTGCCGATGATCCTTTGACAGCGGTCGTGTTGGGAACAGGTCAGACGCTCAATATGCCGCCTCGTTTGCGCCGTCAGCTGGTTGTGCCGACAAGATTAGATTTCTGACCCCTCGATTGTATGTAAAGAGTCAATGTGTCCAAGCGAAATAAAAAATTTCTGATTTATCTTCTCCTGATTTTCCTGCCGTTTTCGTTTTTTTTCCTGAAGTCCGAAACGTTTAATCCCTTTAGGATGAGTGTTGTCGAACTGGCCGCCTTGCCCGCGAAGATCATTCTGTTCCCTTTTAGTGAAATGAAAAAAATATTGATGTATCGCAGCACATACAATAAATACGTGCGTCTGGCAGAAGAGGTCAATGTCCTGCGCAGTCAGATTTTAGAACGCCGTGAGATAAGTCAGGAAAACGTCCGGTTAAAACAATTGCTTGATTTCAAACGCGGTTTTATTTTTTCATCGGTGGCCGCTAATGTTATCGGGCGTGATCCGACGAATTGGTCCAGTTCCATTGTCATTGACCGCGGTAAAAAAGATGGACTTAAACCCGGCATGCCCGTTGTTAATTCTTTGGGTGTGATTGGAAAGATTTCTGAGGTTGGAAATTCGACTAGCCGCGCCTTGCTGCTGACGGATCCAAATTTTAGTATCGCGGGTTTAATCCAGCGAAACCGCGAGAATGGTCTGGTGGCTGGAACCTTGACGGGAACGTGCCGCATAAAATATCTTTCGTCTGACGCCAACGTTCGCGTGGGCGATAGGGTCGTGACCTCAAAGCTCTCTTCGACTTTTCCCGAAGGCTTATTGATTGGTGTCGTTACTAAAATCGAAGAGAGTCAAAGCAGCCCAACACTGGAATGTCTCGTCAAACCTGCCGTGAATCTTTCCCAGATTGAAGAGGTTCTGGTGATCTTGAACAGTAACGAATAAGGACAATTTTTAAAAATTGATTTATCCGTATGAAGAGAATTGCTTTAGTCTCGGGATTGACCTTTGCGGTTTTTTTAATTGAATTTTTGTTGTTTAATTTATTCGGCAATAAATTCCAGCCGAATTTATTATTGCTGCTGATTATCTTTCTCAATGTGCGCCTGGGCGTCCGCCACAGCCTTTTTGTGGCTTTGCTGGCTGGTATCTTAAAAGATAGTTTTAGCACGGGGGCTTTTGGCACGTACATTTTTACCTTTGTAACGTGTTCTTATATGACCTCCTTGATGAAACTGTTTCTCTATCATAAGGGTTATGGTTCTTCCCGCGTGCTCATGGCTTTGACGACGAGTTTATTGGCGGTGGTTTTGGTTTATTGGATTAACGCGGTATTAGGCCACGTGGCGTTTCCGCAGTCTATCGTGCACATCTTGCTGCCAGAAGTGTTGGCCACGACCTTTGTCAGTCTTTTCACCTTTCATAGGCTCAAGAAATGCGTCTTAAGATTATCAGTTTAATTATTTTTTTCTTGTTTGGGCTGATTACCTACGCCTTGGTCTATACGCAGGCTTTGCAGGGATATTATTTTTATAATCTTAGTAAGAATAACCGAATCCGGGTTGTCCATAAAGAGGCCCGGCGGGGAAGGGTCTTTGATCGCAATGGCATTGTGCTCGCTGATAACCGGATTTCTTTTGATGTGATGGTGGTCCCGCAGGAAGTAAAAAATCGTAATGATCTTTTTTTATTTTTGGGGGAGGTTTTGGGAATCGACAAACAGAAATTGTGGAAGACCTTTCAGCAAAAGACAATAAATTCTTTCGCTCCGGTGATGGTGGCGGAAAATGTTCCCAAAGAAAAGGCCGTTGTCTTGGAAGAAAATAAATTTCTGTTTCCGGGACTGGTCATTGAAGTTGGATTTCAGCGCGATTATCCGTTCAAAGAAATTACAGCTCATGTGATTGGTTATGTGGGGAAACTCAGTCGTTCGGAACTCAATGAGCTCAAGGACTACGGGTACACGGTACATAATTTGATCGGTAAATCGGGCATCGAGGAATTTTATAACAGTTATTTGAAAGGTGAGACCGGAGGTTTACAAATTGAAGTTAATCACCGGGGAGAACAAGTCAGGGTGCTGGGGGTTAAAGAACCAGTCAAAGGACAGGATATTGCTTTAACGATTGATAGCCGCATTCAAAAAGCGGCCATGGATTTGCTCGTCGGTCGAAAAGGGGCGATGGTTGTCATGGATTTAGATAAAGGTGAGATCTTGGCTATGGCGAGTTCCCCTTCTTTTGATCCGAATTTTTTTGTGGAAGGGAATCGGGTTGTTTCCCAATATTGCGCTGATCCGCAGGCGCCGCTTTTGAACCGGGCCATCGGGGGGCAGTATCCACCGGGTTCGGTCTTTAAGGTGATTATGGCGCTATGCGCTTTGGAGAATAAACGGATCCAGGCCCAAACGACATTTACCTGCCCCGGGTATTATCAATTAGGCCGTCGGCAATTTCGCTGCACGCACGTCCATGGGGCCCAGAATCTCACTGAGGCCATTGCCCATTCCTGCAATGTTTATTTTTATAATACCGGACTGCTTTTGGATGTGAATCTCATGAACAAATTTTCTCGGATTTATGGTTTGGGAACAGTGACTGGAATTGACCTTCCATATGAGGCCAGGGGTTCTGTTCCGGACGCGCATCAACTGCGTGTTAAGCAGGGGAGAAGCTGGTCCAAAGGAGATACTTTAAATTTTTCCATAGGGCAGGGAGATGTTCAGGTAACACCCATTCAATTAGTCAAAATGATGGCCTCCGTGGCGAGGGGCGGCCAAGATATCCACCCACACCTTATAAAATCAATCGGCGCATCAGAAATAACTGATGATACCCTGCCCTTAGAAAAACCTGTCCGTAATCAAACCTATGAGATCGTCAGGGCGGGATTGCGGGCTGCCGTGGGAGATTATTCGGGAACAGCGCATGTCTTAGATATAAATGGTTTGTCCGTTTTTGGGAAAACTGGGACGGCGCAGTCCTCCGGTGATCAACATACCCATGCCTGGTTTGTTGGTTTTATTCCGAACGCCAAAACTAAAATCGCATTTTGTGTTTTTCTTGAACACGGCGGTTCAAGTTATTATGCCTGTCAACTAGCTCGGGATTTGCTGACCTATATGCAAACCGAGAATATTTTATAGGAAAAATTAAAATGATGGAATATCGTAATTTAGGCCGGATGATCTGGATGGCGGTCATCGCAATTACCGTGGTGGGATTAGTCACGATTTACAGTGCCTCAGCGCATAATGTCCGGGTTACCCAGAGTGTTTTTTTTCAGCAATTGATCTGCGTCCTGGCAGGATTTGCCATTATGTTTTTATTAAGCTATTTTGATTACCGTAAATTTTACGATATGGCCTATGTCTTGTATGGAGGAAGTATTTTTTTGTTGATCGCTGTACTTGTCCTTGGCCGGGATATTTTAGGCGCGAAGCGTTGGATTGAAATTGGTTTTTTTAATTTTCAGCCCTCTGAGGTGGCTAAACTGGCCGTGATTCTTGTCTTGGGGCGTTATTTTTGCGGACAAAGACCCACGCACGATTTTGATATCCGAGGTCGCAAGGAAATTTTATGGCGGGATCTTTTTGTCCCATTGTTGCTGACCATCATTCCGGCATTGTTGGTTTTTAAACAACCCGATCTGGGGACGGCCATACTTATTTTTGGAATTTTTATAGTGATGCTTTTCATCAGTGAAATCGAATACCGCTATTTCTTTTCTTTTCTAAGTGTTTGTTTTGGGCTTGTCCCTTTTTTATGGCATTTTCTGAAACCTTATCAGAAAGACCGGTTGTTGGTTTTTCTTAATCCTAACATTGATCCCCTGGGGGCCGGGTATACCATCATCCAGTCGAAGATTGCCGTAGGTTCGGGGAGATTATTTGGCAAAGGCTGGCAGGCCGGCACTCAGAATCAGCTCAATTTTTTACCCGAGCGGCACACGGATTTTATTTTTTCTGTTATCGCTGAGGAATGGGGCCTGGTGGGAACACTTTTTGTCATATTCTGTTTTTTTGTTTTGATTATGTGTTGTTTTAATATCGCCCAGCAGACTAAAGATAAGTTTGGAATGATGGTGGCGATGGGGATGGTGACGATTTTAAGCCTGCAGGTGGTGATCAATATTGGGATGGTCCTGGGGATTTTTCCGATCGTGGGGATTCCTCTCCCTTTAGTGAGTTATGGCCGGACTTCTCTCCTGATGTTTGCTTTTATTTTCGGATTTCTTCTTAATTTAAGCAAAAGACGTTCTGTATTCTAAAAAGAGACGTGCCTTGTCCATCGTGATGCTTCCGTAAAATGGAGCAATCAAATTGACAAACGAAGGTTCGTTCAGTATATTTAAACTATCTATGACGCATTATAAAAAAGTTACGAATAAACATCTCGGTGAATTATTGATCGAACGCGGTGTGATCGGCCGCGAACAACTCGCCATGGCCGTGGCCAACCAGAAAGACAAGGGTGGCTTGATCGGTGAAATTTTAGTCGCCATGAAATTTGCCTCCGAGGAAGATATCGCCCAGGCCTTAACTTGCCAATACGGTTTTCCTTATTTACCTTTAGCAAATTATGAAATAGAACCGGATGCCATCAAGTCCGTTCCGGAACAGGTCTGCCGGAAATTCTGCCTTATTCCCATTGATAAGATCGGAAAAAGTCTTACTCTGGCAATGGCTAATCCATTAAATGTGCAGGCTATTGAAGAAGTGGAAGAGATTACGAGTTGCACCATCCAAACGTTTGTCGGCACGGCCACGGACATCCGCAATTCAATAGCGAAGTATTACAAAGTATAAATTTATGTTTTCCCTCAGGGATCGCTTACAACAGGTCCTGATCAAAAATAATCTTATCAAAAAAGAAGATCTCGCCCGCGCTTTGGCCGAACAAAAAAAGCACGGCGGTGATCTCAGTAAGATTCTGGTGCAGCTCGGGTTCATCACCCAAGAAGAGCTTAACCTGATCTTAAGTCAGGTTTTAGGCCTCCCGCAGATTGATATCTCCCGTTTTAAGATTGATCCACAGGTCGCCAGAACGATCTCCAAGGAGATCGCCATTAATTATCAGATCATGCCTATTTCCAAAATTGGAAATCATCTGACCCTGGCGATGGTTGATCCATTAAATATTTTCGCTATCGACAATGTTCAGGCCTTGACGGGTTTGACCATCGACCCAATTATCAGCCGGGCCAAAGATGTTCAACAGGCCATTGAGACGTATTACACCGATGAGTCGCACTCTTCGTTTGAACAAATTATTAAAGATATTTCGGACACCGAGAATCTGGAATTGGTTAAGGAATCATCGACGGTTTTCGATAAAGATGAAATCGAGAAGATTACTAAAGAAGCCCCGACCATTAAGCTCACGGACGCGATTATCCGCCAGGCCGTTGCGGCCAAGGCCAGTGATATTTTTATAGAGCCGATGGAGAAAGTGTTGCGTATCCGTTACCGCGTGGATGGGATTATTCGCGAAGTGGATCGGATGGCGAAGGCTTTACATTTCCCGGTCGTCTCCAGGATTAAAATTATTTCCAGCTTGGATATCTCGGAACATCGTTTGCCGCAAGACGGACGGTTTAAGATTTTGGTGGATGGAAAACGGGAAGTGGATTTTCGGGTCAGTGTCCTGCCGGCCGCTTACGGGGAGAAAGTGGTCATGAGGGTTTTGGATAAAACGTCGGCGAACCTGGATATTATTAAATTAGGATTTAATCCCAGTTCCTTGGAGAGATTAAAGCAATGTTCGCTTAAACCCCATGGGATGATCCTGACCTGCGGCCCGACGGGCAGTGGAAAGACCACGACCCTCTATTCCATCTTGAAATTTATTGATTCGCCGCAGAAAAATATTGTCACGGTTGAGGATCCGGTGGAATATCAAATGAAGGGGATCAGCCAGGTCAATATCCGGACGGAAGTGGGATTAACCTTTTCTTCGAGTCTGCGTTCGATCCTTCGCCAGGATCCGGATGTGATCATGATTGGCGAGATCCGTGATTTCGAGACGCTGGATATTGCCGTGAAGGCCGCTTTAACGGGACATTTAGTTTTAAGTTCTTTGCACACCACCACCGCCGCCGGATCGGTTATCCGCATGATGAATATGGGGGTAGAGCCATTCTTGATTTGTTCATCGGTACTGGCCATTGTGGCCCAAAGACTTTTGCGGAAACTCTGTCCTTTGTGTATTGAAACATATTCGGTGTCGAAAGATTTAGCTAAAAAGGTGGGCTTGGGAAAATTTGTTCAAAGTGGGGAAGTAAAACTTTCTCGTCCCAAGGGATGCAAACAGTGCTTTAATATCGGCTATGCGAGCCGGGTCGGCATTACCGAAATACTATCTTTAACGCCGCGGATTAAGGATTGTATTATGAAAAAAGGTGGCGAATACAAAATCAAACAGGCCGGACGCCAAGAAGGCATGGTCACCATGCGGGAAGATGGTTTGGCCAAAGCAATGGAAGGGTTGACTTCCCTGGAAGAAGTTTTGCGGGTTACCGCGCCGGATGATGAGATTTCTCCATGATGAAAACACTGCGCGATAAAATTATCGAGGCCTTGATTTCTTCCAAAAATATTAAGAAGGAAGACATCGCGGCCTGCCTTAAATTTCAAAAAGAAAAAGGTGTCAGCTTGGACAGAGTCCTCGTTGAACGCGGTCTTATCGGCGAACAAGAGTTATTGATGTTACTCGTCAAGGAACTCAATATCCCCACCATTAAATTATCAAAGTATAAAATTGATCCGGAATTAAAAGAAATTATCCCCGAACGGATTGCCCGGCAGTATACCCTGATTCCTATCTCGAAACTGGCCAAGACGATCACCATTGCCATCGCGGATCCTCTCAATATTTTTGCCGTGGATGATTTACGCAGTATTACGGGAAGGGACATTGATGTCACCATGTCGACCGAGTCCGAAATTTTGTATGCCATTGACAATTTTTACGGGTCCAAAGGATCACAAAGTGTGAATGAAGTTAGTAAAGATATTGATGCCCAAACCCTTGAAATTGTCGGAATCCAAGAAACCGAAGATGCCACTAATGTCGTGGCCGAAGAAGGGGAACAGGCGCCCATCATCAAGATTGTTGATTTGATTATCAAGGAGGCCATCAAACAAAGAGCTTCCGATATTCACCTGGAACCAGAGGTCGATGATTTGCGGGTGCGTTATCGCATTGACGGAATTCTTCAGGATATTCTTAATCTGCCGAAGGTCAATCAAAACGCGGTTTTGACCCGTATCAAAATCATGGCCCGCCTGGATATCACGGAAACACGGCTTCCACAGGATGGACGTTTTAAAATGCGGATTGCCGGCCGCGAGGTAGACTTTCGGGTTTCGATTTTACCGACGACCTTTGGCCAAAAGGTGGTCATGCGTATTTTAGATAAGGAGAGTCTTTCCATTGGTCTTGATGGATTAGGATTCTCAACGGATGATGTTGAGAAGTTTCAAGACGCCATCACCAAACCGTTCGGCATGATTTTAGTCACAGGCCCAACGGGCAGCGGAAAATCAACGACATTGTATTCCATTGTGAATCAATTGAATACTGTAGATAAGAATATCATTACGGTGGAAGATCCAGTAGAATATCTCATCGAAGGGTTAACACAGATTCAGGCCCGGCCTGAAATCGGACTGAGTTTCGCCTCGGGTTTAAGATCCATTTTGCGACAGAGTCCGGATATTGTGATGGTCGGAGAAATCCGTGATGCCGAAACCGCGGATATCGCCATTAAGGCTTCGCTGACCGGTCAACTGGTGTTCTCAACGCTGCATACCAATGACGCGGCCGGGGCTTTAACGCGGTTGGTCGATATGGGTGTTGAGCCGTTTTTGGTGGCCTCAAGTTTAGTTATGGTCTGCGCGCAGCGACTGTGCCGGCGGATATGCCTGAAATGCAAAGAGCCGGTAGAAATTCATAGTGAAGTGTTGAAATCTTTAGGTTATAAAGGTAAAGGGAAAGAAGACTTTAGTCAGGGCAAAGGCTGCGAGGCCTGCCGGCAGACGGGGTATAAAGGTCGGATGGGAATTTTAGAGGTGATGGATATTGATGACACAATTCGCGAAATGCTTATTAAGGGACAGGCCTCGGATGACATCAAGGAGTACGCGATCAAGAACAATCAGATGACGACCCTGCACGATGACGCTTTAAGAAAAATGGCAGCGGGCCTGACCACCGCGCAAGAGGTGTTAAGGGTGACGTCGGATAGTTGAGGAAAATATTTTAACAAAGGAACAGTATGGCAACCTTTAAATACGTCGCGAAAGATGAAAATGCCCAGAACATCAGCGGTAAAATTGTGGCGGACACGCAGCAAGAAGTTGTTGATGAGCTGAGAAAAAGAAAATTTACAATTGTCTCTGTTAACGAGATTAAAGGATTCAGCTTTAAAGATATTTCCATCGGCGGTAAAAGTGTTAATCCGGATGATCTGGTCATATTCTCCCGACAACTGGCCACCATGATTGAAGCGGGTATTCCTATTTTACAGGCCTTAGAAGCCTTGCAGGAGCAGATGACCAACCCCTATTTTAAAAGTGTCATCAGTGCCCTTAAAGAAGATGTTGAGGTGGGCAGCAGTTTAACCGCAGCCTTCTCGAAACACACGAAGGTTTTTGACACGTTGTTTATTAGCATGGTCAAGGTCGGTGAGGCTGGCGGAAAATTAAATGTTACCCTCGACCGCGTGGCCGCTTACATGGAAAAGACTTTGAAATTGAAGCGAAAAGTTAAGGCGGCCATGGTCTATCCGACTACAGTTATTAGTATGGCTTTACTCATCACCTTGGGCCTTTTGATTAAAGTCGTTCCGACCTTTAAGGCGATTTATGATTCCCTGGGACAGGAATTGCCCGGGATGACCCAAATTTTAATTATGATCAGTGATACATTACAAAAATCATTTATGTTAGTCGTGAGCGCCCTTTTTGTGCTCGGTTTTCTCTTTGCCCGTTATATCAGTACCGAGCGGGGACGACTACAGTTTGACACCTTCAAATTAAAAGTTCCGATTTTTGGCGAACTCATGCGCAAGGTGGCCATCAGCCGGTTTAGCCGTACCTTTGCCACGTTAACCCAAAGCGGTGTTCCGATCTTAGCCTCCCTGGAAATAGTCGCTAAAACCTGCGGAAATAAATTGATTGAAATCACGATCAATAATGTGAGAAATTCTGTCCGGGAAGGAGAAAGTATTACCCCGCCGCTTATTAAAAGCGGCGTTTTTCCGCCGATGGTAACCCGTATGATTTCGGTCGGGGAAAAAACAGGCGAGATGGAAAAAATGCTGGTCAAGGTCGCTGACTTTTACGACGATCAGGTTGACGCGGCCGTGGCGGGTTTAACGAGTCTCATTGAACCAGTAGTCATCGGATTCTTAGGGATTGTGGTCGGGTTTATTGTCATTGCGCTGTTTTTGCCGATTATCAAAATGACGTCGATGATCAAATGACGTATTTACGGACCAGGAGGAGAGGAATGAAGAGAAAGAATTGTTTGGGCGTGATTAGCTTTCTCGTGGTTAATGTTCTATTAGGGACAATTATTTTTGCGCAGCCAGATGAAAATTTCCTGAACTCTTCATCCGCCGATGAGACTTGGGTCAAGAGTTTAGAATCCTTAAAGGCCAGTATGGATGATTTGGTTCGACAGAATGAACTTCTGAAAGAGGAGAATAAGGTCTTAATGAAGAGGAAGTCACAGTTGAAAGAGGAATTTGATAAGTTATCTACCGAGAAAAATAGAATGTCGATTGAACCCAATCAGCTTCAAGATGTCTTAGAACAAAAGACGAACGAGCAAGAGAACTTGGAACGGCAGATTGATGAGTCGGTTAAGAAATTAAATGATTTTAAGGAAGATAAGAAAAATTTGGAACGGGATATTAGTGAAGAACAGGAAAATGGGCAAGCATTAAAAGAAGAGGTCGTCCAGTTCCAAGAGCAGGTCGCGGCCCTGGAAGCTCAACATGAACAGACGCGGAAAGGAAATCAACGCCAGTTAAATGATTTAAGCCAAGAAGAAAGTCGCCTCCAGGGGCAGCTAGAAAAAATCAAGAATGAACAAAATAAATCTGAAACCGAATTAACTAAGGTGAAAGATCGGTTAGCCCAACCGCGGCTGGAACTCAAGGTTTTACAGGAAGAACGCGAACGTTTAGAGAAACAACTATTCGAGGTCAGCAGCCAAATACAAAGTCAGTTGGAAGAAAAGAGTAAATTAGCGACAAGCATTCAGGAAAAAAGGGGAAGTCAACAGGCAAAATTCGATGAAATAGATCAGTCCATAGGGGTGTTAAAAAACCGCCATCAAGAACTCAACAATGAAATATCGAAGGTCAAGAAAGATGCCCAGGGGATAGGTGCGCAAAAAATGACGGCTGAGGAGAAGCAGTTGCGCAATAGCTTAGGTGCCTTAAAACAAGAAAATGCGCATTTGCAATCAGAGATGGCTGCTTTGAGCACGATCATCGAGTCGCTCGAGAATGAAAAGGCCATGGTGGAATCCCTTCTGGAGGAAAAGAATTAAAGTTTGCTTGGCTCCAAAGGCATGTGCTATACTTGAAACGAGTCAATAGAATATGATGTTGCAAAAGGTAAACCGCTCGTAAGGGTGGGGCGCAAAGCTATCGGGCCCTGTACCAAAAGTACAGGGTTGCCAGGCTGCCAATATCGGTGAAGTCAAGAATGCGCCTATTCCCTAAGCGGGAATAGGTTTTTTGTTGAAACAGCGCTTGACAAAGAAAGGATGGCTTATACAATTACATTTAAAGGCTCAAGTTTAGTGTTCTCTGAATTCAGGAAACCAGACGCGAGAGAAGAACTACGCTGTCATTATACATACTACAATAAACTCTCTCATCTTTCTGGATGCCTGATTAAGTGAATCTAAACTTAATCGTAGTCTAGGAAGGGGGTAAGGAAAATGAATAGAAATCAAAAGGGTTTTACGCTCGTTGAAATCATGATCGTTGTGGCTATTATTGCCTTGTTAGCCGCCATTGCGATTCCCAACTTGTTAAGAGCTAGGATATCGGCTAATGACGCTTTAGCCCAAAGTACGTTGCGGACCCTGTCAACTGCTTCCGAAACGTTCGGTACAGCTAACGCGGGAAACTATCCGACAGCTGAAACACAATTGACGACCGCAACACCACCTTACTTAAATAGAACGTATTGCGATAGGACATTATCCGGTTTCTCCTATGCGTGTACGTGGGCCGTAGGTGGCTATACCGTTACGGCAACGCCGGTTACGGTTGGTACCTCTGGTACGACAACATACACCATGACAACAGGGGGTGTCTTAACACCATAGTTATTTGGGTTACATTGTTCTTTGTGTTTCAAAAGCAAGGGGGCCTTTAAGAGGCCCTTTTGCTTTTGAAAAAATTTGATAGATTCAACTGTTAATATTTTAAACTATCGCGCCCATAGTTTCGGCCGATAGTTTTTTTATTTAGATAAGACTTTGAATTTGAGTTTGTGCAGTTTAAAATAAATTCTATATATAAGGGAAGATTATGAAAAAATTTGTCTCACGGGACAATAAGAAGTCTGGTATGACCTTGGTGGAATTGTTGATTGCGGCAGGGATTCTGGTGTTAACTCTTACCGGAATCTTGGTCAGTTACTTGGCTTGTTTGGAATTAGCCGAAATATCGAAAAACGCCTCAACCGCACTCCATGAGGTTAAAAGTAAGATTGAGGAGATTCAAAATACGGCCTTTGACCAAATCGAAGCGACGTATGATCAAACGATTTTTACTTTGGCTGGGTTTAATGGGATTGGTGTCAGTTATGTGGATGCCAGCAATTCAGATTTGCTCTTAATCAATATGGCCTTCTGCTGGCGGCAGCCCAATGGTCGGGTTATTGGCGAAGACAAAAATCTAAATGGGCAATTAAATCCGGGAGAAGATCAAAATGGTAATGGTCAGATCGATTCCTTGGTTCAAATTGCCAGTCAAATATTTGAGAGATAGTTAAAGGATGAGCGGCATAAATGGCTTAAGTTAGGAAATGGACGGGTGCAATGTTTAATTTTAGCCGTTGGAACAAAGATGGATTGTCCCTCGCCGAGATGATGGTTGTTCTAATTATTTTTTCCATGATCTCAGCGGGCATTTTTGCCGTGTTTTCAACAGGGCAAGCGACATGGTTTAATACGGAGGCGAGTATTGAATTACAGCAAAACATGAGGTTCACTTTAGAAAAAGTCACCCGGGAAATGAATGAGAGTGGGTTTGATGGCAATGGAGTCTCTCAGCTGGTGATTAGCGATGGCACCGGTGTCAATGGTACCGATATCGTGCGCTTCGCGATGCCGATTCTTTGTCAGAGTAATATGAATGTTCTTGATGCCAATGGCGATGTGGCTTATTGGGGCGCGTCGCTATCATGGGGTTGCACGAATTCAAGTTGTATGGACGCGGATGATGATTGCAGTACGGTGGATTATAAATATATCCAGTATCTTATTAACACAGACAATGAACTTATCCGGCGAGTCTTGGACAATAACAATGCTGTCGTTCAGGAAGATGTCTTTGCCAGGTATATCGTAAATTTTCAAGCGACGGCTAATGCCGATGGCGATTTAATCACCGTTCAGATTACGGCGAGCAAGAGTTCTTTTTTAAACATGGTGATTTCAGCTTCGACGAGTATGGATGTGAATTTAAGGAATAGAGGGTAGATTATGAATCTGCGAGCTCAAAAAGGTGCGGCCTTAATTCTTTCTTTGCTGGTGGTTATGGTTTTAGTGATTTTCGCCGCCATTTTTATCCTGCGTAGCGTTATGGAGAAGGCGATGTCTGACCGGGAACGAATGATGACCCAGGCTTTGTATATTGCTGAAGGCGGGGGCGAAGCGGGTTTAGAAAAATTGGACGCTTTGATTAATACAAATATGTTGACGAAAGTCAATGCCACGAATCCGAATAAGGTGGCTACCGACGCCCAGAATTGCGTGACCTCCGGGGACAGTGTTAATCTTCTTATCCAATATGTGAAAATCGGCAGCACCCCGCAGTTAGTTCTAAACGGGACGCAGGCTGAATATGCCGGAACGGCAACCGCCTTAGGCAACGGCACCTATCAATATAAAATTGTGATTACTGAAAAGAGTAATCCAATTGTCATCAATGTCGATACCTGGGATTTTCCTTATTTTTACCGCATTGAGACAACCGCTAATGTCGGCGCGGATACTGTTCGCAAGATCGCGAAAATTGGTGATTTTACAGTCCGGATCCAGAGAGACAATTTTGCGAAATATGCCTTGTTTACCGACGAACACGCAATGCCCAGTGGAACGACGGTTTGGTTTACGAGTAAAACTAATTTTTCGGGACCGGTTCATACCAATACGCGTTTTAGCTTTGCTTTAAATCCCAGCGGAACTTTTGATGGTATTGTCTCGCAAGAAAACACCAGAGCTCGATTCTATAATGAAGGATCCCCGATATTATTGAATGCCGATAATAATCCACCTGATGATGTCCCAACTTTCAACGCCGGCTTTAATCGCGATGTGGATCTGATTGAATTGGCTACTCCTACTCAAAAAGAAGATATGATCGATGAGGCGAGAGCGGGCGACACCTCAACAGCCAATGGGATTTTTCTTTCGAATAACGGGACGGCTTTGACTGGAGGCATTTATATCAAAGGGAATAGTACTATTTCTATGACGGTTAATGGCAGTGATCACGAGGTTTACTCAATCACTCAGGGAAGTACGACCAAGATTGTTACGGTTGATCATCATAATAACCAGACCTCGGTGCAAACTGTTGGCGGATCAACGGTAGCATATAGTGGTCTTCCAGACGGTGTAGATGACCTGGGAACATTGATTTATGCCAATGGAATTATTAATAGTTTGGGAGGAATAATTCAGAAAGATACTGGGCGATTTGGGTACATCGTATCCATGGTAAAGGCTTTGGTCAAGTAATGATTCCAATCTGATGGGAGGTAAATTTAACACTCCTTCATCGACATCAGGGAACCTTTCGCGCAATATTTCAACC
>Ga0247727_10001731_pt1 | contig 50965 bp, 64 predicted proteins | sample WisWelCaveWW1625_FD_202498 | JGI IMG/M metagenome (GOLD analysis project Ga0247727, IMG submission 202498) | Biofilm microbial communities from Wishing Well Cave, Virginia, United States - WW16-25 | ecosystem: Environmental > Aquatic > Deep subsurface > Groundwater > Cave microbial mat | place...
CTTGGTACGAAAAATACCATCATCCTCGCGAAGGATGTTCCATTCATCGCGTTGCAGGATGCTACCGCCGAGGAAGCCACCAAATTCCTGAATGGCTTGCAGCCAAAATCCACAATTTCAAAGATTGGGGAAGCCATCATTCTTGCAGGCGAGGCATTAAGTGAGGGGCGTGTTATCGTCATCAGTGATTTCATCAATACTGGTGGCCAGGATCCTGATATTGCAAAAGCCGTGCTTGAGACCAAGGGCTTGGTAGTAGATTTCATTAACATAGCAGGCGAGCCGAGGAGAAATGTGGGCATCGTCCAACTTGATGCAGGCAACGAGCAGAGTACAGTTTATGTGAAAAATTACAACAGTGAAGCTTTGACAGTGCCATTAGTTGTTGGTTCATTTCAGACCACACTGAACGTTCCTGCAAAAGGCGTTGAAACTTTTTCGTTCAAGACTCCTCCTGGCGTGACGAAGATGGAGCTTGGCATAAATGATGACTTGAAAGTTGACAACGTTGCCTTCCTGAGCGCTCCTGCTGGTGGCAAGGCCAAAGTGTTGCTTATCTCGAACAACGTGAGCACTTTCCTGAAAAATGCATTGTTGGCATCCGGCGAGCTTGATGTTGTCGTTACTGAGCCTCCAGTTATCACAAAAGGGGATTTTGATGTTGTCATCATCGGAAACGTTGACATGGAGCAGGTCTTGCCGGGCACGTTTGAGGATATCCGGAAGCTTGCCGAGGATGGCGCGACAGTAATAGTGGCAGTGCAGGATACTTCCCCTCAAATCGATTATGCTGGCTTGTTGCCGGTGAAGCTCAATGGCAGAGGAGATGGTGGATTTGTCACCACTGAGCAGCTCAACAGGTTCACGAAGAATATTGATTTTGGCAAGACTGACTATGTTCTGCAGGCAGAGCCAATAGGAGACCAGGCAGTTATCGCAACCGTTAACGAGATTCCTGTTATGACTATCAAGCCGCTTGGCGTGGGAAAACTGGTCTACTATGGTATTCCTGAGTCGAGTGAGTTCAAATATGCTCCCCATTATCCGATTTTCTGGACTGAGCTCATGAAGTACGTGACTGAGCAGCAGGATGTCCGCAATCTCAACCTCAAGGCTGGTGAAACCTTGCTGTTGGACAAGGAGCAAAAGATTAAGACTCCGACAAAAACCATCAAGCGCGCTGCATTAATCTTGGACGAGGCAGGCATATATGAGCTTGAGGACCGGATTATCGCGGTTAATCTGGTCGACGAGCTTGAATCAAACATTAATTTGGAAAAGCCGGCTGGCACCAGAAGTATAGACTATCAGTTGAAGCCTGTTAAGGAGAAGCGTGAGTTCAACTGGGACCTTTTGCTCTTGGCAATAGCGTTGGTTCTCTTGCTGTTCGAGGTATTTTTTATCAAGTATCGGGGTGACGCATGAGCGTAACCGATATTTTGCGGTGGGCGTACGCGCACATGGAATACCCCTGGGCATTGTTGTTAATCATACCTCTTATTCCCATTACCATCTGGCTGTTGCGCCATGAATTCCTGGTATTGAAAGAAGAATTGGAAGTCAAGGTTCAGAAGCGAAAGCTCAGGCGCCTGATGTACTTCACGCGCCCATTGATGTTCCTTCTCGTCCTGATAGCGCTTGCTTCTCCGTACGTGCAGCGAGAAAAAATCATCGAAGGTGACCCTTTCATCCAGCTTCTGGTTGATAACAGCACGTCAATGTCTGTTTTTGAGGACGTATCAAGTGAGCTGGCAATGAAGTTGGAGAAAAAGCTTAACACAGAAGTCAAGGTGGTCGGCACAGGCACTGTCTCAAATGTTGGCGACGCCGTACTGAACAATCTGGAACCGCACGGCAGTATTCTGTTGTTGTCTGACGGTAACGTGAACAGTGGTGCAAATCTTGGTGATGTTGCGTTGTTCGCGTCAAAGCTGAATGCGACCATCAATGCTATCCGCCTGAATCCGTTAAGAACTGATGCGAGCGTTGAAGTTATTGGTCCATCAAAGACTCTTGAAGATTCTGAAAACACGTTTACCGTGTTCATCAATCGTGTTGGTGACATAAAGAGCGTTCACTTGAAAGTTATGCTGGATGGTGAGCAAGTTTATGACCAGGTCACCAGTGAGAATGCCTATCAGTTCACGAGGAAGCTGACCAAGGGCACGCACCGGATAACTGCAAGCATTGATGCTCAGGACTTTTTCCCGAATAACAACGTATTCTATAAGACGGTGAAGGTTGTTCCAAAGCCAAAAGTCTTGTTGTACAGCGAGAAAGCAGGTCCATTGGAAACGTTCCTCAAGCAATTGTATGTGGTTGATGTTGCTTCAAATTTGCCGCAGAACCTGGCTGATTATTACGCGGTTGTTGTCAATGATGTCAAGGCAGACCGGCTCGATACTGCTTCAGATGTCATGAATGATTTCATTGCTGACGGCAATGGCATGGTGGTGTTTGGCGGCGAGAATTCATTCGACAAGGGCGGCTACCGGAACTCTATCTTTGAAACGCTCCTGCCAGTCCTTGTTGGCCAGCCTGAGAAAAAGCCGGGTGACGTGGTTATCGCTGTCGTGATTGACATTTCCGGCTCGCAGGGAGCGCCATTTGGAAGGTTCGCGAGTACGTCTGATTTCTCAAAAGCTGCGACTATCGAGATTATGAGAAATGTAAAAATTGACACACGTGTCGCAATCATAGCATTCAACACCCAGGCATATTTGCTGAGCGAGCCGAGTCCGGTCTTCGCTAAGCATGATGCTGAAGACATTATCAGCAGATTGCAGTGGGGTGGCGGAACAAACATTGCTGCTGGCTTGCTGAAAGCGATGAGCGTGCTGAATGAGTTCAGCGGCAGCAAGAATATCGTATTGATGAGTGACGGTAAAACACAACAGGCGGCAAGCGCGTACGAGGCTGCCAGGATGGCTTCAAATACAGGAATCAAGATTTACACAGTTGGTGTTGGTCCAACGACTGACGAGCAGATAATGATGGACATTGCAGAATTGTCCAACGGCATCTATTTCCGTGCGACTGAGGAAACGCGTTTGAAGATTTTGTTTGGTCCTGTTGATGAGCAGAAAGACCAGCTTGGTCAGATGGAGCTGGTGGTATTAAACAAGAATCATTTCATTACCGAGAACTATGAGCCCAAAGGTGCTACCTTGTATGGCTTTAACCAGGTCTCGCCCAAGGGCGCTGCGCGTTTGCTTGCGACCACTTCAACTGGACAGCCTGTTTTGACTGTCTGGCGTCTTGGTTTGGGCAGGGTTGCAGCATACTCTGTTGACGATGGTGGAAAGTGGGCTGGCTCATTGCTTGGTGGCGCGAACTCTCGCTTGATTTCACGTACGATGAACTGGGCTATTGGTGACCCTGAGCGCAAGAGCGCTTCATTCATTGATGCGAAAGATACTCGCTTGAATGAGCCTGCCGAGCTTACGGTGAAAGCAGACCTGCCTCCTGAAGCCCCGAATGTCGCCTTTTACAAGATTGATGAGGATATTTACGCAGGCAGCATTGTGCCTTCGCAGACCGGCTTCCAGGAGGTTGCTGGCGCTGTGTTCGCCGTTAATTACGAGACAGAGTTCGGCAACCTTGGATTGAATCCTGAGCTTGAGAAGATTGCCGGCTCGACAGGCGGCAAGATTTTCAGCGCGAATGACATTGACGCGATTGTTGAGCATGCCAAGACGAAAGCGAAGCGGGTTATCAATGCCCGCGATTATATCCGCGAGCCGTTCATCATTCTCGCAATTATCATATTCATCGTCGAAATATTTATAAGGAGGGTTGTCAGGAAACTGTGATGTAAAAATGGGCTTTATCACCAAAAATGCAAACGTTATCTTGTTGTTTTTGATTTTGTTAAGCGCCGCTTCACTGGTCGGAGCTACGGTGTTCTTCCAGGTCAATTTTGAGCGGATTAATACAGAGTATAACCAGAAGCTTCAGCAATTGCAGAGTGTTTCAAAGGAGCTGGAAACCCAGCAGGCATTGCTGAACAAGATTAAGGGTGAGCTCACGGTCAAGGTTGCCCGGGAGGAAGAGCTCGGTGAAAAGTTCACTGAAGTCAAGGAGACCAAGGAGCAGCTGGAGACGCAGAAGGTCCAATTGGAGCGTTCAAAGGAGCAGTTGGAAAACGAACTCGAGTCCACCGAAGGCATCCTTCGTTCCACTCAGACTGAGCTGGACGCGAAGAAGGATGTAATCACAACCTTGACTGGAGAGAATACAAAGCTCTCGCAGAAGTTGAATGTGTGTGAAAATGAGCGCGATGATGCTGAAAGAGATTATGACGATTGCGAAGCAGAAAAAGCACTGTGCACATGCCCGTAAAACCAATAGGACAGGCGTTGCGTGAAGCAAAAAGAGCTGTGATGCAGGTAGTGCTGTTCAACAGCTTTATTGATACCTTGGTAGTTTTCATGCTGCTCTTGCTGGGCTGCACGCTGCTTACTTTTCCGCGCTGGTATGCGCTCGTTCCTGCTGCCGTATATGCATTTATGCACACGTATGGCAATGTCAAGGAAGTGAGTTTTTCATCTATAGAGGCCAAGTTTCCAGCGCTGAAGGAGCAGCTTATCACGGTTGCCGACAACTGGAAGGAGCAGAACGAGATTATTGATGCTTTAAACCAGGAAGTCCTTCAGAAGATGCGCGAAATTCGTACGTCTTCATTCCTGAATTTTGGCAAGCTCACAAGAGAGGTTGCTGTTATGGCGATTGTTTCATTTATTATCATTGGGTCTGCGGCGTTTAACGTGCAGTTCCTTGATTTCAAGAAAGCGGTGAATGAGATTCGTGAATTCAAGCCTTTTCAGGAGTATGACATTAATGAGGAGCTGTTGCAGTATGAGGAGTCTCAGAATTTGAGCGAGATTCTTGGCAACAAGAGCATTACCGAGCTTGGCGCTCAGCAGCTTAACTTGGAGCTGAATCCGCTGAAGAGCGATGTTGATATCGGCAAGGTAAATCCTCCTGAAGAGCGGCAGTTCCGCGAAGTGGCCCCATCTGAGATTAAGGCAACTACTGATGTGAGCTTTGAGGAGCAGATTCCGAAGCAATATCAGAGGATAGTCAAGACATACTTTAAGGAGATTACGAAATCATGAGTCATGAACAAATTTATATACTACAAAATATAAAGAGGTGTTGGACATGAAAATTGAGGAAGCCAAAAAGACGTTTGATTACATTTTCAGCGAGCTGAACAAGGTCATCGTTGGACAGACTGAAGTATTAAAGGAAGTTAGCTGTGCCGTTCTTGCAGACTCGCATGCGTTGTTGGAGGGTTATCCGGGTCTGGCAAAGACCTTGGCAATCAAGACCTTGGCGCAGTTGCTGGATTTGAAGTTCTCGCGTATTCAGAACACCCCAGACTTGATGCCATCAGACGTTACTGGCACTTACATTATTGAGGAAACTACGGCTGGCAAGCGTAATTTCAAGTTCCAGCCTGGTCCTATTTTCGCTAATGTCGTGCTGGCAGATGAAATCAACCGAGCAACTCCAAAAACACAGTCTGCCATGCTTGAGGCAATGCAGGAGCATCAGGTGACCGTTGGAAATACCACCTTCAAGCTTGATGAGCCGTTTTTCGTGCTTGCAACTCAGAACCCGATTGAACAGGAGGGCACGTATCCTTTGCCTGAAGCTCAGGCAGACCGTTTCTTGTTGAAAATCAGGGTTGATTATCCGACGTTTGATGAGGAAGTTGAGATTGTCAACAGGTTTACAGAGGATGCGAAGAAGGCAACCCTCAAGCCGGTGCTCAGCAAGGACAGCTTGCAGTATTTGCAGCATATGACTCGCTTGATTCCCATTGCAAATGATTTGAAGAAGTATGCCGTGCAGCTCGTTACTTCTTCGCGTCAGAAGAAGAACCTCATTGAATATGGCGCTTCTCCCCGAGCGAGCATTGGTCTGGTTCTTGCTTCAAAAGCAAGAGCGCTGATTGAAGGCAGGAAGTACGTTAGCAAAGATGACATCAACAAGATGGCATTTCCGGTCATGCGCCACCGCATCGTGTTGAGTTTTGAGGCAGAAAGGCAAGGCATGCATGCTGATGATGTTATCAAGACGTTAATCAAATGATTGACACGCAGTTTCTGCACCAGCTGGACAAGTTTAGCCTGATCATCAACAAGAGGATTACGTCCAATTATATCGGTGAGCGTTTTTCCAAAGCCACCGGCAGGGGTTTGATTTTCAAGGACCACGTCATTTATTCCCCTGGCGAGGATTTCCGCAGTGTTGACTGGCGGGTGTTTGCGCGGACTGACAAATTGTTTGCCAAGCGCTATGAGGAAGAGCGCAATCTTACCGTGCATGTCATTCTTGATTTCTCTGCGAGCATGGGTTTTGGAACACACATGACGAAAGCGGATTATGCAAGCATGGTTGGAGTTGGTTTTGCATACCTGGCGCTGAAGAATAACGAGCGTTTTGTGTTGAGCACGTTCAGCGATGCTCTTGAGACGTTCAAGGCAAAGAAAGGCCGTGCCCAGCTTGCTGCCATGGTTGAGTATTTGAATGAGAAAAAGCCAAGGGGATTAAGCAAGCTCGAACAGTCGCTTGGCGGTTACAAGAAGCTCATTAATTCCCGTTCGTATGTGGTCATTATCAGTGATTTCCTGTACCCGATAGACGATATCAGGAAGGCGTTGCATTATTTCAAAAACCACAGAGTTGTGCTCATCCAGGTGTTGGACAAGGTTGAAAAGAATCTGGACTTGGAGGGTGACTTCAAGCTGAAGGATTTGGAAACAAATGAAGTGCTCAGGACGTTTATTAATCCGTTTGCGCGCAAGCAGTATGCCGGCATGTTGCAGGAGCATATTGACAAGATTCAGCAGGTGTGCACCGAGGCTGGCGCGAAGTTTTACAGTTCCCACACAGGACAGAGCGTCTTTGACGTGTTCTTTGATGTTTTAGGCAGAAAACGTTAAAGCTGGTTGACTTCCAGCGCTTTTCTCATGTTGATTGGACCGCAGTTCATGCAGATAAAGAACGGTCCCCATTTGCCGATTTTCATGTCAAGATAACTGCCACAGGCGCATTTCAGGTTCTGCAACTGGGAATCCTTGTGCTTCAGGCATACCGGCACTTTCTGTGAATTAGTGCTTGTTGACTGGCTGCCGCAAAAGGGGCATTTTGCTATTTGGCTTTGTCCATATCGCTTTGGGAGGCGGATGCTTTCATCTCTTTTACTGTTTTTTTGAAGAATTCTATTTGTTTGTCGGTGAGCGTGCCGTATTTGAGGTAGTTGCGCTTGATTGAGCGCAAAAATCCGCTCTGCTTGTAGAATTCTTCTGGAATATCAAAGAGTTTTTTCACTTTTGGGTCTTTTATTTCGCCTTCAAGTTCTGCCTTCTGGCAGTCGTAGCAGATTGGAAACTGGTTTCTGCCGGTGATTAACACCATGTTCTTCTTGCACATGGCGCATTTCTGCTTGTATTGAATCATGTCTGATGGGCAAATGGGCAGATATTTAAAGGTTGCCGGCATGGAACGCATATGGGAAAGCCCATGACCTGCTCTGAAGAGGAATGGCGTTCGAAATTGACGCCCGAGCAGTACGAAGTTCTGCGCAAAAAGGGCACTGAGAAGCCGGGCTCTGGAAAATGGCTTCACAACAAGAAGACTGGAATGTACGTGTGCGCTGCATGCGGAAACGATTTGTTTCCTTCTGATACCAAGTTTGAATCAGGCACTGGCTGGCCGAGCTTTTCTGATGTTGCAAAAAGTGATAGCGTTGAGCTGAAGGAAGACGAGAATCATGGAATGAACCGTGTTGAGGTTATCTGTAAGAAATGCGGCGGTCATCTCGGGCATGTGTTTGATGATGGCCCTGCTCCTACTGGCAAGAGATATTGCATTAATTCATTGGCATTGGATTTCAAAGAGTAAGGAGGTGAAACATGGTATCAGCAAAAGTTGTAATGGCTCTGACCAGCATCATATTTGGTGTCTTGGTGATTGCATTCCCGGGCATGCTGCGCTGGATTATCGGATTGTACTTTATCCTGAGCGGCCTGCTTATGTGGTTGCTTCCATAGAAACTGGCATGTTGCGTTAAATTTATATACTCCAGTATAGGTTTCCCTCTGCATGGAATCAGTTAGAAGCCACTCATAAGTTGCCTTCTGCTTAGTTCTTTCTCTATGACGAACAAAAAACTACCTGGACATGAGAACGTTTTGAGGGAATCTGAAGAGCCCAAGCACTATACGGCAATCAAGGGCTATGATTTCAATCAGGGCGTTGATTACGACAAGATTATCGATTCTTTCGCGGCAACAGGATTCCAAGCAACGCATTTGGCAAAAGCTATTGAGATTATCAAGGAAATGCGCAGGCAGAAGTGCACGATTTACCTGGGTTACACCAGCAACATGGTCACAAGTGGCTTGCGCGACGTATTCCGTTATCTTACCGAGCACAGGATGGTCGACATTATCGTTACAACTGCTGGCGGGGTTGAAGAGGATATCATAAAGTGCATTGAACCCTTTATGCTTGGCAGCTTTGACGCGTCTGGCGCAGAGCTGAGAAAGAAGGGAATTAACCGAACAGGAAATATTTTTGTTCCAAACTCGCGTTACTGCCGTTTTGAGGACTTTTTGGTTCCTTTGCTGAACAAACTCGCTGATGAGCAGAGAAAGTCTGGCAAAATCATCACGCCAAGCGAGTTTGTTGACCGTCTTGGAAAGGAAATCAACAATAAAGAGTCAATCTATTACTGGACGCATAAGAACAATATTCCTGTTTTCTGCCCTGCATTGACTGATGGCAGCATGGGCGATATGATTTATTTCTTTAAATTCAAGAATCCTGACTTCTCGATTGACATTACCACAGATATGAAGAAATTGAATGACCTCACATTGGACTCGAAGAAAACAGGACTGATAATTTTGGGCGCGGGTGTCGTCAAGCACCACATCCTGAACGCGAACATGATGCGGAATGGCTGCGATTATGCCGTCTACCTCAATAACGCACAGGAGTTTGACGGTTCTGATGCCGGCGCGCGTCCTGAAGAAGCAGTGAGCTGGGGAAAGATAGCACCTGAGTCACGCTCAATAAAAGTATTCGGTGACGCAACCATTTTATTTCCATTGATTGTTGCAAAAGCATTTGCGAGGTCTTGATGAAAGATGTCGAAGTTCGTGAAAGCACGTATGAGAAGATAAACGCCCCAGGAATTCTTTACTCGGGGCCGCTTACAGTCTGCATTGCAGTTGGTGCAATTCATGGCAAAGTTGGCTATCTTGCGCATTGCGTTGACGTTTTTGAAAGTAAAGCGCCTCTTGAAGCATTGGTAAAAGATCTCAAGCAAGATACTGTAAACAGTTCAGGAACCAAAATCTACATTGCAGGCGGAGGTATTGAAAAATACTGGCCGCCTAATTCAAAGGATGATATGAAACGAGCTCGCGAAGAGGTGCTTATTTCTCTCGAACGCGCCGGATTTAAAGACCGAATAGAAAAAATTGAGTGGCGCCCAGCCGGATATGTGCAAGCCCTGCGCATAATTCCTTCAGAAGGACGCGCTGAATTAATAAATCTCGGCGAGCTCGAATACTGAACATGAATAAAACATTAGCAAAATGACTGAATTTGTAATTCTGGTTGACGAGAAAAACAGGCAGATTGGAATAGGTGAAAAGCTTGATACTCACAGAAAAGGTATTCTGCACCGCGCGTTCTCAATTTTTGTCTTTAACAGCAAGGGAGAGATGATGTTGCAGCAGCGCGCAAAATCAAAATATCACAGCGGAGGCCTGTGGACAAACATCTGTTGCGGGCATCAAAGGCCGACTGAAACTTTGGAACATGCTGCCAAGCGCAGGTTAATGGAAGAAAATGGATTTGAGTGCGAGTTGACCAAGATGTTTGAGTACATTTACAAAGTCAAGCTTGACAAAGGCATGACTGAACATGAATTCCTGCACGTGTACAAAGGAGTGTTTGACGGCGTGCCAAAGCTGAATCCTGAGGAAGCCGATGACTGGAAGTGGATTTCTGTGAAGAAATTGAGAGAGGATATGGTAAGAAATCCTGATAAATACGCGCCGTGGTTTAAGTTGTCGATGGAGAAGCTTTAAAGTCCGCGTTCGACTAGTTGGTCCTTAACGAGTTCTGCAAGTGCTGGAGGAATTTTCTGCTTGGGAATGGAAATGGCGTAGCGTACAAACGCAAGTGCGCATAACGCCGTGCCATATTGTTCTTTCGGCTCAAGGGAAGTATACATCATTGGTTGAATTTTCAGTTCGCCTTTCTCTTCGTATCTGGTGCCGTCTTTGTTAACCCGTGTGTAAATGCGCTTGATGCATCTTTCAAGATTTTCAAATGCTTCATCCTTTGTTCCATGTCCGCCGTATTCGCAAACCAAGCCACCGACGTGTGGACCTGTTGGATTGTCACTCGGTTGCAACCAGCCATAAAGAATAGCAGAAGAAACGCGCTTTATTCCTGCTTCCTTAATTTTGGGATCTTTTAGGTCTATATGCGAAACCGCTTGTATGACTTTCATCTCGCAGCCATGTTCGATTGCTTTCATGCCTGCTTTGACTGAAACTTCTCTCAATTTGGCTGGCAAAATGCTCGTGTATGACATAAGATTGGCTCCTTGTACTCCTGCATCTGCCATTGCATCATGATAACTGCCTGCATGTATCTGGTCAGGACTCTGGCCCACACCTGTTGTTTTGAAGAAAACGCGTGGTTTTGGGCAATTTATCTCTACTTCTATATACTCGTCACTCACAGAAAATCACCCGTCAGTGCAGATAGATACCTCTGCGAAGAGAAAACGTCAGAATGAAGCATGTGCTCTTATTCTTGGCCCCTTTGTAAAATTTTCTTTTTTTAATAAATGGACAGGTTGCTTATAAAGTTTTTGTATGTAATATACTTTTTTGGCTCAAACGCGTTCTGATTTTACAATGGCATTGATTTCGTCTTCTGTAACCGAACACCCGTTCAGTTTAACGCTCCAGAGAGTGCTCTCGAGCAATTCTCGGCGTGCATTTGGTATGTTGACGACAAACTTGTCCAGAAGCCCTCGTTCATAGGCAACTGTTATGAGTTCTATGCTTCTGATGAGAGTGATGTGCCGTGTTGCTTCATCGAATTCGTGCAGCGCTTTCTCGTTCAGTTTCAGCTGCACGTGAAGCCTTTTTTCCATCAATCGCTGGAGTGCTCCGGGGTTTTCAAGTAGCGTTCTGGTAATTCGCTCATCCACAACCACTGCATCTGCCTTGTAGAGCAGTGCTGCAGCAATGGTCTGCATTTCTCCGATTTGCATTATCTTGATTGGCTGGCCGTGTGCCGAAAGGATGCTGTTTGCAAGAACAAGCAATTCACGCGCCTTTGCTACAACTGCTTCGTCCTCAATAACAGAAAGTATCTTGCGCTCAATCAGGCTTTGTACCTGTAATGCCTCGAATTTGAAGCGTCGTGTTTCCAGTGGTCTGTCAATGAGCTCGTGCTTGACTCCTCTGGTGATTGCAAAGCTGCCGCTGAACGATTTCTTGAGCTCTTCCAGAAGCCAGAGGAGATTGCTGGTAGCCAGACTAATAATCGGTCCGGAATCAAAGATAATCGTCTTCATTGGAACAGCTCCCGTGCGCGTCGTAATCGTTCGGTGAGTTTCATCCCGTCAGATGGCAGTTCAGTTACTGTTTTTCCGATGTAGCTCTGGAGCTCCCACTGGCTTAGCCCCAACAGTTCAGCTGTGCGCGCGATTGATATTCCATGCTCATGGAGTTTGCTGGCTTTCTTGACTCTTGCTTGTTCGATTACCTGTTGGATATAGAGCTTCAGCTGCGCGTCATAATCGCCGATTTCTTTCAGCAGCCGTTTGATGACCGCCCGGTAAGCGTTGTCGTCGTCCTGTTGCAGGGCATCATGGGCTTTTTGCAGTGTAGGAACGACCACAGGACATGCCTGCCCGCGCTCGAGGCATCGGTTGATGACTTTTGACAGGGCATACACGAGAACTGCTATGGTGAGCGGGTCGTCTTCCTGGAATATGCTCGCATCATGGATTGTATGGTTGCTTATTTCAGAGAGCGCAGAATAATCCTCTTTTTTGAGCGCGTCCATGACGTCTTTCAGCACTGCGAGAATATCTTCCTTGATGATTGGGCGCATGGCTCTGACTACATGCCGACACTATATAAGAGAATTTAACCACTTAAAGGGAGTTAAAAAGAAAGATTTTTAAGCTGAGGGAGAAGTTGAGATGCTATGAAAGGAGTGTTCACAGGTACGGTGCTTGAAAACAAATCGTTGTACGTGCCTCGAGAACCGGCAAAGCGTTTGAGTGCACCATACGTTTTGGTGCAGAATTTCTGGTATGCTGGCATGAACATGCTTCTATTAAGCACTGAGCAGGGTTTCCGCAACCAGCTTGAGCGCCTTACTGATGATAACCCGAAGGACCCATTCAAAGTATTGCGCTGGATGTGCCGTGATTTGGATTTGGGAGAGCGCGTTGATTACGGCTTCTGTTTGAGCGGTGTGGTAACGCCCATTGAAACATACATAAGTTTGCCGAAAAGGAACATGCGTTTGATTGATTTTGGTGAATCTCCTGCATATGCCAGGATTGTCTCTGAAGAAGACTGTCTGGTTGTGTTAAAATCCGCTGAAATTCAAAAGTATCTGGATACTCGAAAGGAATTCTACGAGAAATATCAAAAAGTGACAGAAGAGTTAGTCAACAGTAAATAATTCTGAATCATGCCCGACATCAAATAATCCTAATCGTGCTCCAGCATCCAGCCATCCATGGGCATAATTAAGTGCCGCAAACGCCGTAACAATATCTCCTTTGTCGCGAAAGTGTTTGGCGTCCTCGTAATAACGTCGTGCCATATCTAACACTTCTTCAGCTTGCTTCTTATGTGCAGCGATGATTTTGACTTTCTTTAAAGCCCGAGAAGTAACATCAAAGTATTTTGCGAGCTTTGCGTCTGTAATAATATTCATAAAAAAAACCTCGGAAATCCTTAAAGATTTCCGATGGCCATCGAAAATGCTTTGCATTTTCGAGGAATCAGGCAGCTTTTGCTTCTGCCTTTACCGCTGCACGTTTTGGCAGGGGTCTGCGAACTGTAATCGGCAGCAAATCCTTTTCGAATTCGAGTTTTGCTATCTCGATTGGGTTGTAGCCGATTTTTTCAAGGTCTTTTTCAGACAGCTTGACTAGAAAAGGAGCTCCCATGCTTATTTGCAGGGCTCTGCTTCCTATCATTCGCGCGATTTCGTATTTGGTGTATTTTTTGTCCATAGCCAGCCACCTCACAATGCCTTGCGCAGTGTTGGCGCAAGCTTTTGTGCGATATCTATCATCTTGTCGATGTCTTCCACACTCAACGGAAGTGCACCACCTTTTTGCAGGGCGCAGACTGTTCCCTTTTCGGTAACTGCAACCGTCAGGCGTGCTTCAATTGATTTTTCTTCTTCTGACAGGGCGTCAACGAAGAAATGCTCGCCGACTTTTATCACAGTCACTTCAACAGGCTGTTTGCTCAGTGGAAGTCCTTCCTTGGTTTTCTCAGCATCATAATCAACATCATCGTTCTCATTGAGTTTTGGAAGTCTGGTGTTCTTCAATGCTGCCAGTGCTGCAAGGCATGCTGCGTCCTGCAGTCCGCCTTCGTCATTAATTGTGCAGATGTCGATGTTGACTGCCCAGACTTTCTCTCCGGGCTTGATTACGAGCTTGTGCACGTCTATGCTTTTGCTCTCCCTGACTGCCCGGTCGACTACACGGGCAATTTCTGTTGCTTGCTCGCCTGGCGGTCCTGGTTCGAACGCAGGGTTGCTTAACGCCATTAATTCTGCATTGACCATCAGGTTGCCCTGGTCTGGAGTGTCCGGATAAGGAGTGTTTGTTTCCAGTTTGACTCCTGCCATGACTTCTGTTCCGCCTATACGGACGCGTGCCGAGCCCTCTGCGCTTTCTGAGATGCCATATTCAACGGTGACTGGCCGATATTCGAGTGCCTTTCTGCCGTCATAGCGCACATTTTTTGCCAGTGCGCGGAGCAGGTGTGCTTTGGATTCTTTTTGCATTTTGATTACCTCTTGACAAAGCGTTCTTTGAGCGCTGCTTTCTGTACTTCATATATTTTTTTGCAGGCTTCTTTCGCTTTGGTTATGCATTCTTTGATTTGTTCCTTGGTCATGTCTCCATCCATCTGGAGCAGGGTGACTTTTCCTGAGTTGGGCAGGACTGCTACGGGTAGATCTGCGCCATCTTCATGTGAGTCTTCGTAATAGTTCAGGTCTATTACTATCTTGTCTTCCACGCGTCCTGCTGCAACTGCGCAAACGAGGTCTTTCATCTCAAGTCCTGCATCTGCGAGTGCCATGGCTGCTGCGGTGATTGCTGCGCAGCGTGTTCCTGCGTCTGTTTGTGGCAGTTCGACGAATACGTCAACCACTGCATTTGGATAGTCTTTGAGGTCCAATACAGGCAGGATTGCATTTTGTATGACCATGCTGATTTCCTTGCTTCGTCTTCCGCCGCCTGGTCGTACTCTTTCACCATGTCCTGAGAATGGCATCATGTTGTAGAATATTCTTAGGATGCCGGTTTCAGGGTTTTGCATGAATTTTGGGTGCAGGTCTCTTGGACCATAGACTGCCGCAAGGGCTGTTGTCTTTCCTGTTTTGAACATTGCGGAGCCGTCTGCGCGCGGGATAATGCCCACTTTTGCGCTCATTGGTCGCAATTCTTCGAATCCTCGTCCGTCAAATCGTTTTGTGTAGCTCATTGTGATCCTCCGAAGTGATGCGGATGCTGTTGTGGCGCTTCTTCGCTTTGTTCTGGCTGTGCCTGTGGGCTTACCTTGACTCCTGTTTCCTTTTCGAGCCAGGCAGCCATTCTGTCTGTTAAGCCACCAAGATGCGCTTCTTCTTCGACTTTCTTGATTGCTTTGACTGCGATGACCTCGCCTTCTGGTTCGCCTTCAAGCCAGATCCAGCCGTTTTGGCCTACGATGATTTCGCACTTTGTTGCTTGTTTTATCATGCCGACCATGCTGCCGTCTTTGCCGATTATTCTTGGCACTTTTTGGGCCGAAACTTCTATGATGCGTCCGCCGCGCAGCTTTCGCAACCCTGGTCCTTTCATTGAGACGTCAATCAGTTTCTGGCTGGTGACGTTCACAACCTGGCAGACAACGCAATCTCCAATGCAGTAGTATTGTGTCAGGTCTGCCCCGCGGGGGATGAACTCTGACGTGGCGTCCTTGAGCGTCATGACTGCTGAATAGGGGGAGTTGATTTCCATTCTCCAGCCTGTCAGGAGTACGTCAATCACCTTGCCTACAATTCTGTCCTTGAGCTTGGGAAGATATCTGCCTGAGAGCGGTATAAGCTTGATGACTTTGCCCTCAACCGACATCATTCCTAATCGTTGTGCGACTATTTTGTCTTCCTCTCTGTAGGTTCCCTTTCCTGGCAGAAAGCTCATGCCGACTGCCACTATTTCTCCTGGAACCACTATTTCTTTGTCTTTTGCTAGTACTTCTTCTGTCATTTTTCTTCACCTTTGGTAGTAATGAGAGTTGCCTGGGCACTGCCGTGCGTCAGGCTGTTTAGTTTGTCATAGAATTCTGTTTCAAGTCCGCCGGGAATTTCTATTTTGCCGTTCCAGCTGCCGTCACTTTGCCAGTTTTCCTTGAGTATTTTGCCAAATCCTTTGATTAGTGGATGCGCTTTTGGCGCGTATTGGGCAGGGATGGTGACGCTGATTTCTTTGGTTGCTATTTTGATTGGCAGGATTGGCCGTAATTCTTTGAGTATGTCTGAAACTTGGAGTTCTGCTGCCTTATACTCATCTATTCTGACTTTTGCTTCGACGAGTGCTGATTCTATTCGCTGTATTGGGTGTGGCGCGTTGGTTCTTGGGTCCACTCCCTGTCGTCTGATTATGTCAATGATGCGTTTTCTTTTTTGTTCCTGTAATTGGGTCCTGTATTCAGCGCTGACCTGGATGTCGCCTTTTGCAATAATTTGTTTTGCGATTTCTAACGGCTCTGTTGTTCCAAATACTGCTTGTAATCGTTGCTCTGGTGCGAGAAGTCCTTTTTTCGCGTCTGCGTAGATTTGCGGATACACTAATGCATCCCGGATGTTGGCTTCCGGGTGGTGTCTACAGTAGACTGCCTGGTCCGGGTGTACTACGATTTCGAACACGTCGGAACCTTTCTTGAGTCGTGCGAGATTAAGTGTTTCACTCATTATCCCTCTGTCATTTCTTCTTTGCTTCCTTGAGCAGCTTGTCGAGCTTGTCTTTTTTGACTTTGACAAACTTGCGTTCTGCCGTGGTTATATACGCTGCATCAACTCTGTCCACGCTGAAGCTTTTGTCAAGGACTTTGTTCAGCGCGGCTACGCCGAGCTTCAACCCTTCTTCTATTGTGAGTTTTTCGCTGTATTCCTGGCCGAGGATTTCCTCGATTTCTGTTTCTCCTTCTCCGATGACCGTTGCCCGGAACTGGAAGTAGATGCCTGTCGGGTCTGTCTCGAAGAGTTTTGGTCCCTCTGAGTCGATGCCGGCAATGATTATCGAGACTCCGAATGGTCTTAAGCCTCCTGATTGTGTGCAGATTTGCTTTAATGCGCAGATGTCCTTGACAACACTGACTGAGTCTATTGGCGTGTCATATGTTACTTTGTGCTGTTGCGCTTTGACTTGTGCGCGTTCGATAAGAACGCGTGCGTCTGAGAGTATGCCGCTTGCAGTTGCCGCGATGTGGTCGTCTATCTGGAATATTTTTTCCACGCTTTCCGGTATGACAAGCTTGTCAACGATTCTTTTGTCGGCTATCAGTAGGACTCCGTCGCTGCATACCATGCCGATTGCAGTGCTTCCCTGCCTGACCGTCTTTTTTGCATACTCAACCTGTAAGAGTCTGCCGTCTGGCGAAAACATGGTGATTGCTCTATCGTAGCCCATGAGCTGGTGGGGCATTGGTTGCATATTTTCATCGTCTCTTTTGACCATTGTGTTCCTCCCCTATGATGCGATATACTTTTTCTCTGCTTTTGCGAGTATGCCTGATGCGCCGATTGAGCGCACGATGACTGGCTGCTGTTCCATTTGATTTATCAGTGCCAATGATGCTTTGAGTTCGTCAAGGCTTCTGTGCGTGACTCGGATTAAGCCGCGCTGCTTGTCAGCATTGTACTTTTCTGGCAGTACCCATATGCCCATTCTGGCTGTTCCTTTGGTGCCAGCATAGGCGAGCGTTGACCCCCAGATTGCCTTGGAAACCTCTGAAAATGCCTTTATTCTGCTTTTTGAGATGATTTCGAACGCTAAATACCGTTTCTTTTCCTTTAATGTCGGCAATAATGGCTTAAGCCCTTTCATCTGTTCCTTCACCCTCCAACGGGATTATTAGGTGAGAAAAATTGTTTCAGTGTTTTTTTCTCTCTTTTCTCACACAGAGATTTTCCAAGAAGAGGTCATTTATAAAGATTGCGCCGAAGTAAATGAAAAATAAAAAAATTAGTAGCGTGGCATGCACATTGCGCATGCTTTCATCTTGCATCTCTTGGCGATTGCCCAGAGCACAAATCCTCCTAAATACCAGAGGAATACTTGCGTCCAGGGAAATCTGGAGTACTGCATCAGGGCTCCTCCTACTATCATCCAGAGTCCGCCTGCAAGAAACACTGCTGCCAGCAGCCACATGAGCATGCACTTTGGCCCACATGCGCCTGGCTGGCACATCATATCCTCTTTAATCATCATTCGTTTAGCCATTGAAATCACCTCTTTAATATAGAGAATGCCCGCCAGATATTTAAACTTTAGTACGGGCCGTACGGGGTTCGAACCCGCGACCACTCGATTAAGAGTTTCACCGAAATTCCAGGTTGGCCGGAATTCGCGAGTGCTCTACCGCTGAGCTAACGGCCCATAAGATTTGGGCTCTCTGCAGCGGTTTATATACCTTTCTACATGATACATGTTGCTTGGGCGTATGACTTCTATGAATTTATCAATGTCTTTTTGTCTCGTTATGCGCAAAACATAAGAGTTTCTTTCAGAAATAATTTGGTTTGCAGAAATTCCCACTTGCTCGAATGTGCTCCTTATTTGTTCTAAAACTTCTTTGCTGTTGAGTTTGAATTGTATGACCAAATAATCATAGAGCCTTGTATGCTGCGCATATTGCTTAGAATATCGACTATAAATTGACCCATCAGTATTGAAAATGCCACGAATACACGCTTTTGAAAATTCAAGGTTTTGTAAAATAACCTCAGGTATACGAAGTTGCAATTTTTTACCAACAGGAAAGCCTGCCTTCTGCAAAAAATCAAAAATAGGATTTCCCATAACGAAATAAACGCAGTTGCGTTTTACGCGCTTCTTGAGATACCCCTCAACCCCAAACTCTCGTTTCACGATCGGGCGAATCACTTTTTCATAATACTCATAATCGTGGAACAAGTGGCCTGTCAACAAAGCAGTCTTTCGAATGCGCTTTTCTGAACGGCTATTCACCATTGACAAACAACCGTCTCCAATCATTGCTCCTACAAATTCTGCGAGGCACGTATTCATACTAAAATTTAAGAGTCGGGAGTTTATAAATGCCACGTGTGCAGTTGTCCAGCGGCACAAAAACTACGACATTAAAATCATAAGATTTATATACTTAAAAGTATGACAAAAAGAGCATATGGCGGGTGAGTTAGAAAAACTGGTTGAATCCAAAATCAAGCCGATGTTAGAGGAAGCCATGCAGAAGCAGCTTGGCATTACGGTAGCAGAGCTTGAAACTGATATTTCTGACAGGCTGAAGAGGAGCGCTTTGCTTGAGTTTGAGGTTGATACCAGGCTGAAGTTCAAGGATGCGAAAAGGAAGTTCAAGCGCGAGTATGTTGCTCATTTGCTGCAGCTGAATTTCGGCAATGTGGCAGAAGTTGCCAAGCTTGCTCTGGTGGACAGGCGAAGCATTCACCGGATTGTTGCCGAGATGAAGATTGAGGTGCAGAAGTTCAGGGATGTGCTGCAAAAAGGCACGTATGTCAAGCAGCTGGCTGTGCAGGACATCATTCAGGAATCATTAGAGCATTACAAGAGCTCTTTGAATCCAAGAAAGTACGAGGCGTTGTACAAGGAAGCTCCAAGTTTGTCAAAGAATATCATCAAGGAGATTCCTGAAACGCCGAAGACATTGAAGGAAGCTGAAAAGGAGTTTGAAACAAGATATTTCACGAAGGCATTGCAGGAGAATAACGGAAATATTTCAAAGACTGCGAGAAAGATTGGTCTCAGGTTTGAAACTTTGCACAGGAAGTTGAAAAGTTTGGGAATTTATGCGAAACAGTTGTAAAAAGAGACCATCTAATGTTAGAATCTGCGTCGTGAAATAGCTATCGCTTGTACTTCCACGCCGCGTTTCCGGATGAACTGATCGATAATTAGTTTGATGTCAAAAAATTCAGTACCGTTAGTTGAAAAGATTGCGACAAATTTTGGTTTCGGTCCAGCGATTCCTGCGTATTTCAATTCTATAGTGCAAATGAACTTTGGCTTCTTGCCTTCTTTTTCTGGAAGCATAAAATGATAGATAAATTTTTCTCCTTCACGCACCATATCTGGAACTTGGTTTTTTTTAGCCAAATCAAGTTTTTCTTCTAGAAACAAAACAAAAAGGGAAAGATAGGCTGGGTCTTCTATATAATAATTCCTGGCAAAACAGTCCGAGCAATAGAATGGGGACCCTGGAGCGGATGGTACTTTAGGTTCAAGAAGCACCTCGAATTCATCGCCACAATCAGAGCATTTCTCCATATGTTCGGCCATGTGCACCTTGCACCTAAAATAACTATATAAACATATCTGAGATTTAGTATAAAGGAGCCTAAAAGGTTGTAAAGGCATGGAATTATGACTGTTTAATTCTTTTGAGCACGTATGTTAGATCTTCTTCTTTTGCAAAATCCAAGTTAGAGCGATCAATCACAATGACATTCTTTTCTTTTTTTGCAAGACGAATGAACTCATCCTGAATTCTTAAAGCGCGAGCAACTGCTCTTTTGATTTCTTCAGAACTTCTTCCTCTGACGGAGATCAATTCTCGGATCTTTTTTTCGCTTGCAGTAAGCAGAACAAGTTTGTCGGATTGTAGATGAGTTATTGATTCAATCATTTTGAGAAGTTCTGGATGATGCGCGCGGTCTTCATCGATAAGAATAGCTTCTGAGGTCATCACTGCGCCATCCACGTAACAATCAATTCCTGCATCAGATATTTTTCTTGCACGCGATAAGCGTTTCTTATCGCGTTCGATAAACCAGCGCCATCTTTTACAAGGGTCGTTTGCCGTGAATACATCTTTAAGGATCTCTTTTGGAATCACTCCTTCTTCGCCCTCGAAAAGTGCAGGCAGGCATTCTAATGACGCCAGTTGATTTACCAAAAAGGATTTGCCGACTCCAGAAGTACCAATAATGGAAATAACCGCCATGATGATAATTCTTTACTGAGATCTATAAAAACATTCACCTTTTCAGACCGTGCCAACTACGTTTTAAAAGATTTGAATTAAAAAAGATTATTCTTTTTTTGCCTGGCTGAGCCGATACATTTCTTTATCCAGTTGATAGCTGAAATCCTGTTGTCCTTTCATGACGCGCGTAGCCGCATCCTGCATTTCAGGCGTCATGCGTTTTGTAGGATCTGGATTATCGATGTAAAATATCTTCTTTTCTTTGAAATAATCCGCCATATCCGGTGCAACCCACATCGCAGTACTGCGGTCGCCTGGTCGGGTAATCACGTCAACATCGCCGTCTTTGTCATAATCCATGAAGAAACATTGACCGTGAAGACCGTCTTTGTTTTGATAGCGCGCTCTGTCTGGTTCACGTCTTTCACACGCTGAAAGAAGTCCTGCCAGACCAAGTCCAAGAATTGCCATTTTTAATGCTTTCATAGTAACCACCCGACGATAAATAGGAGAATAATCTATTTAAACTTTTCTGAAAAAAGAGATAAAAAATAAAAAATCAATTAAAGCTTCCCGCTCCAAATATCGGCGGTCTGTTGGTGTCTTCAACCGAGACGATGACATCCAGCGAAGACTCCGCTCCTGCCGCATCTCTTGCACGGATGGTGACTCTGTGGTTGCCTGCATCTTCATAATTTGTGATGCGCGTGTTGCTGTTCATCCAACCCGAGTACGTAAGCTTGACTTCCTGCCCTTCTGGGTCTGTCACAATCGGCTCAAGCACTACCGTCATTCCTTCTTTCAGGACAACCGGGCTTTCAATTTCGATGATTGGTGCTCTGTTGACTGCTTCCACAATGATGAGTACTGTTGCTTCTGTTGTGAGCTCTCCATCGCTTGCTGTTACTATTGATTCATACTCGCCTGCATCGCCTATTTTGGTCTGCCATGTTCCTTTTGCGTCAAGCGGTTCTGAATAGCTGAAGGTGAGGTTTGTGCCGTCAGGGTCTGTTGCTTTTGGTCTGACAATTACTTTTTCTCCTTCTTTTACGTTGATAGGATCAAGCGCAACTACTGCCGGTTCCCTGTTTTCGTTTGCGATTAAGATTACGACTTCCTTGGTGGTGGTTGATTTTCCATCTGATGCAGTAATGATGACTTTGTGCGTGCCTGCATCTCCAAACTCGACTTCTCTGGTATCGTTTGTCATCCAGCCCGAGTATGTTATTGTGACTTCGTCGCCGTCAGGGTCAGTGATATCTGGAATCAAAATAAGGGTTCCTCCTTCAACGCCTTCAACTGGTCCTTCCAGTTCAATTATTGGCGCCTTGTTTTTGGCGTTCACCCTGAGCAGTACTTGTTGTGATACTGTATTGGTGCCGTCTGATGCGGTGATGGTGATGATATGTTCACCTGCATCTCCTTCTTTTGTCTGCCACATTCCTTTGTCGTTCAGTGGCTCTGTGAAAGTGTATGCTATTGGGTCTCCGTCCGGGTCGACTGCTTTGAGTCCTGGGAAGCTGACCAGTTCGCCTTCAGTTAACTCTTTGACTGGAAGGTCTCTGGTGTCAACTGGCACTGCAGGTTCTTCCATTGTTTCATTTGTTTCTGCAGGCTGCTCTTGTGTTTGATTTTCTGCAGCAGGTTGTTCTTGTGATTGGTTTTCTGCCGGTGGCTGTTCTTGTGGTTGTTGTTGTGTTTGATTTTGTGCCGGCATGACCGGAGCGCATGCGATGAGCACGATTGCGAGAAGTGTAATGATTGCCAGTTTCCTCATTGGTATGTCCCCCCGTTTTGAGCGGTTAATTTTGTTACTATTCCTGAATACTCAAACGGTATTTAAAGTTTTACGTGGTCAAAAATATAGCTCGGCGTGCAGGCGTTATTTTATCCCCTTCTTGAGACAATTTCGATGTGCATGAGCATGCCAGCAGCAATAAGTGCGTGAACAGCAATCGCGATTCCATATGCCACAAAGAAATTGAGCGGATAGAATGTGATGAGCGTGCTGTCTGGCGCGAACATCCAGTTTCCCTGTGGGAATAAAAGCTTGTGGAACGATGTGAACAAAGCATCAAATGGCACGATAACCGACAGCACAATGAGAATGGCCAGAAGCAGCGTTCCCCATGGGACAATTTTTTTCGTGTCGCCGCTTGCGCAAATGTACAGCAATGCTCCCAGAATTATGAGCACGACGAAGGCAGAATTCATGACACGTTTGACATCCTGCAGGTGTGCTTTTTCCTGCTCATTGAAAACGTCCGGAATACCTGCGTTTCCTTCAAAATAGTGCAACAGCTGCTTTGTTGGCTGCACGCTGTCCGGGTTTTTCAGGAGAAGAAGAGTGAACGCAGGGTCTGTAATCAGAATAAAAAAACTGAACAGCAGGCAGAAGAGTGGAAAAATGATGATGCCAAGAGCTGTTCTCATCTGATGTGGGCGCCGTCCGGCTGGTCTACAACGACCTCGCCCTTATGTGTTTTGAGCGGCTTGTCGCCGTATACTGCGATTTTGTTCTTGGTTGTCAGTTTTATTTTTTGGAAGTCTTCAATGGTCATTTGTTCTTTTTTTGGCGTGATGCCTTCAACAAAGACCTGGTCGCCGGCGTGCGCTTCTGGTGCTTCAAGTACTTTTACAATGCCGTCTTTTTCTGCTGCGAGCATCATTCCGTTGCTTTCTATGCCCCTGATGTTTGCTGGTTTCAGGTTGCTGATGAAAACTATGTGTTTTCCAGCAAGTTGTTCTGGTTTGTAGTATGGTTTCATACCTGCTACTAATTGTCTTGTTTCATCTGTTCCGACATCAAGCGTGAGCACGTAGAGCTTGTCTGCATTTGGGTGTGGCGCAACATTGGCGATGTGCGCTACTTGCAGATTGAGTAGAGAGAATGGGTCTTCTTTCTTGATTTCCATTTTTTTGAATAATATTTCTGGCTGCGTGAGCACTCCTTTTGTTGTTTTCCTGAATTTGGCGTCTTTGAGCTTGCTAATTTCTTGTCCGAGTTGGTTTGCTATTTTTTCCGCGCTGCTTGGAATGATAGACCAGACAAGAATGCTTATGATGCGCAGATGTTCAACGAGCGTATATAATATTGTGGCAAGTCTATCAGGGTCGTTTGTCTGCTTCCAGGGCTCAGTGTCATTGACGTATTTGTTGCACCTGCCAATGTAGTACCAGATTTGTTCTATAACGTGGTGCCATTTGTAAGTATGAATAAGCTCGCTGAGTTTTGCAACATCAGGTATTGCTTCTTCGAGTTCTTTTTCCTTGTCTGTTTGTTTGCCGCAGATGGGAATGTTTCCGTGGAAGTTTTTGTGGACAAGTACTGAAGTTCTTTGCAGTAAATTTCCGAGCGCATCTGCCAGGTCTGAATTATTTCTGTCAACAAGTATATTCTCTGAAAAGTCTCCGTCTTCTCCTGCGGGAACTTCTCTCAGCAATGCATAGCGCAGTGGGTCTGCACCGTACGTTTCAGCAAGGTGCGCTGGGTCAATTACATTGCCGAGTGATTTTGACATTTTTTGCCCGTTGACCGTTAGCCAGCCGTGGCAGTAGACTGTTTTTGGCAGTGGAAGTTCTGCTGCGGAAAGGATTGCCGGCCAGATGACTGTGTGGAACCATGCGATGTCCTTGCCAATAATGTGGCATTGCGGTGGCCAGTACTTCTGGTACTTTGTGGTGGGATATGAAATGCCGCTCAAGTAATTTATCAGCGCATCAAACCAGACGTAGATGACATGTTTTTTGTCTTGTGGCACGGGTATTCCCCATTTGAAGGTTGTCCTGCTGACGCTGAGGTCTTTGAGCGGCTCTTTGAGTCTGTTCAGGATTTCATTTCTGCGTGATTCTGGCTGGATGAATTCCGGATGCCGTTCGAAGTGCTGGATGAGTTGTTGCTGGAATTGTGAGAGCTTGAAGAAGTAGCTTTCCTCGCTGAGGTTTTCGACTGCTTTCTGGTGAACCGGGCATAATCCGTCTGGCACGTCTTTTTCTGTGTAGAATGCTTCGCAGCCGGTGCAGTAGAGTCCTGAGTATGTTCCTTTGTAGATGAGTCCTTTGTCAAATACTTTTGTCCAGATTTCTGTTGCTGTCTTGACGTGTTTTTTGTCTGTTGTACGGATGAAGTTGTTGTACCGCACGTTCAGTTTGTCGCAGAGCTGCGTGAAATAGCCGGACATTTCGTCAACAAATTGCTTGGGCGTCTTGCTTGCTTCTTTTGCCGCTTTTTCGATTTTCTGCCCGTGCTCATCCGTGCCCGTTAGCAGAAATACATCTTCACCATTGAGCTCGTGCCATCTGGCGAGCAGGTCAGCTACTATTTTCTCGTAGGCGTGCCCGATGTGCGGCTTTGCATTCGGGTAGTCTATTGCAGTAGTAATATAGTAGGTCTGTTTTGGCATTGAAGAAAGCGATGATAAGGCACTTTTAAAGCTTGCCTTCATACCCGCAGTCCAGGCAGATAAGAACAGTTTTGCTATCCACTAAATCAACATGCCCTGAGCCGCATTTGGGGCATTTGTGCTTCGCTTCTGGGTGCGCTGTGTGAACCATGATAACCGTGTTTCCCGCCAATTTTTATTTTGAAGAAGCAAAGAAGTGAATTTGTTCGTCAATTTCCACACGCAAGTCATCTGTCTTGACTGTAAGTTCGGGCAAGGTTTCTTTCTGGGTAAGTAGTTCGTCTATGAGTTCACGGATGTTCACCGACAATTTGGAGAAGTCAGGATTGGCTTTCATCGCTTTAAGCTTGTCCGCATACTCACTGAATTGCGAGGTTAGCTTATAATTTGTAAAGTAAACAAGCAGCTCATATAGCTCCTTGTTCAGTTGCGCAGGCATTATTTCTTAACACATATTTGGCTATTTAAATACTTCCCTTATAAATAACCACTGAATAGTGACTACAAAACGAAACCTTTATATACCTCCAGATTATTATCACTCAAAGGTGACTACAAAAATGAAGAAATTGCTATTACTGTGGGCTGTTCTCTCGTTTTGCATGAGTACTGTAAGCGCTATGCAAATCTCAACCCCGACGCTTTCAGGTGAGCGTGACGCAAACGTCAGCACGTCTGTTACCATCACAAACGATGGAACTACAATTGTTTCCGGTATTCAGCTTACTTCAACAGCTGACACAAAATATAACATCAGATTTGAGAACGTTCCGCAATCTATTGCTCCAAGCCAGTCTGCAATTGTTACCCTCAAAGGCACTATCCCGAAGGACTTTGAGGCAGGCAAAAAGAGCATTGGAACAATTACCGTTACTTCAACAGCAGTCTCAAATATTCCTGTTTCAAATACAAGCACAAACACTTCAAATACGACAAATTCCAGCAACCCGCTCGGAACTCATACATTAATTCCGGCAAACGAAACCCCTCAGCAGATTGTTCTGCCTGTCGGCATGAGCGCTGCGAATGATTGTGGCCAGAATACCGAAGACCCCGGCATGCCGATTATTGGTCAGTGGCACACTGGCAGCTGTGACTGGATTCCAGAAATTGAAGTTATGCAGCCTCTTTCAGGTCAGGTTGACGCTGGCTGGGCAAGAGTGCATTCAAGCAATTTCAATGATTACTGGGTAAACTCAGTGAGCGTTGACTGCAGTGGCCAGTCCCAGAATCCGCCGCAGAACTGGATTTATGGTGGAAAGATCCACTCAGGTCCAGGGCTTTGTGATGGAAACATCGAGCTCCCAAGTGGAGACTCTGGCTGGACTGGATTTTATACAAGACCTGAAGCAGATGGACAATTAATCGTGGTTATCGCTGACAACAAGTGCGGCGGTGGCGTACAGCAAGTTCCTGCGAACGGCGTTATTTTGGGCAAAGTAAGAACCGGCCCAGGCGTCTGTGACGGTTTGCCAGAAGCATTCGCCTACAATGGCGCTTCTTTGGACAGCGGCTCAGTATACATAGTCTACCTGCCTATTGATCATACTCCTACTAATTTCCTCCCGATAGGAGTTTTTGAAGGCCTCAGCTGGACGTCTTTGTCCGGCTGGGCTTTTGATAATGACACGCCAGCCACAAAGGTCAATGTTTATGTTGATGGCACATTCTGGAAAGAATTGACAGCAAGTGTTCCACGGCAAGACTTGGTAACTTCAGGACTTATTCCTGACACAAACCATGGTTTTGTGTACAATTTCACGCAGTCTGACATTGTTGCACTCGACAAATCAAAGAACCACACGTTCCATATTTACGCGATTAATTCGCCGCAGGGCGACAATCCGATATTGAATGGCAGTCCTAAAACATTGGCTGCCCAAATCAACGTGACAAACAGCACGAACACGACAAACACCACAAACACGACCAACACAACTAATACTACAAGTGGGAACACAAACACCAACACTGCAAGCACAACTGCTTCTGCAACGCTTTACATGGAAGCACAAAACCGTTTGATAATTGACAAGGTCAAAATAAGTTGTGACGCATTGGAAACAGTTACCGAGGGCTCAACAATTGACAATATTGCTCCTGGTCAGTCATGCACTTTGACTGTCAGGGTAAAGAACACCTTTACAGGCAACACAGAAATTGAAGATATAACTATCGAAGCAGACCCGGAAAGCAGTGATGTTGATGGTGATTCTGTAGACCTCTCAAGCCTTGACGCCGGTGACAGCGTAGAAAAGACTTTGGAATTGAAAATTGATGAATCTGCAGATGGCGGAAAAGTAGACATTGGCATTTCAGCAGAAGGTCGTGACGAAAACGGCGTGAAGCACAGCGACAAGTTCCAGTTTACATTGGAGATTGAGCGCTTGAAGCACGACTTGCCTATTAGCAGCATTTCGGTTAACCCGACACAAGCAAGGCCGTGCCAGCATTCGCGCATTGACGTGACTGTTTATGTTGAAAATAAGGGCGAACGTGACGAGGATGCTGTTGCTGTTGAGCTTTCAGTTCCTGCATTGAATTTTGTAAAGAAAGTAAAAGATATTGTTATCGACCAGGATGAAGAAGAAAAGGTTACGTTCAGCGTGCCAATCACTTCAAGCACCTCTGCTGGCAGTTTCAAAGCAACAGCGAAGAGCTTCTTTGAGAATGTTGGCTTGAGCCAGAGCAAGACTGCTGATGTTGTTATTGTGAAATGTGCAGATACCGCTCCAGTTGCTGTGAGTACGCCGGATACAGGCAATGATTTTACTGACAGCCAGGTTGTTGTTGCTCCGCCTCATGTTCCTGAAGAAGACATCATCAATATTGTTCCTGAAGATGGAGCATCTGAAACTCAGGAAACGTTCCTGAGCGGCGCATTGTTCACCGGCATTCTTGTTGGCGCCAATCTTATTGCTTTGACAGTGCTTGGCGTGATGGGCTATGGCTATTTCAGAAAGCCAAAAGATCCGCTGGCAGCGCAGTTTGAAGACGATAAGCCAATTGAGATTAAAGCGAAGGATTATTACTGATTATTCTTCATCCGGCACTTCTTCTTCGCCTTTCTTCCCCGCTTCCTTCATCTTTTTCGTTATCGGAATCTTTCCTTTGCACTTGTCGCATAAGAATACAAGCGCTTTGACGCCTTCAAATGATTTTCTTTTGAATGGAATGGTTGTTTCTCCCTTGTTGGAGCAGTGCGGGCAGGTATACGCTATGTTTGCGGTTAACGTATCCTCATATTCCTGTTTCTCAACAGTGTGATTGCATTGTGGGCAGACGTATTCTTTTGCCCTGATTTTGACCTTGCCGTCGCTTCCTCTTGGCTTGCCCATTTCTGCTTTGCCGCACTTGGGGCATTTTTCCCTGAAAATCCAGCACATTACAAATCCTTTGCCGACTGCCCTGCGCGTGAAGTACACGCATTCGTCCATTGATTCTGGTTGCCTGAGTGCCATGTGTGCTTGTTTCGTAGATTGATTTTTAAAGTTTGCGTACTACTTGGAATGCATGGGGGATGGCTATTACGACCAGATCGCTTCTGGCTATGATGAATTGCATGGTGAGGAGCAGCTGAGAAAGGCGCACATCGTATTGCAGAATCTCGAAGTTAAGCAGTCTGACGTCCTTCTGGATGTCGGTTGCGGTTCGGCAAAATATCTCTCGTTATTTCCTTGCCAGAAAACTGGCATCGACCCGTCCATCGAACTGTTGAAACGGGCTTCAATCCCTGTAATCCAGGGTGTTGCCGAGCAGCTGCCGTTTGCAGCCAACTCATTTGATATCGTTCTTTCCCTGACCGCAATTCACAATTTTACTGACGTGAAGCAGTCAGTCGCTGAAATGCATCGTGTGGCGCGAAGGGATATTGTCGTTTCTGTCTTGAAAAAAGCAGTGAATTTCAAGGAAATCGAAAATAGCATCACCTCTCTGCTGCCAGTGCGCAAGCGTGTTGAGGAAATGCATGACGTTATCTTCTTTTGTAGAAAAATCTTTAAATAGGCGAAAGCCAGAATACTAATAATGCAGGTCCCGCAGTTTTTAAAAGAGGTTGTCTGGTCGCTGTATCCGCCGCGTTACCGCCAGATTGCTGACAAGCAGTTCCGTAAGAGTCTTGTCTATATGAGCAAGGTCTTGCTTGTTGCTTTTCTTCTTGCAGGCATCCTGTTTATTCCCAAGTTGTTCTTGCTGAAGGGCACCATTCAGAGCGAGCTGGCTAAGTTTGAAACCTTTAAGCTCTCTGGCAATATTACGCAGACTGCTCCGGTGACCATTCCCAGGCATAATCCCTGGGTTGTTGTGGACTTGAACTCAAATCTTACCTTGACGAAAGAAATCATTGTGGTGGATTCAACTACCATCAAATACCGCTTCTTCGGAATTAAGAGTGTTAATCGCGAAGAATTGAAAGACCCTGCTGCCAACAAGGGCCCTGCAAGCAGGTTTGCTGCTGCCATGCTCATCCTTATGCTTCCCGGTATTGTGCTATTCCTGTACATCCGCGCTTGGCTGAAGTATTTCCTGCTAGTCATGTTCGCTGGCACAGTCTTTTTTATTATCATGGAATTGTCAAAGCTCCGCTTGCAGTGGAAGCAGATGCTGAACATTGCAACGCATGCTCTCACCGTTGTTATTCTTGTTGAGATTGTTTCTGCCGCAATAACGACTGCCTACTTGATTCCGGTATTGCGATTTTTAGGCGTCAGCATTTACGCCATAACGACAGCTGCGTTTGCCGTCATCATGGTGCTCGGTATTGTCGGGTATCATATTGAGGACCACCGCAGGCGATGATTAAGGCAATCCTCTTTGACCTGGATGGCGTGCTGGTTGATTCTGAGCCTGTTAATGTCGAGGCAGGCTTGCGTAGCTTCAAGGAACAGGGAATCAGGCTGACGGGTTCTGAAAGAAAGCTGATAATTGGGAGGCATCCTGCTGATTATCCAAAAATTTTTGACAAAAGGTTTGATGCGAAACGTATCGTGAAGCAGCATTCTTTTCATTATAATCGCTTGTACGCCCGTACTGCGAAGCCCTTGCCGTATGCAAAAGCGTTTGTGCATGCTGTCATAAGCAGGGGTTTCAAAACTGCTCTCGTAACAGCGTCAGAAAAAGGCGTGGTTGCCATGGCTCTGAAAAAAATCAGACTGGGCAGGGTGTTTGACAGGTTTGTAACGTTTGAAGATTGCAAAAAGCGAAAACCTGCGCCTGACGTCTACCTGCTTGCAGCAAAACGGCTGCGCATGAGGCCAAAGGAATGTGTTGTCGTAGAAGACAGCATTGTTGGAGTTGAAGCTGCCAGGCGTGCAGGAATGAAATGTATTGCTGTGACTAATAGTTTTCCTGCTTCAAAATTGAGAAAAGCCGACTTGATTGTCAAGAATCTGAATGACAAGCGTATCTGGAGGTTAATTGACTTTTCTCAGAAATCTTTTTAACCTGGACCTTTCAGCACACTACTATGAAAAGGGATGAAATGGGAGTTGTCGGAATTTCAGTCTTTATCGCAGTGATAGCATTCTATATATTCTCACTGCACCATATTATTGTAGGTAACTCAGACCCAGTATTGGAAGTGTACGCCTGCATCATTTCAATCCTGATTGCAATTGTAATTGTTTTCTTTGTGCTTTCCAAGCTCTTCAGGAAGTCGTGGCTTGGCAAGCAGTCCCGGAAGCTTGTTGGTTTTACGGCTGATTGCGCCCGATATTGAACTGCATCTCAAATTTCTTCTTCATTTCTGTTGCTTTTGCCTTCATCCGTTCAGGCAATTCCGGATTTATCTCATAGGAAACAGTGCTTTCAGTTATCCGCAAATCTGCAACCCATGGGTCTCTGCCTGCCCTGAATACAAATGCGCCGGTTCGCGCTATTTCCCGCTGTACTTCCTCCAGCTTTGGCGCTTTCCAGTGCGAGGTGTGCACGATGCGCAGCACTGCAAATATCCTGTTGACCTGTTCTTGCGTTAGCATGGATTCCACAACAATATTAATATAGATACTGCTTATCAGCTTTTCCTATGGATGAAGAAAAGAGGAAGCGTATTCATGAAGTTGCCCGTGCGCTTAAAGAGCTTAACGTTGTCCCGAGCATGGAAGAGGCAATAGCCCGTGCCAAGGATATCATAGCAAATTCTCAATCAGACGGCAAATCCCTGAAAGAGCTCATGGGAGATATTGCTGGCGAAGCAAAGGAGCAGAACAGGGAAGCAGACCACATTCAGAAGGAATCAGATGCTGCTCGGAAGGAACTCTCTGCAGAAGCTCGCGATGAGCACAAGAACACTGAACATAATATAGAGTCCGCAGAGGAGAGCAAGGCAGCTGCAAAAAAGACTGAAGAACAGCTCGCATTTGACATTAAGACGCACAAGCTCGAAAAGGGCGATGTTGAGGAAGCGATGCGCGAAGTTGATGAGCTTGAGTGCGCAGAGAAAGACGCTGAATTCATCGTCAAGGAAGCAGAGAAGATACAGAAGCAGCGGAATTCCACAAAAGAAAATAAAAAGTAATCTTTACTACTCCACAATACTAACAAAACCGAAATATTTAAATAGGACCCGTACTTCTTTCGTGTAAGTTAACACTATCGGGGTGGAGTAACTATGAAACAAATTGCAGTGTTTATGTTGTTGATTGCCCTCTTGGCTGTAGGCGCAAGTGCGGTCCAGATTACGAGCCCAACTATGGGTGGCGAAACTCAGGACCGTGTGAAGAATGTTGCGACAACGTTTAAGATTACAAACAACAATTCAGCTTCTATGACCGGCATCAGCATCACCGCAGGCGGTGGCGCTGAGGATTCCAAGTATTTATTGTCATTTTCTGGCATTCCAGCAAGCTTGAACGCAGGTGACAGTGCAACCATTACCGTTAACGGCACGATTCCGTTGACTCACCCTGGTGTTGACGCCTCAGACCTTGAGGAAAAGCCAATCAAGATTGGAGTTTTGACAGTTACAGGCACAGTGAACAGTGCAAGCGATTCAGCAAGCACTGATATCAACATGCACGCTGATAACCAGCTCAGAATCAAGAAAGCGCGCATTGAGTGCGATACCAAATCCCAGAGTTTGGACGATGGCGACCGCGTGAAGAACCTCAAGCCAGGAGACGACTGCACGCTTGAAATTGAGATTGAAAACGAATTTGACGATAACGATGTAAGCAACCAGAAGATTGGCGACATCGCATTTGAAACAATCGACATCAGCATTGACTCAAGCGATGGCGACATCGACCTTGACGAAGATGACGACCTTGACGACCTCGATGCAAACGACGAGGACTCAGTTACCGTTGACCTTGAAATCGACGAGGAAGCAGACGACGGCACAGTCACAGTTGACATCCGTGTATCAGCACGCGACGAAAACGGTGCACTGCACGGTGAGGCAATGGACGTCCGCCTGGAAATCGAGCGTTTGAGCCACGACATCCAGGTACGGCGCGCAGAGCTTTCCCCAAGTGTTGTGTCAAACTGCGAAGCTTCAAATGTGAAATTGTCTGTCAACATTCTCAACCAGGGCAAGCGTGATGAGGACGAAGTCTCGGTTGAAGTATCTGTTGCGGATTTGAAGTTCAGCAAGAAGATTGACAACATCGAGCTTGACAAGGATGACAGCACCGCTGTTTCCTTTGACATTCCTGTTGCAGCGGGCACCAAGGAAGGCGTTGCACGTGTTGATGTCAAGACGTACTTTGATACTCTTGCTCCAAGCAATTCAGGCAGTGTTGAGCTGACAGTCGGCAAGTGCGATGGTGCATCAGCCGAGTCAGATGAAACTCCTGAGCCACAAACTCAGCCTAAGACAGGCACGAGTGTTGTTGTGCCTCAGTCCCAGGTTCAGCCTCAGGCTGGCCAGGCGCAGGCTGCTCCGAAGCGACAAAGCTCGTTCACTGACAGCAAGGCGTATGTTGCACTGTTGGTTGTGATCAGCATCTTGATTGCCGTTGCGATTGTTGCATTGGTAATCATGCTTGTCCGGAAAAAGCAGCAATAATTCCGTTTTTTTCTTTTATTTTCCTATTTTCTTCCGTATTCTTCCGTAACCTTTTCGGCTTTTTCATCGATACACCCTTTAAGGAGTTCTGACTACTATATGAAATACTATAAGAAAGGGTGATTCGTATGAAATGGATAAAATATCTGTTATGGATTGCGTTGTTAGTGCCGGTGGCACGCGCAAACGTAGTAATTTCCCAGGTGCTCTATGACCCTGCTGGAACTGAAAGCGGCGGCGAGGCTGTCGAACTCAGAAACGACGGCAGCTCTGCCGTTGATATCTCTGGATGGGTGCTTGAAACCGAGAATTCTGCTTCAGATGCCACGCTTCCAGAAAACACCATCTTGCAGCCAGGCTCCACTTTTCTCATCGCAGACGAAGGCTGGGACGATAATAAGGATGATTCCAGCTGGCGTTCTGCTGATTACGAGGAGACAATAACGCTGGGTAACAAAGACAGCGGTATTGCCTTGCTGGCTAACGGAACGATTATTGACGCTGTTGGCTGGGGTTCTGAGGCGGGGATTGAGGGCTCGTTGTATGAAGGCACTCCTGCTGCCTTGGTCGCTGCTGGAAACGCTTTGGTGAGAAAGGCAGATACTGACGATAACAGTGAGGACTTTGCTGAATCTGCTGCTGACTTTCAGGAGGGCATTCCAGTGCCGATAACAGCAGACATCATCATTACAGCTCCTGTGATTGAAGTTTCAAAGTCTCTGAACATAGTTCCAGAAGGAGTGTTGTCCGTCAAAAACAATGGCCAGACTGCAGTATCCATCAAACTCGTCTTCAACGATTTGAAATTCGGCAACAACACGATTCCAAAGAACGCAATAGTCGTCGATAATCTAGAATTCACCGTGCAGCCTTTATCCGAGCACACATCTGAAGTTAGCCTGAGAATTCCTGCCGGCACTGTTCCGGGAAAATATACGTCCACTTTGCGCGTTATTACTTCCGGTTCCTGAACGACACAAGGCAGGATTTTTTTATCCAGCAGTTTGGGCACTGGACATGCGTTTCGTACTTCTTGCCGAAGCACGGGTCCTGCACCATTTTTAGGAATTTGGTTTCCATAAAGCTCACAGAATAATAGATGATAATGGCAGGGGAGTATTTAAGCTTTTGTATTTTATATAAAATATATAGTATTTATTTCTGTTCTACCACTTTCTGCATTGTCTTGACAAAATCCTCTGCCTGGTGCTTGTAGCTGTCAAATTCCCTGCCAGAAAGCACCTGCAGTTCGCGGTGTATGATCTTTTTTTGCAGTTTGAAAAACGTGTCCATTGCGTCCGCGTATTTCTGTGCCACAAATCCTGGCTTGACAAGGCGTTTGTGTATCAGTTCTGCGATGTGTCCTGGTGTCGGAGGCACTTCTCCCACTTTCATCAAGGCAGCATGCGCGCTGTCAACGACTGCCCAGTACAAATCAAGAGTTGCCTGCAAAACGTGCCAGTCTGCGTTGTGGATGGTGGCTGGCGCTCGCGCGAAATAAGTCCAGATGCTTTCCTTTGTTGGCCGGATTCTTCCCTGAAAAAGCAGCTGCTGTACTGGCTCAAAGAATCCTGCATCGTACAATGGCACGCCATCTCTGAGCATGTTGATTGCTATGGGGTCACCGTTTCGTACATAGTCCCAGAAACTGGTCATTTTGAGAGTTGTGATGTGCAGTCGCTTGCTTGATTTTGCAGCCGTGTTCTCAGTGATGACGCGGTATGCCTGGATGACCTCGTTGCTCATAATCATTGTCAAATCATTGATGATGACCAGAACGTCGATGTCTCGCTCGCCATACAATGGCTTTTCCTCGCGCGCCGTGCTCCCAAACAGAACGATCGCCTTGACAAAGTCGCCAAGCTCTGCGTGCATCGTTCCTGCAAACTTTTTTGCAAAGTCGTAATCCGTGCTTTGGTATTTGGGGATGTTCGGATGTTTTTTGGTGTGGACTTTGAACTCCATAACGCCATACGTTCAGAATGAATGTTTTAAATGTTTCGAACTCCTTGACAATGAAAACATCGGAATTCTTGTTGAATTCCGACTGTGCTCGAAAACTTGGAGCATCTATATATGATTCTGGCAAGTTTTCGACACACCACATATAGAACACGTTTCGCAGGTCTCGTCGAAAAACTGAAACAGGCATCCACTAATTGCGTTGTTGTCATCATTCGGTGCATCCGAAAATATTAATAAGCAGCTGTGCAACCGTATGAGTGAAATGGTTCTGAGTGATACGAAAACCTTAGAGGCGATTGTCGCTGGCGCGGAAGAAGTCAAAATCGCGATTGAAACAGCGCGTGACAATGAGCTGGTTGACAAAATTGAGGATGCAAAAGAAATCGAAGAGCTTTCTCCGGTGATTGAGCAGCAGCTTGACCCGGAATCCTATGAGAGCACTGGTTACCGGATTGAAACACCCTACGCAAGTTCCTCATACGACGGCGAAAAGAACTTGTACCAACCAGCAAACAGTGATGGTGGCACGATTGGCGCTTCTTTTACTTCAGTGATGAGTGGGTACGAGCACGAAACGCTTGAGCAGGCGCAGAACATTCAGAATAGTATGCGCGAGGGTGACCAGACAAATAATCCGTTTATTGAGCCGCAGATTGATATGAACCAAAAATATATTAAGGAAAGCGTCAAATTAGTATCTCCTGCCCTATGGCAAGCTATGTATTACGGAAAAATCAAGTTTAACTGAGTGAAGAATGGTTGAGTTTATTTCAGAAACGACAGAAGTCGATATTTCTCCGCAGGAACCTGAGGAAATTCCGGTTTTGCCCAGTCAGCCTGCGACGAGCCTGGAAACATTGGTTGAAACCCATACTGAGGAGCTTCGCGATATTCAGGCAGACCAGGACTATATCGATGAAACTGCATCCCCGCAGGGTGACTATCACCAGCCCGAGCATTCTCCGCTGAAAGAAGTGCCGAGCGTCAAGGACGAGCTGAAACCTATGATCTACGACGAGCGCGAACAGGTCATCGTTGTTGACATTTTTGACCGCTACGGGCAGAAGGAAGATAAGTGGTGGAAAAAGAATTCTTATTAAATTACTCTAAGGGCACTTCGCTCCAGAGTTTGAACTCATTGCTGGGCGCATAGCCGCCGAACATGAATTGTGGCGAGTAAGTTCTGCCAAAGTACGCATGCTGGACTTGTCCCCAGCGCATTGGTGGTCCGGAGAAATAGCCGGCTCCGACAGGCGCTCCTGCGTGTTGCCAGGTCTTCATCCTGATTCTGCCCTCGCCAAATTTTTCTTCTTCGTGACCTTCTGAGACGATAAAGCCTGAAAAGCCCTTTTCCTTGAATATTTTGGCAGCGTCAAATACAGGAAAGATACCCTCTCCTGGTGGCAGATGACCGTGTGCTGCTGACTGGCTGTCAACTATTTGTATACCGCCAACCACTCCTGCTTCTGCTATTTTATTGACTTCTTCAAGGTACCATTTCTTGAACCGTTCTATTCTGTGCTCTTCTGTTTCCAATCTCCCTGTTTTGGAGTCTTGTTCTGGCTTGAAGTGCGCCAGCCACATTCCCATGTGGCTCGTGTCAAACAATCCCTTGATGTGCTTGTCTGCAAGCTGTTTTGCTTTTTCTGTGCTGATAGTCGGGTCCCAGTACGGGTTTTTGTCTGGTTTTTTCCCGAGAACCGGGTCTGGCAATTCAATGGTGGGCTTGGTGAGCAGGTTTATCATTTCCTGGCGCGATTTCTTGACTATCTTGATGAATTCATCAGGATGGCTTCCATAATATTCCGGCCATCCGATTTCCGGTCCGACATAGACATCTTTGGTGATTGTCGGATGTTCTTTTTGCATTCCTTCCTGTGTTGTACGCATTGCCGCAATTCCTGCTTCTGCATAGGTTCTCGTGCTTCTCCAGAGAGCGTAATCCTCTATGGGCTTGAGGTGGTCTCGTCTTTCTTCGAGTTCTGCCACTTGTTGTGCTTGTCCTCGTGCTGAGTTGAGGAAGTCCGTGTATCTTTCTTTCCATTTGGGAAGGGCTTTTGCTTCGATTTGCTGTTTTTCTTCTGGAGTCATTTGTCGAGGTTCTTCAGGATGCCGTCCTTGTTTAATCCGCTCAATTTTTTCATTGAGCTCTTCTGCCTGGATGGTATAGTATGACTGCCAGCCGCGGAGGGATTTCATCTGTCCCTCAAGCTGTTTTGCTATGTAAAGTTCTTCTGGAGTGATAGGCGGTCTTCCTTCTTTGATGCGCTCATCATATGCTTTTTTCCGCTCTGGCGTAAGCACCTCGTCAGTTACAGGGTCAATGCCCTGCGCGATTTGGTCTTTTGCCCGCTCGCTCCATTTGACAAAGTTTTCCCAGCGGAATTCCTTGAGTTCCACCTTTCCTTCTTTGAGTTTTTCGATGGGCCGGAAGGTTTCAGGGTCGTACGGCAGGTGCTGGATTTCGTCTTTTCTGAACTGCACGGTTCTTCCCGTTCTTTCGTCCACCAGCCATCCGGTACGCTGTTCTCCTTCCTGGTGGAATTTTTCTTTGCTGAGCGGGTCTGATTTCTGCCAGGTTGCTTCATTGACTCCTCGCGGGAATTCCCAGGAGACAATGTCTACGCCGCCTCCCCTGCCTACATCTGCTACAAATTTGATGGCGTCTTTTACTTCATCCAGGCTTCGTTTTCTTTTTTCATCTGAGAAAACGCCTTGCTGATAGTCAAATCCTGCCAGATTGTTGAGCGCTGTCGGCATCTCGACTCCTGCGATGTTTACTTTGCTTGCCAGCGCGACTTCCTTGAGAGTTTCCCTGACTTCCTTGCCGTATGCTTTTGGTCGTCCGCCGATTGCGCTCTCTGGCGGCGTCATCATGACAAGTTGGAGAGTGCCAGCTCCTCCTCTTATTGCAGCCTGCGTGGTCTGGATGATGTTCTTGAACCTGCCAGTCGGGTCGTGCTCTGGCACGGTTTCTCCAAGCTGTGAAATCGGGAATATTGTTTCTTCTACCGCCACTGGTTGTGGCGTCTCGGTGACTGACTGATGGTATTCTCTATCCATCGGCCCGTAATACATCGTCCTGAACTCTGCCATAGTATACTTTTTTGGCTACTGGAGTATTTAAAGGTTTATGCGTTTGGTGTCACAAAGAATTAGACTATCATTCCAACGCGTGCGCCCAGTCTGACTGCAATATCAGTAAGCTGTCGCGAGAGTTTTTCAAGCTCCTTGTTCTTCAACTTCGTTGCCAGTCTGCCAACATTGCCGGCTTGCGTTATTATTCTAGTTTTGTAGTCCGATACCAGTGCGTCAGGAATGCTTTCCGCCATTACTTGTCGGACTGTCTCTAGATCATTTATAGCTGGCTGCAATTCTGCAATGCCGGTTGCTCTCAATTGTGCAATGACAGTTTCCAGCTCTGCTGCCAAGTCACTTGCCCTAACCGCCATAAGAATTTGTATTCGGAATGACTATTTAATATTTATCATCCCGGCGTTCTCTTGTACGTTCCCGCACCGCTCTGGTACATGCTTTCTGCCATTTGCTCAGCTGCTGTCATCAGGTGTTTTGCTGTTCCAGCCGGCTTGTAGCCTTCTTCATGCTTGATTTCGAATCCTTTCATGATGGCATAAATTTTTTCGCGGTCTTGCTTTGTTTCAATTCCCGTCTCTTTTTGGCGTTCGTAAATTCTTTTTTCTTCTTTGTATAATTCTGCTGCTGAAAGATGTGCCACGCGATGAAGTAATTCCGGTGAGCGTGGTGGTGCTGTGGCGAGCAGTCTTTCGAGTTCTGTCTGTTCTTCGCGCGTCATCCGCCCTTTTTTTTCTTCTGTCTTTTCCTCAATTCCTATTTCTTCTATTTTTGTTGCGCGCTGGCGTTTTGGCGCTGTCCGTGCTTCTGGAACCTCTACCTGTTCAAGTAATCGTGTCTCTTCGTCAGCAAGCGCCAGCAAGTTCTCCGCCTCCCTGATATCACTCTGCCGTTCATCAATCTCTTTTTTCAAAGAATCAACAAGTTTTTGCAGTTCCTGCATGCGCCGTTCTGGCGCGAGTTTCCTGAAGGGCTCAAAGTCCATTGCCATCCATTTATCGAGAGAAACGGGCTATATAAATTCTACCACGCCAGCAGGCCGTGTGCTTTCTTGAAGATGTTGTAATGAAGCCAGCATTGTTTCATTGCGACACCTTCATCTGGCTCTTCTCCGGCTGCCTTCTTTTTGCCTTTTGGCAGAGCTGGTATCATCGCTCCAAGCATTTCTTTCATGCCCTTGCCGAGTGCTTCAAAAGGTTCCATGAGTCCAAGCGGTCTTTTCTCTGGCTTTTCCTCTTCCTTTTTCTTTCCTTTTTCTGCTTCTTCAAGGTATTTGAACAGGTCTTTTCCGAGCGCTTCCATGGCAGAGGTAAGTGATTTGTCTATGGATGCGAGCAGGTCCAAATCTTCCCGGTCGCGCATTTCCTTGTAGTTCTTGACCTGCTCGTCTGTCCAGGCATAGCTCCTCCAAGTGATGCGTGTTGAGCCTACATGGATTGGTCCGCGATGGTAGCCCGCATCTCCTGGATACTGCATGCTTGGCTTGGTATGATACTCAAAGGTCATTAGGATGCACGCGTAGCTTTTGCGTTTTCCAGGAGGCCGGTGCCGGGCAAGCACTTCTATTTCTACGAGGCTGCTTTCAAATGCTGTAATGAGTCTTGGATTTTTAAGCAGGTCTTGTTCGCCGCTCAGCCGTTCTATGTGGCGGATGTAGGGCTTTACCCAGTTCATGTACATCTTGATGATGTGGTTGTGCTGTCGCAGGTAGTCGAGGGTGAATTGCCTTCTTGCCTTCATTTCGTCATAGGTCGAGGATTTCCAGGCGATATATTGTGCGAGCTTGCGTTTCAGGAGGTTTCGTAATGGCTCGTTGAATTCTTTTGCCTGTTCTTCGACTGTCTCGTCAACTTTGTCAGGGCTTGGGGGATGTAGTGAGAAGAACAAATCTGGCAGCGCTGTGAACTGCAGTTGCTGTGCCATGACGAACAGGTTGCTTCCGGTGCGCTGTCCTCCGACAACACCGTCAACGAGGTCCACCCACATTCCCTTGAGCGCGTTTTCTGCTCCTTTCTGTCCCTTTATTGCTCCTTCATAGATTTCAAGGCGTTCGTCAATCCATCGTAATTCCCTGACGAGCTGGAACAGGTCTTTGACCATTTTTCCGATGGTCGCCAGATACTGTCCAACTTTGTCCTGTGCTAATCCAAGGCGTTGTTGCGCTGCGCCGTAGAAGCTGCTGTGCTCTGCTGCAGTGAAAACGTCAGATATCTTGTCAATCTCTGGAAAGCCGATGTCGCCGAGGAAGTTCATGCACCAGTAATAGTATGGCTCGATGCTCAGATGCCAGCTTTCTACGCCCATATAGTATCTGCTGAGGCCTTTTGGGTAGTTGGTCATGACCATTTGGTCTCGTGCTACTTCCACCCATTCGTGGTCTGCAAGGTCTTCAAACCGGGCATCAAATTCTTTCTGGTCATCTTCGTCGAGCCCTTTGCGTATTTCCTCAATTTTTTCCAGTTTTTCCCTGCCAATCTTGCCAGTGATGGCTATCTTTCTTCTACCGACAGTAACTGTTGGCTCGTCTCTGTCGACCCCTTTTTTCACGAATCCAAACGCGACGAGGCGTTTGCTTTGTTCTGCCATTGTGCTTCTTAAAGAAAGACTGCTTATTTAACCTTTTCTAATACGGCGATGAATCCAACCTGATGAATCACGCGCGCATGCGCCCGTTCTGCCAGCTCTTTGACAAGCACTTTCTTGTCAGAAGTGATTGCAGTTGGCAGGAATTTGACCTTGATGACTTTTCTTCTTTTGAGCAATGTAATGACTAGTTTTACCACGTTCTCAGTAATGCCTTCTTTGCCTATCCTGACGCTCGGCTCAAGTGCGTGATGGTTTATTTTACCTGGCATGTTCCTGCGGGCAGCACCCTTAACACCTCATCAATGTCTGCTTGTAACTTTTTCGCTATTTTCTTTGCGCAATCGCTTGGTTTGTCCTTACCTTGTACGACCAGAGCATATTCTTTACAGTTTGCTTTAATTGCTGTTTCTGGTCCGCTCATTATCTTGCCATCAGCGAGCTTTCCTACTGCAAGGCGCACCGCGCCTTGATAGTATTCCCTCTTTCCTCTTATCATGAATCCTCCCTTGGGCATGTATTCTCCTGATGGTGCTTGCTTGCTGATTTGTTCTGGTGTTAGTGAATACGCTTCTGTTGCGCTCAGCCCGAGCTTCCATGCGCGGGAGAAACTCGCTGTTGCATCTGCGACTTCCTGCATTGTCACATCACTTGGCTTTTTTCCTTCAGTCTTTATCACAAAGAACGGGCTTCCCGGCGCTTCAGTGTGAAAGATAATATCATCTTTGTCCGTGTGCTTCTTAATCACAACTTCATTGGATGTCGCATCTCTTCCGCCAATGCACAAAAATCCTTCAGATGAAATAAACCATCTGAACTTTTCATACCATTCTGCCGGCGCTGTCCTTTTTTTCTCGACTTTTTTTATCTCAACCGCTTGCTTTCGTTCCAGTGCCTCAAGCTCTTTCTTGAATTTGAGGATTATAGCGCGTGCCCCTTCTGTTTTCTTGCGTGATTTCTTCGCCTTTTCAAAATACTCGTTTGCCGTCTGTTCGAGCTTCTTTTTGAGGTTGAGGGTGAGTTGCATGGAGCACAGGGTGAAAAGGACCTTTAAATAGCTATCTTTATAAGCAGAATAAATGTGCAAGGCGCGTATGGGGGTAACAATTGACCAGTGCGTAAATAGCATTATCGAGCATCGCGCTCCTGTGCTTCCAGGTCGCGTGACGCTCTCAGTGCTGGAATCTGTGCTGGTCTATTTGGACGCGCATATTGGCGATGATACTGAACTGGCTTTCTTGAAAAAACTTCAGCCGTATGATTTCCCAGGCACTGACAATATGTGGAACAGTGAAGGCGAGAAGAATTACGCGCTTGCACGCGGGCTCTCCCACCTCGTTGTGCAGAAATTGCTGGTCAACAACCACTGGACCTTCATCGAACTGGTACAGAACGTGACGCAGAAGCAGTTCAACGAAACATGCGTCAACCAGTGGGGCACTACCGCTGGCGGGATGAGCATGCGGATTTACGGTGGACACGCGGACGCCATCATTGATTTGGTTATGAATGATAGCAGGTACGCAGAGTGGCGCGACGTCAAGTATTACGATTTCAAGAAGACGAAAAAGCGGACTGATACTGAAACGCGTGAAATGACTCACATTTTGCTCCAGAAAATCATGGATGAAAGTAAGTGGGATTTGGTTCAGCTTGTCAGGAACATGCGTGACCCGCCACCGGCTTGCAGGTATGCTGGCTGGAAGGACGCGTTCATGAAGCCGATGAACCGGTATGGCACGACGCTGATGGGCGTGCTCGACCGGTATCGTGATTGCCCGGCTGAAGCAGTGCTTGACCTTGTGATGAACGATGAAAGGTATGAGAAATTCCGCGACTTGAGTAGACCTGATTTCCCTGACCAGCGCAACATCTGGAATCTGAAAGACGGAAGGAAAAACTATGAGCTTGCGCGCAAAATGACAGATACCTTGATTACAAAACTCAATCTTCAGGACTGCACGCTGCCAGAGATTCTCGCTCGCGTGAGCGATAGGATATTCCGTAATACTGAAATCAACCGCTATGGCACGCGCTTGTACGGTATGGTCAAGCGGACGTACGGCAGCCGTATGCGTAACGCCGTTGAGGACTGGTACGCGTACGGGCGTACGACTTCTGTGAAGTTAGTGTAACAAAAGAATTTATTCCAGATGTCTTTCAGTTAATGTATCGTCTACTACAAAAATATCCTTGTTGTCCTTGTATTTTATGAGGAAGGCATCAATGCTCACTGGCTGGACGTGTGCGTGTTGCTCTATTTTTTCTGCCAGCCGTTCCATAAAATATTTTCCCGCAAACGGAAAAAGCATGCGCATGTGCCTGAAAAATGCGCTTGCGTGCTGCACATGAATCTGGCGCGAAGGCGAAAGTGTGTGCCCTCTGTATTTTTCCGATGCTCCTACCAAATCTGTCCAGCCATGCTTTTGCGCCACTTCATCCGCTACTTGCGCTATGTCCCTTTCACCGGTTGAAACCAGTCCCTTTATTTCAAATTGAGATAATGATTTAATCGCAGTATAGATTTGCATGCCAACCGGCAGGTTGTAAAACGCATGCTGTGCTTGTTCTTCGCCGATAATCATTCATACCACCCACATACTGCAGAATAGCGTTTAGAGAATATAAATCTATCGTACCGTGACTGATTTCGCCAGATTTCTCGGCTTGTCTGGGTCACAACCGCGTTGGACCGCAAGATAGTACGAAAGCAATTGTATCGGCAAAACTGCAAGCAGTGACGTTGCAACATCCAAATCAGGAATTTGTATGTGATAATCGTATGCCGGGCTTGGCTTGCTGTCCACTCCAACCACAAATGCGCCTCGTGCTTTGACTTCCATGGCGTTTGATGTTGTCAGCGCGCGTGTTTCGTTGTCCGCAAAAACAATGACCGGCATGCCTTCCTCAATCAGTGCAATGCTGCCGTGCTTTAGTTCTCCTGCGGGCATGCCTTCTGCGTGCAGATAGCTGACTTCTTTTATCTTGAGTGCTGCCTCTCGTGCAATTTGTGACATGGCTCCTCTGCCGAGGCAGAATATGCTCTTGGCGTTTGCCAGTTGTCGTGCAAGCTCTGGCAGTTCTTTCTGGTATCTGGTTAATACATGGACTGCCGCGTCTGCTGCTTCCAAAAGTACGTTTGCATCTTTTCCTTCCAAAGTTAGCGCCAGTAAGTACAATATCGCCAGTTGAGATGTGCACGTTTTTGTGCTGATGACAGAAAGTTCTGGTCCGCTGTTCATGGGAATTACTACATCTGCTATGCGCGCGAGTGTTGAGCTTGGAACGTTCACGATTGCAATAATGACTGCTCCTCTCTGTTTTGCGGTTTTGACAGCGTCAAGCACATCTGCTGTTTCTCCGCTCTGGGATACCGCAATAATGGCTGTTTTGTTGTCTACAAATGGCGCATACTGGGAGAATTCTGAACCCAATACCGCTATTGTCTGTTTTTTTGCATGTGAAAACTGGTACGTTGCTGTTGCACAGGTGTTGTAGCTCGTGCCACACCCCACTAAATACACTTTTTCGGAATTCTGGAGAAGCAAAGCAGTCTGCTTTATGAGTTCTGCCGGCTGGTTGAGCGCTTTTCGGATAGTCAATGGCTGTTCGTTGATTTCTTTTATCATAAAGTGCGGATAATTTCCTTTCTTTGCGATTTCCACGTCCCAGTGTACTGTGCTCGATTGTCTGATTACTTGTTTTCCGTTGTTTTTGATGACAATTTTGTCTGTTATCGTGCCATAGTCTCCGTCTTCCAGCTGCATAATTGTCTTTGTGTGTTTCAGAAAGCTCGGTATGTCTGAGCTGACAAAGAATTCGTTTTGTCCGATGCCGATTACAAGCGGGCTTCCATTACGCGCAAACATCATTCCTTCTGTCCCGGTGTGTGTTGCAAGAATTGCGTAGCTGCCTTCCAATCTGCCCAGCATCGCTTCGAATGCCTGCTCAAAGCTCTTTTCATGTCGCATGTAAAAGTCTATCAGGTGTGGTATGACTTCAGTGTCTGTCTGGCTCGCAAAGACATATCCGCTCTTTTCAAGTTCTTTTTTCAGCTCGCCGTAATTTTCAATAATTCCGTTGTGCACAACGCTTATGGTCCTGTCTTTGTTCGTGTGCGGATGCGCGTTTGCTTCTGTAACCCCTCCGTGTGTTGCCCAGCGCGTGTGTCCAATCACTCGGTTGCTTGGAACATCAAGCGGCGCTGACTTTGAGATATCTCCAACTCCTTTCTTTATGTGAATTCCTTTAGCCGTGTGCGCTGCTACTCCCCAGCTGTCGTATCCTCTGTATGCAAGCGCCTTGAGCCCTTCATGGACTATTGGAGTTCCATTGCGTGGTCCGAGATAGCCGAGTATGCCGCACATGATCAGCCCTCCATGCTCCCGATATGGTTATCTTTCATCATGTTTTGAATTGAAAGGCAATATATAAAGATTTTATGCAATGTTCTATGCCACAAAAGTGCATTTGTTGATGCAAATGTTACCGTATGCCTGTAATTAGAAAACCTTTTTAACTCATCTGTTTTGCTTGCATGCATGTCTGGACAAGGATGCTGATGGAATTGTTGATGACGTGAGGTTTGTGGAGTAGCGATATGTCACGGGTTCATTTTCCGCGCGATGAAGGAAGCCACCCTGTCGGAACAGAGTGGTGGTACTATAACGGCTTTCTGACTTCTGAAGATGGAACAGAATACAGTTTTATGCTGACATTTTTCAAGATTAATTTCGCGAAGGGTCGCTTGCTTGATGTGTTGCCGACAAAATTTCACCGGATGCTTTTTCCGCTGATTGAAGGACGCGCAGTCAACGCGCATATCAGTGATCTTACCAACAAGCAGTTCTACCCCCAATATGTTCATTACGGTGCTTTGCCGGTTATCACGCATGCATTGCCGAAGAAAATGCACGTCCACTTTGGGCGCGAGCTTGCGGAAATGCACAAACGCCACCAGCACATTATGTTTAGCAGGGGAAAGACCGCGTTTCGGCTGCGCTTGAAAAGCCGGAAAAAGCCAATTATGTGGGGAGATGGTGGAGTTATTCCAATGGGCGAAAAGGGCGATTCGTATTATTACAGTCTGACAAGGCTGAACACAGAAGGCACGCTCACAATACAGGGAAAAACAAAGAAAGTGAAAGGCATTGCATGGCTTGATCACCAATGGGGAAATTGGGACTTGCTTGACGACCGCTGGACGTGGTTCAGCATTCAGCTTTCGGATGATACAGACCTCATGATTTTTAGTTTCAAAAATACGAAATCCCGTGAAAAGATCCGCTTTGCGGGAATTGCCGGGCGCAATGGGCGTGTTGAGATGCTGAATAATGTCCGCATTATACCGAAAAAATATTGGAAAAGCCCAGAAACGAAAAAGCGTTACGCAACCAGTTATGAAATCATATTGCCTGAGCGAAAGATGAAACTCCGCGTGGATGCATATTATCCCGCACAGGAGATGACTGATCCAAGGTCACCTCCGTATTACGAAGGTGCCTGCACGGTCAGCGGTACTGTAGGCAAAAGGAAAGTCAGGGGCAGGGCATATCTTGAAATGGCTGATTTCGATAAGTTATGGCTCAGGCGAAAATACAGTTAGTGCATTTGGATAACTATACTGTGATGAGAAAACCTTTTTAACTCACCTGTTTTACATGCACGCATGGGAAAAGAGGTGTTCGGGTTGCAGTTACGTGGCTTTCTTGAGCCGTTGATAATTCTTCCATATGGGTTTTGGGCGATATACTGGTTCGAGAACGGGTTTAATTGGATTGTCGCAGTGCTTGGTGCAGTGCTGTTTTTTGTTGTGCTTCCAATCTTTATCGTGTTGCGGGATAGAAAATGAAATGGATGGTAATTGCGCTGTTGTTGTCTGTCGGTGCATACGCAGAATGTCTGGAGCCAACCGATGGCATGGTTTTCACGCAGGACGTGTTGTTGTGCAGCAGCACGTACGATGTTTCAAATGGCATCACGATTGCTGCAGATGATGTTATCCTTGACTGCGGCACTGGAATATTGCGTGGCACAGTGGGCAAGAGCGAGATTGGCATCCGCGCAGAGAACGTTGACAATATTACCATAAAGAATTGCAATGTCGTGACTTTCAACCAGGGGCTTTACATGAAAAACGTCACAAATTCCTTTATTGAGAATAATGCTTTTTTGAAGAACAGGATTGGAATTCGCCTGCTTGACTCGTTTGAGAACACCATTCGGGATAACAGCGATAAAAGTTTCCAGGTTGCTGTTTCCGCCATAAACAGCAAGTTCAATGTGGTTATCCTGGGCAACAAGGAGATTGAGCGTGCGTTCTGCGAGGTCAACGCATGCAACGAGTATCGGGACATGAGCGTGTGCGAGCCAGGTGACTTTTACTGCAGCAGGAAATGCTCCCCTGCTACTGATGCTGATTGTGGCGCTGCCAGCGTAGAGCCTGAACCCACTAAAAAAGAACCCGTATCTGTCGAGCGGATTGTTGAGGAAGCCAGAAAGGAAGTTGAGCAGGCATTAGCTGAAAAATCAGTTGAAACCGTTCCAGAATCAAAGCAGAAGCTGCCGTTGCTGACAAAGCTGCTGATTTATTTCGTGCTGTATGTGGCCGCTTTCATAGTCATTCGAGTGATAAAACCTCGGAAATCGTAGCCCAAGAAAACCAGAGGTTTTCTGGGCCCAGACAACTTCGTTGTCTTGGGATTTCCGACGGTGATCAAAAAAGAGGTTTTTTGACAAAGAGATGAAGTATGCAGTGTTAGTAGTGCTGCTCGCACCTGTTGTGCTTGCGTGCGTAGTGCCTGAAGACGGGATGCTGATAGACACTTCCATCCAATTGTGCTCTGACGTGCATTATCTGAATCATGGTATCTCGATTACCGGCAGTGACATCACTGTTGACTGCAATGGCGCAGTCCTGAAGAGCTGGTATGGGGGCAAGGGGATTTCTATCGAGCACGCAACCAATCTTACTGTCTCCGGGTGCAGTATTGTGAGTTACAATGTTGGCATCTACGTAAGAAACTCCACAAAAGTTTTCCTTAACGACAACCAGTTGGTGCGGAATAACATAGGCACTCGTTTTGTGCTCGTCTCAGACAGTGTAACATCCAACCAGGATGTCAGTCTTGGCGTGCCGTTTGAGGTCGTGGAGAGCGACAATAATGTGTTGTCGCTGACGAACAAGGTTGTTTCAGGCAGTTTTTGCACGAATAATTTCTGCAATGAGGGCAGTGCTGCTGCGGAGTTTGTGAAGCCAAGGATTGAGGCAGTTAACTTGCAGTCCTGGCTGAATACCCAGCTGAACAAAACATACAATGGAACGCTGCACGCATGGGTATTCGGCAGTTTGGTTTAGCAGAAGGGGATTTTTTCAATCGTGATTGCGCTCTGCGCGCACACCGCAACTTCCTTGCCGGTCCAGAGCTTGGGCGTGAGTTTGAGTTGCAGGATAGGTCCTACATTTGGCGTGAACGGTATGACTGCCTTGACCGCATTTGATTTCAGCAATGGCTGTAGCAGGATTTCTTCATTTACTTCCACGCTGTGTTGTCCTGCTATGCGTGCATGGATATTGTAGAGTTCAACATTTGGTCCATTGTCTATCCAGAGTTGTATGCCGTCTTTGCCGATGCATGCCTGCGGCTGTCCGCCTATTTGGATGAGTTCTAATTTGGCTGCATCACAGCCGGACTTTCCTTCAGCAGTGCCCTGGACGAACTCTGCTTTTGCTTCAATGTAGTCTTCTCCCCAGCTCATGACGAGAGCTCCCAGGCCAACTGAGAATGCGACGAGGAGTATGGTGGCAACAAGCGGAGTTATTCCTTTGCGTGCGCCAAATAAGCTCATAATTCACCTGCTTTTTTTCTTTTGGCATGAAGGATTTACTGCATTTAAATAGTTTTTGATTGAAACAGCTTTACTCGCTTGTTACGACAAAGGTTTATAAGGCAGAAAGTGAAAGGATAGGCATGCTCCTTGAAAATGAGTTTATTGTTATGATGGGCCTGCTCACCATGTTTTCAATTGTGGCAGTCATTTTGAAAACCCTCAAGGCACGGATTTTCGGGATTTAGGGTATTCTTCTCAGCGCGTGCAGCCTGTAGTCGTCCTTCACTTCTTGCGGCTTTTGTGTCTCAATGGGTTTCGGCTTCTCCCGTTCGAACATGCCCACGCTGCCTGTTTCATCCTTGATTTTGTTCTCAAGGCTGGCAAGTTCCTCTTCGGCAGCTGGCTTTGGAGCCCAGCCAATCTGCAGGTTGTCATTCTCAAATCTGGGGATGACGTGGAGCATGGCGTGGTTGTGCCGTTGTCCTGCTGATTGACCGTTTTGTATGAGAACGTTTGTGCCTTGAGCGCCGAGGCTTTCGAATATGGCAACTCCTATCTTGTTCGCAACTTTGAACAGGTCTCCTACGACGAAGTCAGGCACTGCTTCTATGATGGGCGCGTGCTGTTTTGGCATGATTATAGCATGTCCTGGAACAGCTGGCTCAGGTGACAGCATGGCAAAGATTTTCTCGTCTTCGAACAATGCGTTTGCCTTTTTCTGGACAAGGTCGCAAAATGTGCACTCGCTCATTTTCCACCCATGAGGAATGATGTTATCTCATCGAGTTTCGACGCTGGCTCTTCAGGTGTTTGCTCGGCTTTTTCCTCAGGCGCCTTCTGTTCAGGTGCTTTTTTCTCTGCTGGTTTTTCTGGAGGTCGTGGCTTTGGTTCAATGCCGAATTGTTTTGCGGTTGCCGCATTGAGCTTGTTGAATACATCTCTCATTGTTTTTTCGTCGAGCTTGATCTGGCTGGGCTGCAGTCCAACACCGTCATTCTGGCTTCGGGGGATTACGTGAAGGAGAAAATGGGGAGCTCGTTGTCCGGCAGCAACGCCATTCGCAGCGAAAATGGAAGTGCCATCAATTTTGAGCGCGCGAATCAGCGCATGGCTGAGCTGTTTTGCTATCATGCCGATATGCGCCACAACCTCTTCGCTCATCTGTGGCATTATGGAAGCGTGCTGTTTGGGAACAAGAAGAATATGCCCAGGTGTTGCGGGGTTGATGTCGAGAACAGCCGCAACTTTGTCGTCTTCGTACACTTTTTTGGCGGGAATTTTGCCTGAAGCGATATGACAGAATACGCACTGTTCTTCTTCAGCCATACGACTAACAAGCGTGCTTGTGTTTAAAAAGATTTAGAACAACGCCAGAATTACATTCCCAGCGTACCAGGTTACGGCAAACGCTATCAGGAATGCCGGTGCGAAAGGTATGCCGTACTTTACCAATAGTTTGTCGATTTTCTTTTTGGCATAGAGTTGCTTCAACAAATTAACTTGCTTTTGTTCGAGTCCGAGCTTGCCAGGAAGCACTTTCATTTTTCCCACTTTCACCGCGTGCACGAGCCAGTCTCCTTCTGTTAATTTGTCTGGTGTTATCCATTTGTGCATGCAGCAGAGCTCGATGCTTTTGACAAAGATGGTTAGATAGCAGAGCAGGTAGCTGAGAAGCGCCAAGCCGATAAGTTCAAGCTGGTAATCGCGCATTATGAATGATGCGATTATCAGAATGGCAGCAGTAACAAGGCTGATGATGCGCATTCTCGCATATGGCTTGTGATGCCGCAGCGCTTTGAATGTTTTCCAGAACTTTTTGATATTCCTGATTGCCAGTCCTGCGCTCCACGCCAATCCCCATGCTCCTCCGACAAAGACAAGATTGATGAGAAAGCTGGCGCCAAACCCGAACTTGTCTATGTCAAATCCTATCAGCGCGCCGAGTGCCATGAGAAGTTTTGCGTCTCCTCCGCCCCATTGTCCGGTATAATACATGAAGCACGCTATGGCAAAGCCAATGCCAAATCCTGCAAGGCTTGACGCGATGGGCCACCAGCTTGCCTGTTGTGCAGAATAAATAAAATGAATTCCAATTCCTGCTGAAATGCCTGCATAATTGAGCCAGTCAGGAACTTCAAGAATTCTCAAATCAACGTAAGACGCAACAGCAAGAACGAACAATGCGACAATTATTAGAGATAATTCGAGCATGCGTTCACTGGCATATTGGTATATTATAATGGTTTCGCGGTCTCTAAAGGTTGACGATCGCTTTGAAGCCGCCGTACGCCATGCGCTTCATGTCAAAGGGCATTGGCTTGTCTTTCCATTGTGGGTCGTTCATCAGTGGGTCTTTCATGACTTTCGCGTTGACTCGGTTGCGGTGCGCCTTGTTCTTGTAGATGATGAACGAGTACCACACAGTATCGCTCTTCTTCGCCTTCATTATCTTGGTGAAGGGCAGCTTGCACCACTTGGGGTGTAAATCATCACCAATGCACTCAAGATACTGGAGCGCGCCGTGCTTTTTCCACATCTTTCCCGCTTTTGCGGCCATTGCCTTGTACGCTTTGAAATTCTTCTTT
>Ga0247727_10001732_pt1 | contig 50948 bp, 56 predicted proteins | sample WisWelCaveWW1625_FD_202498 | JGI IMG/M metagenome (GOLD analysis project Ga0247727, IMG submission 202498) | Biofilm microbial communities from Wishing Well Cave, Virginia, United States - WW16-25 | ecosystem: Environmental > Aquatic > Deep subsurface > Groundwater > Cave microbial mat | place...
GACCGTATGGCTGCCACGCTTGTAGGATTCCATGCCCCAGTCTACACCGGGCACGTAGTAGACCCATGCCGCCTAAAGGCGTGGGGTTTCCTGATCCCCTATCGGGGACTCTAAATCTAGCAGCTCATCTTGCCCCCGCCGGCAGCGGCGATCAACCGCGGTTTGTTTTTTGCCGCATCCGCCAGCTACAATCGGCGGGCCACGAGGGGGAGGCCATGGCCGGGCTCGACGCCAGCACTCGATCGATGCAGCTCTACTGGTCGTCGCGCTCGCCGTTCGCCCGCAAGGTGATGGTGGCGGCGCACGAGGTCGGCATCGCCGATCGCATCGAGACCCGGCGCGTGGTCGTCGCCGCCAACGCGCCGAACCCCGAGGTCATGGCCGCCAACCCGCTCAACAAGATCCCGACGCTGGTCCTCCAGGACGGCACGGCCCTCTACGATTCGCGCGTCATCTGCGAGTTCCTCGATACGCTGCACGGCGGGCTGAGGCTGTTCCCGGCCGAGCCGAACGCGCGCTTCACGGCGCTGCGGCGGCAGGCGCTGGTCTGATGGATGTCCTGATCCTGCGCCTGGGCGAGCAGAACCGGCCGGCGCCGGCGCAGTCGGAAAAGCACCTGGCCGCTTTCAGGCTCAAGATCGCCAAGACGCTCGATCGGCTGGAGGCGGAGGCGGCGGGCCTGCAGGGGTCGCCCGGCATCGGTCACATCGCCATCGCCTGCGCGCTCGCTCATCTCGACTTCCGCTTCGCCGCCGACCACTGGCGCGGCGGGCGCCCGGGTCTTGCCGCCTGGTTCTCGGACCTCTCCGGCCGCCCCTCGATGCGGGCGACCGAATTCGTCGATGCTTTTTGAGACGGCTGCCGCCATTCGGCAACACGCACAAGCACGGAAAGGGACGCACAGCATGACCAAGGTTCCCGAGACGCAGATCCCCGGCGTCTATCACCGCCGCGTCGGCGACATCGTCGTTACGGCCATCAGCGACGGCTTCCTCGACGGCACGCTCGACGTGCTGCGCAATATCACGCAGGACGAGGCCCGCCAGATCCTGACCGACAATTTCCGCCCCGCCCGCCGCACGGCCGTCAACGCCTTCCTGATCTACTCGGCCGGCCGGCTGGCGCTGATGGAGACCGGGTCGGGCAACTACATGCAGCCGACCGCCGGCAAGGTGCTCGCCAACCTGCGCGCCGCCGGCATCGACCCGGCCGCCATCGATACCGTGCTGCTCACGCACATGCACCCCGATCACTCGGCCGGCCTCACCGACATGACCACGGGCAAGCGCAACTTCCCCAACGCCGAGCTCGTCATGCACGAGAACGAGCCCAAGCACTGGTTCGACGATACCAAGATGGCGGCGGCGAACGAGCGGGGCAAGAAGCTCTTCTTCCAGGCCGGGCGCGAGCAGGCCGGCCCCTACAAGGACCGCTGGCGCCTGTTCAAGGAGGGCGAGGTGTTCCCCGGCGTCACCGCCATCCCGCGCCATGGCCACACGCCGGGCCACACCACGTTCCTGGTGAGCTCGGGCAAGGAGCAGCTGCTGATCTGGGGCGACACGGTGCACGTGCCCGAGGTGCAGACGGCCCGGCCCGAGGTGTGCATGGACTTCGACACCGACCCGGACGCCGCCGCCGCCTCGCGCCGCAAGGTGTTCGACATGGCCGCGACCGACAAGCTGCTGGTCACCGGCATGCACCTGCATTTCCCGGGCTTCTCGCGCCTGGTGCGGCGCGGCCCGGCCTACCAGCTCATCCCCGCCGCCTGGGAGCACGCGCTCTGAGCCACGGTACTCTGCCCCTCCGCCTGCGCCTCAGGCTGGCCTGAGGCGCGCACAAAGAAGTTTCGCGTGGGCGCGAACGGGACCAGGCCGGGCCCATGCACCTCACCGCCTCGCGTCCCCGGCCGGAGCGCCTCAGAAGAGGCGCGCAGAGCCGGGGTCTTGCCGGGCTATAAGGGACGCGCGGCGGTCAACCGCGATGGGGAAGGTCCCGGATAACCTCGGCCAAGGGCCTCGGTTTCCGGGAACGCGGAGAGGTGTTGGGTCGAGCGTCAGCGATGGCCCAACACAAGCTGAGATCGCTGCCAGTGTTGGGTCTGCGCTTCACTTGACCCAACCTACGCGACTACTTCGCCTTGATGCCCGCCGCCTTGACGACCTTGGCCCACTTGTCGATCTCGGCCAGCACGTAGGCCGTGAACTCCTCCGTCGAGTTGCCGACAGCGAGTGCGCCCAGCTTGGCGAGCTTCTCCTTGACGTCGGGCGAGCGCAGCGCCTCGACGGTCGCGGCGTGCAGCTTGGCGGCAATCGGAGCGGGCGTCGCCGCCGCCACCACCAGGCCATACCAGTTGTCGGCCTGGACGTCGGGGAGGCCCAGCTCCGCCGTCGTCGGCACGTTGGGCACGTTGGGAGAGCGCACGCGGCTGCCGATCGCCAGCGCGTGTAGTTTCCCCGCCTGCACGTTGCCGAGCAGGATCGGCAGGTCGGCGAACATCATCTGCACGTGGCCGCCGAGCAGGTCGTTCACGGCTGGTGCGGCGCCGGTATAGGGCACGTGCACGATCTCGAGATTGGCGGTGAGCTTCAAGAGCTCGGTCGCCATGTGAGGCATGCCGCCGACGCCGGTCGAGGCGTAGCTGAGCTTGCCGGGTTGCGCCTTGATGAGGGCGATGAGCTCGGGCAGCGTCCTCGCCGGTACGCTGTCGGCGACGACCAGCATCTCGGGGACGGACACGACCTGCGTGAGGAGGCGCAAGTCCTTGAGCGGGTGGTAAGGCATGTTGTCCCGCAGGCTCAGGTTGATGGCGAGCGTACCCGAGCTGGCGATGCCGACGGTGTAGCCGTCGGGGTCGGCCTTCGCCACGGAGGCGATGCCGGTGATGCCGGCGGCGCCTGAGCGATTCTCGATCACCAACGGCTGCTTGAGAATTTCCGCCAGCTTCTCGGTGATGATGCGGCTCATGCTGTCGGCGGGGCCGCCGGCGGGGAATGGCACGACCCACTTGATGGCCTTGCTCGGGAAGTCCTGGGCGGAGGCGATGGCGGGACAGACGACGAGGGCAAGCAGGCACAGCAGGCGCAGCAACAGCGGCATGGCGGCGTTCTCTCCCGTTGGCGATTGTCGCCAGTGTAGCCCGCCAGGCGGGCGCAACGATAGCCTTGATGGCGGCATCCCTTCGCTGCAAGGGCAGAGGTGCGCGCCGCGCATGGGACCCGACTTGCCGCCGACGCCCGAACCGGCGCATCCTGGCATCCGCAGGACCACAGCGTCGCCCCAGGGATGGAGACCGGCATGCAAGAGGATGCCCACGCCAAGACCATGTCCATGTCCGAGCGAGCCGATGAGCTCGAAGAGCGCAAGATGCACGAGCTCGAGCACATCATCACCAAGTCGGTGCTGTTCAACCTGGCCGACGGCAAGGTGGAGATGGAGGGCGGGGCGGCGCTGATGGCCAAGAATCCCGGCAAGTTCATGCTGATGGGCGCGGACCCGCGCCTGCCGCAGATGCCGGAGAAGCCGACGCTGATCGACTATTTCCGCTGCCGCTTCGCCTCCACCGCGCACCTTCTGCAGAGCGCCACGCACGCGCTCAAGGCCGGTCACGACGAGAAGGTGATCCTGGCCTGCCTGCTGCACGACGTTGGCGTCGTCAGCTTCATCCGCTGCGACCACGGCTATTGGGGCGCGCAGATGATCGAGCCTTACGTCGACGAGGAGGTGAGCTGGGCGGTGAAGACGCACCAGGCCCTGCGCTTCTTCCCGGACGAGGCGGCTGGCTACGCCTACCCCGAGATGTACCTCAAGCTGTTCGGCCCCGACTACAAGCCCGAGCCCTACATCGTCGCCGAGTACGAGCGCGCCCGCAACCACAAGTGGTACATGACCTCGCGGCTGATCACGATCAACGACATCTATTCCTTCGATCCCGACGCCAAGGTCAACCTCGACGACTTCGTCGACATCATCGGCCGCAACTTCAAGCAGCCGAAGGAGGGCCTGGGCCTCGACGCCAGCCCCTCGGCACACATGTGGCGCACCATGATGTGGCCGACACGGTTCCTTTAAGAGGCCGCCGAGTGGGCGTGACCGGTACACGCTGAGCGATCGAGCGATCAGGTGCCGGTCCCGCGCCACATGCCGCGCATGCGGGCGCCGAGGTCGACGGTGGCCGACGTGCGTGGTACCCCGGGCCGCGAAGCGCTGCCAGCCGCAGGCCACGTGCGGATCTCGAAGCAATCGACGATCCCTGCCGGGATGAAGCGCGAGCGCGTGGCGTAGACGTGCCTGTCGCCGCGCTTGGCCTGGGCATGCGTGTAGAAGCGGTGCGGCACGATCAGCGCCAGGCTGTCCTTGGCCCGGGTCATGGCGACGTAGAGCAACCGCCGCTCCTCCTCGATCTCCTCGGCGCTGCCTGTCGCCATGTCGGAGGGGATGCAGCCGTCGACCACGTTGAGCACGGTGACGGCTTTCCATTCCTGACCTTTGGCGGAATGTATGGTCGACAGAATGAGATAGTCCTCGTCGAGCAGGGGGGCGCCGGCTTCCCCGCTCGCCGCGCTGGGCGGATCGAGCGTGAGATCGGTGAGGAAGCGGGCGCGCGAGTCGTAGGCGGCGGCGATGCGCTGCAGCTGGTCGAGATCGCCCGCGCGCACGAGGGCGTCCGGATAGCGCTGCTCGAGATGCGGCTGATACCACTGGCGCACGCCATCGAACTCGGCAGGCCACCCTTCGGCGCGGGCGTGCAGGCGCTGCATCAGCCCGACGAGCTCTCGCCATGGCTCCGCCGCCTTGGCCGGTGCCGGGAACGTCGCCAGCGCGTCGATCGGCGAGCGCCCCGCCATGCGGTCGAGGATCTTGCCCGCGGTTGCGGGGCCGACGCCGGCCAGCAGCTGGATGACGCGGAACCCGGTAACCCGATCGGCCGGGTTCTCCGCCCAGCGCAGCACCGCCAGCACGTCCTTCACGTGTGCGGCCTCGATGAACTTGAGGCCGCCGAACTTCACGAACGGAATGTTGCGGCGGTTGAGCTCGATCTCCAGCATGGCGCTGTGGTGCGAGGTGCGGAAGAGCACGGCCTGCTCCTTGAGCGCCATGCCGGCCTCGCGGTTCTCGAGCACGCCTTCCACCACGGCATTGGCCTGCGCCACGTCGTCGAGCACGGAGACGAGGACCGGCATCTCGCCGGCACCCCTGTGCGCGCGCAGGTCCTTGGTGAAGCGCTCGCGGGCGAGGCCGATGACGGCGTTGGAGGCCGACAGGATTGGCTGCGTCGAGCGGTAGTTCTGCTCCAGGGTGACGACCGCGGCCGGCGGCGTGAACTGACCCGGAAAGTCGAGAATGTTGCGCACGCTCGCGGCGCGGAAGCCGTAGATCGCCTGGGCGTCGTCGCCGACCACCGTCAGGCCCGCGCCGCCGGGCTTGAGACCGCGCAGGATCGCGGCCTGCAGCGCATTGGTGTCCTGGTACTCATCGACCAGCACGTGGTCGAACAGGGCGGCAATGTCGCCAGCGAGCTCCGGCACCCGCATCAGCTCGCCCCAGTAGAGCAGCAGGTCGTCGTAGTCGAGCACGTGCTGGGATTGCTTGGCTTGCACATAGGCATCGAACAGCTGGCGCAGCTCGCTTTCCCAGGCCGCGCACCAGGGGAACTGCTTGGCGAGCACTATATCGAGCGCCTCGGCCGCATTGACGGCCCGTGAGTAGATGGCAAGGCACGTGGCCTTGAGCGGAAACCGTTGCGCCTTGTCGGACAGGCCGAGCTCGTGGCGCACGAGGTTCATGAGATCGGCCGAATCCTCCCGGTCATGCACCGTGAAGGCGGGATCGAGGCCGATCGAGCGGGCGTACATCCTGAGCAGACGCGCGCCGACGGCATGGAAGGTGCCCGACCAGCCGATGTCGCTGCGCCTGCCCTTGCCGGCCTCGCCGAGCGCGGAGGCGACGATGCGCTGGGCGCGCCGCTCCATCTCGGCGGCCGCGCGGCGCGAGAAGGTGAGCAGCAGGATCCGGCCGGGATCGGCGCCGCGCACGATCAGGTGGGCGACGCGATGGGCGAGTGTATTGGTCTTGCCCGATCCCGCGCCGGCGATGACCAGAAGCGGCGCGGCGACATTCGCCCCCTCGCCGACGACGCCGTGCTCCACCGCGCGCCGCTGCTGCGGATTGAGGGCCTCGAGATATCGCGCGGGGGGCATGCCAGGGCATCCGCAGCATCGACCGATGCGGGAGTGATGATCATGATTCGTTCGCGTCCGCCAGTGTGGCGCGCCCCGCGGCTCACCGCTGCGGCCGCCACGTGCCGCCGCCCCCGCTTGCAAGCAGCCGGCGCTTGAGCTCGGCGGCGCCCAGCTGCGGCTGGCGTGCAAGGATGGACGCCGCGGCCCTGGCCGCTGCCGCGACTGCGAGCTGCAACCCGGACAGGCGATGCGGGGCCCCGGCGAAGCCGACGCCGTCCGCGCCCTCTCCAGCCGCCGTCACGACCAGGAGCGTTTCGAGGCCGAGTGCGGCCGGATATGCCGGCGTGACGCCCTCACCGGCCGGGACGATGATCAGGGTCTCGCGGGCCTGCTGGGCCGCCTGGCGAAAGGGCTCCCAGTCCGCCGCGCGCTCGCTCCACATCGGCACCGCGGCGATGCGGGCCGGCGTCAGTGCGATGAACGCGACGGCGCTGGCGAGCGAGGCCGGCTGCGCCGGATCGATCCGCACCGGCACCAGCCGAATGGCCGGGGCCGCGTCGCTGGCGGCAATGGCATGGGCGAGCGCGGTGCCGTCGCCGCCCTGGTTGGCGGCGGTGCGGCCGCCGCTGCGGTCGAAGGGCCGGTTGTCGCCGTTCTCCAGGTCCAGGCCGATCAGCTCGCCTTCGCCGTCTCTGGCCAGGCGGCCGGCGATCTGGGGCAGCGTGTAATCGATCCCTGTGGAGACGAGCGCGACTGCTACGCCACCCGGATCGCGACCGGGCGGCAGCGGCGGCTTGCGCTCCTGGGCCGCGGCCATTGCGCCGAGCAGCGCCACCGCCACCAGAGTGAGCACGAGCCGTCCTGGCATCTGTCAGGTCTTGGCGGGCGTTGCGGCGACGCCCAGCGCGCTGGCGATGAAGTCGGTGATGCCGCCGATGTCATCGAGCGCGAACGTCGGCAAACCCGACGCATCCACCGCGTGATCGGCGGCGATGGCGATGACGTTGGGGACCTCGCCCGCCAGCGGCTCCCGGTTGAGGGCGGCGCTGCGGCGCACCTCGATCTTCGGGATCTCCGCGAACTTGTAGCCCTCGACCAGAACGAGATCGCAGGGGTCGAGCCATGCGATCACCTCGGCAAGCTCGGGCTCCGACGCGCCGCGCAGCTCCCGCACCATCGCCCAGCGATGCCGCGAGACGATCGCGACCTGCGCGGCGCCCGCGCGGCGATGGCGGGCGCTGTCGGTCTCGGCGTCGTCGATCTGGAAGTTGTGGTGGGCGTGCTTGACGGTCGCGACCCTGATGCCGCGGCGCGCGAACTCCTCGATCAGGCGCACCGACAGCGTGGTCTTGCCCGACTTCTTCCAGCCGGCGATGCCGATCACGGGCGTTGGGCGGCCGGCGTTCATGAGGCCGCTCTCGCCAGGGCGGCGCGCAGCTCGTCCAGCTCCTGCGGCGTATTGGCATTGAAGAACGGATCGAGGTCGAGGCCCCCCATGCGCGCGGGGGCAAACGGCACGGCAACGCTGCCGTGCCGGTCGGTCCAGTGCAGCACCTTGCGCACCCCGGCGGCGAGCTGGGCCTCGAGGTCGTCGGCCAACGCGACGGGCCACAGGCCGATGACAGGGTGCAGCTCCCCGCTCGACTGCGCCAGCGCGATAGCAGTGCGCCGGCCTTCCAGCGCCGTCATGAATTGAGCGACAAGGTCGAGCGGCAGCAGCGGCGCATCCCCCGCCGCCGTCACGATCCAGCGCGTGCGTGGCGCGTTGGCCGCCGCCCAGCGCATGCCGGCCAGCACCCCGGCGAGCGGGCCCACAAAGCCGCCGATCGTGTCCGGCACCACCGGCAGGCCGAAGGCGGTAAACCGGGCGGGGTCGCCGTTGGCATTGATGATCAGGCGGTCGACCTGGGGCGCCAGCCTGCCGATGACGTGCGCCAGCATCGGCTTGCCGGCGAGTTCGAGCAGCCCCTTGTCGCCGCCGCCCATGCGCCGCGACTGCCCGCCGGCCAGCAGAACGCCGACGACGCGGCTTGCGCCAGCTGTCACTTCTGCTTCGTCTCTTCGAGATGCTCCTGCCACGCCGCCTCACCGATCAACTTGTCTTTGTCATTCGCTATGTCCGAGGGCTGGCCTTCCTTCACCAAGCCAATGATGCTCGAAACGTCTCCCTTGATGACGGCAATGTCTGGCTGGAGGTGTAGCCTAACCAGTTCCGTTGGGAACGCCTCAACAGTTACCCCACGAGCAGCTGCCGCTGCGCGAGCACGCTCGGCGACCTTGTCATCAAGCGGGACTGTGATCTCAACAAGCATGTTGTTTCGCTCAAATTCCAGCCCGCAAACTCTACCGTGCGTTGCCGCTTGCGCAGCAATCCATCAATCCGCCACTTCGCTCAGGCCGCCCTTGCGCGCGTGCCGCCTGTCCTCGTCGTCCGCCTGCCCAAGGTCGGCGTCGAAGTCGATGCGCTCGAGGCCCGACAGGGCCACGAATCTCTTCCCCCGCGCGCGGCCGATCAGCGTGAGCCCGGACTTGCGCGCCAGCTCCACGCCCCAGGCCGTGAAGCCCGAGCGCGAGACGAGAATGGGGATGCGCATCTTCACGGTCTTGATCACCATCTCGGAGGTGAGCCGGCCGGTGGTGTAGAAGATCTTGTCGTCGGGTGCGATGTCGTTGAGGAACATGTAGCCCGCGATCTTGTCGACCGCGTTGTGCCGGCCGACGTCCTCCATGTAGAGGAGTGGGATGTCCTCGCGCGCCAGCACGCAGCCGTGGATGGCGCCGGCCTTGAGGTAGAGGCTCGGCTGCGTGTTGATCTTCTTCGTCAGCTGGTAGAGCCAGGAGGTCTTCACCCGGGCGTCGCGGCTGAGCTCGATGCGGTCGAACTCCTCCATCAGGTCGCCGAACACGGTGCCCTGCGCGCAGCCCGAGGTCTGGATCTTCTTTTTCAGCTTGTCCTCGAAATCGGTCTGTCGGCGCGTGCGCACGACCATCGTCGAAATGTCTTCCTCGTAGTCGACGGCGGTGATCTCGTCGTCGGCCTTCAGCATGTTCTGGTTGAGCAGGTAGCCGACGGCGAGCAGGTCGGGCCGGTCGCCGATGGTCATCATCGTCACGATCTCGCGCGCGTTGAGGAACAGCGTCAGCGGGCGCTCGGTGACGACGGACGTCTCCACGGCCCTGCCCTCGTGGTCGATGCCGGGCACAGTGACCGACAGCCGCGGATCGTCCGGGTCGGGGCGGATTGCGAATTCGCTCGGATCGGGCACGAGACGGCTCTCCGATGCTGGAGGCGGCCAGGCAGCGCCGGCCGGTGCAGCTTGGTTGGTTAAGGGGTATTGTGCCGGACCCCACCTTGTCATTCTACCATTGAGACAGGCGCTTCCGACCCTTACAGTGCATAACAGGGCCCTTGGATGGTCATAGACTGGGTCCATACGCGACAAATCAATGCGCCCTGGCACGCATCCCATTGAGAGGTCTGCCACTATGGCAAGCGTGAACCGTCGCAGGTTCTTGAAGGCTGCAACCGCTGCCGGCGCTGGTACAGCCGCGGCTACGCTGGCGGCTCCGGCCATCGCCCAGTCGGCGCCGGAGATCACCTGGCGCATGCCGACGAGCTGGCCGAAGTTGCTCGACACGCTGCAGGGCGGAGCCGACCTCTTCGCCAGGTATGTTGCGGAAGCGACCGACGGCAAGTTCCAGATCCGGCCAGTCCCCGGGGGCGACGAGCGCATCCCGGCGCTCGAGGTCACGGACGCGGTGACGAACGGCCTCGTCGAAGCCTGCCACACCGCGCCCTACTACACGTTTGCCAAGGACCCGACGTTCGCCTTCGGTTGTGCCGTGCCGTTTGGCCTGAACGGCCGCATGCAGGGCGCGTGGTGGCTGGAGGGCGGTGGGGAGGCCCTCATGAACGCCTTCTACGCCAAGTACAACATCCACGGGCTGTTGGCCGGCAATACGATGGCTCAGATGGGCGGTTGGTTCCGCAAGGAGATCAACACTATCGACGACCTGAAGGGCGTCAAGATGCGCATCGCCGGCTTTGCGGCGGCGGTGATCTCCAAGCTCGGCGTGACGACGCAGCAGATGCCGGGCAGCGACATCTATGCCGCCCTCGAGAAAGGCATGATCGATGCAGCCGAATGGGTCGGTCCGCACGACGACGAGAAGCTCGGCCTGCACAAGGTCGCCAAGTTCTACTACTACCCCGGCTGGTGGGAAGGCGGCGCCATGGTGCACGTGCAGATCAACAAGGCGAAGTGGGACGCGCTGCCCAAGAGCTATCAGGCGATCCTGAAGGCCGCCGCCGCGCGGGCGCACAACCACATGGTCGGCCGCTACGACACGCTCAACCCGCTGGCCCTCAAGAAGCTGATTGCCGGCGGCACCCAGCTCAGGCCCTTCTCAGAGTCGATCCTCGACGCCTGCTTCAAGGCCGCCAACGAGGTCTACGTCGAGATCAGCGGCAAGAACGAGGACTTCAAGCGGCACTGGGACTCGGTCAAGACGTTCCGCGCCGACCAGTATCTCTGGCACCAGCTTGCCGACAACGCCTACGACAACTACATGATGATCCAGCAGCGCAAGAAGACGCTCTGATCAAGCCGGTCACCTGCGCGTGTAGCAGGCGCGGCCCGCCCGTGACAGGGGCCGAGGCCTCTGCCAGTATGCGCCGGCAGTGCACACGCCGAGGGCTGCAGCAAGCCGGCGACCATTGTCCCGAAACTCGAAGAGAGAGTTGATGAGCCTCAGCAAGGACCAGGTCATGGAGCGCCTGCGTCGGGTCAAGGGCCCCGACATGGAGGGCAACATCGTCGACCTGGGAATGGTGTCGGAGATCCTGCTCAAGGACGGGCGCGTGTCCTTCTCGATCACCGTGCCGGCGCACCGCGCGACCGAGCTCGAGCCGCTGCGCCAGGCGGCCGAGGCGATCGTGCGCGAGATGGATGGCGTGACGGGCGTCATTGCCGTCCTGACGGCCGAGAAGGCGCAGGGCGCGGTGCGCGGCGGCCAGGCGCCGGAGAGCACCAGGGTGCAGCAGGTGCGTGCCAGGAGCACAGCGGGCGAGGCGCCTCTCCCGCTGCCGGCGGCTTCCGCCGGGGGCCGCCGCCAGACCACGCAGGTGGCCGGCATCAAGCACATGATCGCTGTGGCCTCGGGCAAGGGCGGCGTCGGCAAGTCGACCACGGCCGTCAATCTCGCGCTCGGCCTGCAGGCGATGGGCCTCAAGACCGGCATCCTCGACGCCGACATCTACGGTCCCTCGCAGCCCCGCCTGCTGGGCTTGAGCGGCCGGCCCCAGGTCGCGCGCGCCAATACGCTCAAGCCCATGGAGGCCTTCGGCCTCAAGGCCATGTCGATGGGCTTCCTGGTCGACGAAGGCACGCCCATCATCTGGCGCGGGCCGATGGTGGTTTCGGCCCTGACGCAGATGCTGCGCGACGTCGCCTGGGACGAGCTCGACGTGCTCGTCATCGACATGCCGCCCGGCACCGGCGACGTGCAGCTCACCATGGCGCAGCAGGTGCCGCTGTCGGGTGCCATCATCGTCTCCACCCCGCAGGATCTCGCCCTGATCGACGCCCGCAAGGGGCTCAACATGTTCCGCAAGGTCGATGTGCCGGTGCTCGGCATCATCGAGAACATGAGCTATTTCATCTGCCCCAAGTGCGGCGAGCGCTCCGACATCTTCGGCCACGGCGGCGCCAGGCTGGAAGCAGAGAAGCTCGGCATCCCCTTCCTCGGCGGCGTGCCGCTGCACATGGACATCCGCGCCACCTCCGATGACGGCCGGCCGATCGTGGCGTCGAGCCCCGACAGCGCGCACGCCCAGATCTATCGCGATATCGCCGCCAAGACGTGGAGCGAGCTCAAGGGCAGCTCGCAAACGCGCCTCAGTCCGCCGACGCTCGCCCTCAGCCCCGACGAGAGCGAGCTGCACGTCGGCTTCGAGGGCGCCGAGCCGTTCACGTTGTCGGCCGAGATGCTGCGCGTGATGAGCCCCTCGGCCGAGGTGCAGGGCCACTCGCCCGAGCAGCGCGTCACCGTCGCCCGGAAGCGCAACGTCAAGATCAAGGATCTGCAGCCGGTCGGCAACTATGCCGTGCGCATCGTCTTCGACGATGGCCACAACACCGGGCTGTTTAGTTGGCCCTACCTGCAGCAGGTCGATGCCGAGCGCGACAAGCGCTGGGCGGAATACCTGTCGTCACTGGCGCAGAAGGGCTTGAGCCGCGGCTGAACCGGCTCGAGCCGTGGCCGGCAGGCCATTTGGCCCATGCCGGCTGCTTTACGTCGCGAGGTCCTCGTGCGGCGCGGCGCGATATTGACGCCACAGGCCGGCGAAGCGGCCGATAAACATGCCCGCCAGGACGCCTGAAAGGGCGAGCTCCGACAGCCAGAATCGCGGTTCGATGAATGAGCCGGGTTGGGTGGCGTGGAGGAATCCGAACACATACTTGATCGAGAAGATGAGCAAGATCAGCACCAGCGTCAGAGGTCCACCGGAGCTATGCACGAGATGGCGTGTCTTGTCGGCCCGGATCGGCTGACGGCCGGCGATGCGCATGCCGACGAGGGTGCCGACGAGGAGGGCTGCCGCCCACGGCAGGGCCCGCTGCAGGGTCAGGCCGTAGAGAGCGACGAGATTGTAGAGGCCCCACACGAAGAAGACGCTGGGAAGAATGGCGACCCGCCAGAGCGGGGACGTTGCCGGCCGCAAGGCCCGGATGCCGAGAAACATCAAGAACGCGAACAGCACCCACACCCAAACGGGCGTGCCGGCAATGATTTGCAGAATGGGCGGCATGTCGGGCCCTCAAAGCGGCGCATGTAAATATACTAAACATCGACGCGGCTCCAAGCCAGAGCCTCAGGTACGGGGTCGGGTTCGCTCGATGCCCGCCAGCCTCTCCAGCACCGCGCACACGGCGGCCGTGTCTTCTTCGCCGAGCCCTGCGGCCAGCGCCGCGGTGTAGAGCGTGGCCGAGAGGTCGAACAGCGGCGTCGGACAGGCGAGGTCCGAGGCGAAATCGCCGATCACGGCCATGTCCTTCTTCCAGGTCGCCGAGCGCATGGTGGCCGGCAGGTACGTGTTGTCGGCCATCATCGGCGCGCGCAGCTCGAACATGCGCGAGGTGCCGGCGCCCGAGCCGATCACCTCCACGACCCGGTGCGGATCGAGCCCGGCCTTCATGGCGAGCACCATGGCCTCGGCGGCGGCGACGTTGTGGATGGCGACCAGGTGGTTGGCCACGAACTTCATCTTGCTGCCGCTGCCGAAGGGCCCGAGGTCCCAGACCTTGCGCGCGAAGGCCCGCAACATCGGCTCCAGCCGGGCGATGGCCGCGGCATCGCCGCTGGCGTAGACGACGAGGTCCTTGACCGCCGCCTGCGCGCCGGTGCCCGACATCGGGCAGTCGAGCGCCGTATGGCCGGCCGCGGCCAGGATGCGCTGGAACTCGAGCTTGTCGGCGAGCGCGAGCGTGCTGGTCTCGATGACGACGCGGCTTTTGGCGCTCGAGCCTGCGATCACCGCCGCCGTGTCCAGCACGGCGCGCGGGCTCGGCAGGCTGGTGATGATGTCGCCGGCCGTTTCCGCGACGGCGGCCGCGCTGTGGGCGATCTCGACGCCGGCGGCGCGCGCCGCCTCGACGCGGGCCCTATCCACATCGTAGCCGATCGCCTTCCAGCCGGCGGCTGCCAGGTGCCGCGCGAACGCCCCGCCCATGATGCCGAGCCCGACAATGCCGATCGTTCCTTGCATGCTGTCGTCTCCACTTGCGCGGCCGAGGTTCTCCCCCTCATGGGGAGCGAACGTAGGGCGCAATAGCGAAAGCGTATTGCGCCGTTCTACCGTCAATCGGCGCAATACGGCTGACGCCTATTGCGCCCTACATGTCTTGTACCAATCGAGGAGCTGCTCGCCGGTCCAGGCCACCACGCCGTCGTGGCCCAGGATGTCGGCGAATGCGCGCTCGACGTGGGCGATGCGGTGCGGCACCCCCGACAGATAGGGATGGCAGGAGATGGCCATGATCTTCGCCCGCTCGGCGGACTCGGCATAGAGGCAGCGGAACTGGTCCATCGCCCGGCTGTGGAAGGCCTCGGAGGGGTGGTGCTGCAGGTTCATCATGACGATGTCGTGCACCTCGAAGGTGTAGGGCAGCGCCACCACCGGGCCGTGCCTGGTCTTCAAGGTGACGGGATCATCGTCGAGCACGTAGTCGCCGATGTACTCGATCCCGGCCTCCGCCAGGTAGTCGAGCGTGTCGAAGGTCTGCGTCAGCCCCGGCCCGAACCAGCCGCGCGGGCGCTTGCCCGCGAACTTCTCGATCACGCTCATCGTACGGGCGATGGCCGCGCGCTGGTCGTCGAGCTTGTGCATGGGGATCTGCTCGTAGGAGTGCGCGTTGAGCTCCCAGCCGCTCTCCATGCAGGCCTGCACCACGGGCGCGTAGGTCTCGCAGACCTTGGCATTGATGGCCACGGTCGGCCGGGCGTTTAACCGCTCGTACATCTTGCGCATCCGCCAGAAGGCAACGCGCATGCCGTATTCGTGCCAACTCCAGTTGGGCAGGTCGGGGAGCTGCGGGGCTCCCTGCGGCGGCGTGATCACCATGCGCGCCATCGGCCGCGACAGGTCCCAGTCCTCCAGCGACAGCACCGGCCACACCACCAGCCGGATACCCTTGGGGAAGCGCAGCGGCGGGCGCTTCTCGATGGGTTCAAAGGCGAGGCGTTCGCGCGGATGCATGACGGTCTCCCTTTCGGGTGGATCACAAGCTTGTCTGGTCTAGCCGAGCCCGCCTTGCTGCTCGACGAAGCGGGCCACTTCGGCGGCGCCTTGGCCCGTCTTCAGGTTGGTGAACACGAACGGGCGCTCGCCGCGCATGCGTTTCGTATCGCGCTCCATGACCTCGAGCGAAGCCCCGACATGGGGCGCCAGATCGATCTTGTTGATGACCAGCAGGTCGGAGCGGGTAATGCCGGGCCCGCCCTTCCTCGGGATCTTCTCGCCCTGCGCCACGTCGATGACGTAGATCGTCAGGTCGGCGAGCTCCGGGCTGAAGGTGGCGGCGAGGTTGTCGCCGCCCGACTCGATCAGGATCAGGTCGAGCGCTGGATACTTGCGCCGCATCTGCACGATGGCGGCCAGGTTGATCGAGGCGTCCTCGCGGATGGCGGTATGCGGGCAGCCGCCGGTCTCCACCCCCATGATGCGCTCCTCGGGCAGCGCGCCGGCGCGCACGAGGATCAGGGCGTCCTCCTTGGTGTAGATGTCGTTGGTGATGGCGCAGATGTCGTGGCGGTCGCGAAAGGCCTTGCACAAGGCCTCCATCAGCGCCGTCTTGCCGGAGCCCACGGGTCCGCCGATGCCGACGCGCAGGGGGCCGTTGGGAGAGCGGGTCATGGCGGGCCTCGCAGGAGCAGGATGATGAGAAAGCCGGCGCCGAGCAGGAGACACAACGGCGAATAATAGCGGCGATCGAGGCTGGCGAAAGGCTCCGCGCTCTGCAGCCTGCGCCAGGCCGGAAAGTAGCCTGCCATGCCGCGGGCGACAAATACCGTGGCGATGCCGGCGCCGCTCAGCTGCGTCAGCCACCGCGGCCACGCCTCGGGCAGCAGCCCGACCGCGAACAGCGGCCATGCCGAGACACCGGCCAGCAGCGCCGCAACCGCGAAGCAGGAGCTGGGGGGATACATCCTCGTGGCGCCGGGCGTGCCTCCGGCGGTCCTGACGAGGACTTCCTCGCTCTCGCACGGCCAATGCGAACCAAGGCCCCAGGCGGCATGCACTGTGGCGATGGCAGCCAGCACGGCCCACAGCGCGATGGCGAGCGCCGTGGTCATGTTCGAAACAGCCGCGTGTACTGCGTCTCGTGCCGCATGGAGGCGATGTCGGCGGCGATGGTCGCGCCGCCGGCCTCTTCGCGGCTGCAGGCCAGCGCCGCCGCCACCATGATGGGGATCAGCGGTTCCAGCCTGGCCAGCACGCGCAGGCCGTCGCTTTGGCCGAGCGGAATGAGGCGCACCCCGGCCGAAACCAGGTTTGCGGCAAAGGCCTGGGCGAAGGCGTGCGCGGTCTCGGCAAGCGGCAGGCCGTGGGCGGCGGCGCAGGCGCCGACGGCGACCGGATAGGCGACCTCGCGCCCGTCGGCGGCGAGGGCCTCGAGATCGGCGCTGGGCCAGCCGGCAAGCGTGGCGGCAAGGAAGGCGGTACCCTGCGCCAGGGTCTCGAGCCGCCGCTCGGCCGAGGGCGCGAAGGCCGCCGCCAGCTCGGCCGTCTCCTCGAACAGGTCCGCAGCCCCCGCTGCAACCGCGCGCCACGCCTCGGCGAGGAAGATGACGTCGGTGCGGCCGGCGCCGTGCAGGAGCACGTCCTCGATCCAGGCGCAGAGCGAGTCCGCATCGGTCACCTGGCCCGCCTCCACCACCCATTCCAGCCCGTGCGAGTAGCTGTAGGCGCCGACCGGGAAGGCCGGCGACAGCCAGATCATCAGGCGGGAGAGCGTAGGTCGGGTCATCGCTTCGCTCGACCCAACCTACGAATGGTGATGGTGGTCATGGCCATGCCCATGGCTGTGGCCGCTCACGGCGCCCTCGCCGTAGGCGCCGCCCTCGGGATTGAAGGGCCGCAGGACCGGCTGCGCCTCGGCGCCCAGACCCCGCACCATGTCGGCGATCACATGGTCGTTGCGGATGTGGATCACGCGCGCGGCGATCTCGGCCGCCAGATGTCGGTTGCCGAGGTGCCAGGCGATGCGCCCGAGCAGGCGGGCATCGCGGCAGCTGATCTCCAGCAGCCGCTCGGGCGCCGCCTCGACGGCGACGATGCGCCCATCCTCGAGGCGGAGGCCGTCACCCGCGCGCAGCACCGGCGTCTTGTCGAGATCGAGCAGGAACTCGAGTCCGCCCGCGCCCTGCATGGCGATCCGCCGGCGCGTGCGGTGATCGTAGTCGAGCCGCACCATGTCGGCCGGCTCACCTTTCCAGCTCCCGGACGGCACGATCTCGGTCGCTCTCAGCATGATGCTCCTTCATCCCCTCTCCCCGTACTTCACGGGGAGAGGGAGCCTAATACAAGAAGTACCGCTGCGTCATGGGCAGGGACTTGGCCGGCTCGCAGGTCAAGAGCTCGCCGTCGGCGCGCACCTCGTAGGTCTCGGCATCGACCTCGATGTCGGGCGTGGCATCATTGAGCGCCATGGATTTCTTGGAGATGCTGCCGCGCGTGTTGCGCACAGGCAGGAGCTGTTTGCTCACGCCGAGGCGCCGCGCCAGCAAGCCGTCGACCGCCGCCTGGCTGACGAACGTCACCGCCGAGGAGGCAATGGCCCGGCCGAAGCTTGCGAACATCGGCCGGTAGTGCACCGGCTGCGGCGTGGGGATGGATGCGTTGGGGTCGCCCATGGGCGCGGCCGCTATGCTGCCGCCAAGGATCACAAGATCGGGTTTGATGCCGAAGAACGCGGGGCTCCACAGCACCAGGTCGGCGCGCTTGCCGACCTCCAGCGAGCCCATCTCATGCGCCACGCCCTGGGCGATGGCGGGGTTGATCGTGTACTTGGCGATGTAGCGCTTGACGCGGAAATTGTCGTTGCCGGCCTGGTCTTCCTTCAACTGCCCGCGCTGCCCCTTCATCTTGTGCGCCGTCTGCCAGGTGCGGATCAGCACCTCGCCGACCCGGCCCATCGCCTGGCTGTCGGAGGAGATCATCGAGAGGGCGCCGAGATCGTGCAGGATATCCTCGGCCGCGATGGTCTCGCGCCTAATCCGGCTCTCGGCGAAGGCGATGTCCTCGGGGATGTTGGCATCGAGGTGGTGGCACACCATCAGCATGTCGAGATGCTCTTCCAGCGTGTTCACCGTGAAGGGGCGCGTCGGGTTGGTGGAGGAGGGCAGCACGTTTCTCAAGCCCGCCACCTTGATGATGTCCGGGGCATGCCCGCCGCCGGCGCCCTCGGTGTGGAAGGCGTGGATGGTGCGGCCCTTGAAGGCGGCGATCGTGTCCTCGACGAAGCCCGACTCGTTGAGCGTGTCGGTGTGGATCATCACCTGCACGTCGTACTCGTCGGCCACCGACAGCGCGCAGTCGATGGCCGCGGGTGTCGTGCCCCAATCCTCGTGCAGCTTGAGGGCCGAGGCGCCACCCAGAATCATCTCGACCAGCGCCTTGGGCTGCGAGGCGTTGCCCTTGCCGGCAAAGGCGAGGTTCATCGGGAAGGCATCCGCCGCCTCGATCATGCGCGCCAGGTGCCAGGGGCCGGGTGTGCAGGTGGTGGCCGCGGTGCCGGTCGCCGGGCCGGTGCCGCCGCCGATCATCATGGTGATGCCGGAGTTCAACGCCTCCTCGATCTGCTGTGGGCAGATGAAGTGGATGTGGCTGTCGATGCCGCCGGCGGTGAGGATCTTGCCCTCGCCGGCGATTGCCTCGGTGCCCGGGCCGACGATGATGTCGACGCCCGGCTGGGTGTCGGGGTTGCCGGCCTTGCCGATGGCGGCGATGCGGCCGTCCCTGAGGCCCACGTCGGCCTTGACGATGCCGGTGTAGTCGATGATCAGCGCGTTGGTGATGACGGTGTCGACGGCGCCGTCGGCGCGAGCGACCTGGCTCTGGCCCATGCCGTCGCGGATCACCTTGCCGCCGCCGAACTTCACCTCCTCGCCGTAGGTAGTGAAGTCCTTCTCCACCTCGACGACGAGATCGGTGTCGGCGAGCCGCACCTTGTCGCCCGTCGTGGGCCCGAACATGTCGGCATAGGCGGCGCGGGAGATCTTCATCGGCATGTGGTTCAAGCCCTTCTCGCGCGCCGAGCTCGCGGCTACTGCAATTGGGTGAAGCCCGGGACCTCGGATGCCCCTTCGTCGAAAGTCATGGTCGTTGCGCAGCCGACGAGGCGATTGATCTCGCCGATGAGCGCGTCGGCGAATTCGATGGGATGCCGCAAGCTGACCACCAGAGCCTCGCTCACTGCATCGCGATCAACGATATGGTAGGCGCTGCTGCGCATGAACTCCTCCACGCGTTTCAGAATTTCACGCTTGGGGTATTTGTGCCTTGCTCGGAGGGTCCATGCGGTCTCGACCAGCACCACTGGGTTTATGACGCCGGGGTGATTACTGGACAGCGTCGCCAGAAACCGCTGCGCCAGAGGCGATTGAATCGGATCGTCGCCTGTGATCGCGCGCAAAATGACGTTGCTGTCGAGGCCGATCATGCAGCACGCCGGCGACGGCGGCTGCGCCGATCCTTCTCGAGCACGGAGGCTGTGATGGCTTCATCGTCGGTCATATCACTCGGCGGGCGGCCACCTCTCGGGGCATTCTCGAAAACTGCCGAGGGGCTCGCATTGCGCGGACGCACCAACACCGTGCCCGACCTGTCCAGGTAGAACTCCAGCTTGTCGCCTTCCTTGAGATTGAGCCTGGCGCGCAGCTCTGCAGGAATCGTGATCTGCCCCTTCGATGTCAGCGTCACCTCAAAGGAAGCCATCGTCTAGTTCCTTACATATTTCCACTCTGCCTTACCATATCAGGAGCAGTCGCAGCAGACAAGGGCAACAGCCTTGCTCTCTACTTTGTCTCAGGAAGCTGCGTCGCCTGGTTGTGGCTCGCCGGCCTGCCACCAGGCATCCGAGCGGAAGGCTTCGGGCACGTCGTCGGAATGGGGCTCGATGCCGAGTTGCTGCAGCCGGTCGAACCAGGCATCTCGCTTGCTTTCGGGCAGGGCCTTGCCGCACCAGGGGCAATGGCGGATGAGCACGCTCGATGGCCCGCCGTCGTGAACGATAATGCCGTACTCGTCGTAGGCGTGGTCGTAGCCGATGAGGTTGTCGGGGCAGTCGTACGGGGTCTTGTGTTGATCGCAGGCATGGGTCACGGCCGCAGTCATGTGCTGGCAGCAGTACGAACGCCCGCCGGCCAGGGGCCGAGCGGGATCGATGTAAGGGCTGCCCAGGGCCCGCCAGCTGCGATAGAGCTCGTCCGACATCAGCGACCCTCTCGGCCGGTCATCAAGGCTTGACCTCGGCGAGGCGCGTCGCCTGGCTGGCGGCAAGCTGCCAGCTCTCGCCCATGCGCACGTAGACCGCGGTCCAGCGGAAATTGTAGGTCTTGCCGTCGGCCATGGAGCGGATCGGGCTCATGCCTGTCGCGATCGCCGTCCACCCGCCCGGCACGCGTACGACGAGGTCGGTGACGGGCGCGTTCTCGATCACCGGATCGCCCGCGAGCGCCGAGACGATGCGCGCGTCCTTGCCGTCGACCTTGCCCGAGCCGTGCGTGTGGGTGAAGCTGTCCGCATAGATCTTGCGCAGGGCGGCCGCATCCTTCCTCTCGATCGCCTGGGCGATCGATTTGCGGAACTCGATCACCTCCTCGCCGATCACCTTCTCGGCGGTATCGCTGAGGATCGACGGCGGATGGGCGGACGCCGCGCCGGCCAGGGCAAGGACGAGGGCGAAGGCGGCCGCCGCAAGGCTAACTAGTCTATCCATCACAACTTTCCCATCACCTGCTGGCGGAAGCCATAGACCTGGCGCTTGCCGGCGAACCCCACGAGGCGCACCTCGCGCGTCTGCCCCGGCTCGAAGCGCACCGCAGTGCCGGCGGCAATGTCCAAGCGATACCCGTGCGCCGCTGCGCGGTCGAACTGCAAGGCTGCGTTGGTCTCGGCGAAGTGGTAGTGCGAGCCGACCTGGATCGGGCGGTCGCCGGTGTTCGCCACCGTCAGCGTGATCGACGGCCGGCCGGCATTGATTTCGATCTCGCCGGGCAACGTGAAGACTTCGCCGGGAATCATGGGACCTCCACTAGGTGACGGCAAGCGCGATGCCGGCGACCGCCACCAGCGCGCCCGCGCCGCGCACTGCCATGCGTCCGCGCTCGCTCCTGGCGAGATGGGCAACGCCGACGCCGATTGTGTGCAGCATTGCAGTGGCGAGCGCAAAGCCTGCCGCATACGAGGCGGCGGCCGCCGCGGCCGGCAGCTCGGCGCCGTGGGCGTGGCCGTGCAGGAGGGCGAACGCGGCGACCAGCGCGCCGCCGATTGCCACCGGCAGTCGCGCCGCCGCCAGGACCAGCACCCCCAGCACGATGACCGAAGCGAGAATGCCTGGCTCCACCATCGGCATCGAGGCGCCGGCGCTGCCGATGAGGCCGCCTGCCACCATCACGCCGACAAACGCCGTCGGCCAAATCCACAAGGCGCGCCCCCCGTTGAGCCCGGCCCACAGGCCCACCGCCACCATGGCCAGCAGGTGGTCGAGGCCGGTCCACGGGTGCCTGAAGCCGGCGGCAAGCGAGAACGCGTGATCGAGCCCGGTGTGGGCGAACGCTGCGTCGCTACTGCCGAGCACAAGCGCGGACGTCATCCCGGCGCAGGCGGGGATCCACGCAACCCTGCACACGCGCTTCGCCAGGTGTCGTGGATGCCCGCCGTCATGCCGAAGGCGTGTCTTCGACACGACGCGGGCATGACGCAACACTCCGGCGCTCGATTTCATCTCCACAGCCCACTCCCTATCTGATCGGCTCATGCACCGTCACCAGCTTCACCCCGTCCGGGAATGTCGCCTCCACCTGCACATCATGGATCATCTCGGCGATCCCTTCCATCACCTGGTCGCGGGTGACGACGCGGGCGCCCGCCTCCATCAGATCGGCCACCGTGCGTCCGTCGCGCGCGCCCTCGACCACGAAATCGGAGATCAGCGCTATGGCCTCCGGATAGTTGAGCTTCACCCCCCGCTCCAGCCGCCGCCGGGCGACCATCGCCGCCATGGAGATCAAGAGCTTGTCCTTTTCGCGTGTGGTCAGGTTCATGCGTCAATCCTCGTCTCGCCCCTCAACACTGCCACACGCGCGGCAATGGCCGCCCGCTCAAATCCTCGATCAGCGCTCCCAGGCCCTGCTGCAGGGTGCGCCCGTCGCCCGCCGTGGCGCGCACGACCAGCAAATCGTTCCAGGCGCTGGCGCCGGCGGTCAAACCGACACTCTGCAGCCGCGCGCGCACCGCGTCGATCCGGCCTGCCGAATCCGGCGCGACGTAGAGGAGCATGGCGGCGGCGCGCGCACCAGCGAGCGTCGCCCGCCCCGACAGCATGTGGGCGACCGCGCCTTCGGCCCAGAACGTGTCGGCGAACACGAGGGTGCCGTCGCGGCGCACGCGCCACAGGTCCCTGAAGGCGCCGCGATGCACCTCCTCGCCCATGGCCTGGCGCCCGAAGATCAGCATCTCCACCCCGAGGAAGTGGGCATCCCCGGCGAGTTCCACCTGGGTGCGGCGGCTGAGCCGCGACCGGTCGAACAGGATCGTGGGCTGCGGCAGCCAGGCAAGGTGGGAGCCGGGTGCGAGCGTGAGGTCCGCGCTGATCTCGGCGTCGCCGTCGCGCGCGCGATAGATCTTCTCGCAGGCCGCGGTCGTCACCGCCGCCTCGGCACCAGGCCCAAGCGCTACGGCCATCTCGATGCGGTCGCCGCCGGTCAGCCCGCCGGCGGTGTTGAGCAGGACCGCCTCCGGCGGGCATCCCTGCGCCGGTCGCGGGAAGCGCACGCGCGCGGCTCCGGCCTGGTGCAGCACGTCGAGCGCCGTCCGGCCGCCGCGCCGGGCGAAGGCGAGCCGCACCGATCCATGCGTGCGTGGAAGCCAAGTGCGCGGCTGCAGCACCGACGATGATCCCCAACGTTGGCAACCCTCAAACGGTAAGGTAGCGCCGCACGTCGCTTTCGACCATGCCGGTGCCGGTGCCCGAGAGAACGACCTCGCCGCGCTCCATGACGGCGAAGGTGTCGGCCAGGGCGCGGGCGAAATCGAAATACTGCTCCACCAGCAGAATTGCCATATTGCCCTGTCCGCGCAGATAGGTGATGGCGCGGCCGATGTCCTTGATGATGGAGGGCTGAATCCCTTCCGTCGGCTCGTCGAGCACCAGCAGCTGCGGCTGCATGACGAGCGCGCGCGCGATGGCGAGCTGCTGCTGCTGGCCCCCGGAGAGGTCGCCACCGCGCCGCCCGAGCATGGATTTGAGCACCGGGAACAGCTCGAACAGCTCTTCGGAAATCGTTTTCTTGCCCGGAGGAAGCCTGGCAAAGCCGGTTTCCAGGTTCTCCCGCACGGTCAGCAGCGGAAAAATCTCGCGCCCCTGCGGCACGTAGCCGATGCCGCGCCGGGCGCGCTCGTGCGCACTGATGCGCGTGATGTCCTGGCCGTCGAAGACGATGCGGCCGGCGCTGACCGGTTGATGGCCCATGATGGCGCGCAGCAGCGAGCTCTTGCCGACGCCGTTGCGCCCGAGCACACACGTGATCTTGCCGACCTCAGCGGTGACGGACACGCGACGCAGCGCCTGCGCGGCGCCGTAGTGCAGATCGATGTTCTCAACCGTCAGCAAGGGGCTCGGCTCCAGCGCTTGCGCCTCCCAGTCTGCTGGGGGTGGCGCCGTATGCGGCCGCACGTCGTCCGGCCGAATTGGTGAGGGGGAGTTTGCTACGCATCAGAGCAGGAAGGCCCCCTCGTCCTCCCTTCGGGGCGCTTCTCAGGGAGGAGAGAAGTGCCCCGCTGATCTCTTTCGGATTTACCGCCCCAGATAGACCTCGACCACGCGCTCATTGGCGCTCACCTCGTCGATGGAGCCTTCCGCCAGCACCGAGCCTTCGTGCAGCACCGTCACCTTCACGCCCAGCCGGCGTACGAACTCCATGTCGTGCTCGACCACGATCACGGTGTGGTCCTTGGCGATATCCTTCAACAGCTCGGCCGTGGTCATGGTCTCGGCGTCGGTCATGCCGGCCACCGGCTCGTCGACCAGCAGCAGCTTGGGGTCCTGCGCGATCAGCATGCCGATCTCCAGCCACTGCTTCTGGCCATGCGAGAGGGAACCCGCCAGGCGCTGACGGTGCGCCATGAGTCCGATGGTCGCGAGCACCTCGCTGATGCGGGCGACGTCGCCATTCGGCCGCCAGAACAGGTTGCGGTGGACCGTGCGATCGGCTTTCAGGGCCAGCAACACGTTGTCCTCGACGGTGTGGTGCTCGAACACGGTGGGCTTCTGGAACTTGCGGCCGATGCCGAGCTCGGCGATGGCGGCCTCGTCCTTGGTGGTGAGGTCGACGCTGCCCTTGTCGAAAAGGACGTCGCCGGCATCGGGCCTGGTCTTGCCCGTGATGATGTCCATCATCGTCGTCTTGCCCGCGCCGTTCGGTCCGATGATGGCGCGCATTTCGCCCGGTGCAAGCTCGAGCGAGAGATTGTTGAGGGCGCGAAAACCGTCGAAGCTGACCGTTACGCCGTCCAGGTAGAGCAGGCTCAGCGTGATGTCGTGCGGGTTGGCGAGCGGGGCGTCCATGGGGTCCTCACTCGGCGGGTTGGGCGGCGCGGCCCGGCGCCGGCGCGCCGTTCGCCTCGACGCGCGGCACGCGGCTCGGCAGCAGGCCGAGGATGCCCCGCGGCAGGAAGATGGTGACGAACACGAACAGCGCGCCCAGCGCGAACAGCCAGTAGGGTGCGAGGAGCCCGGTGGTGAAGGTGGTCTTGGCATAGTTGACGACGATGGCGCCGAGCGAAGCCCCGACCAGCGTGCCGCGTCCCCCCACCGCCACCCAGATCACGTACTCGATGGAGTTGGCGGGGGCGAACTCGCTCGGGTTGATGATGCCGACCTGCGGCACATAAAGGGCGCCGGCGACGGCTGCCATGCAGGCCGACAGCGTGAACACATAGGTCTTGTAGTTCTCGACGCGGTAGCCGAGGAAGCGGGTCCGGCTCTCGGCGTCGCGGATGGCGATCAGCACCTTGCCGGCCTTGGAGCGCACCACGGTCTGGGCAATGAGGTAGCCGAGCGCCAGCGCGATCGCGGACAGCGCAAAGAGCGCGGCGCGGGTCGGTGCGGCCTGCACGTTGAAGCCGAGGATGTCCTTGAAGTCGGTCAGCCCGTTGTTGCCGCCGAAGCCGAAGTTGTTGCGGAAGAAGCCCAGCATCAGCGCGAAGGTGAGCGCCTGGGTGATGATCGACAGATAGACGCCGGTGACGCGGCTGCGGAAGGCGAACCAGCCGAATACGAAGGCCAGCGCGCCGGGCACCAGCAGGACCATCAGCGCCGCAAACGGGAACCAGTCGAAGCCCCACCAGAACCACGGCAGCTCCTTGTAATTCAGGAACACCATAAAGTCCGGGAGGATCGGATGGGCGTAGACGCCGCGCGTGCCGATCTGGCGCATCAGGTACATGCCCATGGCGTAGCCGCCGAGCGCAAAGAAGGCGCCGTGGCCGAGCGAGAGGATGCCGCAGTAGCCCCAGACCAGGTCGAGCGACAGCGCCAGCAGCGCGTAGCACAAATACTTGCCCCATAGCGCCACGGCCGAGGTCGAGACGTGGAACATCGAGGTCGGCGGCACGAACAGGTTGAGGCAGGGGACCAGCACCGCGGCGGCGGCGAGGATGGCGAGGAAGATCCAGCCGCGACCGTCGGGGGCCTCGAGCAGTCGGCGTGTGATCATGCTTCGACCGCCCTGCCTTTCAGCGCGAACAGCCCGCGCGGGCGCTTCTGAATGAAGAGGATCACCAGCACCAGCAGCGCGATCTTGCCGAGCACGGCGCCGGCATAGGGCTCGAGGAACTTGTTGGCCACGCCCAGCGACAGCGCGCCCACCAGCGTGCCCCACAGATTGCCGACCCCGCCGAACACCACCACCAAGAAGCTGTCGATGATGTAGCTCTGGCCGAGGTTGGGCGAGACGTTGTCGATCTGCGACAGGGCCACGCCAGCGAGCCCGGCAATGCCGGAGCCGAGACCGAAGGTGAGCGCATCGATGCGCCAGGTGTTGATCGCCATCGAGCTCGCCATGCGCCGGTTTTGCGTCACGGCGCGCATCTGCAGGCCGAGCGTGGTGAAGCGCAGCGCCGCCAGCAGGGCCGCAAAGATCAGGCCGGCGAAGACGATGATCCAGAGCCTGTTCCAGGTGATCGTCAGGCCGCCGAGCTCGAAGGCGCCCGACATGAAGTTGGGCGCGCCGACCTCGCGGTTGGTGGGACCAAAGCCGGTGCGCACGGCCTGCTGCAGGATCAGGCTGATGCCCCAGGTCGCCAGCAGCGTCTCGAGCGGCCGGCCGTAGAGGAACTGGATCACGCCGCGCTCGATGGCGATGCCGACGATGCCGGCGACGAGAAACGCCAGCGGAATGGCGATGGCGAGCGAGTAGTCAAACAGCCACGGCGCCTTGGTGCGAATCAGCTCCTGCACCACGAACGTCGTGTAGGCGCCGAGCATCACCATCTCGCCGTGCGCCATGTTGATGACGCCCATGACGCCGAAGGTGATGGCAAGCCCGATGGCGGCCAGCAGCAGCACCGAGCCGAGCGAGAGGCCATACCAGAGGTTCTGCGCCACGTTCCACATGGCCAGGTTGCTGTCGAGGGCCGCGATGGCCTCGGCCGCCGCCCGCTGCACGCTGGCGGGCTGGTCGGCGGGCAGGCTGCCGAGCAGGCCGCGCGAGTCCTGGTCGCCGCGGTCGCGGATGATGGCGATGGCCTCGAGCCGGTCGACTTCCCTGGCGCCTGGCATGTTGAGAATTACGGCCGCGCGTGCCTCCAGCAGCGCCTTCTTCACTCGCGCGTTGGTCTCCCGGCCGACGGCCGTGTCGAGCACCGGGAGCAAAGCGGCGTCGCGCGACTTGAACACGGCCTGGGCCGCCTCGTGGCGCTTGGCGGGGTCTGGGGCAAGCAGCGTCAGGCCGCCGAGCGCCGCCTCGATCGAACGGCGCAGTCGGTTGTTGAGGCGCACCGTCTTGAGGTTGGCTGCAACAGAGGCGGCGGGCACCGGCGCGCCGGTGGCGGCATCGAGCGTGGCTCCGGCGGCCGTGCGGATGTAGATCTTCTTGTCGTCGGCCTTGTACAGGAGCCGGCCGTCCTGCAGCGCCTCGATCACCTGCGCCGCCAGCGGGTTGCCGCTTGCGGCCACGCTGGCGATGCCGGCGTCGGTGTCGTTGAAGGAGTCGGCGGCGAACTTGGCCAGCGCCTCCTCGTAGGTCTGGGCGTGGGCGGCGAGAACTCCGGCCAACAGCAGCCCGAGCGCTACTACGAGCGCAACGCAGCGTTCGTAACAGTCCCGCATGCTCACATATCCCCGGTCGCAGTAGCGGAGTGAGGCGGCAGATCCTGCCGCCTCCCCGCGTTCGTCAGTTCAGTGCCGCGTGCGTAGTGCTAGCCGCCGCACTTCTTGGTCTTGGTATTGTAGTTGCCACACTTGAGGGTCACCCAGTCGGCCACCAGGTCCTTGGAGCCGTCGAGCTCCTTGGACCATGCATCGCCGGGGACGAGCCCGCCGGTCTTCCACACCACGTCGAACTGGCCGTCGCCGCGCACCTCGCCGATGAACACCGGCTTGGTGATGTGGTGGTTGGCCAGCATTTCGGACGTGCCGCCGGTCAGGTTTGGAACCTTGATGCCGACGATGGCGTCGATGACCTTGTCGGGTGCAGTGGTGCCGGCCTTCTTGACCGCCTCGACCCACATGGCAAAGCCGATCACGTGGGCTTCCATCGGGTCGTTGGTGACGCGCTTGTCGTTCTTGATGAACGTCTTCCACTTCTTGATGAAGTCCTTGTTGATCGGCGTATCGATCGACTGGAAGTAGTTCCAGGCAGCCAAGTGGCCGAGCAGCGGCTTGGTGTCGATGCCCGCAAGCTCTTCCTCACCGACCGAGAACGCCACCGAGGGGATGTCCTTGGCCTTGATGCCCTGGTTGCCGAGCTCCTTGTAGAACGGCACGTTGGCGTCGCCGTTGATGGTCGACACGATCGCCGTCTTCTTACCCGCGGAGCCGAACTTCTTGATGTCGGCCACGATGGTCTGCCAGTCGGAATGCCCGAATGGCGTGTAGTTGAGCATGATGTCCTCGGGCTTCACGCCTTTCGACTTGAGATAGGCCTCGAGGATCTTGTTGGTGGTGCGCGGATAGACGTAGTCGGTGCCAGCAAGCACCCAGCGCTGCACCTTCTCTTCCTTAGCCAGGTAGTCGACCGCAGGGATCGCCTGCTGGTTGGGCGCGGCGCCGGTATAGAACACGTTGCGCTCGCTCTCTTCGCCCTCGTACTGCACGGGGTAGAAGAGCACGCTGTTGAGCTCCTTGAACACTGGCAGCACGGACTTGCGCGACACCGACGTCCAGCAGCCGAACACGGCCGCCACCTTTTCCTTCGAGATCAGCTCGCGCGCCTTCTCGGCGAACAGCGGCCAGTTCGACGCCGGATCGACCACGACGGCTTCGAGCTTCTTGCCCAGCAGGCCGCCCTTCTTGTTCTGATCCTCAATCAGCATCAGCATGACGTCTTTCAGCGTGGTCTCGCTGATCGCCATGGTGCCGGAGAGCGAATGCAGGATGCCTACCTTGATCGTGTCTTGTGCCGCGGCTTTGTCGGCCATGGACACGGCTGCAAGAGCGGCGAACGATGCCGCTGCGGCAGCGCGCAGGATTGGACTCTTCATGAGTTGAACACCACCTTTGATTGAGTGCCAGGTGGAGGCCAAGGCCCCCGGGTCGGTTAACAGCAACCGCCGTGCCAGCGCCGGGAAAACCAACTAGGATTTTGTAATATCAGGATTTTGTCCGGCGGCTTGAAACGTTAAGGACGCTCCGTCTGCCGATAATGCTTAGATTCTAGGCAGCCTGCCTGTTGCCCAATCATTAGGCGATGCAATGCTTGACGGACGCTGGCAGGCCAACGGAGCACGGCCAAGGGCGGGACCGTGCGGTGGGCGCTGGGCGCTGGGTTAGAACAGCACGAAATAGCCGAACCAATAGATCGGCCAGATCAGCGACCAGACGACGCCCTTAGCCAAGCTGATCGTGCATGCACCAAATCCGGCGCACAGAGGCAGGCGGATGAAGGCCTGAAATAGCAAGGCGTGGACGCCAACGACCGTGTAGACGGCGACTATGGTCGGATGCCGTCCCATCGCCTTGAGCAATCCCAACACCACGCGACGATAGTCCTATGCGGCGCTCGCTCGAACGAAAAGGCCCCCAACTGGAGGAGCGGTCGGGGACGCGAATGGAGAAACTTTCGTGCGCACACACGACGCAACCCATGCAGAAGACGCCGGTGCGCCCCATTGTGCTACACTGACCGCTTGGTCTGCGCAATGAAACCGGTGCGACGACGCACGGCTGCCGTGCTGGCTTGTGCCGCGGCCCAGCCAGTCCTCACCCCTGCCGCCCGCGCCGAGGGTGGGGGGGACGGGCGAGCAGCCCCACCATGGCGCCGAAACACGCAAGCGCGGCAAAGCACGCCAGCGACGCCGCGTAGTCGCCCGTCAGGTCGCGCAGAAAGCCGGACAGGAGCGGCCCCGACGCCTGCGCCGTCACCTGCACCGTGAGCGCGGCGCCGCGGATGGCGCCGAAGCTCTCGCGGCCGAAGTAGTCGGCCCAGGCCAGCGGCAGCACCGTGAGCACCCCGCCAATGCCGAGACCGAAACAGCAGGCGGCGAGATAGCCCTGCGCCGGCGTGGCGATGGCGAGCATGAGAAGGGCGCTCGCGCCCATCAGCAGGCCGGACAGGAAGAGGCCCGCGCGCACGCCGATGCGCCGCGTCGCCATGCCGAAGCCGAGGCTCGAGGCAGCCGACAGCAGCGAGAAGGTGCTGACGATGGTGGCGGCGACGGCGGGGCTCAGCCCGCGCTCGAGCAGGTGCGGGGCCTGGTGCAGGCTGATGCCGGCCTGAACTGGAAACATCGCCGCGGTGTAGAGAGACAGCAGCCAGAACGCCGGCGTGCGCAGCGCCTCGCGGCGCGAGAACGCGGGCTCGGCGGTGGCAGCCGTGACGCGTGCGGCGCCGGCGCCGGGCCCCGGCCGCGGCGCATCCCCATCCGGCACGAGCCCCACGTCCTCGGGCCGCCGCACCAGCAGCAGCCAGGCGGGAACGAAGCCGACCAGGAGCACGGTGGCGCCGACCGCCAGCCAACCGCCGCGCCAGCCCTGCTGCTCGATGGCGAGGTAGGCGATCAGCGGCATGGCGACGAGGCCGCCCATCTGCGCCAGGTTGGCGATCGAGGTGGCGATCGGCCGGCGGCGCACGAACCAGCTGTTGAGCGCGCCGTAGATGCCGATGTCGAACGGCCCGGCGAAGTTCATGCGCGCGATGCAGAAGAAGACGTAGAAGGCGACGAGCGACTGGGTCAGCGACAGCAGCATGGTCGACACGCCGGTCACCAGCACGGCCGCGCACAGCATCAGGCGGGCGCCGCGCCGGTCGAGCACCGGCCCGATCAGCGGCGAGGCGATGGCCGCCATGATGCCGCCAAGCGAGACGGCGCCCGAGATCGCCGTGCGCGACCAGCCAAAGTCGGTCGTCATCGGCTCGACGAAGATCGAAAGCGTGGCGACCGCCGGCCCCTGGCGGGAGAACCCCGCGCAGCAAACGCAGGCCAGGATCACCCAGCCGTAGAAGAACGGCAGGCGCGCGATCAGCAAGGTGGGGAGCGCCGGTTGCTGCGTCCGCATCAGCCTCGCGCGCGCCCCCTCAGAACGCGCGCGCCTCCATCCCCTCGGTGTAGCGCTTGAGGTATTGGCCGACGAAGTCGTGGTCGACGAAGCCCTTGTAGGCGTCGGCGAGCCGTTGCGTCACAGGGCCCCAGACCTGGCCCTTGGGGCCGATGTCGATGCCGTTCACCTTGGTCACCGGGCAGATGCATAGCGACGTCGAGGTGAGGAACACCTCGTCCGCGTTGTAGGCGTCGTAGAGGTCGATGTCGGCCTCGCGCACCGTGAGACCGTCCTTGCGCGCCAGATCGATCACCGTCTGCCGGCTCACGCCCGGCAGCACGAACTTCTCGCGCGGGGTGAGGATCTCGCCGTCGCGCACCGTGAAGATGTTGGAGCCCATGCCCTCGCACAGGTTGCCGTTGACGTCGAGCAGCAGCGCCCAGGCCTCGGGGTCGATGCTCTGCACCTCCTGGTTGGCGACGATCAGGTTCAGGTAGTTGTGGGTCTTGGCGCGCGGCGTGAGCGAGTCGGGCGGCACGCGCCGGTGCGAGGGGATCACCACCCGGATGCCCTGCTTGAAGAGCTTGGCGCGCTGCACCAGCGGCAGCGGCGAGCACTCGAGCACGATGTTGGGGCCGTGATGGTCGAGGTTGTCGCCGGGCGTCTTCTTGACGCCGCGGCTGATGCGCTGGCCGACCCAGTAGTCGTCGTCGGGGCCGAGCAGGTGCCGGTTGTGCTCGAACAGCTCCTCGGTCAGCTGGCACATCTTGGCTGGCCCGAAGCCCGGCTCGATGCGCAGGTACTTGAGCGAGCGGTAGAGCCGGTCGACGTGCTCCTTCACCTTGAACAGGCGGTGGCCGAAGCTGCGCGTCATGTCGAAGCCGCCGTCGCCGTAGACCCAGCTCGAGTCGCGGAACGGAATGCGCACCTCGCTCTCGGGCATGAACTTGCCGTTGAACCAGGCCACTCGCTCATTGGCACGCGTCGCCATGATGGACCCCCGGAAAAGCTGACCACCCGCGGACACTACACAGCAACGCCGGGCCGTGCCAGTCCATGCATCGCACGTGCAAAGTCGGCGCCGCTTTCGTATCCTCTGTGGATTGCTATGTACGGCGAAGCCGTAGTATCATGCGCGACGACGATTTCGAGTGGGACGACAGGAAAGCGGCGGCGAATCTCGCCCGACACGGCGTGAGCTTCGACGAGGCGCGACTTGCGTTCAGCGATCCGTTCGCCGCCGGGCGCGAGGATCGCCGAGAGGATTTCGGCGAGCATCGCCATATCCTGCTCGGCATGGCCGATGGCCGGCTGCTGCATGTGGCCTATGCCCTGCGTGGGGAGCGGGTCCGGATCATCTCCGCCCGCTTGGCAGAGACCCGAGAACGAAGGCGCTACCATGAAAGCAACGGCTAGGAAGAAACCCAAAATCGACTGGAGCCGCCTCGATGCCATGACGGCGGAAGAGCGCCACGCCGCCGCGATGGCGGATCCCGATGCGCGACCCATGACTGAGAAGGAATGGGCCGCAGCCCCGCGCGTGCCGCAGGTGTGGTTGGTTCGCCGCCGGCTCAAGCTCAGCCAGGAGGAATTCGCGGCTCAGTTCCACATTCCCGTAGGCACGCTGCGCGACTGGGAGCAGCGCCGCAAGGAGCCGGACGCCGCCGCCAAGGCCTACCTGCGCGTCATCGCGCTCGAGCCCGCCGTTGTCCGCAAGGCCCTTGCTGCGCGGCCGCCACGCCCAAAGGCTTGATCGTAGGGCGCAATAGCGAAGCGTATTGCGCCGCTTTTCGCGTCGATCGGCGCAATACGGCTTACGCCTATTGCGCCCTACACTACCCCTGCAGCGCGGCCCACATGGCGCGGTCGCGCTCGGCGGTCCAGATGCGCGGGGTGTCGATGCCCTGGGCCTCATCGTAGGCGCGCGAAATGTTGAATGGCTGGCAGTGCTCGAAGATCGGCCAGGCGCCGTACTTGGGCCGCATGGCCGCAGTCGCCGCGTCGAAGCACTCCTTCAGCGGCGCCCCGCGCGCCACGCTCCGCTTCACCGGCTCGTAGAGGTCGCGCAGGAACTCGCGCGTCAGCGCGATGCCCTCCGCCACCGTGTCGACGCCGACCAGTGCATCGCCGCGGCCCGGCACCAGGGCGTCGGTCTTGACCCGGTCGAGGCGGGCGAGCGTCCCGGGCCAGTCGGTGAAGTGCGCATCCCCGCAGTAGCAGGCCGACTTGTACTCGACGATGTCGCCGGAGAAGACGACGTTGGCGTCCGGCACGTAGGCGACGATGTCGCCGGCCGTGTGCGCGCGGCCGATGTGGCGCAGCTCGACGCGGCGCTTGCCCAGATAGAGCGTCATGTGGCGGGCGAACGTCACCGTCGGCCAAGTCAGCCCCGGGATGGTCTCGGCGGCGCGGAACAGGCGCGGGAAGCGGCCGAATTCCGAGTCCCAGTCTTCCTGGCCGCGCTCGGCGATCATGGCGCGGCAGGTGTCGGAGGCCAGGACCTCCTGCGCCTGGTAGGCGGAGGCGCCCAGCACGCGCACGGCGTGATAGTGCGACAGCACCACATACTTGATCGGCTTGTCGGTCACCTGGCGTACGCGGTCGATGACGAGCTGGGCCATCACCGGAGTCGCCTGCGCGTCGATGACGATGACGCCGTCATCGCCGATGATGATGCCGCTGTTGGGGTCGCCCTCGGCCGTGAAGGCATAGAGATCGCGGCCGATCTCGGCGAACGTGATCTTCTTCTCGGCCATGTCGCCGGCGGATGCAAAAGTCTTGGTCATGTGAGCATCTCTCCCTTGCTCCGGGGCTTGTAGCACCCCTCAGCCGCCACGGCGCATGTCATCGGCGCGGCGCTCGAGCTTGTCCAGGATGCGCTCCAGGGACTTGCGCTCGCCGGTCGACAACGGCTCGAGGAACTTTCCCTCCCAGTCGAGCGCCAGCGCCGCGATCTGGCGGAACACGCTGCGGCCGCGCCGGGTGAGGGTAAGGCGCACCTGGCGGCGATCCCCCGCATCGACAGCGCGCTGGGCGAGGCCGGCCGACTCGAGTCGCTGCAGCGCGCGCGTCACTTTGGGCTTGTCCATGCTGGAGCGCTCGGCGAGCTCCCCGGCATAAAGGGGCCCGAAGCGGCCGAGGTTGGCGAGGATGCGCCATTCGGGGATCGAGAGGCCGAACGCCTCGGCGTAGACGGCCGACAGCGCCCGGCTGACGCTGTGCGCCAGCACCGCCAGCCGATAGGGCAGGAACGCCTCCAGCAGCAGCTCCGGGGCCTCCGCTCGTGCCATGTCCTGCATGTCGGTAAATCCTGTTGATTTCGTTTCAAACGAAACTATCATGCGATCGGAAGGTTGTCATGTAGGTTGGGTTACGCGAAGCGCGTAACCCAACAACGCCCATCGTTTGCATCGTTGGGTTACGCGCTGACGCGCTAACCCAACCTACGCTACTGGAGGAACCCATCATGGCAGACGGCAGCAAGGTGGCGGACGTCGGCAAGGCGCAATGGACGCAGGCAACGGCCGCCGGCTACATGCCGGGCTTCGGCAACGACTTCGAGACCGAGGCGCTGCCGGGCGCCCTTCCCGTGGGCCAGAACTCGCCGCAGAAGACCGCCTACGGGCTCTACGCCGAGCAGCTGTCGGGCTCGCCCTTCACGGCGCCGCGCGGCGCCAACGAGCGCTCCTGGCTCTATCGCATCCGCCCCTCGGTGCGGCATGCCGCCCGCTTCAAGAAGACGGCGCTGCCGCTATGGAAGACCGCGCCCTCGACCGGTGAGCACGACCGTCCCATCGGCCAGCTGCGCTGGAACCCCGTGCCGATCCCCGATGCGCCGCTCACCTTCCTGACCGGGATGCGCACGATCACGACGGGCGGCGACGTCAACACCCAAGCCGGCATGGCGGCGCACGTCTATCTCGTCACGCAGTCGATGCAGGACGACTACTTCTACAACGCCGACGGCGAGCTGCTGGTCGTGCCGCAACAGGCCTCGCTGCGCTTCGTCACCGAGTTTGGCCGCATCGAGGTCGAGCCCGGCGAGATTTGCGTCATCCCGCGCGGCGTCAAGTTCAAGGTGGAGCTGGTCGATGGACCGGCGCGCGGCTACGTGTGCGAGAACTACGGCGCCAAGTTCACGCTGCCCGATCGCGGGCCGATCGGCGCCAACTGCCTCGCCAACGCGCGCGACTTCAAGACGCCGGTCGCCGCCTTCGAGGACAAGGAGACGCCCTGCCGCGTCACCGTGAAGTGGTGCGGCGGCTTCCATGTCGCCGAGATCGGCCACTCGCCGCTCGACGTGGTGGCCTGGCACGGCAACTACGCGCCCTTCAAATACAACCTGCGGCACTTCTCGCCGGTCGGCGCCATCCTGTTCGATCACCCCGACCCGTCGATCTTCACGGTGCTCACGGCGCCGTCCGAGACGGCTGGCACGGCCAATGTCGACTTCGTCATCTTTCCAGAGCGCTGGAGTGTGGCCGAGCACTCGTTCCGCCCGCCCTGGTATCACATGAACATCATGTCGGAGTTCATGGGGCTCATCTACGGCGTCTACGACGCCCGCCCCGAAGGCTTCACCCCGGGCGGCATCTCGCTGCACAACTGCATGCTGCCGCACGGCCCCGACAAGACGGCCTACGACCACGCCACCAAGAACGAGCTCAAGCCGGTCAAGCTCAGCAATACGCTGGCCTTCATGTTCGAGACGCGCTTTCCCCAGCACCTCACCAGGTTTGCGGCCGAGCTCGAGACGCTGCAGGAGAACTATGCCGACTGCTGGACGCCGCTCGAGCGGCAGTTCACCGGCGCCAGGTGAAGGGCCCGCTCACGCCCGTCCGCGCGCCCCGATCATGAAGCCGTCGTAAGCATGCTCGGCAACCTGCCACCAGGCCAGATGCTCTTTGCGGAAGCCGTTGGCGGACTCCAGCGCCTTCCTGAACGCGGGCTCCTTGGCGGCGATTTCCGCGTTGTACTCCAGGCCGGCGCGATAGAAGGCCTCCATCACCGGCGGGGGGAAAACCTTGAGCACCGCCCCTGCCTGGATGAGCCGCTTGAGGGCGGGCGGATTGACCGCGTCGTAGCGGGCCAGCATCCAGGCGTTGGCCGCATCGCACGCGCGCGCGACAATGGCCTGGTAGGCCTTGGGCAACCCCTGCCACTTCTCGAGATTGACGACCAGATGCACCATGCCTGCGCTTTCCCACCAGCACGGGAAGTGGTTGTACTTTGCCACCCGAACCAGGCCGAGCTTCTCGTCGTCATGGGGACCGATGAACTCGGCGCCATCGATGGTGCCGCTTTCGAGCGCCGAATAGACGTCGCTGTGCGCGAGGGTGAGCGGAGATAGGCCGACACGCGACAGGATCGGCCCGCCCATTTCGCCGACGCGGAACTTGAGGCCCTTGAGATCGTCTACGGACGTGATCTCCTTCTTGAACCAGGCGCCCATCTGCGCACCCGTCGAGCCGGCGGGGATGCCGTGGACATTGAGCTTCTTGAGTGCGGCGTTGATGATGTCGGCGCCGCCGCCGAACATCCACCACGACATTTGCTGGCGGGCGTTGAGGCCGAACGGAAGGCCGCCGCCGACGCCCAGCACCATGTCCTTGGCGGCATAGAAGTGGAGCGGGGTGTGCGCGCACTCTACCACTCCGCCGCCGACCGTATCGAGCGCCTGGCGGCTGGGCGCAAGCTCGCCGGCGGCATGAGGCTGGATCTGGAACTTGCCGTCGGTCGCCTCGGCGACGTAGCGACACAGCATCACGGCGGTGCCGTAAAGCGTATCGAGCGATTTGGAGAAGCTCGACGTCAGGCGCCACTTGATCTCGGGCGCGGACTGCGCAACAGCGGAGGCGGCGACCGCCGGCACGGCCATGGCTGCAGCGGCTCCCGATTTCAGGAACTGTCTGCGTCGCACAGCTGCCTCCTCCCAGGACACGTCATTTCCCCCAGCTTAGCCGACATGGCAAGATCATGAAACTCGCAACTTTCCGCAACGGTGCGCTCGCCATCGCCTCCCGCGGCATGACCAAGGCGGGGATCGCCGAAAAGGCCATAGTCGGGCTGGCGACGCTGCAGCAGCTGCTCGACGGCCGGCAGGATACGTACCTGCGGGCGGAGCGGATCCACGCCGAGCTCAACGAGGTCGCCGACGGCCGCCGCGCCGCGCCCTTCGAAGTTGTGGATTTCGATGCGGCGCGCTGCGCTGCACCACTGCCACGCGCCTACCAGTGGGCCGACGGGTCGGCCTATGTCAATCATGTCGAGCTGGTGCGCTGGGCGCGCGGTGCCGAGATGCCGGCCAGCTTCTGGACCGAGCCGCTCATGTACCAGGGCGGCTTGGACACGTTCCTGGGGCCCCGCGACGCCATCGAGCTTGCCGACCAGGCGTGGGGGCATCGACCTCGAAGGCGCGCTGGCGGTGATCACCGCCGACGTGCCGCTCTACCTTCGGCGCCATCGACCAGGAGGTCGTGAAGTACTCGCGCTATAGTTCACCCTGCCGGCCGAGCATTGGCATCCACGATCATCACGCGGTTGTCGATGGCGCCTGTCTCCAGGTAATCGGCCACCAGCTCGGCCAGCGCCGGTGCCAGCAGGAAGCCGTGGCGGTAGAGTCCGTTCACATGGAGCTTGCGCCCGCGCACGACGATCTTGGGCACGTTGTCGGGGAAAGCCGGGCGCACGCCGGCGCCCATCTCTACGATCTCGGCTTCGCCGAAGGCTGGGTGCAGCGCGTAGGCCGAGCCGAGCAGCTCCAGCGCCGAGCGCAGCGTGACCGGTCCTGCGTCCTCGCTCTCGATCACGGTGGCGCCGATCATGTAGCGGCCCTCCCCCCACGGCACGACGTAGAGCGGATGGCGCGGGTGCAGGAACCGGACCGGGCGCTGCAGCGCCACCTCGCGCGTGCGCACGACGATGCGCTCGCCCCGGACGCCACGCAGATCGGCAAGCTCCGCGCGCGCGGCGAGGCCGCGGCAGTCGACGACGATGTCGCCGCTGCCCTCGGCCGCAGCCCAGGGTGTCCCGAAGCGCACGTCAGCGCCGGCCGCGCGCGCCGCCTCGAGGAGCAGGCCCATAGCCTCGACCGGCGCCATGTGTGCCTCGGCGGGATAGTGCAGCGCGGCTGCGAAGCGGCCCTCGAGACCGGGCTCCAGCGCATCGAGCGCGGCGGCGTCGAGCGTATCGAAGCCCTCCGTCATGCGCGCAAAACGCGTGAGCTCGGCGCGATCGCGCGTGCCGGCGACGACGAGCGTGCCCTTGGCGGTCAGGCCGGGGTACACCACGCGCCACAGCTCGAGCGAGCGCAGCCCAAGATCGCGCACCACCGGCTCGGCCGCCTCAGCCTCGCAGTAGGGGGCGAGCATGGCGCCGGCAAGCGAGCTGGCGGCGCCGGCAAACGGCGTGTCCGAGCGCTCCAGCAGGCGCACGCGGTGACCACGGCGGGCGAGCGTGACCGCCTGCCAAAGACCGGTGATGCCGGCGCCGGCGACGATAACGGAGAGTTGCTGCATGCGACTCGTCACTCGCCCTGCGCGACGCCCTCGCGGCGCGGATCGGCCCCGCCCTCGAGCGTGCCGTCCTTGCGGATGATGATCGCGTGCGTGCCGGAGGTGAGCAGGTCGGCGCTCACGCGATGGCCAAGCGGTTTCACTTTCAGCGCATGCCAGACCGCGGATGGGTGGTCAACCTCGATCTCGAAGGCGCCGCCGCGGCTGCCGAAGTTCATGAGCGCGACGGCCGCCTGCGCATCGAGCTTCCAGTCGATCAGCGCCACCAGGGCCTTGACCACGTAGAGGATGATACGGCTGCCGCCGGGCGAGCCGAGCGCGGCCCACGGCTTGCCGTCCGCGTCGAACACGATGGTCGGCGCCATCGAGCTGCGCGGGCGCTTGCCCGGCGCCACGGCGTTGGCGACCGGCCGCCCGGCGCGGTCGACCGGGCGGAAGGCAAAGTCGGTGAGCTCGTTGTTGAGGAGGAAGCCCGCCGCCCACAGGCGCGAGCCGAACGCCGCCTCGATGGTGGTGGTCATGGACAGCACGTTGCCGTCGCGGTCGCGGATCGAGAGGTGGCTGGTGCCCGATGCCTCCACCGTCTCGTCCGTGCCCCAGGCGCGGCTCGCCGATTGCGGCGGCGTTCCGGGGGTCGGCCGGGCCATGGCCTGGGCAGGATCGATGAGGGCGCGGCGCTGGTCGAGATAGGCGGCGTTGAGGAGGCCGGCGGGCGCCGGCACGAAGTCGGGATCGGCGATGAAGGCGTCGCGGTCGGCGAAGGCGAGCTTCTCGGCCTCGGCGATCAGGTGCAGCGCCTTGGCGTTCATGGCGTGGGCCGGCTGGGTGCCGAGGTCGAACGGTTCGATGAGCTTCAGGACCTGGGCCACCGCTGGCCCACCAGAGGAGGGCGGGCCAATGCCGCAGACGCGATGGGTGCGGTAGAGCACGCATTGCGACTCGCGCTCCTTGACCCGATAGGCCGCGAGATCGGCCGGCGTGAGGTCACCCTGGTGGTTGGGGGCGCCCCGCACGGTCTCGACCATCGCCGCAGCGAGGGGCCCCGTATAGAACGCGTCGGCGCCGCGCTCGGCCAGCGTGCGCAAGGTGGCGGCGTATTCCGGGTTTCGCAGCAGGTAGCCCGCGGGACGGCCGCTGCCGGTCGTATCGAAGAAGTAGCGGCGTGCAGCCGGCGCGAAGGCGTCCGCGCCGTGCCAGCGCAGCAACATGTGCAGCCGGGGCGACACACGGAAACCCTCGGTGGCGAGCTTGATGGCGGGCGCAAACAGCCTCGCCCATGACAGGCGGCCGTGCCGGGCATGCAGCGTCTCGAGCAGGCGGGGGACGCCGGGAACGCCCACGCTCAAGCCGCCGAAAACGGCCTCCCCGAAGCGGCGCGGCTGGCCGTCGACCAGAAAGCGCTCCGGCGTCGCCGCCGCCGGCGCCATTTCGCGCCCATCGTAGCTCTTTAGCTCCTGGCGGGCGGCATCCCAGTGGAGCGCAAAGGCGCCGCCGCCGAGGCCGGAAGACTGCGGCTCGACCAGGCCCAACACGAGCTGGACGGCGATGGCGGCATCGACCGCGCTGCCGCCCTCGCGCAGCATCTCGAGGCCGGCCGCCACCGCCAAGGGGTTGGCGGCCGCGACCATGAAGGAGGGCGCCGTCGCCAGGCCGGCGCTGTTCCAACCTGTAGCTGCCTCCGGCGCCGCCCGGCTCGGCTGGGCCGCAGCCGGCATCGGCACGGCGCTGGGTGCCAGCAGCATCGCCAGCGCGATCGCGAACCGGATGAGCCTCGACCTCGCGCACATGCTCCCGGACCCGATCCACGCCGCCTCAAGGACACGAGTTGCACTCTTGCGACTTTTTTAGCGGCAAGGGAATGCTGTCGCGCATTGCCCACAGGCCACACTTTGTGCAGCGCCGTTCCTCACATGTGGCGGAAATCGCACATGCGAAAACAAACGGCGGAATGCGGCGGCTCGATGCGTTCCCCCCGGGTTGCCACCAGCCCCGCAGGACGCCAAAATCCCACACTTGCGAGGCAGGTTGGCGGCCCTGCAGAACGGACGTGGGCTGGGGCGAGTTTACGCCGCACGGAACGTGTCTTTCACGTTGGATGCCGATGGCAGGGCAGGCGGCCGCTTGCCGCGCAGCCCATTCTAGCGCAGTGGTAAACTACCTGTTCATGGGCTCTGGTGCAGGATGCCCCGTGAGACCTGAGGGACGAGGCAGGAAAAAGGAGCTTGGATGATGAGCATCGCACGCTTGCTGCGCCAGGCGGCTATTGTGGCAGGGGTTGTGGTCGCGTCCGCTGGCCTCCAGGCCGCGCCGGCGTCGGCGCAGCTGGCCTGGGATTGGGGTGGCGGCAACGCGATCGGCGGCAGCGGCCGCGAGGTGGTCCGCTTCAGCCCGCAGTTCGGCCAGGGCCAGATCATCGTCAGTTTCGGTGACCGCCGGCTCTACTATGTCACCCGCCCGGGTGAGGCCATCAGCTATCCGATAGCGATCCCGCGCGAGCAGAGCCGCTGGCAGGGCGCCACCAGCGTCTCCGACAAGCGCGTGAACCCGTCCTGGACGCCGACGTCGGCCATGATCGCCGAGAACCCGCGCCTGCCACGCTGGGTGCCGGGCGGCCATCCCATGAACCCGCTCGGCGTGCGCGCGCTCTACCTCGGCTCCAGCATGTACCGCATCCACGGCACCGACGCGCCGTGGACCATCGGCACGGCGGTGTCGAAGGGCTGCATCCGCATGTACAATCAGGACGTGCTCGACCTCTATCCGCGCGCCCGCGTCGGCTCCAAGGTGGTGGTGACCTACCAGCGCTTCTCCGCGATGGCCGCCGCGCCCAGCAGCTCGGGCACGAGCTTCAGTTTGTTCGGCAGCGATGACCCGCCGCCGCAGAAGAAGGCGCCCCCGCGCGCCACGACGCGCGCCAAGAGCGCGAAGGCCGCCAAGAGCGCCGCGGTGGAGTAGGGTCTCGTCTCACCGCAGCGAATAGGCAAAGGGCGGCCGATCGGGCCGCCCTTTTGGTTTGGCGCCCCCGTCGAAGGGGCCAAGACGGAGTTGCGCCGCCTTGTCGGCGGAAGGGGCCAGGAGCCGAGGCATTGGCGCTGCGGCTGGTCACCGTGTTCGCCGTGCAGAAGTTGCGCCGCCGCGCAAGGTCTGGAGCAGTTGCTGCCGCAGCCAGGTGTTGGCCGGGTCGGCGTCCGCGTAAGCGTGCCAATAGATGTAGGTATCGAGCATTGGCACCTCGAGCGGAAACGGCAGCAGCCGGTTGCCGAACTGCGCGTTGAGGATGCGCGCGTAGCGCTGGGGCATTGTCAGAATGAGGTCGGTCTCGCTCACCACGCGGCAGGCGGCAAAGTAGTTCTGGCAGCGCAAGCGAACGCGGCGGCGCAGGTTGTGCCGGCCGAGTTCGAAGTCCTCGGCGCTCAAGCCCCGGCGGCGCGACGACACGAGAATATGCTCCTGGGCCAAGTAGGTATCGAGGTCGAGCTTTGCGCGCACGTGCGGATGGTTTCGGCGTGCTACCACCGTCAGCCACTCCGCTCCGAGGCGCTGGCGCCGTATCTCCTCCGGTAGTGGCAGCAGCACATCGACCGCTGCATCGAGCGTGCCGGCCGAGAGCTCCCTCTCGAGCTCGCGGCGTTCGGCTCTGACGATGTTGATGTCGACGCCAGGTGCGCTCCTGGCAATAGTCCGCATGAGCCCCGGCAGGACCACGCACTCCACCACATCGCGCATGCCGACGCTGAAGCGCTTGGCGGCGCTGCCGGGGTCGAACCGGTCGGCCCTATTGAGCGTCACCTCGAGCCCCTGCAACGATTGGCGGATCGGCCCGATCATTCGGCGCGCCAGCGGCGTCGGCGTCATGACGTGGCCGTGCCGGGTGAACAAAGGGTCATCGAACATCTGACGCAGGCGGCCGAGCGCGTGGCTGATGGCCGGCTGCGACAGGTTGAGCCGCCGGCTGGCGCGCGTGATGCCGCCCTCCGCGTAGATGGTGTCGAACACCACGAACAGGTTCAGGTCGACCTTCGATAGATGCATGGCATTTATGGACTGCCATTCGATCAATTCATTTGCCGGATGATAGTCGAGGCCCCTACCATCACTCAACCCAATTCCCGGCATGAGGGTGGAGAACAGCCATGGACTTCGATCATTCCCCCAAGGTGAAGGCGCTGCAGAAGAAGCTGCAGGCGTTCATGGAGAGCCACGTCTATCCCAACGAGAAGCGCTATCGCGACGAGGTGGCGGCGGGCGACCGCTGGCAGCCGATCGCTCTGATCGACGAGCTCAAGAAGAAGGCGCGCGCCGAGGAGCTGTGGAACCTGTTCCTGCCCGAGTCCAAGCGCGGGGCCGGGCTGACCAACCTCGAATATGCGCCACTATGCGAGATCATGGGCCGGGTGGTTTGGGCTCCTGAGATTTTCAACTGCTCAGCGCCCGATACCGGCAACATGGAGGTGCTCGATCGCTACGGCACCGAGGCGCAGAAGCGGGAATGGCTCGATCCGCTGCTGGAGGGCACCATCCGCTCCTGCTTCGCGATGACCGAACCCGGGGTGGCGTCGTCGGATGCGACCAACATCGAGAGCCGGATCGAGCGCCGCGGCGACCGCTATATCGTCAACGGCCGCAAGTGGTGGTCGTCCGGCGCGCCCGATCCGCGCTGCAAGCTGTTCATCTTCATGGGCAAGACCGATCCCAAGAACCCGGATCGCCACAAGCAGCAGTCGATGATCCTGGTGCCGCGCGACGCCAAGGGCGTGAAGATCGTGCGCTGGCTGCCGGTGTTCGGCTACGACGATGCGCCGCACGGTCATGCCGAGGTGCTGTTCGAGAATGTCGAGGTGCCGGTCTCCAGCATGCTGCTGGGCGAGGGCCGCGGCTTCGAGATCTCGCAGGGCAGGCTCGGCCCCGGCCGCATCCACCATTGCATGCGGGCAATCGGCCAGGCCGAGGTGGCAATCGAGAAAATGTGCCGGCGCGTGCAGTCGCGCGTCGCCTTCGGCAAGCCGATCGCCGAACAGACGGTGACGCTGGAGCGCATCGCGGAAGCCCGCATCGGCATCGAGCAGGCGCGGCTCCTCGTGCTCAAGACCGCCGACAAGATGGACAAGGTCGGCAACAAGGCCGCGCTGATGGAGATCGCCATGATCAAGGTGGCGGCGCCGGCCATGCTGTGCCGGGTGCTCGACTGGGTGATCCAGGCCCACGGCGGCGCCGGCGTCACGGAGGACTTCGGCCTGGCCGAAGCTTATGCGGCGGCGCGCGCGATGCGCATCTTCGACGGACCCGATGAGGTGCATCGCAACCAGATCGGCCGCCTCGAGCTGCGCAAGCACGGGTGATCGGGCCGGTCCTTGGCAAACCTCGTGGACGGCCTATGCAAACCGGCTCAGGCTGGCGGGACGAGGCAGGCCTTGAGGTCGGTGGCGAGCTTGCGCATCAGCGCGAAATAGAGGTCGGGTCCGGGCTCGAGACCCAGTCCCTCCGCATCGAGCGTGCCCATGCGCGCCTTGGTGCCCTCGATCAGGTTGTCGACGAGGCGGGTGTCCAACTGCGGCTCGGCAAACACGCACATGGCCCCCAGCGCGGTGATCTTGCGGCGCAGGTCCGTCAGGCGCTTGGCGCTCGGTGGTACATCCGGGCTGATGGAGATCGAGCCGACCGCGCTCAGGCCGTAGCGCTGCTCGAGATACTGGAAGGCATCGTGGAACACGATGTAGGGCTTGGCGGCCACCGGGGCGAGCTCGCGCCCGAGCTCGCCGGCGAGCGCGTCGAGCTTCTGGGTGAGCAGGGCAGCATTGCCCTTGAAGGCGGCCGCGTGCGCCGGATAGCGGGCGCTCAGCGTCTGCTCGATGCGCGCGACCATGGCCTTGGCATTGTCCGGGTCGAGCCAGGCGTGGCCGTCTATCGCCTCTGACTTCGTCGGCTTGCTGTGGCTGTGGCCATGGCTGTGTCCGTGCCCGTCGCCCTTGCCGTGGGCGTGTTCCTCGAACGTCGTCCCGGTCCGGCGCGCGAGCAGCTTCATGCCGGGCGCCTCCTGCAGCGTTACCACCTCGACCGTCTTGGGCAGGGAGCGCACGATCTTGGCCGTGAACGGCTCGACCGACTGCGACATGCGGAAGAAGACGCTGGTGGCGTTCAGCGTGCGGGCTTCGGACGGCTTCATGGCATAGGTGTGCGGCGAGGCGGCACCCTTGACCAGCAGCTCGGGCGTGCCGACGCCGGCCATGACCTGCTGCACCAGGGCATGCAGGGGTTTGATGGTGACCACCACCTTGGGCTCCTGGCCCAGCGCCGCCGTGGCCGGCAGGGCCAGAAGAATGCCCGCCGCCAAGCTTACCAGCCTCAACTGCCTCGCTGCCGTATGCATTGTGCCTCATCACGTGGTTAACCGCGGCGGCTGGCGCAGGGCCCGCCCGCGTCCGCAGGGTCTGACGGTAACGTTATACTATAGCATTGACAAGCCTCCCGCGTCGCATTGCGCGCTTGCCGCCAAGTTGCTCTAATCCCAATTGCATATGTGCGCATCGTGCGCTGATTCCCCGCGCCGCCCTGGGCGGGCGGAGCCGACGGCCGCCACCAGGCCGCCGTCAGGGCAGGAGGTTCGACGAATGGTCAATCCGCGGCTGCGGTTGCTGTCCGCTGCGCTGGCGATGCTCGTCGTCGGCGCCGCGGCCCCTGCCTCAGCGCATCCGCACGTGTGGATTGTGGTCGAGACCACGGTGCTGCACGAGAAGGGTGCCTTCGTCGGCCTGCGCCACAAGTGGTCCTTCGACGAGTTCTACACGGCGATGGCGATTGAGGGGCTCGATAAGAACAAGGACGGCAAGTACGACCGCGAGGAGCTGGCCGAACTCGCCAAAGTCAACATCGACGGGCTCAAGGACTTCGCCTTCTTCACCTTCCCCTCGCTCGCCAACCAGGAGCTGAAACTCGGCCAAGCCAGCGACTACTGGCTCGAGCACGCGGACGGCGTGATGTCGCTCAACTTCACGCTGCCCTTCGCCTCGCCGGTGCTGATGGAGGCCAAGGGCCTGTCCTTCCAGGTCTATGATCCGGGCTATTTCATCGCCTTCGAGCTGGCGAAGACCGACCCGGTGAAGCTCGCGCCGGGTACGCCGCCTTCGTGCCGGATCGGCGTCGGGGAGCGGGCGGGCCAGGGGAGGGCGCCGTCGGCGCTTGCCGACTCTCTGTCCCAGCAGCAGCTCGGCGGCTTTGCGGTGGGCTATGGCAAAGCCGTGTCGATCGATTGCAACGGCCCATGACGATGGCAACGCTGGTCCGACCTTTCGCCTTGTTGATCGCGCTCCTGCTGCTGGCCGCGCCGGCGCTCGCACAGCCGCCGCCGCCAGCCAAGAATCCGTTCGCCGTCGGCCCGGCGGCGGAGAAGAGCGTGGCGCGGCCCGCGGCGGAGCCGCCGGGCGTGCTGCAGCGTGCTGGCCAGTGGCTGCTCGAGAAGCAGGCCCAGATCAATCGCGAGCTCGCCGGCGCCGTGCGCCGCATCAAGACGGCCGAGCCCTTGAGCGCCACGCTGATGCTGGCCGCGCTGAGCTTTGCCTACGGCGTCCTGCACGCGGCGGGGCCCGGCCACGGCAAGGCGGTGATCTCCTCCTACGTGCTGGCCGATGGGCGCACCATGCGGCGCGGCATCCTGCTCGCCTTCCTCGCCGCCCTGATCCAGGCGCTGTCGGCGCTGGTGCTGGTGGCGGTGCTCGTGCTGCTGTTCAGTGCCACGGGGCTGCAGATCCGGGCGATGGAAGCCTGGCTGGAGACGGCGAGTTGGGGCCTCGTCGCCGTGGTCGGCGCCTGGCTGCTCTACTATCAGCTGCGCGGCGCGTTTGCGCCGGCGCGTGGCCATGACCACGCTCACCACGAGCACGCCCACGCTCACCACCATGACCATGGGGCTGACGCGCGCGAGCAGCATCACCACCACCACCATGGTCACCACGGTGCACAGGACGCATGCGAGGCCTGTGCACACCTGCCGAGCGCCGCCCAGCTGCAAGGCGACTGGTCCTGGCGGCGGGCGCTAGCGCTGGCCTTTGCAGTGGGCGTGCGACCCTGCACAGGCGCAATCCTGGTGCTGGTGTTCGCCATCGGCCAGGGCTTGCTGTGGGCCGGCGTGTTCTCGACCTTCGCCATGGCGCTCGGCACCGCCATCACCGTCTCGGCACTGGCGGCGTCGGCTGTCGGCTTCCGCGAGCTGGCCGCGCGGCTCGCCGGCGGCGGGGGCTCCAAGTGGGCCGATCGCGTGCAGCTTGCCGCCGGCATCGGCGGGGCGAGCCTGGTGCTGCTGCTGGGCGCCGCGTTCTTCGTCTCCTCGCTCGGCACCGCCCGGCCGTTCTGAGGCCTGCCGTCTCCGTTAGGCACGGTGGTTTACATTCTCTTCAACGTTTTCTTTGCCTGCCGCCCGCGCGCGCCTAGGCTGTCCCCACGCCAATCCTTTCGAATGCGGGCCGTCTATCGATGCGTAGTCTCCTTGCCGCGATTGCAGCTTCACTCCTGATACTTTTCGCGCACCACGACGCTGGCCGGGCCGCGGTCGACGCGGCGGCGCCACAGACGGCGAAGATGGAGTTGCTTGTATTCGAGCACGCCGCCTGCACCTACTGCCAGATCTTCCGGCGCGACGTGCTGCCCCGCTATCGGGCCGCCGTCACCGACCACGTGCCGCTGCGCTTCATCGACATCGCTCAGAGCGATACCGACCGGCTCGATCTCAAGTCGCGCATCGATACGCTGCCGACCGTGGTGGTGATGCGGGACGGCAGCGAGGTCGACCGCATCGTCGGTTACTGGGGACCGGACAACTTCTTCAAGCTGCTGACGCACATCCTGAACAGGTACGAGTAACGCGAGGGGGGCCGGATCGCCCGAGCCGCCGCACCCGATGCCGCGGCGAGACCAGCCCGGCCCCCGCTTAGCCCCCCTCTTAGCCCTCGAGTTGCAGGCAAGCCCCCGATCCTGTTTGATGGCCTACTCGGGGCCGGCGCTTCCGCGCGGCCTCGCGCGAGGCGGAGGGCTCCATGGATCGGCGTGATTTCCTCAAGACGGGCGGGGCGGTGGTGGCCACCGGCGCGGCCGTGGTGGCCCCCGCGGGTGCGGCGGAACCGGGGCCTGCTGTGGCTCCTGCGATCCTCCCCGGCGCCAAGGCGATCACGCTCGCCACGACCTGGGCCCCGCAGGGGCCCGGGGCTGCCCACGAGCGTCTCGCGCGCCGCATCGAGATGGCCACCGATGGCCGCTATCGCATCGAAGTTGGCGCCGGCGCCGATCCCGACCTGGTCTATGGCCCCGCCGGCCGCCCCGCCGATCCGGCGTTCGCGTTCTTCGCCGGGCTGCCGTTCGGCCAGGGGCTCGACGCCCGCGCACAGCAGACCTGGCTTGCCGTCGGCGGCGGGCAGACGCTGTGGGACGATCTCGCCGCCGAGCGTGGCTTCAAGCCGCTGGTGGCGGGGCACACGGGCGCCGGCGGCGGGGTATGGTCCACGGCCCGGCTGGAGCAGGTCTCCGACCTCGCCGGCGTGACGGTGGGCGTCCAGGATGGCATTTGCGCCGACGCTGTGCGCGCGCTGGGCGCGGTTCCGGTCGCCATCGATCCGGGTGATGTGAAGGCGGCGCTGGCCGAGGGCCGCGTCGACGCAGCAGATTGGCTGGCGCCCCATGCCGCGACCGACCTGCAGCCGCTGGCGCAGCGGCTCTATCGGCCGGGCTTCAAGCGCGACGGCGTGGTGCTCTCGCTCGAGGTGGGGCTGAGCCTATGGGAGCGCATGAGCGCCGCCGACCAGGCCATCCTCGAGGCCTGCGCGGCGGAGGAGCACCGCCTGTCGCTGGCGGAGGCATACGCCCACGCCTTGCTTGCGGCGCCGGCCGAGACGCCGGCCAAATGGCCCGTGCGGCTGGGCTTCTCCGCGGAATTGTCGCGAGCGCTCGAGGCGGCCGCGCGCGATGCGGTCGCCGGCCTCGCCCGATCGAGCGACGTCGCGCGCCGCATCCACGACAGCCACCAGGCCTTCCGCCGCATGCTGGGTGGCGGCGCAACGGCCTAGGTCGTGTATTCACAAGACAGGCGGGGTTTTTGATGCCACGTCCGCGATAGAGCCAAGTGCGGACGACGGACGCAAAAGTGCCCGGAGCAGACGTCGCACCTGCCTCCCCTTGCGTGAACCCTGAGGACAAAAAGAGGCTTGCCCCAATTTTTCCTCTGGAATCACTGAGTATGCCCACCATGCGGCGCTGGCCATCGGAACGCGTTCGACAACGTGGGGCCGGCTGAACAACACTGTGGTCTCGCAATCTTTGCGCAAGGAGCGACATGCTGGGCCGTAGGTGCATCTCGGACGACGGCAAGGAACGTTGTCGAGACCACAGCGACTCTGCTCAGCCGCAGCAGCCGCAGCAGGTGCGATTGGAAGACCCGCAAGGCTCGGTACTTCGAGAGGCTGGATCCTCGCGCCTGCGCCTGCGACGGTCTACGTCAGCATTGGTGGTAGCCCTTGCATTGCTGCCTTTGGGTCATAGTCTGGCGCAGCAACCCAAGACACCCGCCGCCGGACCTGCAGCGGCCGCAGATGATATCGCCGACTATTTCAGTCAGGTTGGGGATCAAATCTACGAAGATTGCATATTTGAACTATCGCAAGAGCAACTTGAAGTTCAGCAAGCACTCATACATGCCTACATAAAACACGGCGCTAGCAGTCTTCTTGCAAGGCAGCTGGCCGTAAAGCAAATTCAACCCCCCAAGTTGTCTGATGAATGCAAACAGATCAGACGTCAGCCGAAAGCCGCACCTTGGAGTGTGGTCACTACCCCTTCGCCCGTGAAAAAGCCGACGGTCGATGCAGGCTTGCCCAAGATCCCGTCCGAAACGGGTGGGCCAACACTACGTCTGGCAGAAAAAAAAGTACTGCCTGAATGGGATTGCGCCCCGAGCGTCGATTACGTCACGATTCAACACAAGGGATATGAGAGAAAACTGACGAACGGCGAAATTTGCAACCCGTTCGACGATGTCGTTCGCAATGTACCCGACTCTTTGACGAGCTTCCGCCTCGGATACACGATAAAGACTGGACGCCTCTTTATCATTGCCGACGACCCGCAAGTAGGTAGCAGGACGATCGCATGGGCCATCTCTGGTAGAGATGCCTGCAGAAACAATCCTGATCCTGAGTGCCTGGCTGCAAGAGCTGTAGGCCCCTTGCCCCCAGGGGAATACTCCTTCGCGTCGGAAAAAGACCAAAGAGTAAGCTGGGGACCCAACATCAAGCGTATGGTTGCGGGCATCTACCTGACGAAATTATGGAATAGGGACAGGTTCAGCCCTGCACAAACCGCCGCTATCCTGGCGCGAAGAAATATCGCAATTCATGTGCGATTGAAGGGCGAAATGTCAGAGGCCTGCCTGGGATTGGGGCCAAACGGATGGGCTTATGTCTCGTCGCTGATCAAAGAAGGGCGTGCCACAGGCGTTAGCGTATACATAGATGAACCGTATCCACAGATTGCCGAAAGCCCCCCCGTCGTCACCGCTTCCGCATTTTCTCTGTCTTCTCTGTTCAAGTAGCTACGTTTGCTGTTTCGCGAATCGTTGCTGCGCATGAGCGGGCTATCGCGCATCGATTGCTCGCCAAAGGAAGTTGTTGTACAGCGCGCCGCGGTGCTCGAGGCCCGATTTGGGTCGAGTGCGCGGCGCATCGCGCCCGGGGCCGCGCTCCCGGCATTGCTCCCCGCGTCCTCGGCGCCCATGCGCTCACCCCAACTCCTGTCCGGCCTCAGCCATTGTCCAGCGGCCCATTTCTTTGCGGCATCCTGCACAGATTGCGTGCACCTGCCGCATGCCTGGTGCCCGGCTTGCCGCGAGTTGGCCCTCAATTGCAGGGGCGGCGGGCCACGTCGTGATGTCCGTATGACGCGAGCCCTGCAAGCGGCGCAATGCTGCGGTGCAGCATGACCCCTACTTTAGTCGCAGGCGAAGGCATACATGCGTTTCAGCGGGAGGGGGATGCCTCTCCCCGCACAAACGTCGGAAAGACGGAGATGATCATGAGCACACTCGCCTATACCGAGAGCGGACTTGCGCCTGCCGCGGACGCGGCCGACAAGCCAGAGCGCAAGGGCTTCTGGCAGCGGGCCTTCGACGCGATGATCGCCGGCCAGCAGCGGCGCGCCGACCGCGAGATCGCCGCGTTCCTGAAGAACCACGGCGGCCCCATGACCGACGACCTGGAGCGCGAGATCATGCGCCGGCTCGGTGCATCCGGCAGCGGCAGGAAGTTCTAAGGGAACCCACACTCGAGCCTCGGGGGGCTCAGACCGCCTCGAACAGGGCGGCCACGCCGATCCCCCCGAGGGCATCCTGTGTCGCGGCACCGTAGATGGGGGCGTGCCTGCCGCGGTTGCGCGCCATGCGCGTGAACAGCCGCACCACGCTGACGGCGCCCGCAGCACCCAGCGGATAGCCGCGCGCGACGGCGCCGCCGTCGGGACACAATTCGTCATCCTCCAGCTCGAACGCGTCGCGCAACGCAATGGCCTGCGCCGCCGAGGTCTCCGACACCTCGACCAGCCCGAGCTTTTCGCGCGCGAAGCCTCCGTGCGAAGCTAGCAGCCGCTGCAGCGCGGCTACGGGAGCCAGCGCATCCTCGCCGGCGCCCACACCCTGCGTACTGCTCGCCACCAGCTTCAGCGCCCGCGGCGCGCCGAGCTCGGCATGCACCTTGGCCGAGACGACTACGGCCATGGCCGCTCCGTCCTGCGGGGCGCTGGTG
>Ga0247727_10001733_pt1 | contig 50946 bp, 42 predicted proteins | sample WisWelCaveWW1625_FD_202498 | JGI IMG/M metagenome (GOLD analysis project Ga0247727, IMG submission 202498) | Biofilm microbial communities from Wishing Well Cave, Virginia, United States - WW16-25 | ecosystem: Environmental > Aquatic > Deep subsurface > Groundwater > Cave microbial mat | place...
CTATACCCCCTCCCTTTTTCTTCACCCCGGGCCAGGGAATTAGATCCAACACTCAAGAGCAATATCATAATAAAAATTATTACTTTTCTCATAAACACATTCCCCCCTTCGTTATCCTTTTAATAATTTCTTCACCAATTTAAGCAAACTCGACAAATCTACCGCTTTCGACACAAAGTGATCCGCGCCCGCTGTCAAAGCCTTGCCAATGTCGGCGGCGTCGATATAACCGGTGATCACGACCACCTTCACCTGTTCCAAACCCTTTAAACTCTTAATCTCGTGGCACACCTCCAAACCGTTCGCGTCCGGGAGGACCACATCGAGGATCACCAACTCCGGCTTTTCGGTTTTGGCCTTTTCGATGCCGTCCTTGCCTGTATGGGCGGTCACAATATTCTGGTAACCTTCATGTTCCAATGATTTCACCACACAGATGCGGTACAATTCGTTGTCATCGATAATTAAAATTTTATGGCTCATATATTTCTCTCCTCACCATATGTTCCATTCTTGAGGGGGGAACACGGTTCACTTCTGCGCCAAAAGATATTGGTGTGCTCCCTCGGCGGCCGTGCGGCCTTCATTGATCGCCCAGACTACGAGTGACTGGCCGCGGCGCATATCGCCGGCGGCAAAAACGCCATCGACGCTGGTCATGCGCGTCTTCTCATCGGTCTTCACGTTCCCGCGCGCGTCCAATTCCACCTTCAGATCGGAAAGCAAACCGTTCTTAACCGGCCCTAAAAATCCCATGGCCAACAATAACAAATCGACCTCCACTTCAAATTCGGAACCGGGAACTTCCTTCATCGCCTGTCGGCCGGTAGCCGGATCCTTGGGGCCGTACTCAAGGCGGATGCCATGGAGTTTTTTAAGCTGACCGTTCTCGCCGCTTAAATGTTTTGTCATGACCGCGTAATCCTGCTCAACCCCTTCTTCATGGGACGTCGACTTACGGTAAATAAAAGCCCACTGCGGCCAAGGGTTGGCCAAACCATTGCGTTGTTCCGGCGGACGGGGGAGAAGTTCGTATTGTTTAACGCTGACCGCGCCTTGACGGTTGGCGGTTCCGACACAGTCCGAACCGGTATCGCCGCCACCTAAGACAATCACCTTCTTTCCTTCGGCATCAATTCTTTCGCTGGAAGAAAATTCCTGTCCGGCATTAACCCGATTCTGCTGGGTCAAATATTCCATCGCGAAATAAACACCCTTTGATTCGCGCCCCGGGACTTCCAGATTCCGCGGCTGCTCTGCGCCGCCGGCTAGAACAACCGCGTCGTACTTTTCTTTCAATTCCACCGCGCTGACATCCTTGCCCACGTGAACGCCCGTCTTAAAATGCACGCCCTCTTTTTCCATGCGCTCGACACGCCGCTGCACGATCCATTTTTCCAACTTAAAATCCGGTATCCCCAGCGTCAAAAGTCCGCCGAGAGATTCATTTTTTTCATAAACCGTCACGATATGCCCGTGCTTGTTCAATTGGTCCGCGCAGGAAAGCCCCGCCGGACCGGAACCAATAACGGCGACCTTTTTGCCGGAGCGATGTTTGGGCGGTTGAGGTTTAAGCCAACCTTCTTCATAAGCCCGGTCGATAATCGCGACTTCTATATTTTTAATCGTCACCGCCGGTTGGTTGATGGCGAGAACACAAGAATTTTCGCACGGGGCCGGACAAATACGGCCGGTAAATTCGGGGAAATTATTAGTTTTATGCAACCGTTCGATGGCCTCTTTCCATTGGCCGCGGGAAACGAGATCATTCCAATCCGGAATAATATTTCCAATCGGACATCCATTTTGACAAAACGGCACGCCGCAGTCCATGCATCGTCCGCCCTGCTGGCGCAATTCTTCCTCGGGAAGATTCGCCGTAAATTCCTTCCAGTGATGAATCCGTTCGGTGACAGGCTGCTTCTTAAATTCCTTCCTGTCGTATTTCATGAATCCTTTTACGTCGCCCATATTTCGTATCTCGTCGCTTATGAAAAATATCCTTTAATGCTTTTGTACTTTTCTTCCCACTCCTAATTCCGCTTTCATGCGGACAGATGCTGCTTCACGTTTAATGAACTTAACCAATTCATCCATGGACTTTCCTTTATTCAGCCGATAAATCTCGTCTTTCCATCCCCAGACTTCTTTTAACGCCCTATCGACCTTCATCATAGGTCATCACCTCCATCGGCGTAATAATCTCGACTTTTTTGTAATAGCCCATTTCCAGATTAACACTATGAAACAATTCCGCTTTCCGAAGATTGGCCAGATGTTGAAAATTCCATGTCACAACAGCATCCAATCCCTCAACGGAGGCCACGGCGACATGCAAAGCATCCTCGATTTTCTTTGCCGGAATAATCCTCCTGTGGAGATAGGCCTGTGCCAATAAGTTCATGGGCTGACTCACTTCAACAATTTCCGGGGCATATTCTTCAATGACAGCCAACAATTTATCGATAACGGGCGCAGGAGCCCGTTTTATTTCAGCAACAACAACCTCAGAAATAAAGACCTCATAAACATCATTCTCAATCAGATCAAAAAATGCCTTGGTCATGGCCATTTTCTCCGGGGAGTCTTTGGCAAACAAGAAATTCCAGGTCGATGTTTCAATATAAAGCTTCGGCTTTTTCATAGCTTAAAATAAACCCATAATCATTCTCAAATCGTTCCCTTAAGATCCTTCCTGTCGTATTTCATGAACCCTTTAACGTCGCCCATATTTCGTATCTCCTCGTTCGTAAATCGTGGTTCGTCAACTACAGTAAAATGATTTAGTTTTTCTTCGCCAATTGATTGTCTTGTTTGATAATCCCTTTGGCTTCTTCTAATACGCGGCGGTAATCGCGCGGATAGATTTTTACAAACCGCGGTAAAACCGTATTCCAATTTTTTAATACAGACTCGGCCACGGTGCTGCCGGTATAATTTTTATGTTTCTCGATAAGGGTTTTCAGTTCTTTAATGTCCTCGGGTTCATCGACCTTAACTAAGTCGACCATCCCTTTGTTGCAACGCGCCTCAAATGTCCCGTCCTTATCCCAGACATACGCGATCCCGCCGCTCATCCCGGCGGCAAAATTCCGCCCCGTGGGCCCAATGACCACCACCCGTCCGCCGGTCATGTATTCGCAGCCATGGTCGCCGACACCTTCGACAACCGCGTGCGCGCCGCTATTACGCACGGCAAACCGTTCGCCGGCCAACCCGCGGAAGAAAGCCTCGCCGCTAATGGCCCCATACAGAACCACATTTCCCACCAAAATATTGGCCTCGGGAACAAACGTCGCTTCTTTCGGTGGATAAACAATGATACGCCCGCCGGACAAACCCTTACCGACATAATCGTTGGTATCGCCTTCGAGTCTCATCGTCACCCCGTGCGCCAGAAACGCGCCGAAACTCTGACCGGCCGACCCTTTCAACTTAATCTGGACTGTATTGTCCTCAAGTCCGGCCAGACCATAACGCCGGGCGATTTCGGAACTTAAAATTGTCCCGACGGTACGATTTGTATTCTTGATCGGCAATTCAATCTGAACTGGTTTACGCTGTTCGATCGCTAATTTGGCCAACTCAACCAGTCTATAATCCAACGCCTTTTCCAAACCATGGTCCTGTCGGCCTGTATGGCGAATCGCCACATGCGCCGGCACGTCGGGTTTATGCAAAATATTCGTAAAGTCCAAGCCCTTCACTTTCCAATGGTCAATGGCTTCTTGTGTTTCAAGCATGTCGACACGCCCAACCATATCTTCAAATTTTTTAAACCCAAGTTCGGCCATGATCTCGCGGCATTCCTCAGAGATATAGGTAAAATAGTTCACCACATCTTCCGGCCGCCCGGCAAATTTTTTGCGCAACTCCGGGTCCTGGGTGGCAATCCCCACGGAACAGGTATTCAAATGACATTTGCGTAAAAGGATACAGCCCAACGCCACCAAAGCCGATGTGGAAAAACCGAATTCATCGGCGCCCAGCATCGCGGCGATGGCCACGTCGCGGCCGGTCTTAAGCTGCCCGTCGGTCTGAACGCGGATGCGCCCGCGCAAATCGTTCATGACCAATACCTGTTGCGTCTCGGCGATCCCTAATTCCATGGGCAGCCCCGCATGTTTAATGGACGTTTGTGGGGAAGCACCGGTGCCGCCTTCATACCCGCTGATTAGAACATGATCGGATTTTCCTTTAGAAACCCCGGCGGCAATCGTGCCAACGCCGACTTCGGCCACCAGTTTGACACTGACATCCGCCTTCGGGTTGGAATTTTTTAAATCATGAATCAGCTGCGCCAAATCTTCAATGGAATAAATATCATGATGCGGCGGCGGAGAAATAAGCTGCACCCCCGGCGTCGTGTAGCGGGTCTTGGCAATTTCTTTACTCACCTTATGCCCCGGAAGCTGGCCGCCCTCGCCGGGTTTGGCCCCCTGTGCCATTTTGATCTGGAGTTGATCGGCATTCACTAAATATTCAATCGTCACGCCAAACCGCCCCTGCGCGACCTGTTTGATGCGGCTGCGCCGCCAGTCGCCGTTGGGATCTTTTTTAAACCTATCCGGATCTTCACCGCCCTCACCGGTATTAGAAAATCCACCCAAACGGTTCATGGCGATGGCGAGCGTCTCGTGCGTCTCTTTTGAAATAGACCCGTACGACATCGCGCCTGTCGCGAAGCGTTTGACAATCTCGCTGGCCGGCTCGACTTCTGAAAGAGGAATCGATTGTCCTTTTTTAAATTTCAACAGCCCGCGGATGGTCGCTAAATTCGTCGACTGCTCATTAACCAGCTTGGTGTATTGTTTAAAAAACTGATAATTGCCCGTCCGCACCGCGTGCTGCAAAAGCGCGATGGTCTGAGGGTTGAGCTGATGGTGCTCGCCCTCCCGGCGCCAATGATAATCGCCGCCGACGTCCAAAAGTTTATCCGCGTCCTCAAGTTTAGGGTAAGCGAATTCATGCCGCTTTAAAACTTCTTGCGCCACGGTCTCAATCCCGATCCCGCCGATGCGCGAAGGCGTCGCCGTAAAATATTGGGCGATGAACTCTTCACCTAACCCCACCGCCTCAAAAATCTGCGCGCCGCAATAGGACTGAATCGTGGAAATCCCCATCTTGGAAATAATTTTAAACAACCCCTTACGGGTGGCTTTGAGAAAATTTTTCTCAGCCTTCTCAAAATTCAACTCCGACGGATAGTTCCCTTTTTTTAATTCACTCTCAATTGTCTCGAAGGCCAGGTACGGATTAATGGCGTTGGCGCCGTAACCGATCAGCACCGCGAAATGGTGCATCTCGCGCGCCTCACCAGTTTCGATCACCAAACTCACTTTGGTCCGTGTCCCCTGGCGGATGAGATGATGGTGTAACCCCGAGCAGGCCAACAAAGAAGGGATCGGGGCGTGGTGTTTGTCGACCCCGCGGTCGGAGAGGAGCAAAATCGTAAATCCCTTTTCAATGGACTGGTCTGCTTTCTTAAAGAGTTCTTCCATCGCTTTTTCCAGACCCTCGGGTCCGCCTTCCACTTTGAAAAGGGCCGGCAGCGTCGTGCTTCTTAAATTCCCCTGATTAACCGCACGGATCTTCTCTAAATCTGTGTTATCGATAATCGGCTTTTTTAATTTTAAACGATGGCAATGCTGCGGGGTCTCATCCAAAAGATTTCCTTCCGCGCCCAACAGTACGTCTTCGGCCATGACGATCTCTTCACGGATGGCGTCAACGGGCGGATTGGTCACCTGGGCAAAAAGTTGTTTGAAATAATTAAATAAAAGCTGCGGCCGGCGGGAGAGGACCGCAAGCGGCGTATCGGCCCCCATGGAGCCGGTGGCCTCTTCTCCATCGGTAAACATCGGCGGAAGGACGATCTTCAAATCCTCCAGCGTGTAGCCGAACACTTTTTGCCGGTCGATCAAAGTCTTCTCATCCAAACCGTGGACTTTCCAGGGTTTAGGAAGCGAATCCAGCTCAACCAAATTTTCTTTGAGCCATTGTTCATAGGGTTGGCGCGTGGCATACGCGTGTTTCAGTTCCACGTCGTCGATGATGCGGCCTTCTTTGGTGTCGATGAGAAACATTTTTCCCGGTTGCAAACGGCCTTTCATAAAAATATTTTCCGGTGGGATATCGAGAACACCTGTCTCCGAAGCCATGATAACGGTATCGTCTTTGGTCACCAAATAGCGTGACGGGCGCAGACCGTTTCGGTCCAACACCGCTCCGACATAGCGGCCGTCGCTAAAAGCGATGGATGCCGGGCCGTCCCAGGGCTCCATCAAACACGAATGATATTCATAGAACGCCTTCTTTTCGGAGGGCATGCTTTCATGTCCGCTCCACGCCTCGGGGATCATCATCATTACCGCGTGCGGCAGGGAACGCCCGCTTAACACGAGCATTTCCAAAACATTGTCAAACGTCGCCGTGTCGCTGCCATGCGGGACCACGATCGATAAAACTTTTTTAAGGTCTTTGCCGAAGGCCTTGGAAATAAATTGCATCTCGCGCGCGTGCATCCAGTTGATGTTGCCGCGCAACGTATTGATCTCGCCGTTATGCGCGATCATCCGATAAGGATGCGCCAAGGCCCAGGTCGGGAATGTATTTGTGCTGTAACGCGAATGGATCATCGCCAGCGCGGAAACCATCATCGGGTCTGAAAGGTCCGGAAAAAACCGGTCCAACTGCTCAGCCATCAGCTGGCCTTTATAGACCAACGTTTTGGCCGAGAGGCTGCAGAAGTAATAATAGTTCCGCTGGCTCAGGGTGGATTCTTGGACTTTGTTATAAAGTCTTTTGCGGATCACATATAATTTACGGTCGAGGTCTTCGGGTTTGGCATTTTTGCCCCGGCCGATAAAAAGCTGTTTAAAGGCTGGCATGACACTGCGGGCGACTTTACCAATCTTGAAATTATCGTGGGGGATCTCGCGCCAGCCTAAAAATTTCTGACCCTCTTCATGGATGATATGCTCCGTCCATTCCTCAATAACATTGCGGTCGGCAAGGTCCGGAGGCAAAAAAACCATCCCGGCGCCATAATCGCCCAAAGGAGGTAAGGTAATGTTGGCCTTGGCGCATTCTTTTCTTAAAAAAGCATCGGGCATCTGGAGCATGATCCCGGCGCCGTCGCCGGTTTCGGGATCGCAGCCGCAGGCCCCGCGGTGGGTCAAATTCTCGAGGATTTGGATACCGTTACGGATAATATCGTGGGATTTCTTGCCTTTAATATTAACAATAAAGCCGACGCCGCAGCTGTCGTGTTCGAAGGCGGGATCGTAGAGACCTTGTTTGGGTGGAAGGAATATTCCGTTCATAATGATTCTCGAATAACCCGTAGGGGCGTAGGGCCATACGCCCTTACATATAAAAACATTTTCCCTAGAAAATCGTCGATATTTTAACCGTTTTCCCTATGAATGCAACCAAAAATTCCCGCCGTGTCAAGCCGAAATTCCCGCCCAACAACCTGCCGCGACGCCTATTCCCTCAAATATTTCCGGCACAGACCGGTTATAAAAATAGAAAAAATAAACGGTCCGCCAAAGGATTCCAGGACAGCCAGCACTCGAGTAAATCCGACCGGGATCAAATCACCGTAGCCAATTGTCAAAAAGGTCACCACGCTAAAGTAAATACCCTCCATAAGGTTGGGATGAACCGGCCGGCCTTCTTTTAGTAAATAACCCTGCGTATACAAAACGGCCGCACATAGAATCAAAAATATTCCAAAAAAAATAGTCCGTTGCGGCCGCTCGCCATGCCCCCAGAGAAACGAAGAAAACGTAAGGGTCAACCAACGCCTAAGCCTTTTCAAAAAATCTTGTAAAGCCCCCTTCTTAAACCCCTTTAATTTCTGTAAATGAAACAGGCTTCCCCATAAATACCGCCGGTAAAACTCCTTGGACCGGTAATAACATTCCGCGAATTCCATCGACTCTTTGTCTTTATCATAACAGACGGCCGCGTGCCGGTAGAGCAGGGCCGTATATTCCCAGTCGCCCGATTTCTCCGCCTCTTTGGCCGCCTTTTCATAATCCCTGGCCGCATGATAGAACGTCGTCTCCCCGGCCTTCAAAGCCCAGCAACTGGCTGCCGAGGCCAGACACATGGCCGCAGGCTGATGCTTTCCGAATTTTTTGTAAGAATCGGCCATCCGCTGAAAGAGCTCGGCAGCTTCCTGATACTTATGTTCTTCCCTAAGACGGTGCGCCTCTTTTTCGAGGGTCTTGACTTCCGGTTCCATCTTAAAAATCCTCCAGAGCCGCCGTCCGGCTGTCATACATCTTGATCAGTTTATGGATCTTCACGATCTCAAAGATGCCCCTGATCTTCTTGTTGACATTACAAAGCCTGAGCTGGCCGCTGACTTTTTCCAATTTCTGGATCATCTCAATCAAGACCGCCAACCCCGAGCTGTCGATGAAGGTCACCTTTTCAAAGTCCACTAAAACATTTTTTTCATTACCTTGCAGCAATTTTATGAATGTGCTTCTCAGTTCACTCGAATTGCCGACGTTGATTTCCCCGGCCAATGCCACGCCCATGACATTGTCGACTTTCTCCAGTTTGATATCCACCTTGCCCCTCCTCCCCTTTTGTACCACTTTCACCATCTTAATGGTCCGCCCCCCATTTAAAAACTCGACTTTATTCATTAAATTTTTAATCAAATAAATTCCTCGCCCTTCCATTTTCAAAATATTGGCCGGACTGGTGGGGTTGGGGACCTTGCGCGGATTAAACCCGCTCCCCTGATCGGTCACTTCAATAATCAACTTGTCTTGTTCAAAGGCGATGCCAACCTTGACCGTCAAGTGGCTGTCCAGTTTATTGCCATGTTCGACCGCGTTGATCACGGCTTCATGCAGGCAAAGCTTAACACTAAAGATGCTCTCTTCATCTAAAGGCAGATAGAGTAATTTTTCGATCATCGTCGCAATAAAATCGGGAATGAGGTCGAGCCGGGAAGGGATACTTTCGGTAAAACGCATTGTTGATAAAACTCCTTCTTGATGGATTAAAACACTTTATTTTTTTATGACACGCGAACGGCATTATAACAAATGTGTTCTCCTGCGTAAAATCAATCCTTCTTCACCTCGCGTCGAAAGCCAGCCCATTGATCTGGGCACTCAAACCGCTCTGGCAACAACATACGTTATATCATCATGCTGGCGCTGGGACGGCTCGAAGCGCCGGACGTCGTCTTCTATAATCCGTATCAACGCATCAACGGATTTCTGACCGTGGCGCTCCATTAATTCCTGGAGCCGATGACTGCCATACATTTCCTCTTGAAAATTTTTGGCCTCCGTGATCCCGTCGGTATAAAACACAAACGTGTCTCCGGCGCCAAAGGCCAATTGGCCCGCGGAATATTTACTCTTCATCATCCCCACCGGCAGGCCGTCCTCAACATCGAGAAACCGCGCCCGGCCGTCTTTCGGAAGATACAGAACCGGCAGGTGTCCGGCGCTGGCATAACGCGCCATGTTTTTGTGGGTATCGAAAACGGCGTAAAACAGCGTGGCGAACAATCCCGAAGAAACCTCTTTAATCAACTTCTCATTAAGCTGGCGTAACGTTTCTTCGGGAGAAACATCCGCGGCGGCATAAAACCGGAAAGACGCCACCACCATGGCCATAAAAAGGCTCGCCGGTACACCCTTGCCCGTCACATCCCCGATCATCACCCCCACTTGTCCGTCGTCAAAAGTAAAACAATCATAGAGGTCTCCCCCGACTTCCCGGGCCGTCAACATCTTCGCCGCGATATCGAGGTGAGGTGTCTGCAGTAAAATTTTCGGCAAAAAACTTTCCTGGATCTGCCGGGCGATTTTTAATTCGTTCTCAAGAACCAACCGTTTTTTCCATTCCAACACGGATTTTCCAGCGGCACAAAATAAATAAACAATGAAAACAGTCACCGCCGGATAAAATAAATCGATCCACCATCCCCAAAAATTAAAAAAGAGTATCCCTAACAAAATAAAAATCAACGTTAGCGACATCACTGATAGCAACGCTTTAATTGGCCTAGCCCTCCAGGCCACCGCCGCCGTCAGCCCAATGAGGATGAACAGCAACGCCAAATTTATTCCCCTGGGGACCCGGACGATAAACGATTTATTCAACATCGCATTGAGCACCTCGGCATGGATACCCACCGACGGATACAAGGGTTCAAAGGGATTGGGATGTAAATCAGAGGTCCCTTCCGCCGTCAATCCGATTAAACAAACCTTATCTTTAAAAACATTCAAGTCCAGTAACGGTTTCTCTCCGGAAAACTGCGCGACATACGAACGCAGGACATCGACATAAGAATAATGCGCGTAACTCTTTGCCCATTTTCCGGAAAAATTAATGACCATCGTCGAATTCTCATCCAACGGCCAGCGTTGCTGCCCTCCGAAATCAAGCGACGCGCCAGGACGGATCGTGACATTTTCAAAAGGGATTCCCAGGAGATCACACCCGACTAAGAATGAAAGATAGGGATAAATTTTTTCCTCGTACTCAACAACCAGCGGAACCCTTCTAAATTTTCCGTCGCGGTCAGGGATGATGTTGATATGTCCGGTCCCTTTCGCGTACTGGGTCAAGACCGGTAAAGTCCTGGCGGCAAAACGCGAGGAAGAAACGGCCTTTCCTTTCTTAAAAGGAGCGATGTCAAAGATAAAGGGGAGATAAATGTTCCGGGCCTCTGCAATGGCTGCGGCCAATTCCGCATCATGAGAATCAGGTTCACTAAAGAATATGTCAAACACGACGGCGCGAGCTTTGACCTCAGACAAGGCTTTGATTAAGGAGGCATGATAACTGCGCTCTAACGGAAATTGCCCCAGCTGGCGAATAGTATCATCGCCGATATCGATAAAAACCGCTTGGGTAGTCTTCGGGATGGGATGGCGCAACCGAAAGCGAACATCAAGAAGGTCAAGTTCATAAATATCCAGCCAGCGGAAATATGAACCCGCAAAAAGGATTAACACAAAAAAGCCAATCGTCAATCCCCAGAGGAAATCGAATTTGCGTTGGCGGATTTGAGTTAATAATCGTTCCATAGATGTTGGTCGACGTATTGTGCCAGAATTTCCTGCATTTTACTGGGAGGGGGCGTGGGAAAATATTGTTCGATGTCGGCGTGGGCGATCTCGTGGGCCAGGACCCCGTCGCTCATATAATCGACGGCAACGTGGATGATCTTTGTTTCTTTTTCATAATAAGCGACCTTTTGGGCGGTCAAGGCCCCGCGATGCAGGTAAACCGTGATCCGAAAATTGCGCGGCCACATGTCGAGGATGGCCTGCACGCGGTCGACCAAACGGTCGATGCGATAGGAGGCCATTTCCGGCGCGCTAACGAATTCCCGCTTCTGGCCGCCCAGGCGCCAGATGAAATCGTCGATGTCTTTCTCTTCGGCGTAATGAATCGTGGCGTATTTCGTCTGAAAAGTTTTGGTGGGTTCAGCCCAAACGGCTGGTGGAATAACAAGCAGGAGCCAGAAGCAAGAAACAATGCCCAGGAGAGGTCTCATTCTTCATCGTTCGCTTCAGACATGACTTTAAAATGTTTGACGTCCTCGGCTATCAAGTTGACTTTCTCACTGATCTTGGCGAGAATGGCCGGGTCATCTTTTTTCGAAAGGATATTCTTCGCCTCTGCCAGTTCCGTTTTGATGCCGCCGATGCGACGGTTAAGAGAGACAATAAAACGGTTCATCGCCTTTTCCATATCCGTAAACTGGTCCGTCTTCCTGAGATGAACGCGGGTGGTCAGGTTTCCGCCTTCGACCTGCTCAAGTACTTTTTCAAACCGGTACACAGGCCCGGCCAGCCGGTGAGAGAGAACGGCAAAAATAACCATCCCCGTCATGGCCAACCCCAGGGCGGCAATCAACGTCACCAATAAAAACGGGACAAAAAAGAAATTCTGCGTGCGCTCGACGCGCAGGACCGAATCAACATAGCCCGTTGTCAGGGTATCCTGGGAAAGATAAAAAAATAATCCGACGATCAAAACCGATTCCAAAATCAACAAGACAACGAACGGCGCCAGGAAAGTAAACTGGAATCGTTTGTTGATCAAAAAATTCTTTCGTCTAAGCATATTTAAATTCCCGCCAAAATTATTCCACCATTTTAACGCCGGCCTGCTGCCGCTGTTTTATAAGCCAATCGTCCAGCAGCTCTTGTTCTTTTTTAGCCAGAATTTCCTGCCCAATTTCTTGGCGCAATGTTTCCAAGGGCGGTAACGGAGTATCATTGCGGCTGTCGACGACGATCAAATAATAAAGCCCATCCTTGTTTAAAACCTTCGCTTCTCCCAGCGCGGCGTCAAAAGCCTCGCGCAGGACGTCCGCCGATATTTCCGAATAACTGACCGGACCGACAGACTCCGCCGCCGGTAATCCTTCCACGGCACCGCCTCGAATCTGCCCATAAATTTTCTCAATCGCCGCCTTGTCCGCGTCCTTCCAGACACGAAAACTCACCCGGCGCCCTAAGCGGGCGTAATAATTCTTGACCTCATTCTCGGTCACAAAAAGATATGGGATAAAATCTTTTCGTTTATAGTCGACGAATTCTCTGACTAAGGTCTGCTCCCAAAACGTCTTAATCGTGTTAACAAATTTTTCATCGCGGGTCAGCCCCGACTTGACCGCTTCCTGAATAATAAGTTTCTTATCAATGATGGTATCCAGCTGTTCTTTCTTGCTTTCCGGAGTCACTTTAAACAGCGGGTCCTGGCGGGCCTTGATGGCGATAGCGCGGTCGACTTCCGAAGCAAAGACCGGTTCTTTGTTGACGTAGGCGACAATGCGACTGTCCGTTGTTTTAGATTGCAGAGAATCCCCACATCCGGAAAGGATTATCAGAAGAAAGAAGACAATCCATAAATCTGACTTGCTGTCTCGTTTATTGAACATTCCACGTCCCCGTTCCGGAACCGGCAAACGTCCCGGCCGTCGGAGCATCAAACGTCCCTCCGGCCACGCCGGTAAGATTGATGCCAATATCCGAAGAGCCGCTGACGTCGGCGCGCCAGTGACCGTCGGCCCATTGGGTCCCGGTTAGCGTCGCATTGACCGTCCCCTGTGGACTGCCGCTGTTACTGTCCACCAAATTCCCGCTGGCGTTAATGATAAAATCGTTTCCAGTCAGACCGGCGTAATCTCCGGAAAGATTGGCGGCCCATATACCACTGGAAACTCCTTGAGTATAAAAATCCATGAGGAAATTATTGAGCGTTAAAGTTCCGCCGGCATTAAAGGTCCCCGCCCCCGTTAGCAACGAAGTGTATATCTCCGTGACCGGGATGTTGGGCAGGCCCAAACTCTCAATATCATCGGCGTTGCCAGCCAAATTCAACAAATCATCCGCCTCCACCCATTCGCCCGTCGATGTGGCTTGCCAGAGAGACGCTTCTCCAACCTCAACGTAATTACCAATGACCTTATCGTTCATTTTCCGGCCCGAAAGTGTGCCGTCCGGCTCCAGTACAACGCCAATGGCCTTAAGATCCCCAGCCAATTTTCCTTGAGACCACTGAGTTCCTTCGATGCTTCCCAGCCAGGCGCCGCCGACCAACTCCGACAATGGGTCCTGAGGAGATGTTAAAATTTTTCCAGTCATCGCCCACAATAATTGCCAGTCATTGGAAACCGGAATGCCCAAGGTCCCTTCGGCAAAATAATTATAAACCCCCCAATTCTGTCCCGCGAGGTTGAGAAAGGCTGCCGTGCTTGATTCGAGCACGACAGAACCGCCAGCCCCAAAATTTCCCCGGCCAAACGCTGTCGGACTGGACAACTCGTGGATGCGGATATTATTAAATAAATCCAGCGGATTCTGCCCGCCGAGCCGAATCACCCCCAAAGTAAAATCGCCATCCAGGCGATACATATTGATCGGAGCGCCCCAATAATTCCCGGTAAGGTCTGCCAACATAACCCCCGTGTCCCCCAGCGGCATCGTATAAATTCCAGCGGCCCGGCCTTCCAAAACGAGGTCGCTGCGGCCGATCCCACCGGAGAGGCCGTAAAAGGCCCCGACCCCACCCAATGGAAACGTCGTAAACGGAAATTGACTTCCCGTCTGATGCGTGTTGCTAAAAAAGGCCCCTCTTCCCAGACCGATTTGGTTGATCGTCGTGTCTTCGGACGAATGCCATATAAAAGGCAACGAAAAATTCGGATTTAATTCTCCGATGGAAATGAAATGCGCGCTGCCGTTATCCCACAGAGAATCGGTCAGCCCCAACAATCCATGAAAACCATCCAGAGCCGAATCATCGGGCTGAAAATCCGAAAACCCGAAAAAGAAATCTCCGCTCGAGGTCAAATCTGCCGTATCAAACGAAACGCCCGAGCTGACCGCCTGCCACGTCTGGGCATTCTCATTGTAGGTTCCCACAAAATCCCCTTCGATAGTTCCATAGCTGTCTAGGTACAAATAATTCCCATTGACGGTTGCAGATAAAATATTATTAACCGGTGTCTGCCCGAAGGTCGTTCCAAGGAAATAACTCTCGATAGTAAGGGTACTATTATTCCTAGAAAAGCCGCCCATCGAAACCTGCCACGGTCCCGTCGGTGCGCTGCTGAACGTGCCACCGGAATACCCCCACCACAAATCCCAGTTGTCTTGATCGACAATCCCGGCGTTTTGGACACTAAGCGTTCCGGTAATACCGTTGTCACCACTAATGTTGGTCAGAATGGTATTATTATTGACTTCAATAGCCGCCCCGCTTAAAAGATCGGCCGGCGTAAAACCCGTCTGAAAACCAAAAAACGAATTGACCGTGCCGTCAGCCTCAAACATTCCAATCCCGGGATAAAAATTCCCGGACAGGTCCGCCGATTTCAAATACCCGGCCAAATTTCCGCCGTTGCCATCGGGACGGATATAAAAGGCATTGAGAAGCCCTTTCAAAGTATTATTCGCATTGATTCCGCCGATGCCTCCTCTAAACACCGTACCGTCGGCAAGATATCCCGTGAAGGACCCGGATGTCGTCGCCCATAACTTGCGGCCGTCATTGATGAATTCTCCCATCAAAACAACATCCGTAGGACCCGAAAACGGCAAGACGGTTGCTCCCAGCAAACCGGTGATATTGCCGTTGGCGATGTCCTGATCAAAAATACCCGTCGCGAAGTCGCCAAATTTTCCTGTAAATTTTCCGCCCAGAGAAAGCGGCACTTCTACACCGCCGATGCCTAATCCCACCGCCTGCCAGGTGGTGCCGGACGGATTAGCGTCATACGTTCCGATCAGATCTCCCAGATCGGCAATAATAGTTCCATTAAATGCGCCGGATCCTAAATCATAAAAATCCATGTACCGGCCGCTAATGGTCCCCCGTAATTTCCCGTTGGCCCACAAATTGCCGGTAACATGCCCGATGGAATAAGATGTCCCATTAGTCTGTTGTAAATCGCTGTTGATGAGTCCGGCAACGGCCTGCCAGTTATTTGATGGCAAAGAACTAAACGTTCCACCGCCTGAAACCTTCCAAAAATCCCAATTTTGATCACGAATCCAAAAATCATTTTCTCGAAAGGTTCCGGAAAAAGTATTCCCGCTGATTAATCCTGTGCTGACCGGTTCCACAAAAATGGCCGGGCTTCCCTCAAAAAGGTCGGCAGGGGTGTAACCGGTCGGGAAGTCAAAATGAGACGTCAACGTGCCATCAGCCTCAAACATTCCGATTGCAGGATAAAAATTTCCGGTCAGGTCCGACGATTTAACATAACCGGCACGGAACCCACCCAGCCCATCCGGCCGGATATACAGACTATTCCATAAACCCAGAAGCGAATCTCCGGGTTGATTGTACGGTAACGTGTTGACGCCGGCCATAAATCCCAACAAAGCGCCGCCGTCGCCGGTTTTACCCGGAATAAAATTTTGATTCCCCCATAAGGTGTAATTATCCGGATTGACAAATTCACCGATCACGGTCAATGGCGATGTCCCTGACCAAATATTTGAGACGCTTCCGAAAATAGACGACAAACTTCCGCTACTGGTTAAATCACCCAGACCGCTATTGTAAAATCCAAACTGCCCGTCGGATTTGGCGGCAAAGAAAATGGAAGTCTCACTGTATACTCCCGTTCCCAGACCAAACCAACGGCCGGTATTCTCATAAATACCCAGCAAGTCCCCTTGAAAAGTCGCCAGAGCGTTATCTCCAAAATCCTCGAGCGGCCGAAAAGGATTATAGGAAATAGATCTCCCCGACCCGGTCGCCGAAATTTGGTTATTCTGCCAGGCCCCACCGGTAAATTCCCCCAGCCAATATCCGTCGATGATACTATCTTCGGTATCAACCGTCGATCCACCAGCCTTGGCTGTCCAGCCATCGGTCGGTAAACTCTGGTAGTTTCCGCCGGTATTAAACCAAAATAATCCCCAATTTTGATTGGAAATGTGCGCTGCATTAACCTGAAAATTCGCTGAAAAATTTTCATTGCCGATGCGCCCTGTCCCCACTGCCTCTATATCCAGGGCCGGCCCATTAATACTTAAATCAGCTGGCAAAAATGTCGTCGTAACTTCCAGATTGGATTGAACGGTTCCATCCATTTCCAGCATATTGATGCCACGATAGATCAATCCGTTTAAATCATTGGACTTGATATACCCCGCCAAATTTCCTCCCAATCCATCGGGTCGAATATAAAAAGCGTACAATAAATTCCTAGTTGCATTAAAAACCTTACTCCCGCCGAATGCACCAAGAAAGGTAGCACCATCGGCAGACTTACCTGTCAAATTAAAATCATTATACGTCCAGAAATCAAAATTACCGGGATCGCTGAATTGCCCCATCAGGGTGACCGGCACGGATCCGACCCAGAGCGACTGTGTCCCTCCCAACAAACTGGTCATAGTCGTCGTGGGATCGGAACCAAACGTCGTATTAAAACTTCCGCCAAACGCCAACGGTTCGGTTAAAGTCGACCCGACGCTTAAAGCCTGCCAACCTGTTCCATCGACAACATAGGTGCCCAGCGTTGTCCCCTGAAAACTTTGTAAAGAAGCCCCCGTTAATATCCGTCCTATCAAAACACCGGAAAGGTCGCCGTCCTGTCCATTTAACCCCAGCGTCCCAACGCCGTAACCGTCAATCACGTTATTATTCAGGGAGGTCAGGCCGACTTTCGCATTCCAGCCTTCAGGTAAACTTTGATAGGTCCCTCCCAGCGCGCCCGACCATAATCCCCAGGGTTGATCGGCAAGATGAGAACGTCCAAGAAACTGAACTGAGCCTGATATTCCGTTGCCAAAAATTCCTCCTGAAACAATGGAAGATTCATTAATGATCGAAGGGCTGCCCGTAAAAAGATCTTCCGGCGGGATGGATGTGGGATTCGCTCCCACGACATTGATCAAACCTGTTGCCGCAAACGTTCCCGCATTTGCATCGAAGTCTCCGGTAATATTGTTCGCTGTCAGATACCCGCTTAAGAATCCGCCGTTACCATCGGGCCGGATATAATACGCGTATAACGTGCCCAACAAAGAACCATGGACTCCACTGATTATTCCCAAATAATCCGAGCCGTCATTGCCGTTACCGCTGACTGTCCCGGTCCACAAATTCATAAACACCTCTTCCGGGGTCTGAGAAAATGTTCCGCTTAAAGTGATGGGTTCGCTGCCATCCCACAAAGTATTTTCCATCTGCATGTTCCCCTGAAAAGTACCGCTGCCAAACGTCAGTTGATTATTAACATCATCAAAAAATCCGAAATTAGCGGTGATTTCCCCTGTTGAAAAAAAATTTTCCGAGGGCGGAGGCTCCGACGGTGGAGGCTCGGAAGGCGGTGGTTCGGATGGCGGCGGTTGAGAAGGTGAATTTCCCTCATCTGATGGAGAATTTCCGATTGAATTTTCGGAACCGGAATCAGGATTTGAAACCGTAATCGGAATCTCCGTCGTGCGGTTATTGGTCCGTTCGCCGGTTCCACCATTAGCTTGATTTTCCCCTTCGGCGGCGGATTCCCCGGTCCCTTCCTCTGCGACAGCTTCTACACTGGTATCGGCATCATACAAATAATCACCGGTCACACCATCCGGCCGCGAGTAACCTTCCACCCCGCTGCCCGGCGTCCAGCCTTCGGCAAATTCCATCCGGTCAATCCCCAAAATCGGGACAGGGTCGGAAATAAATCCCTGGTCATCCGCGTAAGCGCTATGCCCCATGGGGACTTCTTTCGTAACCCCCGTGACCAAACTTTTAATAAATCCCGGCCCGCCTTCGAAAAATATTTTGGTGAATGTCTGTGCAATTATCAAATAGATAAGCGTGCCGCGCACGCCGCTAATGGCATGAGGCGTTTTCACTTGAAAACTCGACCCGCCTTGAATGTTTTCAACCGTAGCGCGGACTTTTCCTAAATTGGCTTCCAGCAAATTCTCAAATTCCCGAGTTTTGGGGTCAACCACTAATTTTGTCAAAAGGATACTCGTGTTAGGCTTAAGATTCAACGCGTTGCCATTATCAAATTTCAATTCAATCAAACCGTCATCGCCGGTCTCAAGGGTATCGCCCATGCGGACGACCTGATGAACGTCGGCGGACTGCCCCTCACGGCTGCCTTCCTTTATTAAGGTAACTTTACCCGACACTTTTGTGACGACTCCTTCAATTCGAGTAGCATCCGGCCGGGCGCTGATGGTTGGTGGGGGGTTGGTATCTCGTTCGTAAAAAGTTTTTTCCAGTTCAAGATACGGGCGCGGACCTTTGGGGGCTTCATTGATGGGAATAAGCGCGCTATTGCCAGGAGACACTATAACCGGTGGCGCCTGAACGTTGGGGTTAATCAACTGCAAATGGCCTTCGGATACGAGCATGCCGGAACTTCCGGCCTGAAAAAAGGCAAACACGTCCGACCCTGTGATGGTCCCGTGGGCGTTGGGGGTGTGAATTTTGAAATCGGCCGCATCGGCCATTTTTTCGATGATGGTCCTGACCTTGCCGCGCTCGAGGTTAATCGTGGCGGTCTTGCGTTTATTTTCCCCATCCAACTGATAATCCTCGACTTTAACCCGCGAATTTTCCGCCAGGCGCACGATGGATTTATCCTGAAAAGTCACTTCTATTTTGGAATCGGATTTGGTCCGGACAATATCCCCAACGTTAACAACCTCATCGGTCCGCGCGGGGACAGGGATGTCCGTGCCTGCTTTTAAAATATCGGCCCGGCCTTCAACGGATGTCACTCGACCGACTTCCTGTGCCAGGGTAACAAACGGCGTCCCCAAAATTAACTGTACAGCGACCAAGACACTAACGCTGAATCGTAAAGCCCATGTCCCTTTTTTCATTTTGCGTACCTCACTTTCCCTTACGTGATGCTCTGAGTTGAATAATCAATGGATGCGGTATAAATCAAAACTTTATCTCCACCCCCGTACTGTAAATATTTCGCGTATACTCATAAATATCGATGTTAGAATCCGCGCGCACGTAAGTGTATTGAATCTGGAATTCACAATCATTATAAAATTTATACGCCAGTTGTGTGGTCGCCGAATAGACGTTATCGTCGCGCTTGACGTTAAACGTCGTATGCGTATTCACAAAATCCTGAAAAAAGACCCCGCCGGTCAAGGTCAGGTTTAATTTGTCCTTATAAGGAATCAACACCGTGGCATTCACGCGGTTTCCGAGATATTCCCAGTTGGTTCCTTCGGTCCATTCCCGGTCAAAACCATAGCGCAAATTGACAAACCCTTTACGCTTGGCAAAAAAGGCATACCACCCGCCGCCGGTCTCCACCCCATTGGCGTCCCGGTCTTCATCCGCGGTTGTCGGCGTCCACATAAAATTCTTGTTATCATATTTAAGATAAACCTGCCCCATATACTTTTCGCCAAAAATCCGGTTATAAATCCCGCTTAAAGACGGCGTGGATAAATAGGAGCGGTCATCGACTATGGTGTGGGTATAAGCGGCGGGAAAGGTTAAGACGCTATTTTCAAAATAAAGACTCGGCTGAACGACCACGGCATTGGAAATCGTATCATAAAATCCCAGGTCGTTTTGTTTGGCGAAATAAAAAAGGTGCTGGGCTTTTAGCCCGAAGCGCTCGGAGATCCGCTGGTTGTATTCGACGTTGGTCGTATAAACCGTACGCCAGTCCGCATTGTCAGCGATGTTGGCGGCGGCCGCGCTGTCATCGGGTTTTAAAACGACATTGTCATCGTATTCCCAGGCGCTACGAAAGCTAAGGCGCCAGGGTTTAAACGCCGCTTCCCGACGGGCAAGGGCTTCCATATATTCATCTGCGTATTTAGCCAGGCTGGAAGAAGGGTCCAGGGTGGAAACTTCTTCAAAGGCCTTGCGGGCATGGGAATAATCTTTGTTTTTTAAATTGGCAATCCCGATCTGGTAATCGCCGGCCTGTTTCATCGAAGGATCAAGTGCCTTGGCCTTTTCAAAAAATTCGACAGCCTCAGCATACTTCTCTTCCTTGACCAGTACCAATCCTTTTAAAAAAGCCACCTGGGCCGGACGGATACCCTCCGCTTCAGCCTCGGCAATCCATTTATTGGCCTCTTCCAACTCATTATAATTATAAAGGCAATCGACCAATTCAATGAGCGCACCTTTGATTTTAGGAGTGTATGTAACGGCATCCCGCAAATTCGGAATAGCCATTTTATAATTTTGAAGTTGTTTATAATTAAGTCCGAGGTAATACGCGGCGAGCGATGAGGTGGGGTCTTCTTCTCTGGCTTTCTTTAAAACGTCCAGGGCTTCGTCGAAATTTTCATGCTTATAAAGGCCGATGCCCTGTTCGAGGGCGGGGCTTAGGTTTTGTTCCTGGGCGAAGGAGAAAGGAACAGAAAGAAATGAAATGATCCATACCGCGGCAATAATTCTCCTTTGGATAAGAATCTTCATCCTTCCTCATCTCTAGATCGAAACGCGTTGTTTGTATCAACACATTGTCGACGTTGGCATTGCAGAATAGAGTTGAAAAAAATTTTTCAAAGACGAATGGCGTTACAGTAACATGAGTTACGCAAAAAGTCAAAACGAAATTTTGAAGATATTATTTTGAAAATCCACCGAAAAAAGAGGGGATCAATAAGGGCAGTATCGATTCGTTATCGGCATGCGGCGGTCCTTGCCGAAGGCCTTGGGGGTGATTTTGACGCCAGGAGGGGATTGTCTTCTCTTATATTCCGCCTTATCGACAAGATTAACCACCTTCTTGATGACATCCAAATCTATTTTATGGACTTGGGGTAATGATAAATTGCGGCTCGCGCCGTTTAAATCCTGATCCAGCTCCACGTACCGCTCGATGATGGGGTCTAAAACCTCATAGGCTGGCAAGGAATCCTGGTCTTTTTGATTCTCCCGCAGTTCGGCGGTCGGGGCGCGGTCAAAAACGCTTTGGGGGATTAATGGCAGGGGCGACCGTCCGGTCGCCCCTACGGATAAATCAAAATCATTACGAAACCGCGCCAATTCATAAACCTTCGTTTTGGGAACATCCTTTAAGACCGCAAAGCCGCCGGCCATATCGCCATACAGCGTGCAGTAACCGACCGCCACTTCACTTTTATTTCCTGTTGTCAGAACCAGCCAGCCGAATTTATTGGAAAGCGCCATTAAAATATTTCCGCGAACACGGGCTTGAAGATTTTCTTCCGCCAGATCAGGTTTTTGGCCGACAAAGGGGTCATGCAGGATTTCCAAATAGGATTTGAAGACCGTTTCTATCGGAATTTCATAGAATTTTATTCCTAAATTCTCCGCTAATATCCTGGCGTCTGAGCGGGTTCCCGGGGAAGTATACCGGGAAGGCATTGAAACGCCAACCACATTCTCTTTGCCGACCGCATCACAGGCAATGATCGCCGTTAACGACGAATCGATGCCACCGCTTAAGCCGATCACCGCTTTCTTAAAACCATTTTTCCGGATGTAATCGCGCGTGCCCAAAACCAAAGCCCGGTAGATTTCTTCGGTGGGGTTGAGCGGTTTAGGAACCGACCCCTTGATGGGCAAACGGCCTTGTTCAATGGGCTTGGACGTTATGATTACCTTTGTAGGGGCAAACCTTGTGATTGCCCGTTTGAGCAAACGGGCGGGCACAAGACCCGCCTCTACCTCTCCAATATCCAAATCCGCCACGACCAAATCTTCTGCGAACTGTTTTCCAGCCGCGATAATTTTCCCTTTGGGATCAACGATCAAACTGGCGCCGTCAAAAACCAACTCATCCTGTCCCCCCACGAGATTCGCGTAACAAACATACGCCTTATTGCGGCGGGCCTGGTCGATCATGATCTTTTCCCGGATCTTCCCTTTCCCCGCATAATAAGGCGAAGAAGAAATGTTGATCAAAATTTGTGCGCCGGCCAACGCCTGCTGATGACAGATACCATCCTTGGTCCATATATCTTCACAAATACTGACACCCAAAAGCGTTTCGCCGAATTTGAAAAGTAAAGGCCTCTGGCCATGCGCCCCTATTTTCCCTGAGACAAAATAACGTTTTTCATCAAAGACGCCGTAATTGGGCAGATCGGCTTTATGATAAATTCCCTTTAATTGTTTGTTATAGATAACGGCAGCCGCGTTATAAAGATTCCCTTTTTTATCCGCATCGACAAAACCGACAATGGCGGTGATATTGGCTGTCGCGGGAATAATCGAACGAAGCGCTTTGAGATTATCCCGGATAAAATACTTCTTAAGTAAAAGGTCTTCCGGCGGGTAGCCGGGAATAGCCAGTTCCGGAAATACAACCACCTGCGCGCTCATCCGCCGCGCACGGATGATGTATTCGGTAATCTTCCGGGCATTTCCCACAAGATCGCCGACGGTGGTATTGATTTGGGCTAGGGCGATTCGCAACATTTTATCGTATCCCGCATCTCATAAAGCGTATTTGTTTTTAAACTAAAGACTCTTCACGCATAACGCTTTATACTTATTTCATCGGATCCTTCATCGTGATTGTCCCGTCAGGCAGTTCGAAATAAAGCTTCTTATTCTTGGAATAAACGTTGGGTAAACCTTTTTTGCGATTTTCTTCCTGGGCTTTCTGAACGGCACGGCTACCAATCTTCAAGACCTGCAAAGTATCGTGGTACTCACTTTTTTTCATTAAATACCCTCCAAAAAAGATTTAAAGCTAACCTCATTAATAATTACGTATCTTCCTTTAACCCCTTTTGCCACTAATGAAAACTCATCTTTGCTGTTCAAATAAATTTGCCAATCGTCCACTTGTTTTTTATAAAGATTCCAAAAATTCGTTTTGCTGCGCTTAAACCGCCGGCGGACGTCTTCTTGAATGGGAGTTTGACTTCCGCGACAAATTCTTTGGCAAATGTCGTCTTGCCGCTGCCATTGGGACCGGCGATGATGTAAACAACCTTTCGACTCATAAATTAGCTATCCTTAAAAAATTTTGGTAAAGCCGTTCGGCCTGTAGATCAAATTGTTTTTTATATTGCGTGTAGCCATTCAACAATTCTTTAATCTTATCCTTCCCCCTCCCTATCCCTCCCCCATGTTGGGAGAGGGAAGAGTGGGGGCGCCAATACTCATGACACCATTCCTTTATACTGGCATCCGTGATCTCGACATGAAATTGAATGCCGTAAGCATTCTTACCGACGCGTAAGGCCTGGTGTGGACAGCCCAATCCAGTAGCTAAAAGCCGGGCATCTTGCGGAATTTCAAACATATCGTCGTGCCAGTGAAAGATCATCTCATTTTCTTGAAAACCTTTCAAGAAGGGATCTTCTTTTCCCTCATCGGTCAGTTTTATTTTATACCAACCGACCTCTTTAAGCGGAGATTTAACCACTCGCGCTCCCGCGGCCTTGGCCAAAAGTTGCGAGCCCAAACAAATCCCCAAGTACGGAATTTCTTCTTTTAATACGGTCTTGATAAATTTATTTTCGGGGCTTAAAAAAGAATACTTGTCCTCCTCATCGACATTCATCGGCCCGCCTAAAACGACAACAGCCTTGATCCCGTTCAAATCCGTCGGCAAAGCCTCTCCCGCGCCCAATTCGATTATCCGAAACGGTTCGTCCTGTTTTTTAAAGAAATCCCCCAATGTCCCGGGGCCTTCGATGTCGATGTGCTTGATGATGAGGATCATATTATTGCCTATAAAAACGTAGGGGCGATTCATGAATCGCCCCTACAAATATTCCCTATTTTTTTGTACCACAGATCAATTCATCAACAACATCTCCGCGTAAGAAGGTAACGGCCAGTTGTTCGCCGGGACAAGGCCTTCGAGTTCATCGACCGCCTCCCGAAGTTTGAGCATCCCCGCGTTGGTCTTGGCCGCGTCGTGCTTGGCTAATGCCGCTTCGAGAGTTTCGACCCTAGATAAAGCCTCTTCAGTGAAACCCGCGACCTGCTTCAACAACTTTTTCGTCGCGGTGGTTTTACCGGCCGCGCCAACGATTTTGATGGTCTCCGCTAAGTCCCGTTGATAAGCAATCGCCGCGGGAATAATCTGCGTGCGGGCCATCGTCGCGGCACAGCTTCCTTCCAGTTGCGTGGTCGTCGCATAGGCATGCTTGTAAATCTCATAGCGGGACGCAAGCTCTTTACGGGAAAGGACACCGTGCTTCTCCAAAACCTTGATGTTCTTCTCGACTCTCAGCATCTCGAGAGACTCAGGGGTCGTTTTCATATTGGGCAGACCACGTTTCTTGGCCTCGGCATGCCATTCGTCGGTGTAGTTATCGCCGTTATACAGTACCCGTTTATGTTTTTTGATGATTTCCTGGAGGATTTTTTGCAGCGAAGAATTAAAATCCTTTTTGGCTTTCACGGCGGTCTCAAGCTGGGCGCAGATATCATCTAACGCCTCGGCCACAATGGTATTCAAAACAACATTGGGCCCGGCCGGGGTCATGTTGGATCCGACCGCCCGGAATTCGAATTTCGCGCCCGTAAAGGCAAAGGGGGAAGTTCTGTTTCTGTCAGTTGCGTCGCGCGGGAGAACAGGCAAAGAATCCACTCCTATTTCCAGAACGCCGCCCTGTTTAGACGTTTTGGGACTCCCCTTTTCAATCTGCTCAACAATATCGGTCAACTGGTCTCCTAAAAAAATCGAAATGATTGCCGGAGGCGCTTCGTTAGCGCCCAGACGATGATCGTTGCCGGCGGTGGCGACCGAGGCCCGTAAAAGATCGGCATAAGAATCCACCGCTTTGATAACCGCACAAAGCATCGTCAAGAATTTAGCATTTTCATGCGGCGTCTTCCCCGGATAAAACCAATTCTTGCCATCGGGTCCGACGATGGACCAATTGTTATGTTTCCCGGAACCATTAACCCCGGCAAATGGTTTTTCATGAAGAAGGCATACCAATCCATGTTTGTCGGCAATCTGGCGCATCATTTCCATACAAATCATGTTATGATCGACGCCCAAATTTAATTCCTCAAACACTGGCGCAAGTTCATACTGAGCCGGGGAAACTTCGTTATGGCGGGTCTTGGCCGGCATACCCAGTTTCCAAAGGGTACGGTCCAAATCTTCCATGAACGCCAGAACGCGTGGTTTAATCGCGCCAAAATAGTGATCTTCTTGTTGTTGATGTTTGGCGGGTTTGCGACCGAACAACGTGCGGCCTGTCTGAACCAAATCTAAACGGGCCTGATAATAAGATTTATCAATTAAAAAATATTCCTGCTCCGGCCCTAACGTCGCGTAAGCGCGTTTGCCTTTCACATCAATCCCAAAAAGTTTTCCTAAACGGCAAGCCTGCTTGGAAAGAGCGGCCATGGAACGCAACAACGGCGTCTTTTTATCCAAGGCCTCACCATGATACCCGCAGAATACCGTTGGAATGCAAAGTGTAGCGCCCTGCGGACCTTCCAAAATAAAGGCCGGGCTGGTCGGGTCCCAGGCTGTATACCCGCGGGCTTCAAAGGTAGCGCGCAGCCCACCCGAAGGGAAACTGGAGGCATCGGGCTCCCCTTGAATCAATTCTTTTCCGGAAAAACTTAAGATCACGCCGCCCTCGCCATCCGGAGCGATAAACGAATCATGCTTCTCGGCGGTCTGTCCGGTTAAAGGCTGAAACCAATGTGTAAAGTGAGTTGCCCCCTTGGCAATCGCCCAGGTCTTCATCGCATCAGCGACTTCATCGGCGATGCCGGGGTTTAGTTTCCCCCCTTCGTTAATGGTAGCGCTGATGGATTTGAACGCGGCTTCAGAAAGATAATTGCGCATGACTTTTAAACTAAAAACATTTTCACCGTAAATATCGGCAACTGATTTTATGGTTCCCATCTCTGGGATTTCTCTTCCTATCCCCGGAAGAGATGGTTGTTTACGCATTCTCGCTACTTCATTCATGTTTTTTTCCTCCTTGGTAGGAGGGTCAAGATCCAGGGGCAAGGGTCAAGTAGAAACTTTTTACTTGCCCCTGTGCCCCTTGACCCATGACCCTATAACCTTACTTATCGTCTTTACACATCATAATACAAATGAAATTCGTACGGATGCGGTCGTAAACGGACGGCATCTATATCCACTTCATGTTTATACTCAATCCACGTATCAATCACATCATCCGTGAAAACCCCGCCCTGTAAAAGAAACCCGCGATCTTTATCCAACGCCTCCAAAGCTTGTTCTAAAGAGCGAGGCACCGTCTTAATTTTCTTAGCCTCATTCTCAGGAAGCTCATAAATATTTTTATCAATAGGCTGTCCGGGATCAATCTTATTTTTAATCCCATCAATACCTGCCATCAGCATCGCCGATAACGCTAAATAAGGATTGCAGGAAGGATCTGGTGGGCGGAATTCAATGCGTTTGGCTTTCTCGCTCTTGGAATACATCGGAATACGAACCGCCGCCGAGCGGTTGCGCTGCGAAAAAACCAGATTGACCGGCGCCTCATACCCGGGAACCAGTCGCTTGTAAGAATTTGTCGTTGGCGCCGCAAACGCAAGAATAGCATGGGCATGTTTCAAAAGCCCCCCAATATAATATTTTGCTGTATCGCTTAAGAGGGCATAGCCTTTCTTATCAAAAAAAAGATTTTTTCCCTCTTTCCAGAGACTCTGGTGGACATGCATGCCTGAACCGTTATCTTTAAAAATCGGTTTGGGCATGAAGGTCGCCGTCATATTATTTTTCTTGGCTAGATTTTTAATCACATATTTATAAAGCAAAAGATGGTCGCACATCTTGACCAGAGTATTATAGCGAATGTCAATCTCGCATTGCCCGGCCGTGGCCACTTCATGATGATGAACTTCGACAGGCACGCCGACTTTACGCAGAGTCAGCATAATTTCACTACGGATATCCTGGAGGGTATCGTGCGGCGGAACCGGGAAATAACCTTCCTTATATCTTGGTTTATAGCCGAGATTGGGATTTTCTTGCCGCCCTGTATTCCATTCTCCTTCATTAGAATCAATATAGTAGTACCCACAATTTTCCGTTTGATCAAACCGGATATCGTTGAATATAAAGAACTCAGCCTCGGGGCCCCAATAACTGGTGTCGGCAATTTTGGTGGATTTAAGATATTCTGTGGCCTTTCTGGCGATGTAGCGCGGATCTCGTGTATAAGGTTCGAAGGTGATGGGATCATAAACATCGCAAATGATACTTAACGTCGGGATCTGGGCAATGGGATCAACAAAAGCTGTTGTGGCCTCCGGCCTTAAGATCATATCACTCTCGTGAATCTTTTTAAATCCGCGGATACTGGAACCATCAAAACCTATCCCTTCTTTCCAGATACTCCCTTCCGGATCCATCAGGTCATCGGAAGGAATGGAAAAATGTTGCCACAAGCCCGGCAAATCGTTAAATTTAAAATCAACTACCTGGATGCCGTTTTTTTCAATCAGTTTCGCCACATCCTTAGCATCTTTCGGCCAACCGTCTTCAGCCTTTTTGGTTACCAATGTTGTCATTGTTTTATCCTCCTTCTATAAAATAGGTGCTTCGCTCACTATTTTATGGACGTGTTGGAAACTTTCAGTTTCCGATACTAGGAACTAAAGGGCTAGAGGATTAAAGGCATAAAACTCCACCGCCTTTAATCCTCTAAGCCTTTGATCCTTTAATCCTTATCACCAAATTTTATAGAAATTTGGGGAGACTACCCGATCGCCTGCGAACCCTCATCGCCAGTACGGATGCGGATACAACGCGGTAGATCAACCACAAAAATTTTTCCGTCGCCAATCTTACCGGTCCGTGCGCCTTTGATAATCGCTTTAATCGTCGGCTCAACGAAATTTTCGTTGACGGCAATATCCAGACGGATCTTTCTTAAAAGATTTCCCGTCTCTTTGGAGCCGCGATAAAACTCATCGACGCCCTTTTGCCTCCCGTGCCCTAGGACTTCACTAACTGTAATTAAATTGACATCCGCCTCATAGAGCGCTTTTTTCACCTCTTCCAAACGATGAGGTTGGATAATGGCCGTAATCAATTTCATATATTCCTCCAGTTTCTCCCTAACGGGAAAATTATTATGTCCTTCGACTTCCCACTGCCTCTAAGCGATGGTCGCTCAGGATGAGGCCATGAGGAAAAATTCCTCAAGGCCCTCAGTTTACTCTAAAATTGTATACGCTCTTTCGTGATGCTGGGTCAAGTCGAGCCCCATAACCTCATCTTCTTGGGTCACACGAGCTCCCATAATGACATCCACAACCTTAAGAATCACGAAAGTCACAATAAAAGAATACACCCACGTGATGGCCACAGCCTTAAGCTGAATTAACAATAAAGCTGGATTACCGTAAAAGAAACCATCCGCTCCGGCGGAGTTAACAGACTTTGTCGCAAACAACCCTGTAGCGATCGCACCCCACGTTCCGCCAATACCATGAACACCAAAGGCATCCAAGGAATCGTCGTAGCCCAGCCTCGGCTTTAAGAACCCAACGGCAAAGTAACAGAATACGCTGACGAGTAATCCGATAATAATCGCGCCAAAAACATTCACAAAACCAGCCGCCGGTGTAATGGCGACTAACCCCGCCACCGCCCCGGTCACGATACCAAAGGTCGTCGGTTTACCGCCTTTCCACCATTCCAGGAGAGCCCAGCTTAAGCCTGCGGCCGCCGTGGCAATATGAGTCACGACAAACGCATTGACCGCTAAGCCATTGGCTGCTAAAGCGCTGCCCGCGTTAAACCCAAACCAGCCGAACCACAACAAGGCCGCACCAAGGACCGTAAATGGAATATTGTGAAGAGGCGTTGGCTTATTTTCATAACCCGTTCTCTTACCAAGTACCAAAGCGGTCACCAAAGCCGCGATACCCGCATTAATGTGCACGACCGTTCCTCCGGCAAAATCCAAAGCACCCATATTTCTAATCCATCCGCCAACGGCCCAGACCATATGACAAATCGGATCATAGACAAGAGTCGCCCACAAAAGAGTAAAGATAATAAAAGTGGAAAATTTCATTCTCTCAGCGAAAGCGCCGATAATTAAGGCAGGAGTAATGACGGCAAACATCGCCTGAAAAATCATGAAGGCCTGATGAGGAATGGTCGCGGAATAATCGGCATAAGGCTCGAGCCCGACCCCATTGAGCCCAAACCAGTCCAAGCCGCCGATAAAGGCATTTCCTTTGCCAAAGGCCAAACTATAACCGAAAAGAACCCATTGCAAACTAATAATACAAAGAATCATAAAACACTGCATCAAAACCCCTAAAATATTTTTTCTGCGGACCATGCCCCCATAAAAAAAGGCCAGCCCCGGTGTCATCAACATAACCAGCGCAGACGACACTAAAACCCACGCTGTATCTCCCGAGTTAATTGTTGGTTCCATTTGCGTTTCTCCCTTCGCTTTTTTACTATTTTACTCCGGGCTGCATTCTGTGCTCACAACCCCTCAACCTGATAGGGCGTCTCTGGACCTCCCCTGCCCAAAAATACAAAAGTCCTTAAACGGGTGATGCCATAAAAAATATCCCCATTCAAGGACTCCTTTGCCCTATCCAAATTTTTTCTAAAGACTCCGGCGCCTTTAGACTGCCCAAGTATAGCCAACGGTCATAAAGTGTCAAGAAAATTTTTTGGACAATCATTTTCATAAAAAAGGGTGACCCTCTTCCTTTTTGAACCAAAAATCCATTCGCCAAGGAAGGGGAGAAAGGTCACCCAAACTTAAATCTTCCTTCTCCCTCGGCTTTCTGACATCGAAACAGAAATTTTATATCCAACGGGGTATTGGCGTTGAACAACTGTTCTCTCAAATCTTCCGGGACATACACATTCCGCGCTTCAATCGTCTTAACAAATTCTCGCATCGAAAGTTTCTTCTCTGTAAGAGCCTTTCTCACCCTGGGCAGGATCATCACCGGATAACGCCCGATTAGAGGTTCAACTTCCTCATCTGCGCCAAAAAGAAACCGCGCTCTTTTGGCTAAAACAACCGACGGCTTTATTTTCTCATCCATCAAGAGGGATATTACCCCTCGCGTTAAATAAGGCATATCGCAGGGGACAACAAAATATTCCCGGTCGATCCCTGAGCTTAAAAGGGCCTCTAAAGCCCCCAGAGGGCCGCAGTCCACAAAACGATCTTCAATGCGCCGTAAAAATTTCAACGTGGCAGGAATTCCTTCGTCCTGCCCCACCAGCACAACGTCCCTGCAAATATTTCTTATCATAAAATAAGCGCTTCGCGCACTATTTTATGACGCGTTGGAAACCTTCAGTTTCCGATGCTAGGACATATATTGATTCCATCATCGCCAGGCCATTGGGCAATATGATCCCGGCCTTTGGCCTTCCCATCCGTCGGCTTTTACCGCCGCAAAAAATCGCTCCCGTGTGCGGCCACAAGGAAGGGCGGCGATTATCCTCTGAACAAGGCCAAGTCAACAACATGAATCGTCTCTCCTGCTTTTAATATCCCTTCCTTAACAACTTCCGCATAATACCCACAGCGTCCGATGATGGCCTCTTTTAATTTCGGGTTGATCGCGTCAAGGACATAACAGGGCTGCCGAACCTTGGTTAACCGGATCACCAGTCCGCCTGAAAACTCTAAGATGGTCCCGACAGGCAGAGCATTAACGTTTAAATTCCCGACGGTGAGATTTTCCCCCGTTGTTCCGCAATATAATGGATAGCCTTCAGCCTGCAGTTCATCTAATTTCTCAATGTCCTGCAAACACACCGCCTGGCTGGGCCGGTCATGTTTTTCGTGATGGTGCCCATCACTTTCCAGCCCTGTGGTCGAAATGCGAACAGAGGAAATCGGACGTTTCGGAATCCCACCGGAAGAAATGCAGATCGCCACAAGGTGAGGAAATTGATCTAACGGGTTCCCCATGGCCCCAGGTTCCCAGGCTCCCGGGCGTTTGAACTGGAAGTCTGGATCCCCGGGAGTCCGGGCAACTGGATAGCTGGGTACCTTTAAATCAATCATACGCCTCCCGTGAAACCTTTGCGGCACAAAACTTATAGGACGGTTGGCGCGAATAAGGATCGAACGACGGAAAAGTCAATCGATTCGTTTCTTCATAATGCATGGGCATAAAGATCTGTCCGGGTTTCAGAGTCATCACAACATACGCCTGAGCCCTGACTACAGCCCTTTTGGTCGACACATAAACCCATTGATTCTCGATAATATTTAACCTTCGGGCGTCTTCCGCATTCATTTCGACATAAACATCTTTCGGATACATCTTCCTTAATATCGCCGACTTCGCGGTTCTCGTCTGTGTGTGCCACTGCGATGATGTCCCGCGACCGGTAAGAAGGACAAAAGGATAACCGTCATCAGGCACCTCTGGAGCCGACCGCACCTCTTCAAAAATAAACCGCGCCTTGCCGTTGGCATGATAAAACCGCCCGTCTTCGAATAAACGGCGTTCGGTGTTGTGTAGGGACAAATCGCGACATGTCCCTACGTTTTGTTCCGGAAACGGCCATTGGATCCCGCCATAATCTTCAATCATTTGATAATCTTTAATCCCGCTAATATCGCACGGTTGGCCTTTAGACAATTTCTTAAGGATTTGAAAAACCGATGCCGGACAATCCCAATCCTGAAACAGCTCTCCACAACCCCAGTATTGCGATACGCGTTTAAATATCTCAAAATCCGTCAAAGCCTCACCGGGCGGTTCGGATACTTTACGAAATAAACCGACGCGCCGTTCAGAATTAATCACCGTACCGTTCTTCTCTCCCCACCCTGCCGCCGGTAAAATGAGATGCGCCAGTTGAGCGGTTTCGGTCGTAGTATACATGTCCTGCACAACCAGAAAATCCAGATTATTGCGGATCACTTCTCGAAATTCTGTCTGATTAAGCCAGGAATGTGCGGGGTTGGTGGCAATCACCCAGAGGCCCTTAATCTTTCTCATCACAATGGCTTCAATAATTTGGTCATACGCTAAACTGTTCTGCGCGGGAATCAAATTTTCATCGATTCCCAAAACCGAGGCCACATGCCGACGATGCGCTGGATTTAAAAAATCAAAGCCTCCCATAAGATTGGTTGTATTACTAAATAATCTTGAGCCCATCGCGTTACACTGCCCCGTAATGGAATTCGCCCCTGTTCCAGGTCGTCCGATATTGCCCGTCATTAAAGCTAAATTAATAATCGCCTGGGCCGTGCGCACAGCTTCATAGCCTTGATTAACGCCCATCGTCCACCAGAATGAAACACGTTTACCCTGATAAAGAAGGGAGGCAAATTCATAAAGCTGATCCAGGCTTAAACCCGTGACCTGGCTGACGACTCGCGGTGTAAATGACTTTAGATGATCCTTAAACTCGGCAAAACCGTCGGTATATTTTTCAATATATAACTGATTGACCCAGCCTTTCTCGATCAGAATACGCGCGATCCCATACAACAATGTTAAATCTGTTTTAGGGGTCAGGGCATAATGTTTGGTCGCCGCCATGGCTGTTTCCGTTTTGCGAGGATCAACCGCAATAATCTGAGGATTATGCGGATTGCGGCAGATGCGTCCCCACAGAATCGGATGGGCGATGCATAGATTACTTCCTACTAAGACAATAACATCCGACTCCTCAAAATCTTTATACGTATACGGTGGGGCATCAAAGCCAAACGATTGTTTGTACGCGACAACCGCCGTCGCCATACATTGCCGGGTGTTGCCATCGCCATGAATCATTCCCATGCCAAACTTAGCAACCGCACCAAGCAGGGCCATTTCTTCGGTACAAATCTGTCCCGTGCTTAAGAACGCCACACTCTCTTTTCCGAATCTTTCTTGAATATCTTTAAAACGGCGCACAAATGTCTTTAAGGCCGTGTCCCAATCGATGGGCACAAATTTCCCGGATGCATTTCTTAACAGCGGAATCGTGGCCCGATCTTTCGCTTTTAAAGGCGTCAAAGCCTCCCAACCCTTGGGGCATGCCTCACCTAAATTCACTGGATAAGTGTTCATCGGTGTTAAATTCACCGGCATATTATCCTTCAGGTGAACAGTCAGCGCGCATCCCGTCGAACAAAAGCCACAAACTAAATTCATGGTCCTATCCGGCAGAAGTCGTTTGGGCAATTGACCCAATCCGAAATTGGCCCTCTCTAAAGTCAACTCCCGCGAAAGCGGACCATTTTTTTGGTGAAAGAGATGTTGGATGAGCTTCATTTCGTTCCCGGCATTTTAAAAGGGACCACCGCTCTAAAAAATAAATATCTCTCCAAGAATTCACCGCTCAAACAAAAGATGAATATAAAACAAGCCATCGCTACGAATCTCTCCAGTCCATGAATTTCCGTTAATCCCAAAAAAATAATGGGCAATACAATACCGCCTAATCCGCCGCAGATAAATCGCCAGATCGTCACAACGCGTAGCGGCCCATTCATCAAAAGGGCTGTTTTCTTTAGAGACGTCAATTCTGTATCGCCTAAATTCAATAATACAGCCCCATCCGCAATCAATTTAACGGAAGTCCCCGCGATCAAAACGCCCACCAATAACTGCATCACGTTTTCCACGGTGAGAAACATAGGGGCATCCCCTTGAACAAATAAAAAAAACATTGTCATCAACAAAATCGAAGAAATGCCCAGAATAACCGCCGTTAAAAAAAACTTTAAAAAAATTTCGTGATTATCCCAAAACGGACGTTTGGTTTTTTTATAAACCATCACCGAGCAAAAAATCCCCAAAAGCCCGCTTAAAGCCGTCGCCAACGACAACCCATCGCTGGCAAACATTTTGCCCTCAAATAAATTTCCCCAAAAGCCAACGGCATAAATCGTGGCTAAAAGAGCAAATAATCCAAAGACCAACATTTCCCGGCTCAACCACGATTTCTTTAAACCAATAATCGCCCGAAACGCGTACAATGGCCGGCCCAAATGAAAAACGCTGGCCAATAACGCCAAAATACCAACGACAAACGCGACAAAAACGTAATACGGCAAAACCTCACTTGTTATCTGTGCAGGAAGAATCTTTTGCAAAAAAGCGATCACGCAAAAAGTTCCCACCGACAACTGGGTTAAAACCAGCATCAGAATCAACGGCCAGTGGGAATGTTCCGGATGAATCGAATAAAAATCCATCGAGACCATATTCTTGGGGAACTCTTTTTTAGAAAGATACTTGGTCGTTGGCTGCGTGTAACGGGAATCCGGCGCCTCGGGAATATTCACATAATGGGCGGGATCTTTTTTAACGGTCGCGGTTTCCACCAGCGTAATGCGGATAGCACCACTGGGACAGGCCCGCACGCACGCCGGAGCCTCTCCGACTTTTAAACGGCTAATGCACATATCACATTTGTGAACAATCCCCCGTTTTTTATTGTATTTCGGAACGTCATACGGACACGTAAAGGTGCAATACTGACAACCGATACACTGGTCATCCAGATGTTTGACCACCCCAGTTGTCGAATCTTTCTCGTAGGCATTCACTGGACAGCCATCCGAACAGGCCGGGTCTAAACAATGATGACAGGCGGTCGTGACATGTTGAACGACGGGGGCTTGTGTAGTCCCGCCATGAATCAATCCCACCGAGCGCCAAGTCTCATCTTCATCGAGACCGTTTTCGTTATGACAGGCCACCACACAGGCCTTGCACCCAGTGCACTGATCTAGATTCACCTCAAAAGCATATTGCTGGCCAGGGCCAGGGGTGGTTTTAGGGATCAATTCCCGATAAGAACTTTCCCCTCTTGGCAACTGACGCATATCATGGTGCAACGAAAATTTTTCAACCGCCGTTAATTCTTCCATTTTTCCTCTAAACTGTTTGCGGTTCAAGTGTCCGCAGCTGCCTCGCCTCTATATCCCTTTGAAGTTCTTTTTCATCTTCCCGCGAAAATTTGATGACCAGCGAGAAAACTGAAACACACATCACCGCAACTCCCAAAATGAATAACGCGGTTGAATAACTAAGCGACTCGCTACGGAAAAGAAAACCAATCAAAACAGCACCGACATTCCCTCCCGCACCGACAATCCCGGCCACAGCGCCTAAGGCCTTCTTATTAACAAATGGCACAACGGAATAGGTCGCCCCATTCGCCATCTTAACGAATAGCCCAAAAATAACCATCGCCACAACCGCCCCGGTGAGGACCGTTATTCGTGAAAACACAATCAAGGCTATTCCCCCCAGGAACAGAACAGTGCCAAGAAAAAAAACGCGTGCTCTCAGCCCTCCTGTCCGTGCCAGCCGATCTGAAAAAATCCCCCCCAGGGCTCTGGCAAAAATATTCATTAAACCAAATAATCCGGCAATCAGTCCGGCGTGTGTCATCGATAAATGAAATTGATCCGTAAAATAAAGCGCGGCCATATTGTCCATGGTAAGCTCAATACCAAAAGAGGCGCCGTAAATCAACGCTAAGACCCAGACCCGGTGATCCCCCACGGCCTGACGAAATGTTTCTAAGCCTCCTGCCTTTACGGGCAACTGACCGCGTTGGCGTAATTCATCCATATTCCCGTCAGGAAAATCTTTCGTGCCCCGATAATAAACAAATCCCATGACTATTAATATTAGCCCAGGAATAACCATACTTAACCGCCAGGCTGCCGATTCTCCGATCCCCAAGGTTAAAAATAACGATACGATAAGCGGCATCACCATTTGTGTTACCCCGCCGCCTAAATTTCCCCACCCCGCCGCCGTAGCGTTGGCTGTTCCTACACAATGAGGAGCGAACATCACCGACGTGTGGTATTGCGTAATCACAAAAGAGGCTCCGATTGCGCCAATCGCCAAACGAAACAACAAAAAAGTTTCATAGTTATTAGCTAAACCGATACCCATCACAGGAATCGCACATAAAAACAACAACGCCGTGTAAGTCCGCCGTGGCCCAAGGCGATCACACAACCAACCGATCAAAAGCCGCGCTAAAATCGTCACAGCCACGGAGGCAATCATCGTATTACCCACCTGGGTCTTCGTTAACCCTAAATCTTCCCGAATCAAAGGCATCAACGGAGCAATCGCGAACCAACTAAAGAAACAACCGAAAAAAGATAGCCAGGTAATATGAAAGGTCCTCATCGGGGTACTTTTGAAATCAAACAAATTAATGCGCGTTGCTTTGTTCGTTACAATCATCTCTCTATCCTTTCTTTATTTAGAGGACATTCATACAAATGGGTTCAGTCATTCCTGAATTAACAAAATCTTTATATTCGATCTTGATCTGATCCTGTTCTTGCCAGACCTTAAAAACCTTCACGCACTCGTGGCCTTCCGTACCAACCCCTGTTTGTAAATCAAATTTATGCCCGTGCAACGGACAAATGACTTTTCCCGCACCGATAATCCCTTCAGACAAAGGGCCTTGGCGGTGAGGACATTGATTCTCAACGGCAAAAAGCCGTCCTTCACGTGAGCGAAAAACCGCCACCTCCTCACCGCTAATAATGAAACAAGCACCCTGGCCGATGGGAATTTGGTCTATAGACCCTAAATTAATAATCATCGTTCGCGTCATTATGCCCTCCACTGATTAAAGCTATTATTTAAAATGCCACGCACCCAATTCCAAACAAAACCCGCCATACTGAGCAAGGCCATTCCCACCAGCCACGGAAGGTAAATAGCCTAAGAATAAATAGCACTCGATATGGTGGGCTCTTAAAATCCCAATCAACAAACCTGTCCATATTGAGCGCTCCTGTTGTGGTCATGAGGTATAGTGGTTTGTTTGTAATTTTGAAATTTGTTAATTTTTCTATTGTTATCATTATTCCTACCCGTTACTCTCCGCCTCACTTAAAACCTCCACCAACCGCGGGCCGTCGAATTGCCCGCTATACGCCGGGATTTCCGCCTCTTTCCACGGATCTTTATAAGCCTTCACGGCCTGTTCAATGCGCTCGTTGAGCTGAGCGCATATGCCTAAAGAATCTTTAACCAAAATATTTTTAAGAACCTCAATACCTAAACGTTCGACAAATCCATACGTTCTCTCGAGATACTTGGCATGTTCCCGGTAATACTGGATGAACCGCCCGATAAATTTAAGAACGTCTTCATGTGTGTCGACCGTGCACAATAAATCCCCTTTACGCACCGTACCCCCGGCCGCCCCGCCGACATAAATTTCCCATTTTCCGCCTTCAATGGCGACCGCGCCGATATCTTTCACATAGGCTTCCGAACAATTGCGCGGGCATCCGGCCGTCGCTAATTTCATCTTGTGCGGCGATTCGATCCCTTGGAAAGAATATTCAATCTTCTGCGCGAGCGAAATGGAATCGCCCAAACCATACCGGCAAAAGTCCGTCCCCACGCAACTTTTGCAGGTCCGAAAAGCTTTGGTGTAGGCATGGCCGCTGGGCATGCCTAAATCTTTCCAAATTTTTGGTAAATCCTCTTTCTTAACACCCAATAAATCAATGCGTTGCCCGCCGGTGATTTTGACCATCTTGACCTTATATTTCACTGCCGCGTTGGCGATACGCATCAGCTCTTCGGGACTGGTCACGCCGCCATAAATCCGCGGGACAACGGAAAAAGTTCCATCTTTCTGAATATTGGCATGAACACGGTCATTGATAAACCGCGCGTCGCGTTCATCCTCATATCCATCCGGCCAAAACGTCTTTAATAACGACGCCAAGCCCACCTTACTATCGGGATCCTCTTTGCCTTGGGCAAGTTCCCGGAAAACCGAGCTGACGGATTTTAGATTTCGTGACCGGATTTCGGCGACTAACTGCGATTTCTCGAGTGGCACGCCGGGGACATAATAATGTTCGCTCGCGTCATAGCCGACCTTCCCCAAACAATCTTCAATGATCTGCGCAACCATGCCTCGACAGGAACCGCAGCCCTTTCCGGCTTTGGTTTTAGCCCCGACGGCCGCGACACTTGTACAGCTCTCATCCATGATCGCCTGAACAATTCTTTTTTTGGAAACCCCATTACAGTTGCAAACCTGGGCATGGTCGGGAAGATCAGCGGCCTTAACTAAAGAAGCTCCCGTGACGGCTCCAAATAAAAGCTCGGAACGGTTTTCCGGAACCTTTTGTCCGCCCATAAACATTTGCATTAAAGTGCCAGCCGCTTCAATATCCCCGAGAAGGATCGCTCCTAAAATTTTTTCCTCACGGATAATCACTTTTTTATAAACCCCGCGATTGGGCTCGCGATAAACAACAACCTCATCGTCGGTGCGAGAAGGGTCTTTCTCCCCTAAAGAAACCAACTCAACGCCCATGACTTTAAGTTTTGTCCCCACTTTTGATCCCTGATAATTGGCTTGCGGGTTAACCCCCGTCAGAACATCGGCCAGGACATTCGCCTGCTCCCAGATCGGCTCAACTAAACCGTACAGTTTCCCGCGATGTTCGATACATTCCCCAACGGCAAAAATATCTTGGTCGTTCGTGCGCAGCTGATCATCGCAGACAATTCCTTTATTGACCGTAAGACCAGAATGAATAGCCACCTCCGTAATGGGACGAATCCCCGTACTGACCACCACCATGTCGGTCTCCAATAGACTTCCGTCGCTAAATAATAAGGATTGGATTTGCCCTTCCCGATAAATAATTTTTGAAGTTTTTGTATCAGTTAAAACCTTAACCCCCATAGCCTCCATGGTCTTTCTTAAAATCTGGGCGGACTCAAAATCAAGTTGGGCCGGCATCAATTGATTATTCGCTTCAATCACCGTGACCTGAACATTATGCGTCAATAATCCCCGGGCCGCCTCCAGTCCCAATAAACCCCCGCCGATCACGACCGCCTTCTCACACTCCTTGGCATATCCGGCAATCGCCGAACAATCTTCAATCGTACGAAATAAAAATGTTCCCCGCTGACCGAATCCTTCGAGCGGCGGAACAAACGGCCGTGAACCGGTCGCGATAATGACATAATCATAAGACTCTTCCACTAATCCCAACCCCACGGATTCATCGTGTAAAGCGTACGCCACCACCTCTTTCGGAAGTTTTTTCCCGATGACAACTTTTCGTTCGCGGTCAACTTTAAAAACTTTTACGCCCCGACGCAGTTTAATCCCGTTCTCTTCATACCAACTCAACGGGTTCATGACAATTTCCGAAGGGTCCTGCGTTTGATTGAGGATGTTGCTTAACAAAATACGGTTATAGTTGCCGTGGACTTCCGCACCGAACATAACGATCTCGAATTTATCCGCGGCGCGTTTAAGGATTTCCTCAACGACCCGCGCGCCGGCCATGCCATTACCGATAACAACGATTTTCTTTTTCATAAATACTATTCCCCTAAATTTTATAGATGAAACGCGTGAACCACATCCCACCAAACCAAACTTACTCCCAACGCGTAGGCGCAAAAAATAAAAGAAACGGCCAATCCCCTGATTTGTGCCGGGGTCAATCCACACATCTTTTCTTCTTGTCTCATCGCCTGGTCGTCCCTTTTCGTGTGGTCAAAATAAAAAAGCCCTCGATGACTTTTTCTAAAAAGTCGCGAGAGCCTCTTTGCTCTTCCCCCTCACCCTTCCCTCCCCCAAAGGGGAGAGGGTTAAGGAGGGGAGATTAAAAATAAAAGTCCTCTTCCAAAGCTCCTACGCTTTAAAAGAGGACTGACGTTGTCCTGAATACTGCGGGCGAAATAAAAAATCCCCTTAAGCGCCATTGCTTAAGAGGACATCATTGCCCTTCTCAAAAAATCTAGTGCAAATATAACCGCTGATTTTGACTTTGTCAACGATTTATTTTTAGCTTTATCATAACCTCACCACATCCTCGGCGTGATACAAAGAGAGAAACAACAGTAAATAATCTTTAAGATGCCGGGTGAGAAGGAAATTGTTTCGGATGTGCTCGCGGCCGTTTGTTCCCAATTTACGCGCGTATTCGGGGCTGTTCAAAAGCTGCTTGATAGCGAACGCCGCCCCTTCAATCGAATGGCACAGGAGGCCCGAATATTTGTGCGTTATCTGCAAAGGGATCCCCCCCACATTCGAGGCCACCACGGGTTTTCCCTTCCAAAGAGCCTCCGAGACCGTCAGCCCAAAACCTTCTTTTAAAGACTTCTGCACGATCACCGTGGACGCCCGCTGCAAAGCGTTAATTAAAATATCATCTTGAGGAAGAAGCAGGACATGAATATCCTTGTCATTCTGCGCCGCCTCCTTGACCTCTTCTAAAACCTGTACCCCCTCGGGATCATCGCTCGCGCCGCCCCCGGCCAGAATGAGTTGGCAATCGACATAACGTTTGACCAGCCGATACGCCTCAAGAACACCAAGAGGGTCTTTGAGGCGGTCAAAGCGGGAAATCTGCGTTACGATGGGTTTTTCTTTATCGATTCCGTATTTATTTAAAACATCATCGATAATCTTTTCGGGAATATCTTTGTTCTTATCGCTTAAAGGGTCAATGGACGGGGCGATCAAGAACTGCCTGATCGGCAACTGGGGAGAAAACGACGGCGCGGAGAATACGGCCGCTTCATATTGAGAAATAAAATTATTCAAAAATTTCCACACCCCCGCGTGCGGATGGGACACATCAATATGACAGCGCCATATCCACTTATTATTTGTCTTCTTTTTAATCAACGTGATCGGTTGCGGGTCATGGATAAAAACAATATCCCCCCTGATCTCCATCTCCTCAATGTTCTTCTGGCCGTTTTCTAAAAAAATATCGTAATCCCGTTGCGTCACTTCATCCTGACGGCCGTGAAGCACATTATGAAATTTCTTGGTGACTGCAAAAAACTGTTCGCCCCCTCTAATAACGTCCCAGCGCGACTCAACGCCTAGCTCCTGAAGCAATGGCACCATGCGGTTTAATATCTCCGCGACACCTCCGCCGACAGCCGTGGAGTTAACGTGTTGGACGAACTTCCCCTTTAACTGCTCGGCCAATAATTTCAAATCGTCAATAATGGAAACACCAACCACTGGGACGTAATCATCGATCTTTATCATCTCACCCTTTCATCTTTTTCTCTATCATACGGATCATGACCTTACGCAAATCTTCCATCGTATGCGTATACGGGTCGAGCTGCGCTATGCCTGCGGCCAATTCAGGCTCGTTAAGAGAAGTTTCCAGCCAATTGGAAAAATCATTTGTTTTCTTCTCCAACCGCAAACGGGCTTCAAAGATATGAAAATAGATCGAATCGATCGTCACTTTACTCAGCGCATCGATAAATTCATCAAGACTTTTTACGGCGTAATGGGTAGGTAGGATAAAACTCACGGATTTAATAAAATGAAACTCTTCTCCTGGATGAACTCTTTTGTCCTTCACTCCTGTATTGTCCCGAATATACTCTTCGATTACCGACAAAATTTTTTCTCTTAAAGCGCGGATCGTGGAAAACTGAACGGTGTCGATGCTGGCCAGTTCTTCGCCCAAAACACGTTCCCCCAAAATCTGGGTCACCCAATAAGCAAAATCATTCGGCGGCTCCGGGGACAAATACTGGTGCTGTTGCAAAAACCGGTGGGTATGATGATAAACACACGCGCCGGGCACTGCCCGCAATATCTCCAAAAGCTGCCCGAGATTCGAGGCCTTAAGTCCCGTTAGTTCCGATAAATGCAGGCGCGTATAAAATTGAAACGGCTCTTGGACGATCTTCTCTTCTAACATTATTCCCCTCGCATTTCCTTGTTCTTCAACTTTACGATCTCTTTCAGAAATCCCCTGACCTCACGATCATCTTCAACATAGTATTGGGCCGAAGATTGTTTTCCTTGGCCGACCAAGACGGTGACGCCTCTATCGTTTAGCGCCTTAAAGGCGTCCTCATCGGTTACATCATCGCCAAAATAAAACGCAAGCCCCGAATTTTTATTCCTTTGTAATAACCAGGAAACCGCCTTGCCCTTATCCCACTCTATGGCCGGGCGGATTTCAAACACTTTCTTCCCCGAGACCATCTTGATTAATTTCTGCTGCAAGTATCCGGAACAGACCCGATCAAGAATCTTCTCAATAGCCGGGGTCGACTTTTCATCCACCAGTCGGTAGTGAATGCTGAGCGTCAACGCTTTGTCTTCTAAAAAAACCCCGGGGAGTGAACTCAACTGCGACGGCAGTTCACTTCTAATGATCCCCAGAATGCTTCTGACCCGCGGAGCAATCAAACCCGTAAATTCAATGTCTTTGCCCTCAATTTCAAGACCATGGTTGCCGACATAAACAACGTTCTTTACACCCACTCGGGTCTTTAAATCATTTAGCGCCCGGCCGCTGACAATGGTGAGCTGGACGTCCGGAAGATTAGACAAATCTTCCAATACCGCGCGGGTCTCTGGATTTAAAACAGCCTTTTCAGGCGTTTCCACAATGGGCGTCAGCGTGCCGTCGTAATCCAAAAAAAGATCGATGAATTTCCTCCCGACATGAGATTTATTGATGTCCCAGAATTCAAAAAAGTGTTTTATGCCTTTTTTCATTTAAAAATATTTAGCTTTTCTTCAGCGCCGTTAAATCGCTAATGATATTTCCCGCCCAGCGATAGATATTGTTTTCGCTGATAATCTTACGCATATTAAGCATGCGTTGCTTCTTTTCTTCCACGGGCATCTCGATGGCCTTTTTAAAACTGTCGGCAAACTCTTCTGTAGAGTAGGGGTTGATTTGGACGGCATCCGTCAGTTCCCGCGCGGCGCCGGTAAAACAGCTCAAAATCAAAACCCCGTTAAGGTCATCTTTAAAAGACACATATTCCTTGGCCACCAGGTTCATCCCGTCGTGCAAGGAACTGACCACACCGATATCGGCCAATGCGTAAAACGGGCCGATTTCCTCGATCGAAAAATGTCGCTTCAAATAAATGATGGGCTTGGCGGTTCCGTTGGAATGTTTCCAGTTAATTCTTTCGACCAATTCATCGATCTCGCTGATTAAATCGTGATAGCGTTTAATATGCGTGCGGCTGGGTGCGGCCAGTTGTACGAAAGCGAACTTATCTTTATATTGCGGGTATTTTCCCAGAAAACGGTCGATGGCCAAAATACGCTCAACGATCCCCTTGGTATAGTCAATCCTTTCCACGCCGAGGGCAACGATTTTATCTTCCAGGCCCAATTCCCTTTTGATCTTTTCTATCTGTAAGGGCGTGGCCGTATCCATCCGGTCTTTCATAGAACTATCAACGCTGATCGGATAAGAACGGATGAACGATTCTCTTTTGTCGCGAACGACGCTGAACTTTTCCGTGTCGACCCGGCATTCCAAGAGACGGTTGACCGTCTCTAAAAAATTATTACAATGAAACTGCACATGGAATCCGATTAAGTCGCAGTACAACATCCCCTCAAGGATTTCCCGCTGGTAAGGGCAAATCGAAAACACCTCGGGGTTAGGCCAGGGGATGTGCCAGAAAAGGGCCACCGTCGTGTCCGGACGCTCTTCTTTGATCATCTGGGCCAGCAATGTGAAGTGGTAATCCTGAACAAAAACAAACGCGGGTTTTTTAGGTAACTCATTGATAACGGCCCGCGCGAATTTCCGGTTGGCTTGTTTATACATCTCCCAATCCGACTCCCGGAAAATGGGCCGCGTGTGCGTAATATGACACAACGGCCATAAGCCCTCATTGGCGAACCCGTAATAATAGCCCTCCTCTTCCTCTTTGGAAAGCCAGACCCTTTTTAAGATGTACCGGTTGTCTTCCGGTGGGACACCGAGTTTATCTCTAGAATTTACGAATTTTTTGTCGGCGTCCCCGCTGGCCTGGGCCACCCACATCCCCCCGCAGGCGCGTAAAATCGGATCAATCGCCGTGACGACACCGCTCGCCGGGCGCATACATTTTACCTTCCCCAAGGACTTATCTAAAACATGCATATACGGCTCACGGTTAGACACGACAAACAACGCGTTCTCTCCTAACTTCGCCTGCACGAGGTTTTTGAGTTTCGCTTCGGTCCACAGGTCGTCGTGCTGGATACGATGCTGGGCTTCCTGCGTCGCCGCTTTACGGGCAACGCGCAAGCTCAGGGCCACCTGCTCCACCTCATTAGCCAATTTCCCGAACTCATCTTTCCCTTTAAAGGAATGCATCTCGTCTATTTCACCTTTTTGAAAATGAGAAAACCATTGCGTGAGTTGACGGATAGGGACTAAAAAGAGCTGTCTTTGCAGAAGAGAGACAACCAGAATAATCAAAACAATGAGCGTGGCCAGACTGATACAAATCCTTTTCCAAATCTCATTGAGATAAGAAAAAACATAAGAGGTCTCGTGGATGATTTCGATGGCCCCCAGGAGCCGGTTCTCTTCATCCATGACGGGAGAAAGATAACTGAACAACGTCAACTCATTGAATTTTTCTAAACCACCATGGGGCATCCGTGTTGCCAGGACTTCTAAAACGCGGGATTTATCCTGCTTATGCCATTCTTCAAACCGCGGCGTGACCGCGAAAATATTTCCCGCTTTATCGTAAATGACGCCTCCCTGGAGGCGTTCGCGAAACTGGAATTTATTCACAACGTATTCAGCGCTTTTCGCGTCGTTGGTCAAAAGGATCTGTCGGACAGAGAGATCCATCCCCTCAGCAATGGCCCTGGCCTTGCGCCTTAAATCATCCCAAAGCTTTTCCTCTTCGGAGCGCACCTGAAATACACCATAGGCTGTAAATACCCCGGCAACGACAATCAGAATAGGAAAAATAAACAGCAACACCCGTCTCATGTCTTTTAATCCCCTCGCTTAAATCCTATTAACCGGATGACCAGAACAACAAAGATACCGGTGCAAAAAAGGTTGGCCGCCAGATTAAGAATGGCCAACCCCACCGCTATACCACCGATACCATACCCTAAGGCGATCAACAATACGCCGGCCCCGACTTCTCCCCGAGGGAACATCGCGATACTCAGCGCCAACCGTTCCCGTGATGGGACAACCCCCCGATACGCCGTCACCAGAAAACATTTCCCCAAATTAGACAGGATCATCAGCGCCAACAAATGCACCGCAACGATTCCCCAATCCAAATCGCCTAGGTGAATTTTGGGTAAAGAACAGCCGACCAGGAACATGAACAGCCCGTTTAACAACTGATCAAAACTTGGGGGCAACAACGAAGGTTTCTCTAAATGGCCATGCCCCTTATCCGAAACCGGCTGGACATGGGCCGGATTGTGCAGCAACACGCCCAAAATAAACGAGGGGAAAAGAATTTCCAAATGGATATGCGTCGAGTGTTCTATGAGCATCCTTGCCCCGGTCAGAATCAACGCATAAACCAGAACCCATTCCCTGGTGATGGGCAGACTGAGTTGATTTTGCCAGCGTACGGCAGCCATCCCCAAAAACAAAAATATAAAAATGACCGTCAACAACTCGGGTTGAAAACCTACCCACCAAATTTTCATAATAATGATCAGCAGGATCGTCCCCAGATCATCCAAGATCGCCAGATTGCGCGCTTTTTGGAAAACCCAGGTCTTCGCCAACCCGGCCGCCGTCAACATCGCGAAAAGTACACCCGCGGAGGTCGGCGCCGTCGACAGGCCGACCAATAGCGCCTCCTTAAAGCCTATTCGAAAAACCCAGAGAAAATAAAACATGCATAAAATCGTCGGGAATATCGCCGCCGACATGGCCATCCAAAAGTCATACGTATAGCTCTTCAACTTTTGCTGATCGACGTAGAATTCCAGCCCCACCCCGATCATGATGTACGCCAAACAAATCGTTGTCGCCCACGTTATCACGTTCTGCCAGGCCGAGATGTCCAGCGCCTGCGAAACCCCCATCCCAAAAATTAATAAAGCTGTATACAATACGATCAAAACCATATTCACCTATCTTTTCAAAATTGCACAAAAAAAGCCGCCATCTGAAATATATTCAGATGGCGGCCCGACCATCAATAAAGCCCTCCAGGGTTTGCCCTGGACCCTTATCATTTTTTTCTATTCTGTCGTGATTATAACCAATTGTCATAATATTCCAAATTATAATTTTTTATTTTCCTATTTTTTCTCTCCATTCAATCTTCTCCATAGGCAACGTCACCGTAAATGTGCTGCCGCGATTCAGCGCGCTCTCGACTTTAATATCCCCCTGATGAATCTTGGCGATGGCTTTGGCCATGCTCAACCCCAATCCCATGCTCCCTCCGGGAAAAGAATTGGCATAAAAGAACCGTTCAAAAATTTTCTCCAGGTTTTCTGCCGCGATCCCCACCCCAGTATCGCGCACGGCGCAACGCACCGCGCCCTTGTCCCCTGTCACCTGAATTTCGATTTCTCCCCCCGAGGGAGTAAATTTTATGGCGTTATCAATCAAATTAAAAAAGAGCCGGCGCAAATGCAACTGGTCCCCTTTAACCAGCAAACGCTCCGCCGGCCATTGAGCCTTGACCTGTATCTTTCTTTTTCTCGCCAAAACTTTGCTCTGAGAATACACCTCGCGCATAAAACCGACAAAATCAAATTCCCCAAAATGGAAACTCCCTGGCTGATAATCCAGCCTCGCCAGCAAAAGCAAATCATCGATGGTCCTGAGCATACGGTCGACTTCCTCCAAAGCGATGTTCATGACCCGGCGGTATTCCTCTTCCCGACGCTCTTCCATCAAGGAAACTTCTATCTCGCCTTTGATAATCGTTAGCGGCGTCTTTAGTTCATGGGCCACATGGGAACTAAATTCACCGATATGCTTAAACGACTTTTCCAGACGGGCAATCATGTCGTTAAAGGCATCCGTTAACTTATTCATCTCTTTATAATAATGCTGGGATTGGACGCGGGCGCTGAGGTCTTGTTCGGAAATATTTCGTGCGGTATTGGTAATCTCCTCCACGGGTTGAAGGATCCGCAGGGCCAACACCCCGCCGGCAAAACTGGCTAAAACAAGAACGACCGGAATGCTCACCACAATATAATGAAGCCAATTCTGCAAAAGAAGACTGATCGGCTGCGGTGAAACCCCCACCTGCAGGATATACCGTTGATTATTGAGCTTTTCCTTCCCAACTCTGAAACTCTCGCTAGCGTCGATTATGCCAGCGAGAGTTTCAGAGTTCTGTTTACTAGAAGGAAGCTCAATAAGGGGCGAAACAAACGGATAATTAATCACGCGGATTTTTCTGTCTTTGAATTTCAAATCATAAAAATTCGGCCTATTCCCGTAAGCGGTCCGCGCGGCTCTCAGAAAATACGGCCCGAGCTCCGGCTCCTCCAAAAGATTCTTGGATTGGGCTACCGAAAGCTCCCGGGAAGTTAAAAAATTAATATAATCCTTCTCTATGTCCATCTGGGTCCTGAGTTTCAGCCACCGACGCTCAGCACCAAAAATCCACCATTTCTTCAAACTGCTGGCCTCTTGCACAATGGTCTTTTCGACAGCGGTGTTAAAGATGTCTTCCGTCTGTCCGTAAATTTTCACATACGATTGAATGGATTGACTGATCTCCTGGGCCTTGAGTTTAAGTTCAAAATCCAGCTCTCGAAAAAGCGTAAAAGAGAGCATCATGTAAAGGACGGCGCTGAATACGACCAGGATTATCCCCAGAATAATGGTGTAAAGCAGGCTGATTTCCAATATTAAGGAATGCGGCACCGATGACGGGCGCGGTGATTTCCGGCGCAGAAGACGCGAAAAAAACAATAAAATCTTCCCGACGATAAAATCTCTAAATAATTTTAGCCTTTTCATCCTTTTAAAATATAACCAGAACCCCGCTTGGTGTGGATCAACTCTTTTTTAAAATCCTTATCAATTTTTCTTCTTAAATTCGCCATGTGGACATCGATGACATTGGTAAAACTGTCAAAGTCCTCGTTCCAGACATGTTCGGAGATCATGGTTCGAGTAACGATCTGATTGGCGTTGAGCATCAAATACTCGAGCAGGGCGTACTCTTTACTGGTCAGTTCGATCCGCTTAGAATTCCTTCTCACTTCATGGTTGAGCTGATTGAGTTCCAGGTCCGCCACTTGCAAAATATCATTCGCCGCCGGCCTCTGGCGGCGCAAGAGCGCCCTGATGCGGGCAAGTAATTCGCCGAAAGCAAACGGTTTACTCAAATAATCGTCGGCGCCGGCATCGAGCCCGTGGATACGGTCACGCACAGCGTCGCGGGCCGTCAGCATAAGAATGGGCGTTTTAATTTTTTTCTGCCGCAGTTCCCGGCAAATCGTCATGCCATCCTTTTTGGGAAGCATCAGATCAAGTAAAATCAAATCATAGGGATTGCTCTCAGCCAGGTACAAACCTTCTTCCCCATCGGGAGCCAGATCAACGACATATTGTTTCTCCTTCAGGCCACGTTTAATAAAATTGGCGATCCTTTGTTCGTCTTCTACAATTAAAATCCGCATATTCCCCCCTCCAGTCTTCGTCGAGTTCCCTTATCTGAACCATTTGGGCAAAGTATTATACACCTTGTCCCAATCAAAATGTCAACCATGCTTTTTTCCAAAATTAATTCTGTTTTCACGTTCCCTTAATCTCGTACCCCTATAATTGTTTCTGTGAAGGGAAGGAGGTGAATAAATTTTGTTAACCCTAAAATGTAATAATCCTAAAGCAAGCGAGGTGTCCTATGATCCCGGCCATCCAGAATGAAAATGACCTGCTCGATTCCAAAAATATTTTTTTAATGAACGCCTGTTTCTTAAATGGTTGTACCCCGTGGTTCCTTATCAACAACCCCACCCCCGAGAACAATACAGCGCAAAAAGAGAATATAGAAAAAACCGATTTCCAAAAAAAAATAAATATCCCTGTGCCAAGAGCACAGGGTATTCCATAGAATCCTTGATAAGACTTAGAAGTGGTAACCCTGTGGCAAGACCACAGGGAATTAAGCAAGTTAAAACAAAACAATTAACCAACAAAATAAGACAGGCAAGGGGCAGGGCCTTGCCTGTCTGGAATCGGTGCGTGTCATGTGCCTACCGATCATCTATTCTATTATTGTTGGATATTATAGGCCTTTTGAGGGTCGATCTTGGAGATCACGGTCGCAATTCTCTGACCTCCCTTTTCTTCATACTTGACCTGGATCTTATCTCCCTCCTTTAAATTATCCAGGGAAACAACTTTTTCAAATTTCGTTTGCACATCGACCACAAACTCCATTCTTTGCTGATTTTTCTCCTGAGACCCTTCCGGGATAACGGTAAGAATACTATTCTGAATATTCTTTACCGTTCCTTCCAAAGACTTCTGGGACTCTCCCCACGGGACGGCCGACGCATACCCTGCCGGACCCATAACCAATGCTGTCAAAAGAAAAACGGAAAGTAACTTTTTCATGGCACACCTCCTGGTTGGCCCACACTCTTCCCTCCCCCACTTTAGAGAAGGGTGAAGGATGGGGAAAAAATTTTACAAGACATTACTCACCGGGGCACACGAGGACAAACGACTTTGTTTCCAATCCTCCCCGTACTTCTTGATCCATTCATAGGCCGCGGTCGCGAACCCTATCTCCTGGCCAATTTTCTGACCTTCCGACTGCCGGTACCGGCAAATCTCGGTCAGGGCCAGTTCATCATGAAAAAAAGAATAATTTTTACTCATTCCACGCCCTCCCTTCTGGTGATTGACCTTTTTCTTTCTACCGATAAGTCTGTAATCTGTGTCACCGACGAAACTTGAAAATTTATCGTTCTTATTAAAATAAGAAAATCAATAAAATATTAACAGACCAATACACTTTTTATTTTATCGATTAATATAAAAATCCCCTGAGACTTGTCATGGTAATCCTGGGCCCAGGGGATGAGTGCTTTCTGTTTTTCGACCGAATAAATACTTGAGATAATGAAATCGAGATTAGGGTTAAATTTTCGGATAACTTTGAAGATATCCTGGCCGTCGGTCTCTACCATCTTGATATCCATAACGATCAGGTCCATCTCTTCTTTAAGTAATAAATAAGCGGCTTGCCGGGCATCATTAGCCTGACGGACAATAAAACCTGATTCCACCAGAGAGCGCAGATACCCTTGGTAAATTTTTTGTTCATCCTCAATAATCAGGATGCGTTTCATCTTTTTTCTCCCCCTTGGGTATTTTCGGTAGCGATAGGTTAATCACCCACCTTACTTCCAGAAGAATCGGCCGGGCCACCGACCTTATTCAAGGCCCGTTGAATATTTTTGCCGGTGTTTTCAATATCTTTGCCCAACCCCCTCGTCATTTCGCATCCCCCCGATGATAATAAAAAAAACGCGTATGCCCCCAGAAAGAAACTCCCCATCACAAGCCTTTGTACTTTATTCATCTTGTCCCTCCTTATCTCTTGATAACTTGCTTTTCCCTTTGCCGAGCCAAGTATAAAAAACCAAACATTAAGAGAAAATGAAGACAAAATTAATTTGTCTTCATCAATCGGGATAGGGGAGAGCAGGTTCGTCCTGCTCTGCCCCTCCCACACCACCGGACATGCGGGTCCGCATCCGGCGGTTCGAAAAGTGCGTTTCATTTATTCTCC